>Ga0265330_10002531_pt1 | contig 9937 bp, 6 predicted proteins | sample 41919metaG_FD_202083 | JGI IMG/M metagenome (GOLD analysis project Ga0265330, IMG submission 202083) | Rhizosphere microbial communities from Carex aquatilis grown in University of Washington, Seatle, WA, United States - 4-19-19 metaG | ecosystem: Host-associated > Plants > Roots > Rhizosphere >... | reverse complement strand
ACAATATTTGACTCTACAGCAGCGTGAGGTTACATGTCAGAGCACAAAAAAAGTCCCATTTTTTGTGAAGGAAATGCTTTTTCTCTTGACATTCTTTTCTATAGACAAGGGGATGCCTTCGGCATTCTCCCGCCACAAAGCGGCGGGATCAGAATGGACAATGATTTGGCTGTGTTCTTTCAAGAGGACACAATCCAGAGTTTTTGAGATAGCTTCTAATCATTGCTATGGAAAAAATGTTACCAGCGTTCAATTCCCGGCGTTATTTTTCGCGGGACGGGCCGCTAATTTTTCGGTAACGGCGGATCAGAGTGTTCGTCGAACTGTCGTGCTTGAGCTGCGGCTCGGTTTTGTTTTCAAGCTCCGGCACGATGCGCTCTGCAAGCACTTTCCCCAATTGAACTCCCCATTGGTCGAAAGGATTAATCTGCCAGATCGCGCCCTGAGTGAAAACGCTATGTTCGTACAACGCGACGAGCTTTCCGAGTGCGGCCGGAGTCAGCCGTTCTAAGAGAATTGTACTCGACGGGCGATTTCCCTCAAAAGTCTTGTGCGGTACCAGCCAGTCCGCAGTGCCTTCAGCCTGGACCTCTTGCCGCGTTTTGCCGAAAGCCAGGGCTTCTGACTGGGCAAAAACGTTAGCCATGAGCAAATCATGATGGCGGCCAAGAGGGTTAAGCGCTTGAATGAAAGCAATAAAGTCGCAGGGGATGAGCTTTGTTCCCTGATGAATCAGTTGATAGAAAGAATGCTGGCCGTTGGTGCCGGGTTCTCCCCAATAGATCGGCCCGGTTTGATAAGCCACTTCAGAGCCGTCGAGTGTAACGCACTTGCCGTTGCTTTCCATCGTCAGCTGCTGGAGATATGCGGGAAAGCGTTTGAGATACTGTTCGTACGGCAGCACCGCGACGGTCTGTGCATCGAAGAAATTATTGTACCAGATACCCAGAAGTCCCATGATCACCGGCAGGTTGCGCTCAAACGGTGCAGTTCGAAAATGTTCGTCCATCTGGTGAAAGCCGTCGAGCATAGCGCGAAAATTTTCCGGACCGATGGCGATCATCGTCGAAAGGCCGATCGCTGAATCCATCGAGTAGCGCCCGCCGACCCAATCCCAAAACTCAAACATGTTTGCGGTATCGATGCCGAACGAAGAGACTTCTGCAGCGTTGGTCGAGACCGCGACAAAATGTTTAGCCACGGCAGCGGGATGTTTCAGTGTTGTGAGCGCCCAATTGCGGGCAGTATGCGCGTTGGTCATCGTCTCTAAAGTCGTAAAAGTTTTTGATGCGACGATGAACAATGTTTCCTCTGCGTCGAGGTCGTGGGTGGCTTCGGCAAAGTCGGTGCCGTCTATGTTGGAGATAAAACGGAATGTCAATTCACGCTGGCTGTACTGCCGCAGCGCTTCATATGCCATCACCGGTCCAAGGTCCGACCCGCCGATACCGATGTTAACGATATTGCGGATTCGTTTGCCGGTGTAGCCCTTCCATTCTCCATTCCGCACACGGTTTGAAAAGCCGGCCATTTTTTCGAGCACAGCATGGACATGAGGCACGACATTTTCGCCGTCCACGACGATAGATTGTCCTTTGGGTGCGCGAAGAGCCGTGTGCAGCACGGCTCTTTTTTCCGTCACGTTGATTTTCTCTCCACGGAACATAGCTTCGATGCGGTTTCGCAAGCCGGATTCTTCCGCTAATTGCATTAGGAGTGTGAGTGTTTCGCCGTTGATCCGGTGCTTCGAGTAATCGAAGTAGATGCCGACGGCTTCAACGGCCATGCGTTCTCCCCGCTGCGGGTCGTCTGCGAAAAGCTTTCGAAGATGCAAGTCTTTGATCTTAGAGTAATGGGATTCGAGCGCGATCCATGCCGCTCGTTTCGTAAGTTGCGGAACATCTGTAGTCATCTTTATCCTTCTCGTGCTTTTTCGGGTTATTAAAAGACGGCGGCAGAAAAGGGGGATCTGAGCTCAATCTTCATTGCGCCGTACCATATCGCTCTATAATATAAAGATTTTTCAGCTGCGAAAACATTCGCACCATGATCGGGCTGCCTCTTAATTTGGGCAGGAGCCATCGATGAAATGCCTTGTACCGTCATCCTGATCCTCGCCGAGTCTTCTATTTACGAATCTACGAATCCCAGATTCGTAGAACGACCCTGCCGGTCGACACTCGACTCGCCGAGGTCATAGCCCCGTAGGGAGTCTTCGACCGCCGCTTTTGCCAAAGGCTTCACTTCGCCCCGCTAAAGCGGAAGGAAGCGAAGAATGACACGACGAAGGGACTTCTTTACGTTCAGCCAAATTAAGACATGACCTGCGATCGGGAAAATTACAACCCCAAAAAATCATTTGTTGAACCATGATCTTTTTCAGCCCGGACGCATTGCCGCGTTGCCTCTGGAAGTGGCGCGTCGTTCTGGATCAAAGGAATTGTTGTCGATGTATCCGCAATGAGGTCGAGGAAGAGAAAGGAGCAGTCACCGATTAAGCGGAGTTTTCGCTGCCGGCTGAACGCCGGAGAATTTGTGGAAACGAAGAAGCTTGTTGTGCCGGAGTAGTTCCGGATTTTTCCGCAAGAGAACTGTCAATAGTGCACCGGACTTCTCTTCCTCAATGCCGAAAAAAGTCCGGTGCATGACTCACGTAAATACTGGTTATCGCTTTTCAACGATGACGGAAGCCTCCCCGGCCGCCGCGGAATCCATAAGTGCCGAAGTGCGCTGGTCGGAAAATATGCACTGGCCGGTAGTAGCTGTAGCCGAAGTAAAACGATGGATAATACCAGTAGGGGTAATAGCCCGGATACGAGTAGTAGGGAGGATAGTAGTAATATCCATCTTGCACGTAGCGATCGCCCTCTGCGGGCGGTTCATCTGATACGATCATAGCATTGATGACTCTGTCGCTTACTCCGGCATTTTTCAGGTCAAGGACATCCTGCGTTTTCAGTTGGAACCATGAATGGGATACAGCAAGCATCGTCATAATGAGGCTGTCGCTCACACCTGCTTTGGTTAACGAGATGACATCCTGTGTCTTCATCATCGCGAGAGTGTCAACAGGCGGACGCTCCCTGTGATTCTGCGCGTATCGCTGCGAGGTGCACCCTGCAGCAGTTAAAAGCACTGCAAGGATAACGGCGGATATCGTCGTTCGTTTCATATTTCCTTCGCTCCTTTTTCCGTAGAAATATTGGTGTCTATTCGTTGGACACCTTATACATTGTTTGGATTAACGCCGTGGACATGCAAAAATGAACCTTGTTTTACGCTTGCTTGACATTGGCTTCAGAGAACGGTAAAATACACAATGAGGTATTAGACGCAGGATGCTGGTACCTCCTGAACCCCACGCATTGATTGTGATGAGTGAGCTTTTTGTTTTCTGTAGGTGAAAACGCTTTTGAAGTTCACTCAATTCACAGTGTGTCCACTATATCCAAAAGGACCGGGTATGAGAACTACAAGAAAATTGTGGTTGTGCTGTTCTATGTTTGCTCTTTTACACGTGCACTACGGTTACGGGCAGATCACGATTCAAAAAACCGATGTTCAACAAATTTTTGCACCGGGGGCGGTGCTCAAATTCCACTTCGATACAAGCAAATATGTTAACGTTGGAAAAACCGGGGGTCCGAATGTGTACGATTTTTCCGCTCTCAGTTTTCCCGATACAATGACGCAAACACTTTACGCGGTATCGCAAATTCCCCAGCTTGCTGCGCGCTTCAGCACATCGTCGTTTGTTTGGGGTACATCGCCGCAGAGCATATCCAACAGCCCCATTTTCTTGTTTACGGACAGCAGCTTTATTCAACTTGCGAATGCTACTGTTTTCCCGGATTCGCAGGAGTATAGATATGATAATCCTTATGAAGAAATTCTGCGATTCCCGGCAACATATAATCTTCAATGGAACACAAGCCCCGGCGGCGGCGGGGTAGATACAACGTTTGTTAACAATATTGCAACGCATGTAACCACAGGGTGGAACAGTGCAGAGACCAATATTATTGACGGGTTTGGAACGCTGATCGTTCAAGGAAAATCGTATGACTGTTTAAGAGTGAAAAGTGTCGAGATAGGCAATTATACATACAAGGGATTTAGCTATTTCACGAAAGGGGGAATGTCGCTCTTGATAAGCAGCAGGAAGGACCAAAACGACACGGGTATAGTAAAAGTTGACGATGTTACCACCATCAACAATGCAACCGCTACGCTTGTCTCCCAAAATCGGATTGTTCCATCGACGATTTTGCTCTCGCAAAATTATCCCAATCCGTTTAACCCATCAACACACATTGAATTCACAATTCCCGCACAAGCTCATGTCGTGCTGCGAATTTATGATCTTCTTGGGCGTACCGTCGCAACGCTTGCCGACGGCGTTATCGGTAAAGGCGCACACAGTGTAGAATGGAAGCCGGTCAACTGTGAGAGCGGCGTCTATTTCTGCAGGTTGCAATCAAACGGAGCAACTGTTGTTAGGCAACTTCTCTACGTCAAATAGCAGGAGTAGATGAATCTTCCCGGCAGACGGAATGACCGTTCACTGCGCTTCTTACAGCTTGTTGAATTAGGAAATCTCGCAATCAAAAAGCCGTTGCAGCGATGGCGCATTGGGAATAAGCGGAAAAAGCACAACAAGAATCAAAATCTACTTTGCATAGAGCGGTTGGGATGAGACACTGTTGACTAATTTTCCCCGTTACACTATTCCCTAAGGACGAATTGCGCCGATTGATATCCGATGGTCCGCAATCCCTGTATTCAGAATTTGCAGGAATTGAATTTTCCGGAATCTTGCGGGGAGCGCAAAGGAAATAGCCGATAGCCGTTATTTATTCTCGCCGGTAAAAACTGAAATTCTTTATAAAAATATCCCTTGACATTAGCCAGCCTTTTCTCTAATATCGAAGCGGTTCGATATCAAACTCTTCGACTTGTAGGAAATTGCTCAATTAGACCAAATTTTACTGCTTTTTAATTTAAGCGCTCTACTATTGTATGAGGCGTAAGCCCACAATTCGAGATGTAGCCAAGAAAGCAGGATTGTCTCTCTCGACAGTCTCTTTGGTCTTGAATAAAAAGGGATATGTCAGCGAAAAAACAAAACAAAAAGTCCTGAGCATTATTAAAGAATTGGATTTTCACCCGCAGCCAAGTGCTCGGGGGCTTGCTTCAAACTTAAGCGGTAATATTGGTTTCATTCTCACCGACGAACACTTCTCTCAGTCTGAGCCCTTCTATACAAGAATATTCCTTGGCAGCGAACTCGAAGCGCGAAAGCATAACTATTACATTTTGTTAACAACTGTCGGCAAAACGATTAAACAAACGGAAAGTATGCCCCGCTTTCTTTTCGATAACAACGTTGATGGAATTATTATTGCCGGAAAGATCGGGACCTCTTGGATCGAATACATTACCAAGAGAAATATCCCCCTGCTGTTGATTGATTTTGTCGCACCGCATATTTCCAGTATTACCATAGACAACAGGGCCGGCGCCGAACTTGTTATGCAGCATCTTTTGCGCGGCGGACATAAGAAAATTGGATTTATAGGCGGCGATATTAAGCATCCCAGCCTTCAGGAGAGGTACGTGCAGTATCGGAACATGCTTCTCAATGCAGGGATCCTCCCAAACACGCAATGGGAAAACGTCGCTCAAGAAAACACGACGATGGTTGACGGGTATGAAGCTGCAAAGAAAATTTTTTCCAATACTGTTAACAGGCCGACGGCGATCTTTGCCGCAAACGATGTAATGGGAATCGGATGCATGCGGTTTTTAACAGAAGAAGGAATAAATGTCCCAAAGGATGTGGCCGTTGTGGGATTTGACAATATCGAAGCAGGGCTTCATGCGGATCCTCCCCTTACGACCGTTAACGTGCATCGCGAAGAAATGGGAAGTCTCGCTGTGCGAAGAATGCTCGAGATGATAAAAGACAAATCTGTCGTTGTTACGAAAACAGTGACACCCGTTGAACTTGTTCTTCGAGAATCATGCGGTATAGATCCGGACTAATGCATTTTGAAAATTCTTTTAGCGATGATTGCAAATAATCCGCGTTCATTCAGCGTCAAATTGACAATACGTTTCTTGCATGCCAGGCTTTCGCATTGAAATATATTGAAGTCGTTTCTCTATTTAGATTCATCGATTGTTGTCATAATTCATTCTGTTAGCTACTCATACTAATCAAGGAGGTATATATGGATCTGCGAAAGACATTGTTTCTTGTGGTCGCAGCGGTCATGCTCATCAGCATGGGTGCGACATCGCAGTCAAGCGACATTTACACCATCGGCGGATTCGAAGGGACGCTTCCATCGTTTTGGAATATTGGGAATCAACCGACGAACTCGACAGTAACGTGGGCGACGGATCAATCCCGATCGATGGGACATTCGCTGAAGATCACAAAGACAGCGACGAGCGATACGGCAGCATGGGTATCGGACAACATGTGCGATATCTGGTCGCCGACGATACCGGCAGGCGTGGACATTCTGCTTGGTGCATACGTGAAGACCTCGGGAGTGAACGTGAGCCCGTCAACGGATGACCAGAGATGGTATGTCGCCTATACGTTCTATGATAGTGCGGGGGCATTGATCGGTCAGGTAAAACTGCCGATAGACCAGAGCACAGCGGCAAGCAGCGGCTGGGTTGCCGACACGAACGGATTGGGAACGGCGAGTCTGCCGACGGTTGCGTGGAAGTTGATCGTATCGTTTGTGGGAGGGAAGAACGCGACAGGGACGGTATGGGCAGATGATTTCCTGTTTACGGGACGAACGACCTGGGGCGGACAGGACTGGAATACAGCGGTAGGAGTACCGACGGGTTGGTATTACTGGTTACCGCCAATCGGAGGAAATGATGGAGCGTTGTCGAATGGGTTTGAGAACACGGTGGTGACGAGTGAAGCGGCACATTCGGGGACGCACTCGTTGAAGTTCAACATGCCGGCCAGCCATACAGCTCATGATGCTTTTGTTGGAACGAAAAGAATTCCGCTTGGTAATCTCGATGCGGGTACAATTCGTGCCGGCGACAGCGTGCGTATAAGCGTATGGATCAAAGCAAGCAACCTCGTTCCTGATTCAGCGGCATTACACCCGAGTTCATGGGCGGTTGGAATTACGCCGTTGTGGGACTCGAAATTCGGCAACAATGACGGATATAGCCCTTCGGGACCGGATTATCAATTCGTATTCCCGCATGTGGCCTCGTTCGATTGGACGGAATATTCGGTTAACGTTCAAGTTCCTGCGGGTATGACAGCGCTGGAGACACGATTGCATGTCTATGCGACATTTGTCGGGACCGTTTATTTTGACGACTTAACAGTCACAAAGATCGATGTTCCAAAACTCAGCGACATCGGCGGGTTTGAAGGGACGCTTCCATCGTTTTGGAATATTGGGAATCAACCGACGAACTCGACAGTAACGTGGGCGACGGATCAATCCCGATCGATGGGACATTCGCTGAAGATCACAAAGACAGCGACGAGCGATACGGCAGCATGGGTATCGGACAACATGTGCGATATCTGGTCGCCGACGATACCGGCAGGCGTGGACATTCTGCTTGGTGCATACGTGAAGACCTCGGGAGTGAACGTGAGCCCGTCAACGGATGACCAGAGATGGTATGTCGCCTATACGTTCTATGATAGTGCGGGGGCATTGATCGGTCAGGTAAAACTGCCGATAGACCAGAGCACAGCGGCAAGCAGCGGCTGGGTTGCCGACACGAACGGATTGGGAACGGCGAGTCTGCCGACGGTTGCGTGGAAGTTGATCGTATCGTTTGTGGGAGGGAAGAACGCGACAGGGACGGTATGGGCAGATGATTTCCTGTTTACGGGACGAACGACCTGGGGCGGACAGGACTGGAATACAGCGGTAGGAGTACCGACGGGTTGGTATTACTGGTTACCGCCAATCGGAGGAAATGATGGAGCGTTGTCGAATGGGTTTGAGAACACGGTGGTGACGAGTGAAGCGGCACATTCGGGGACGCACTCGTTGAAGTTCAACATGCCGGCCAGCCATACAGCTCATGATGCTTTTGTTGGAACGAAAAGAATTCCGCTTGGTAATCTCGATGCGGGTACAATTCGTGCCGGCGACAGCGTGCGTATAAGCGTATGGATCAAAGCAAGCAACCTCGTTCCTGATTCAGCGGCATTACACCCGAGTTCATGGGCGGTTGGAATTACGCCGTTGTGGGACTCGAAATTCGGCAACAATGACGGATATAGCCCTTCGGGACCGGATTATCAATTCGTATTCCCGCATGTGGCCTCGTTCGATTGGACGAAGTATACGCAGGATGTCTTAGTCCCGACTGGCGTTATCGCATTGGAGACACGGTTGCATGTTTATGCGACATTTGTCGGCACGGTGTACTTCGACGACTTGAATATCGAGAAGATTACCACGACAACGGGCATCAAGAGTGTGAGCAATAGCGCTCCTCACGCTTTTGAACTTTCGAACAACTATCCGAATCCGTTCAATCCTTCGACGAAGATCAACTTCGGTATCCCGAAGGATGGAATGGTGTCGCTGATCGTCTATAACGTTCTCGGTCAGAAAGTCCGGACATTGGCGGATGCGCCGATGGCTGCGGGACAATACTCTCTTACATGGGACGGACGCAACGATGCGGGTTCGGTTCTGAGCAGCGGTATGTACTTCTACCGACTCCAGGCCGGTGGAACAGCAATTGTGAAAAAAATGCTCCTTCTGAAGTAAGGCTCCACAGGGCGGGGTATTTGAGAAAATGCCCCGCTCTCTATTTTTCCTATGTTGAAAAAATTAAGCAGAACCTGATTCCAACGGAGATCAATGAAATCAATCATTGCTACCGCTTTCCTTCTGATCCTCTACATCGCTCCAACCTACGGTGGTACTACCGGTAAAATTTCCGGAAAGGTGGTCGACGCTCAAACAAAGGAACTCCCGATTGGTGTCAACATTGTTATCGCGGGAACGACGCTTGGCGCATCGTCGGATCTGAACGGGGAATATTTTATTATCAACATTCCCCCGGGGACGTACCAGTTACGGGCATCGGCCATTGGGTACGCACCGCAAACCGTCACCAATATTACCGTCTCCGCCGATCGCACAACGCAAATCAACTTTGCGCTCGTGCCGCAGGGAGTTGAGCTGGCGGGAGTGGATGTCATCGCTGTGCGTCCCCTCGTGCAAAAAGATTTGACCTCAACAACCGCAACCGTCACGAGTGATGAAATTTCAGCGCTTCCATTGGAAACCGTTTCCGATGCCGTCAACCTTCAGGCCGGCGTGGTGGACGGACATTTCCGCGGCGGCCGCAGTAATGAAGTAAAATACTTGATCGACGGGATGTCTGTTAACGATGCTTTTTCAGGAAATTTTGAACTCGAAGCTGATATCAACACCGTGCAGGAAGTTCAGGTGCTGAGCGGTACATTCAATGCGGAGTATGGGGATGTGCTCTCGGGTGTCGTGAACGAGGTGACAAAAACTGCACACGATAACTACGCGGGTAATTTCTCGGCGTACACGGGCGATTATCTTTCCACGCGCACCGGCCTCTTTCCGAACATCGATCATATCTCTCCATCCGACCTCCGGAATTATGAAGGCTTGCTCAGCGGTCCAGTGCCGGGGACAGGAAAGTTCATGAAGTTTGTCATGTCCGGCCGTTACTACTACAACGACGGTTATTTGTACGGCAAAAGAGTATTCAATCCATCCGATTCTTCCAACTTCTCCGCCACGAATCCCGCACAATGGTATATCGGCGCAACCGGCGACGGGAAGTACGTCCCGATGAATTATCAGAAACGTTTGAACTTGCAGGGGAAGCTCTCGTTTGACGTCGGCAGTTCGAAAGCGCTGACCGTTCAGGGAAT
>Ga0265330_10002527_pt1 | contig 9942 bp, 8 predicted proteins | sample 41919metaG_FD_202083 | JGI IMG/M metagenome (GOLD analysis project Ga0265330, IMG submission 202083) | Rhizosphere microbial communities from Carex aquatilis grown in University of Washington, Seatle, WA, United States - 4-19-19 metaG | ecosystem: Host-associated > Plants > Roots > Rhizosphere >... | reverse complement strand
GCCGTACTTTGCCACAAGGAGGACCGCGGTGGGCTTGCTGGGGTCCGGCTCGCCGCCGTTCCCGTCGAGCCCCACCAGGTTGTCCAGGTCGGCATCGAGCAGGGCCAGTTGGCGCGAGACCTCGCGGTAGTGGGACTTGACCAGCAGGCACACCACGATGAGAGCGGTGGTCACCAACAAGGTCAGCCAGGCGCCCTGCGAGAACTTGAGGACGATGGTGAAGCTCAGGATCGACAGGCACATGCCCAGTCCGACGACGTGGATCAGGATGTGACGCCCCCACTTCGCGTCGCGGGATCGCTCGCGCAGCCAGAAGCGGCACATGCCGAGCTGAGAGAGAGAGAACGTGATGAACACGTTGATGGCGTACATGGTCACCAGCGCGTCCACGTTGCCGTGGGTGAACAGGAGCAGGGCGATGGCCGCCAGCCCGAGCATCACGACACCGTCTTTGGTCGTCAGGCGATCGGACAGAGACGAGAAACGCCGGGGCAGCCACGAGTCGACTGCCATGTTGGACATGACCCGCGGTCCGTCGATGAAACCGGTCTGCGCCGCCACGAACAGCAGGGCGCCCTCGGACGCCAGCGCGACGACAACGAAGGCCTTGCCGACCGGCACGCCAAGCACCTGCCAGTTTGAGGCGAAGGCCTCCACCAACACGCCGTTCAGGGTCTTGCCCTCTTGGGGACGGATGTCAAAGAGGAGGTAGCAGAGCAGGATGCCACCAGCGGTGAAGGCCAGCGACACGGAGAGGTAGACCATGGTGCGCTTGCCAGTGGTCACCCGCGGCTCGCGCATCATCTGCAGGCCGTTCGACACGGCTTCGATGCCGGTGTAGGTGCCAGCCCCTCGGGAATAGGCGGTCATGAAGATGATGAACACGCCGAATGCGCCGTAGCTGTGGATGCTCTGCGAGAACTCGCGCGTGAGGTTGGCGGCCACTTCCGGCGCGTGACCGATGTGCGATCCGAGGCCGCCCAGAATCAGCACGAGGTGCGTGAGCACGAAGACCATGAAGATCGGCACCAGCGGCGTCACCGACTCCTTCACACCGCGTATGTTGAGGACAATGAGGAGCGTGATGACGGCAAACTCAAGCGGCAGCTTCCATATGTGCCAGGTCAGCGGCAACATATTGAAAACGGCGTCGCCGCCCGAGGCGATGGACACCGTGATGGTCAGGATGTAGTCCACCAGCAGCGCCGAGCCCGATAGAAGCCCGGCCTTCTCGCCGAGCAACTTGCTCGCCACCACGTAGCCGCCGCCGCCGGTGGGGAAGTGTTCGATGATGCGGCTGTACGCGTAGGACATCACGAACACGGTGAGCGCGGTGGCCACGGCCATGAACACCGCCAGGTAGGTGGTGTTGCCGTGTTCGAGCAGGGAGCGGAAAGACTCGTCAGGGCCGTAGGCCGAGGATGACAATCCATCGGCGCCCATGCCCACCCAGGCCAAGAACGCCACCAGCGAGATCTTGTGAAAGACACCGGGATCCTTGAAATCCCGCGGTCGCCCCATCATGACCCGCCACCCCGTTTCCAGCAGGGACGCCCTGTCGTCCGGCCCGGTCGTCTGGTTGCTACTCATTCAGCTTTCTTGACCGGCCCCCCCGTCCTTCGGGGCCTCTTCTGCCTACGAGGTTAGCTGACGGGCTCGGAAGGAGGCGGTCCCCCGGTGCGGCTGCACTTCGCCCCAGAACGATTCGGATCCCCCGTTCCGGCGAGACCGGATTCGGCGGTCAGATTGCTACTCCCGGCTGCGGGCGAAGTCAAACCGACCTCGCGCGCTGCGTGAAGCGCGGCGAGGAGCCCGACCGCATGGGGCAGGGCGTGCGTTCTACTGGCGCGCGCCAAAGATCGCCGTGCCCACCCGTACCAGGGTCGCGCCCTCGGCCACCGCGACTTCCAGGTCGTGGCTCATGCCCATGGACAGCTCGGCCAGGTTAACGTTGGCTCTGCCGATCGCCGCTTGCTCTTCGCGCAAGCGGCGCAGGGCCGCGAAGAAGGGCCGCGACGTCTCGGGATCGTCGCTGTATGGGGGGATCACCATCAAGCCGGTACAGCGCAGATGGGCCAAGCGGGCAAAGCTGGCCAGGAGCGTCGGGAGCGCCGACGGCGTCACGCCGTGTTTCTGTGCCTCGCCGGCCACGTTGACCTGGATGAGGCAGTCCTGAAGCGCCGTCGGCTCCAGGGCGGCCACGCGCCGCTCGATCTCGGCCAGCACGTCGCCCGCCTCGATCGAGTGGATCAACGCCACCTTGCCGGCCACGTACTTGACCTTGTTGGCTTGCAACGGGCCGATGAAGTGCCAGCGTGGTCGGGGCAGGCCTGCGGCTTGCGCGGCGGTCTCGACCTCCACACGTTTGTCGCGGAACTCTTGCCCGTAGCTTTCGCCAAAGTCCTGCTGGCCAGCCGCCAGCGCGGCCACGATGTCCGTCGCGGCCACAGTCTTGCTGACCGCCACGAGGCGCGCGCTGCCTGCGCTCCGACCGGCACGGACCTCGGCATGCGCGACGCGGGCACGCACGTCGTCCAGGTTGCCGGCGACTTGTTCCGCGCGATTCACCGGGCGATTCCTCCGAAGGCGGGGGGGGGATAGCGGGGTAGGGCCTCCAGGGCGCGCAGATCGGCTATGACCTCGGCCAGCGGCAATCCCACTACGTTGGAGAACGACCCGCGCACCTCGACAGCAAAAGCTCCCGCGATGCCCTGGATGGCGTAGGCTCCGGCCTTGCCCTGCCATTCGCCGCAGTCAAGATAGGCGCGCAGTTCGGCCTGGTCGAGCGAGCGAAAGCTGACGCCGGTGCTGACCACGCGCTCGACCGTGTTCCCGCCAAAGTGCGCGCGATACGCAGTCATTACCTCGTGGCGCCGACCGGCGAGCCGGCCCAGCATGGCCGCCGCTTCGTCCTGGTTGGCGGGTTTACCGAGGATGTCGTCGCCCAGCACGACGACAGTGTCTGCGGTCAGAATGGGTAGGGTCTCCTGGCCGAGTCTGGCCAGCGCCGTGTCGCCTTTCTCGGCTGCCAGACGCTGGGCGTACGCGCGTGGCTTTTCGTCCGGCGCCGGCGTCTCATCCACGTCCACGGGCTCGACCCGGACCACCAGGCCCAAACGTTCGAGCAACTCGCGTCGGCGCGGCGATGCAGAGGCCAGAATCAGATCGGGCGCGGGTTTCATGTTGCTGCGAGTATATCGTGGCTGGCGCTGAAGATGCGTGCGGTTCACGGTCGCGCAACTTCGGATCCCTATGTCCGATAAGGCTGGCGATGCCCTTTTCGCGAGCTTGCTGTCTCGTACTTCTCATCGGCGCCGGCTGCTCCCCGAACACCGATCTCGCGGCGGAGCGGCATGCGCCCAGCACCACGACCGATGGGGGACGGACAAGCGAGGCTGGGCTCGCAGTGGGCCTGCCGGAACTGGTCGACCCACCGGGCGGGGCCGTGCAGGTGCCCCCCAACCTGGCAAAGGTCATTCTTCGCTTCTCCGAGCCGCTGCAGACGTCCGACGCGAGCGCGTCGCTCCAACTCCGCGCGAGCGACAATACCGAGGTGGCGCTTGCCTTGGGGGATGTCGTGCCTTGCAGCGGCACCTGCTACGCGGCCATACTGGTCGGCGTTCTTCAGCCGGCGACCAACTACGTCGTCGAGATCGGCGCTGATGCCTTGCACTTTGAAGGCGGCAAGCCGGTTCCCGCCGGCAAGGTTGGCTCGTTCGCGACCGCTGATGCTTCGGACGAATACGCGCCCCTGATAGGCGGGTTTGCGATGACCGTCGTCGAAGGATGTGTGCAGGCGCAGTTCATCACTGACGAGCCAGCGTGGGCCGAGATCGTCATCACGGGAGGCGACCAGGTGGCCAGCCTAGATCTGGGCACGATTGACACCCGGTTCGAGTTGCTCGCACACCTGCCCGATCTGCCGGCTGATGTGGACGCTCAGGCGGTCGTGCGTGCCACGGATCGCGCTGGCAACAGCGCGGATTCTCCCGCGGTCGCGCTGCACCTGCCGCCGAAGGTTCCTCGCCTGGTCATCACCGAAGTGCTGGCCAATCCCGCTGGCTCCGAGTACACGCAGGAGTTTGTCGAGTTGAAGAACCTGGAAGCCGAGCCGGTCTCCCTGGCCGGCATGCTGGTTGAAGACAAGACCGGCAGCGACGTCTTGCCGGATGTGGCCGTTCCGGCCGGCGGATTCGCACTGGTTGTGGCAGCCACGTTCGTCGCGGATGATGGCAAGGATCCGGTGCCGCGGGATGGCACGGCGATTGTCCCCGTGTCGGGGCGCATAGGCGCCGACGGCCTGTCAAACGCTGGCGAGCCAGTTCGACTGGTCAGCGGAGATGGAGTGGTGGTGAGCCAGTACGGAGGCTGGGTCGATGTGAGCGCCACCGCCTGGAACGGCATGAGCGTGCATCGAGTTTCTGTCGACGCCTGCGACCAGCCGAGTGCCTGGACCAGCACCCCCGAGATGCCGACGCCAGGATGGTAGGAAGCCGGCGCGCGAGCGCTGGCCGAAGCGATAGCGTCCTCATAGCGCGTCGCGTCTGCGGGGCAGCAATTTTGCCCCCGAGGGCGAGGCATTTGCGAACGAAAAATGCTACAAAGCCAGCATGTCCGGTCACAACAGATGGTCGAAGATCAAGCACAAGAAAGAGGCTTCCGACTCCAAGAAGTCGAAGGTCTGGACCAAGGTCATCAAGGAGATAACGATCTCGGCCAGACTTGGCGGTGGTGATATCAACGGCAATCCCCGCTTGCGCTCGGCGGTGGACAAGGCGCGCGGCCAGAACATGCCGAATGACACCATCGACCGCGCCATCAAGAAGGGCACGGGCGATCTGGAAGGAGTGAACTACGAAGAGTTCACCTACGAAGTCTTTGGCCCGGGTGGCGTTGCCATCTTGGCCGACATCATGACCGACAACCGCAACCGGACCACGGGCGAGATTCGAAACCTGCTCACCAAGGCGAACGGCAACTTGGCGGGTTCGGGCTCGGTGGCCTGGATGTTCAAGAAGCAGGGCGTGATCGTGTACGAAAAGGCCCAGGTCGACGAGAACAAGTTGACCGACGCGGCCATCGAACTGGGCGCCGATGACGTGCGCGCCGAAGATGATGTCTTCACCGTCACGACTGAACCCAAGGAATTCGAGCGCATTCGCGACGGCCTGAAAAAGGCCGGCATGCCCGACCCGGCTTCTGCCGAAGTGACCATGGTGCCGCAGAACAAGACGCACCTTACGGGCAAGGAAGCCGAATCCGCGCTCAAGTTGCTCGACATCCTGGAAGACCACGACGACGTCCAGAACGTCTATTCGAATCTGGATGTGGACGAGGCCACCCTGGCCAACGTGTCCTAGTAGGGAAGAAGCGGGCTGCCTTCGCATGTCCGCAGCGGGCCGCAAGCGCATTCTGGGGATCGACCCGGGAACCCTGCACCTCGGCTACGGTGTCATCGACCGCATCGGAAACTCGAAACTCACCTATGTCGAGTGCGGCGTCATCTCCGCGCCGCCGCGGCAGCCTCGCAATCAGCGGTTGCTGACCATCGGCTGTGGGTTGCGTGAACTGCTCGATGAGCTGAGCCCGGACGAGGTGGCCATGGAACAAGCCTTCTTCGGCAAGAACGTGCAGGCCACTCTGGCATTGGGCGAGGCGCGCGGAGTGGCCCTGTTCGTGGCCGGGGACCGCGGACTGCCGGTTGCCGGATACGCTCCGGCGCGGGTCAAGCGCACGATTGTCGGCCATGGCCGGGCGAGCAAGTCCCAGGTTGCCTTCCTCGTGCGCGCCTTGCTTGCCATGCGTCGGGCGCCCGAGGCGGACGCGGCCGACGCCCTGGCCATCGCGATCTGCCACGCCCGCCTCGGGCTGGGCGCGACCCTAGGGATATAGCGTGACATCATGGGCACGATGACTACGGAGCCGGGCGTTTTCCGTCAGGCTGCCTCGACGGAGGGTGGTCATGTGGTGCTTTGCGGGCTGGGTCGCATCGGGCGTGGAATCTTGGACCTGCTTCGCCGTCTCGGCGAGCGAGTTACGGTGATAACGTTGCCTTCCCTGGCGGATGCGCGGCATCCGGCGCCCGACCAGGATCTGCGTATTCTCAAGGGAGATGCCCGCGACGAGGAATTGCTGGCCCAAGGCGGCCTCGCCCGCGCCAAGGCGTTGATTGCGGCCACCGACGACGATCTGGTGAACGTGACCATCGCGCTGCACGCGCGGCAGGCGGCGCCGGCCGCACCCGTGGTAGTGCGCCTGTTCGATCAGGATCTGGCCGGCCACCTGCGCGCAGCCCTGGGCATTCGCCAAGGCTATTCAGCTTCGGCGCTGGCAGCCCCGGCGTTCGTGGCCGCGGCGCTGGGGGATGCGGTCCTGAGCACATTCGAGTCCGCCGGGGAATCCTGGGTGATGGAGAAGCTCACGGTTGCCGCCGGTTCGCCTTGGCTGGGCCGCTCGCTCGGCGAACTGGCGTCCTCGGGTCGCGTCGTCGTGGCGCATGAACGTCGCGGCCAGTTCTCTTCGGAGCCACGTGCCGACGAAGTCGTGGCCGCGGGAGATGGCTTGGTCGCGCTCACGCGTCCCGCCCGCACCGGGTCGCGCCGGCCGCGGGCATTGCGCGGCTTGACCACCCTGGTTCGTGGCCTGCGCGAATGGTGGGGCACGACGCCGCGCGGACTGCGCTTCTCTCTCTGCGTGCTTCTGGCCTTGGTGGGGATCAGTGTGGGCGTCTTCCACGTGGCACTGGGCCTGTCGCCCGTGGACGCCTACTACTTTGTAATCACCACGCTGACGACCACGGGCTTCGGCGACATCAATCTTCAGACCGCGCGGCCGCTGGTGAAGCTCTACGGAACCCTGGTCATGATCTCGGGCGGCGCCTTGTTTGCAGTGATCTTCAGCATGGTGACCGATCTCTTGCTGCGCACGCGCTTCGGCGACTTGCTGGCACGCGGGTTGGTACGCCAGCGAGACCACGTGATTGTCGCGGGCTTGGGTCACACCGGCTTTCGCGTGCTGCGCGAGCTATCCCGTCTGGGCGAAAGTGCAGTGGCCATCGAGAGCTGTGAGACAGCGGACTTCCTGGGCCCGGCCCGCACCCTGGCGCCGGCGGTGGTGGGTAATGCGGGCGCCGCCGAGACCTTGCGCCGCGCGGGTCTCGCCGGAGCCAAGACTGTACTAGCCCTGACCAGCGATGACTTGACCAATCTCAGTATCGCGCTGGCCACCAAGCAGGCCTGCCCGAAGTGTCGCGTGGTGGCTCGCGTGTTCGACGCCAACCTAGCCGCCAAGATGCAGCGTTCGCTGGGCATCGACGCCGTGATCTCGGTGGCCGAGGCCTCGGCGCCCACCTTCGTGGGCGCGGCGCTGGACCCGAGCGTGGTGCGCGGTCTCATCGTGCAGGATCGCCTGCTTCTCATCGTGGACCGCAAGCTGGACGGACGAGGTGAGGCGGAAACCGTCGCGATGGCATCGGAGCGACCGCTGCTTTTCAAGCGAGGCGCAGCCCCGTTCCAGCCAGCAGGTTTCGGTGTCGCGCCCGCAGCCGGTGACCGCGTGCTGGCTGCGCGCTGGATTAGTTTACGGAGTTAGCAGAGAGTAGCTGATCGGAAAGGGATCTCCCATGGTGCAGGACGAATCAGCGCAGTCCCAATTGCCCGAGATCGTGGCCAAGAATCTGCAGCAGTTCGTGTCAGCGGCGAAGGAGTCGCTCGGCCCTGACCTGCGCTCCATCGTCCTGTACGGCAGTGCCGCCGAGGGCCGGCTGCGCGCCACTTCCGACGTGAATCTGCTGGTGGTCGTGGCCGCCTGGAATCCCGCCCGCCTAGATGCCATTCGCGAACCCCTGCGCAACGCCCACGCCGCCATCGCCCTGTCGGCGATGTTCGTCGTCGAAGGCGAACTGCCCGCTGTTGCCGAAGCCTTCGCGGTGAAGTTCGCCGACATCATGCACCGACGGCGTGTCCTGTTTGGCAACGATCCTTTCTCCGAGCTTTCGGTCTCGCGTGCAGCCGAGATCACAAGACTGCGCCAGGTCTTGCTCAACCTGCTCATGCGCATGCGCGAGCGCTACCTTTCGGTCAGCCTGCGCGAGGAGCAGGCTGCGCGTGTGCTGGCGCAGGTGTCCGGTCCCCTGCGCGCCAGCGCCGCAGCTTTGCTGGAACTATCGGGCAAGCCCGCATCGTCGCCCAAGGCCGCGCTGGAAACTGTGGCGGCGGGCGTCCCCGGCAGTGGCTGGAAGGAGGCGCTGTCCGCTCTGTCGCAGGTGCGCGAAGGTCAGGCGTTGCCCAAGGGCGTGGCACCCGAGACCCTGCTGCGGCTCATCGATCTGACTGCGGCTCTGTGCAAGCAGGCGCAGGAACTCGTCTGAGGTCGCACCATGAACCCGTTCGATCTGCCCGGCCCGCAGTTTCTGGTCTTCTACCTCGCGCTTGCGGTCGGCGTGCATCTTCTCTACAAGCCTTTGGCGCGCGCGCTCATCGAGCGTTCATCCGGGCGCAGCGGCGGTTTCCCCTTTGACCTGCGCGGCGCGGATCCGTACCTCATCGCCTATTTGCGCGGCCAGAGCAACGAAACCGCACGCGTGGCCATCATCTCGCTGCTCGACCGTGGCCTGCTGAAGTCAGAGGGTGGACTTCTAACCGCGCTGCCCGGCGCCGCGGACCAGGTCCATCGGCCGCTGGAGCGGGCGGTCCTGCGCGTCTTTGAATCGCCGGCAGGAGGCGCGCTCATCTACCGCGATGTCACCTTCGAGAAGGCTTGCGAGGGTCTGAAGAGCGAGCTAGCCAGGTTGGAACTGATTCCGGATGACGACAGGCGCTTCTCTCTGTTCCTCTTGCGCGCGGGTTCGTTGGCCACTCTGGTGGGCGTGGCCGCCGCCAAGATCCTGATTGCCTTTGAGCGCGGTCACTACAACGTCGAGTATCTCATCGTGTTGACGATAGTCGCCAGCATCGCCCTGCTGAAGAGGAAGGCGCTACTACGCACTCGCAAGGGTGATGCCGCGCTCGCTGAGGTGCGCAGCAACTTCGCCCCGCTCAAGCAACGCGCCGCCGAGATAGAGTTGGGTGGTGGTTCTCGCGACCTGGCGATGCTTTCGGCGATTTTCGGTGTGACGGCCTTGCAGGGCGCAGCCTTGGCCCAGGCGCAAGTTTTGTTCCCCGCGACCATGAAGGTCCAGGGCGTGGCCGGCTCGTCGTGCGGCGGTTCGTCGTGCGGCAACTTGTCGTCCTGCAGTGGTGGTTCGTCCTGTGGCGGCGGCGGTTGCGGCGGCTGCGGCGGCTGAGTTCAGAACCCGGCGAGGAGCCGCTTGCGTTCGCGAATAAAGCAATGGGGATCGCGCGCCTGCAAGGCGGATAGCCCGGCGCCGTGGGACACCGCCAGGCAGCCGCCACACACGTTGCGCAGTCGGCAGAAGCGGCAGCCACGGCTGCCTTGGCGATAGCGCCGGGCCGCGGTCGAGTCGTAGATCTCGGCTAGGCTCGACTGCAGAAGATTGCCAATAGGCGAGGGAAACTTGCGGCAAGCATGGACTTCACCGTCGGGCAGCACAGCCACGAAGTTGAAGGCCGCCCCGCAACCGAAGCCCGTACACCCGCGCAGAAGCGGCCGGTGGAAATGGCGGCGAAGGATGTTGAACAAGCCGTCCTTGAAACGCAAATGCGGATTGTCGCGCGCGGCGATGGTGTATCGCTTGAGAAGACCGGCGTATTCGTCCCGCGCGGGCAAAGCCAGATTCGAACCTTCGCCAACCTGCGAGAGACGGTTGAAAGTGAATTGGTCGACCAGTCCGCGCAGTTCGACCGCCAGTGGGATGAGCTGAGCCAGATTCTCGCGATGCACGGTCACCATGACCAGGCTCTTCACCTTGCACCGGCGCAGCACGGGCAGAAAGTCCAGTACGCGCTGGAAATGCCCTGGACCCCGGATGTGGTCGTTGTACTC
>Ga0265330_10002526_pt1 | contig 9943 bp, 6 predicted proteins | sample 41919metaG_FD_202083 | JGI IMG/M metagenome (GOLD analysis project Ga0265330, IMG submission 202083) | Rhizosphere microbial communities from Carex aquatilis grown in University of Washington, Seatle, WA, United States - 4-19-19 metaG | ecosystem: Host-associated > Plants > Roots > Rhizosphere >... | reverse complement strand
TTTGTCAGCGCCGCCATACTTCGCGGCGTTGTCCAGCAGGTTGCGTAGCACGGTCTTGAGCACACCTAGGTCATAGCGCGCGTGCAAGGGCGCGACAGGCAGATCAACTTGGACGTTCAGGGGCCGCTGCGACGGATCCTTGCCGAGCGCAGCCACCACGTCGACCACGTCGCGCCCCAGATCTCCACGTTCCACATGCACCACGAAGCGGCCGCTGTCGAGCCGAGCCACGGCGAGGATGTTGTTGACCAGACCATCCAAGCGGTCGACATCACCACGCATGTTGGCGAGATAGCGCGCGCGCTTCTCCGGTGGCGAATCGCGCAGTTCTAGGGTTTCGATGAAGAGACGGATGGAAGCCAGCGGGGATTTCAGTTCGTGGGTGACGGCGGACAGGAAGTTGGCCTGCTGGCGCATGACCTCCATCTCACGCCGCACGGAACGCAAGATGAGCGCGGTGCCTGCGACCAGAATGCAGAGAAAGGTCGTGCCCTCGGCTGCGAACATGCGGATGCTGGCCCGTCGCTGAGCTTGCAGACGATCGAGTCTGCCCGGTCGGATGGTGACCCCGTAGCCTGCATAGCCGGGCACGAGTTCCTGGCCGGTATGCACCCCGGGCTGCCAGTCGAGGTGGGGATAGGCAAGCCGAAGAAACTCTGCCGGACCACCGGGCCCCAGCGCCTGCTGTCGCGAAAAGGCGACTAGCGCCCGTTCCGCGGACTGACGATCGGCCTGCAGGTGCTCGGCGGTGGCGCGAATTTCCTGGGCCGAGTAGCGCAGGTGGAACAGGACCCACCACCCGAGCAGCGCGATGGTGAACGCCATGATGGCGAGCACGCCCACCACGAGCATGCGCGATCGGGACTGCATCGACCCCGTGCGCCGGAGAGAGGGCAACGTCATGATGGCGGAATACTACTGCCCGCGGCGGTCGTCGCGCACGCCTTGTAGGAACGCCTCCACCGCTTCCATGCCGTGGTCCTGCGCCAGACGCTTGAGACCGACGGTGGGCAGGTGCAGAAGCTGATTCACGATCTGCTGCCCAAAACGACGGATGTGGTCGCGATGGGCTTCGTCCAGCGTGGCGAGGCCGTTGCTGAAGAGCTGCTTGAGCAACTCGTCGGCCGCGGCCTGCCCCTGGCCGCGCAAGTCGCGCACGATGGGGCTGAGGTCGCGCTCGACCACCCGCCGGCGCAGCGCCTCCAGGGCTTCATCGACGACCACGCGAGCCTCGGCGATCTCGGCCTCGCGTGCGCGCCGGTTGCGCTCGGCTTCGGCCTTCATGTGGTCGATATCGAAAAGCTGAGCTCCGGCGGCGGCAGCCGCGTTCCCGTCGGTGTCGCGGGGCACAGCCAGATCGATCACCAGCGGCGGCGCACCCTGCAGGGATGCAAAGAAGGCGCGTCCCAAAAGGGGCTCGCGCGCTGACGTGGCCGTCACGATCACGTCCACATGCCCGGGCGCTGCCAGAAAAGCGTCGAGCGCCACGGCTCGGCCACCACACGCTGCCGCCCGATCGGCGACCTTGCTGACCGTGCGGTTCACGAAGATCAGGTTGCAACCCGGCCGGCCGCGCAGGTGCTCGCCACATTGGCGAGTCATCTCGCCGGCGCCGATGAGCGCCACGGTGGCAGGAACTTTGGTCCGCTCGTCGATGAGATCGAAGGCCAGCGAAACCATGGATACCGGTCGGGCCCCGAGTGTGGTCGTGCTGCGCACACGCTTGGCGGCCTGGAAAGCCTCCTCGAACACAAGCTGCAGGTGCGGGCCGGCCAGCCCCGATCGCTGTGCATCGCGCAGCGCCTCCTTGACCTGACCCAAAATCTGCGCGTCGCCGGGGTTGAGCGAGTCGAGGCCCGCGGCAACGCAGAACAGATGCTCGGCCGCGCCGTCCTTCTCGTAGGCGTGCAGGGCGTGGGCCGCGGTGCGCGTCGTCGGCTCGCCGGTGGTTCCGGCCTGGACGCGGGCGGCGAAGAATCCGTGGATGCGCTTGCGGTACTCGGAGACCGGCGTGCCCCGTCGGCACAGGAAGATCACCTCGACTCGGTTGCAGGTGGCCAGATACACGCTTTCAAGAAAATCGCACTCCTGGTGAAGCGCCTTGGTTTGGGCCTCGTTCTCCTCGGGACTGAAAGTGTATCTCGCCAACCCCTCCTGCTGGCCTCGGCGCACGGTCAAGCCGACCATGCCGAGATATCTCACGGCTTGGCCTCCGCAGGCGCAGGCGCGGGAGCCGCAGGCGGCGGCAGGACAAGCTGGCCGAGGTCGATCTCCTTGGGACTGCCGTCCACCAGGATGGCATGGCAGGTGTCGCAATCGTTGGGGATGCCCCGATCGCCGTTAGACGCCCTCATGCTGCCGTCGTGACAGCGGAAGCAGCCGGGCGAGTCGTCGTGCCCGATGTTGTTGGGGTGGGTCTTGGAGTTGGTGTTCATCTCGGGAAACACCGTACGATCGTAGACTGAGGCGGCCTCGTCCGCCGCCCGTGAAACCAGCCTGCCTTCGCGCCCGACAATCTCAGGGTACGATTTACCGTAGAAGTCCGTCACGCTCCGGCGGACTGTCGCCATGCCCTCATCGTGGGTCGCGTAGATCGCAGACACCGCCTTGACAACCTCCCGCTTGAAGAATGGCAGGGACCGCAGCTCCGCCTGCCTCTGTAGAACGCTATCGATGGCCTTGGCCGGGCTCTCAAACAGGTGGGTGGGCCGATTGTGGCAGTCGATGCAATCCATGACCCGTGCTGCCTTTTGGATGTCGTCCGCGGCTGGCAGTTTCGCGCCCTCGCGTGTGAACTCGGTCCGCTTTCCGTCCGGCGTGGTCAGTTCGACCCAGGCGATCTCTTGCCGGCGCTCGTCGGTGGCCAGGTAGCGAATGCGGTTGTCAGCGTAGATGTGCCACCAATGGATGCCGCCGTGAGGCTGACCTGCGCCGACGGCGCCGCCCCCGGTTCGGAGCAAGAGTGCGGTGAAGCTCGCACTGTTCTTGTCGTCCTCGGCGAAACGGGCGATGACCCGCAGCTTGTCGCCATAGTGCTTGGCCGGCCAGTGGCAGCTCTCGCAGGTATCGCGCGCCGGCCGCAGCGTGTGCACGGGCGACGGAATCGGATGGGCATAGGTTCCCGTCATCACCTTCCACACCTGGCGCAGGCCATCGAATTTGGACCGGACGGCCCACGAGGCGCCGGGGCCAATGTGGCACTGAACGCACTTGACCCGCGAGTGGGGCGAGTTCTGGTAGGCGGTGTACTCCGGCCGCATGACCTTGTGGCAGACGGTCCCGCAGAACTTCGGCGTGTCCATGAAGCTCAGTCCGACCACCGAACTGGTCGCCAGCACCACGACGTTGATCACGGTGAGTGCGGCGATGATCAGGGCCACGCGGCGCAGGTGCGGATCGTTGAAATCCAGCTTCGGGTACGTCGAGATGGCTTCGGCCGACTGACCGCTGCGCATGAGCGCTCGCCGTCGTCGCAGGATCCCCAGCGGCATGAGCAACAGCCCGCCCACGAAGACCACCGGCAGAAAGGCCGAGCCGAACAGCCCGGTGTACGGGTTGTCGACCTGGCCTGCCACCTCGAGTGTGAGGAAGATGACCAGGGTAAGCCCTGACAGTGTCGTCAGCCCGAAGCCGAGAACAGTGAGGGGATTTCGCGCGTAGTTGGCCAGTCGGGCGATGCTAGGAGAGAGAGATTTCGGCAGTACTGGCATGACGTCCTTGGTTCTCCCCGACTGGCTGTCTCGCTGGATTCGGGCGGCCTGGCCTGCCACCCCCACAAGCATAGCGTGCCGCGACCCGGGTGGCAGCCGGAACTATCTTCTTGCAGTGAGCGCGCAAGACCTATTGCAGGGCTTCCAGGGTCTTGACGACGACGTTCTGGAAGAACGACGGGTTGTGAAGGCCCTTGGAACCGTCGTTGCTGAGGAGCTGCAAGTTCCAACTCGCCTTGGCCACCACTGAATCCGTCGCGATGGCGGGCACCGGTGGGCCCGTCAAAGCGGGAGGCACGGGCGGCGCAGTCTGGCCAGTGATGGTGAGGCCGCTGATCTGGCAATCGATCTGCGACAAGGTTTCGGTAACGGCCGGAGCGGACGCTGTCGCTACCCAGGTGATGTCCACGGGCGCGGCCAGAGTCAGGGTGAACGAAGTCGCCCCATGGATAGCGGTACGAAGCGCCACTGCGGTCGGGGCGACGGCCAGCAGGACGTTGGCGGTGGTGGCAGTCGCGGAGCTGTACTGGTCGGTCGCCTGCCGATACGCCCGCACGGTGAGCGTGTTCCCGGCGGTGTACAGGGCATTGAGGAGCGCCAGCGACTTGGTCCCGATCGCCGTTCCCAGGCCATCAAGCTGTGCGCTCATGGCCGACAGGAATGCCTCGCCGTCAGTCGAAGCCGAGTGGCAGGAGGCGCAGATAGTGTTGTCGGTGGCGAAGTTGTGGTTGTCGGTTCGTCCTGCGGCCTTCTCGGTGGCCGTGGGGATGGCCACGTGGCAACCGGCGCAGGTGTCGGTTACCGACAGGTGCTTGGACGGATTGAGGCGCGGCATGAAGTACGCGTTGAACCCGAAAAGCATATCGGTCTGCGATGGCGTGTGCGGACCCGAGAAGTCTGTCGCCGCAGCGACGAAGTCGTCGTGTTCCGCGTTGCGGGTGTTGTGGCAGGCCATGCAGATGACGCCCTTGCCTACGCCGACAATATTGGTGAGGCCGTTGGGCAAAGCCTTGAGGCCCCCACCCAGGCGAAGCTGGCTGGGGTTGCTGGCGTCGTGGGGATCGTGGCAGGCCGCGCAGGTGATGGCCTCGACCGTCGATGCCTGCAGGCCCAGGCCGCGCAGATAGGCTTCGTCGGCCGCCGTGCCGTCCGGCTTGTGCAGGAGGCTGGCGTCTCCCTTGGCCAACTGGGCCGAGTACGCCGCGAAGCCTTGGGCGGAATGGCAGCGGCCGCAATGAGCCGCCGTCGTCCCGCGTGCCTCGAATGTGGCGTTGGAGACCAGGTCGCGCTGGGCGTGGGGCGACGTCTCCCACTCGCTCGGCTTGTAGTGGTGGCTCTCGTCCTGGTGGCAGGAGGCGCAAACCCCCTCGGAAAACGACACACGCGTCCACCTGTCAGGGGTAGCGTTGCCCGACGTGGTGTGAGCGGACGAAAGATGCCCAATCGCGCCGTCTTGCGGCCCGTGGCAGTTCTCGCACTGGATACCGGCCAACTTGGCCAGAGTCGGGTAGTTGTTCAACAGGTTCTCCCAGTTGCCTGGTTGCAACTTGGCGGGCATGGTCCAGCCGCTGGTCTTTTCGACGTCGTCGAAGCCGTTGTTCACTGCTGCCGGCGAGTCGCCCACGGTGTGGCATTCCATGCAGGAGCGTGGGAAGTAGGTGAGTGGCGTGACTCCGTCGGAGTAGGTCCCGTTGAGCTTGTGCTGGACAGCGATGCCGTGGGCTGTCTTGGACCATGGCGTGAACACGTCAGGCGCGATCTTGTCGTTGTGGCAGGTCTGGCAGGCGGTCGGGTAGTCGGTCATCATGCCGCGCCAGTTGCCCGCCACCATGGTGAGCGTCTTGGTGGAAACCGCCTCGGTCAGCTTGTAGCTGCCCACGACATCGGGGATGAAACTCGGGAACTGCGTGGTGGCGCCCGTCAGGATGGCCGCTGAGCCGGTCGCTCCCGATGGATCCAGACTCCAGCTCCAGGTCGTCTGCGTACCACCGTCACCCATCAAGAACTGGCGGATGCCTATGGGCACGTTCTGCAGTCCGGTGGTGGGTGGGTTCGAACGGACGGTGGCCGTGGCCTTACCCACGTTGCCCTGCGGATCGGTCACATCCAGCTCAAACGAGTAGTTTCCCGCCTCGTCGGGGCTGATGGGAAGCACGCCGAAGTGAAGCTGGGCCATCACAGGGCTTTTCGCCGCGGCCAGAGTCTGCGTGACAAAGGCCAGGGTCGTGGTAGTGGCGCCAGTCAGAGCCGCGGTGGGGCCCGCAGTCTGGATCCACTTGTATGACAGCGTGCTGACGTCGGAGTCAGGGTCGGATGCGGCGCCGATCAAAGTGACCGGCGCGCCGAAGCCAGCGGTCTGGCTGGCGCCCGAGATCGTCACGGTCGGAGGTTTTCCCGTCGGAGCGTCAGTGGGCGATGCATCTGCGCCGGGGCCGGGAGGGCCTGGCGGGCCAGCTTCGCCTGGAGGGCCTTGAGGGCCTGGTGGGCCAGCGTCTCCTGCTGGGCCGACCGGGCCTCGGGGACCGGTACATGCGGTCAAGCTAGCGCCAACAAGAGAGCAGATTGCCAGTCGAGAGAAACGGTTTCCTGTCATGGGCCTGTGACCTCCAGAGGAACGACTGCCAGGGCTGTGCAAACCACCAATCGCGTAAGTGTGTAACGGCGAGAAGAGCAAAATCCAACTAAATCGGTAGGGGTGCTGGTCTATGTTCTCCAATTACCGCCTCAAGGCATTGGATGATGGCACTACGGACCCCATGTCCGCGTCGCGGGCGCCAGGCCGGTCGGGCGAAAGCGCGTGGGCGGTGAAGTCTACCGCGGCCGGCGCAAGCGATCGGGGCTCCTAGGTGCTCGGCTGCTACTGGCAGGTCGCCGTCGCACCAAAACCCGTGCAGACAAGACCGGTGTTGCAAGTCTGACCCGCACAGCAGAGCGAGTCCAAGTCGCCACAGCTCCGGCACGTGTAGCTCAATGGGAGACCGCCGCGACCGCCGCCAGTGACCTGACAGACGAGGGCCGAACTGTTGCAAGTGTGGGTTGCCGCAGTTGCCCCTGTGCCGCAACAAGGTTCGTCCGCATCGCCGCAGGCCTGGCAGGTGTCGCCGGTTGTTGGGTCGGTCACGCATATCACGCCGCCCGCTGTGCAGACCGGGTTGTTGCCCGTGAGATTGACGCAACAGGGATCGCCGGGCGAGCCGCACGAGTCTCCGCCGACCACACAACCGTTGGCGGTGCAGGTGCCTCCGCCGAGGTCGCCCGGACATGCGGCGCCCTCGGCAATGCAGATGTTGTTCCTGGCGTTGCAACAGGCGCCGCCGGCGCAAGAATTGTCCGGGCAGCAGTTGCCTCTGGCTTGACCGCATTGGGTGCAAGTTGCCCGTCCAAGGCCATCAACCGTGCAACCGGTCAGAGGGTCGTTGCATACGTTTCCCGGGCAACAGGAGAGCCCGAGTTTTCCGCAGGGTCCGTCGGTGGCTACGTCCGGGGGTGGCGGGAGCGTGTCCGGGCGAACGTCCGGCGGCGGTGGATGATCGATGCCAGCATCTCGAACCGTCGTGGTCCCCCCGGTTGCGGCGGTGGTTCCCCCGGTGGCGATGGTTCCGCCAGTCGCAGAGATTCCACCGGTTCTCACGGTGGTCCCGCCGTTGGCAACCGTGGTTCCCCCGGCCGCGACAGTCGCCCCGCCGCTGGCAACCGTGGTTCCCCCGGTCGCGACAGTAGCCCCGCCGTTGGCAACCGTGTTTCCCCCGGTCGCGGTTGTAGCCCCGCCGTTGGCAACTGTGGTTCCCCCGGTCGTGACAGTCGTTCCCCCAGTCACTCCAGTCGTTCCGCCCGTTGCAACCTTCGTCCCCCCGGTCCCTGTGGTGATTCCCCCTGCGGCGGCCGTGGTTCCCCCGGTCGCGGCGGTAGCCCCACCGGTCGCGGCCGTGGTTCCCCCGGTCGCGCTCGTGATTCCTCCTGCGGCGGCCGTGGTTCCCCCGGTCGCGGCGGCAGCCCCCCCGGTCGCGGCCGTGGTTCCGCCTGTCGCTATGTTCGAACCGTCGGCCGCGCGAGGAGCATCCTTGCCGGCGTCACGACCGGTAACAAACCCGTTCGAGTTCACCTGACATCCCGGAGCGGCAGAGACCAGCAACGCGACAAATCCCACCCAGCCCCATCGTTCAAGAGAAAGCGGAGCGAGTCTATGCTTTGACATTGATTAGCCTCCGGATAGTTTCGCGGTCGGTCGATTTTTCGTCGAACAGCCCCCTGCAAATTAGAGTCATCGAGGGAGGATGGGTTTCAACCAATCTTCCTCGTGCGAGCCGGGCATCCGGCACATGGTGGGCCTTTGTCTCGCACGGAAATGGAGCCGCCAGCCTGTTGGCTCGCACATCAACTCTTCCTTCGTCAGGTTTGCCTGACCGACTTAGCGATGACTTCCCTGCGTCGCCACAGATAGTAGATGGCCGGGTAGACGAGCAACTCCATGGCAAAGGAGGTGGACAAACCGCCTACCATCGGTGCGGCGATGCGCTTCATGAGGTCGCTGCCGGTACCGGTGGCCCACATGATGGGCAAGAGACCCATGCCCGCCGCACAGACGGTCATTGCCTTGGGCCGCACGCGCTTGACCGCGCCGCGAATGATGGCCTCGACCAGATCGTCCCGCGTGCGCAGGCGACCCTGCGCCCTTGCCTCGTCGTGGGAAAGATCGAGAAACAGGAGCATGAAGGTGCCGGTTTCAGCGTCGAGACCCATGAGGGCGATGAGGCCCACCCAAACCGCGATGGAAACATTGTAGCCGAGACGGTAGAGCAACCAGATCGCGCCCACGGCCGAGAACGGCCCAGCGAGCATGACCAGCGGCCCTGGTGGGGATTGACCGTTTCGGCTACACTGTAACCGCGAATGTCACCGTCGGTTTTCAACATTCTTGGCGCTCGCTCCGGAACTGCGCGCCGACTGGCTCTCGCGTTCGCTGCACTCGTCGCCCTCTTCGCAGTCGCCACGTCGCTGGCGCTGCTCGGCTTCGCCCAGGTCAACCGTGGCATGGCCCGCACCCGCGCGCGGGTGGACAGCATGCGTTTGGCTCTGGATTTGGCCAGCGCTGTGCGCGACCAGTACGCCCACCAGGCCCACACCATCATCATCGGCAACGACAGCCATCTCGGCTTCTACGCTGAGGCCAAGACGCGCGTTCTTACCTTGATCGAGGACTTGCGCCGGCGCGCGGAACGGCCCGACGAACGCGCCTGGGTCGACGACATCGAGGCAGGCGCGGCTGAACTGGACAGCATCTTCAGCCGCGACATTGTGCCGGCCGTTCTGTCCGGCCGGACAGCGGACGCGCATCTGGAGCATGCGCACGCCTTGGCTGTAGTCAGCCGCATTCAGCAGCGGACCGATCTTCTGGCCAAACGCTTCGAGGACGCCATCGGAGAGTTGCAGTCATTCGCGCAAGCCACACGCGATCGGACCGCGGCCTGGAGCGTGTTCTTCCTGGTGCTGGCGCCCCTTCTAGCCGGCGCTGTAGCCGTCTATCTGGGCCGCAAAGTGGCGCGACCGGTGGCTCTTCTGCACGCAGGGGCGGAACGTCTGGCAGCCGGCGACCTCGACACGCGCATCTCGGTCGGCGGGAATGACGAGTTCGGCGACCTGGCCCGCCAGTTCAACACGATGGTCGCAGCGCTCAAGGCGCAGCAGCACCGTCTCTTGCAGGCCGAGCGCCTGGCGGGCGTGGGCCGCCTGGCCGCCGGTGTGGCCCACGAGATCAACAACCCTCTGGGCGTGATCCTGGGATACACGCGCCTGTTGCGTAAGAAGGCGGTCGGGCCGCTGGCCGACGACTTGGCGGTCGTCGAGGAAGAGGTCCTGCGCTGTCAGGAAATCGTGGAAGGGCTTCTCGATTTCTCGCGGCCCATCCAGGTCCGCTCGCAGGCTGTGGACTTGCGTTCCCTGTGCGACGACGTGGTGGCGCGGCTTGCGGAAGCGCATCCCACGCCGGGCGTGGCGGTGACGGTCGCAGGGCAGGGTGGTGTCACGGGCTCAGCGTCCAAGCTACGCCAGGTGCTGCTCAATCTGATCAAGAACGCCGTCGAGGCGGCCGCACCTGCCGGACGAGTGGACATCGTGGTAGGTGAGAGCAGCGAAGACTCGCGGGTGATGGTTCGCGATTCAGGCTCCGGGCTGGACCCCGAAACACACGACCGCCTATTCGAACCCTTCTTCACCAACAAGCCGCGCGGGACTGG
>Ga0265330_10002520_pt1 | contig 9955 bp, 9 predicted proteins | sample 41919metaG_FD_202083 | JGI IMG/M metagenome (GOLD analysis project Ga0265330, IMG submission 202083) | Rhizosphere microbial communities from Carex aquatilis grown in University of Washington, Seatle, WA, United States - 4-19-19 metaG | ecosystem: Host-associated > Plants > Roots > Rhizosphere >... | reverse complement strand
GGGCTCGAATGGGCTATCGGGACAGATAAGCGTCGCAGAATCGTCGAAACGGCTAAAATCTTCCTCTCCCGGCATCGAAAATATAATGACTGGAGTCTGCGATTCGACGTCGTCCTCGTCCGGGGAAGCACTGTCGTCGAACGTTATCCTTCGGCATTTACGGGAGAGCTATGACGAGCCGAAAAACAGGACGGAGCCCCGCCGCACCGCCCCCCGCGTCCCGATCCTCTGCCCGCCCGGCGGGCCGCTCCGCGGGCATGTCCGTCGCGCGGGCCATCACCAAGACCGCTCCCGCCGGGACTGCCTCCCCGAGGGGCTCACGAGCGGGGAAGCAGCGCCCGCTCGAGCTCACAGCGGCGTCCGAGCAGCACGCCCCGATCGCCGTCCGCGCGACGCGGACCCGGGGCTCGTATCGATCGGCCTCTCGAACTGACCAGCAGCGGCTGGCCGAGCTTAAGGTCAAGCTCGGGGATCCGGACTATATGGAAGGCGCCATCCTGAGGATCGCTACCGTGCTGAGCGCCAGGCTAACGCTTCGCTAATCGGCCGGAAAGTGCTATTGTGGTTCAACCGCCGGGTATTCGTAGGCTTGCGATGGCATGCCCCGGGCTCGAGCGGAGAGGAGTGCCCCGATGGCCGATGAAAGACCGGAAAAAAACAATGGAAAGGGCGGAAATAGCCCGAGCGACCCGGGGCACGGGCGTCGAGGCGGCAGGCGGCGCGGCTTCCGGGGCCGGCACGGCGGCGCTCGCGAAAGCGCGGCCGGGCGCAACCTGCCCGGCGAAGCCCCCTCTTCCGGCATCGGCGAGGATCAGGCGCGCTCGATGGACCAGCAGGGCCGGGACGGCCAGTCCACATCGCGCGAGCAGCGTCCTCCGCGCCCTGAAGAGATCTCGCGGCAGGAAACCGCTCGCGATATGCCGGCATGCCCCCTCTGCGGGAAGCCCGTCTACGATCTTTCGACGGCTATAGCCGCTGCCAGGGAAACGGGCGATCCGGCCCATTTCGATTGCGTTCTCGAGCGAGTAATGGCTTCCGAGCCCCTCGTTTCAGGCGAGAAGCTCGTGTATCTGGGCTCGGGCGCTTTCGGAGTCGTCGAGTTCAAGGACAAGAGCGAAAGCCACTTCACCGTCAAGCGGCGCATACAGTGGGAGAAGGAAGGCGAGAAAAAAGACTGGCGCAAGGGCCTTTCTTCGCGAATCACGAATATCTAAGCGATTCGCGGAACCGCCTATTAGTAATCCATCACGAGAATGTCGGCGCCCGGAGAAGGCGCCGAGCCGCCCAGCTCGATCTCGCAGGGAGCGCGCCGGAAGGATGCGCCCGTCGCGGCGAGATAGTCGTCGACCTTCCCGAAGAGGAGACCTGCCAGGCCCATGGCCCTCGTGCGGTAGTGCATGGGTGAAGCACGTCGATCCTGCCCAGGGCCGAGAGCTCCTCGCTCGAGAGCGGATGCCCCAAATCGCCCGTATGGCAAATCCGCAACTCACAGGCCTCGCTCACTACTTCGAAGTTGCCCCTGGCCGCTAGGACGCGGTCGTGGTCGAAGTGGCGGTGGCTCACTGTAACGATGTCCGCGCGCAAGCTCGGCACCTTGTACCCTATACCTTTGCCAAAGGGATCCAGGAGCACGCTAATTCCAGAGGCCGAACTAAGAAGGAAACAGGCTTGGCCGTACCAGCGGATTTTCATCTCTACCTCTAGGAGCTTTACCAGGCGTCATGATATCGTTTTAATATATGAAATGATAAACCAGTTGTATTTCATTTTTCTAGTTTGGAAAGGGGAGCGCGAGGGGGAAACCTTTGCTAAAAGGTTGCCCCCTCGTTCATTAATACAAAACTGTCGAGCTTGACTTCGTTTTTTCTTGCTCATGGACCTATATCCCCTTTACAAGCATTTCAATCCACGATACGGTAGGCTTAAGTATATCACTGACGGGGAGTCCATGGAACGATACGTGCTTTCAGTCCTGGTCCAGAACCATGCGGGCGTTCTCTCTCGCGTTTCCGGTCTATTCAGCCGGCGGGGATACAACATAGACAGCCTCACCGTCGGTGAAACGCAGGAGCCCGGCATTTCGCGGATGACCATCGTGGTCCGCGGCGACGAGGCTACTATCGAGCAGATTCAGAAGCAGCTCGAAAAGCTCGTCGAGGTCGGCGCGGTCAGGCTCCTCGACGCCGGCAAGGCCGTCTACCGCGAGCTGGCCCTCGTCAAGATTTCAGCCGACCATCAGCACCGCTCGGACATCATGCAGATCGCGAACGTATTCCGCGGCCGCATCGTCGACGTTTCCCACGACAGCCTGACTATCGAGGTCACCGGCAGCCAGGAGAAGGTGGACGGCCTCATCGAGCTCCTCGCTCCCTACGGCATCCGCGAGCTCGCCCGCACGGGCATCGCCGCCCTCGAGCGCGGGCCCGTTCAACTATCTCTTATTTGACCGCCCCCGTTACTCGAGGACGGGGGCGAGCCCCCGCTATTCGAGGACGGGGGCTCGCAAGCCACAGTGAATTACCCGCGGCCGGCAACGACGCGGGAGGAGGCATAGCATCATGGCTATCATGTATTACGACAAGGATTGCGATCCCAAGGCTCTCTCCGGCAAGACTATCGCCGTCATCGGCTACGGCAGCCAGGGCCACGCGCACGCGCTCAACCTCAAGGATTCGGGGCATAAGGTCGTCGTCGGCCTGTACGAGGGCTCGAAGAGCTGGAAGGAAGCGGAGTCCAAGGGCTTCAAGGTGATGACGGCCAAGGACGCCGCGGCCGCCGCCGATTTCATCATGATCCTCGTCAACGACGAGAAGCAGGCTAAGCTCTACAAGGAGAGCATCGAGCCCGGCCTCAAGAAGGCCGCGACGCCGGGCGTCGCGAAGACCCTCGCCTTCGCCCACGGCTTCAACATCCACTTCAAGCAGATCCTGCCCCCCGCCGACGTCAACGTCGTGATGATCGCGCCCAAGGGCCCCGGCCACACGGTGCGCAGCCAGTACCTCGAGGGCAAGGGCGTGCCCGACCTCATCGCGGTGCACCAGGACGCGACCGGCGACGCCAAGAAGCAGGCCCTCGCCTACGCCTCCGGCATCGGCGGCGGAAGGGCGGGCATCCTCGAGACGACGTTCAAGGAAGAGACCGAGACGGACCTCTTCGGCGAGCAGGCGGTCCTCTGCGGCGGCGTCACGGCCCTCATGAAGGCGGGCTTCGAGACTTTGGTCGAGGCCGGCTATCAGCCCGAGAGCGCCTACTTCGAGTGCATCCACGAAATGAAACTCATCATCGACCTGGTCGTGCAGCAGGGCATCTCCTTCATGCGCTACTCGATCTCCGACACGGCCGAGTACGGCGACTACACGGTGGGCAAGCGCATCGTCACCGAGGAGACCAAGAAGGAGATGAAGAAGGTGCTGGGCGAGATCCAGGACGGCAGCTTCGCGCGGAACTGGATCCTCGAGAACCAGGCGAACAGGCCCTACTTCAACCGCATGCGCGAGATCAACGCCGCCCACCTTTCCGAGAAGGTCGGCAAGGAGCTCCGCGCGATGATGAGCTGGGCCCGGCCGACTGAGGAAAAGGCATAGGGCAAGCGCGAGGTCTCTTCGCGCTTGAGGAGTGGACATGAGCCGAAGGATAGCCATACTCGACACGACGCTCCGCGACGGCGAGCAGGGGCCGGGCTTCAGCATGAACCTCGAGGAGAAGCTCGAGGTGGCCCGGCAGCTCGCGCGCCTCGGCGTCGACGTCATCGAGGCAGGCTATCCCGTGTCGAGCCCGGGCGACTTCGAGGCGACGAGGGAAGTCGCGCGCGTGGTGCGCGGGCCCGTGATCGCGGGCCTCGCGCGCGCCAACGAGAAGGAAATCGACGCCGCCTGGGAGGCCCTCCGGCCGGCCGAGCGGCCGAGGATCCACGTGGTCCTGGCGACTTCGCCCATCCATATGGAGCACCGGCTGCGCATGAGGGCGGATGAGGTCCTGGACCTGGCCCGCGCCTCGGTGCGGCGGGCGAGGGGCTATTGCCCCGAGGTCGAGTTCTCGGCGGAGGACGCGACGCGCTCAGACCCCGCTTTCCTCTGCGCGGTCCTCCAGGCCGTGATCGAGGCGGGGGCCACCGTCGTCAACCTGCCCGATACGGTGGGCTACGCGGTGCCCGAGGAGTACGCCGCCCTCTTCAAGGCGGTGCTGGCCGGCGTGCCCGACATAGGCAAGGCGCAGCTCTCCGCGCATTGCCACGACGACCTGGGCCTGGCGGTCGCCAACACCCTGGCGGCTATCGGCGCGGGAGCGGAGCAGGTCGAGTGCACTATCAACGGCCTCGGGGAGAGGGCGGGCAACGCCGCCCTCGAGGAGGTCGTCATGGCGCTGTCGACGCGCTCCGAGTACCTCCGCGCGTCCTGCGACGTGGCGACCGCCCAGATCTACGCGAGCTCCAAGCTCGTGCAGGCGGTCACGGGAGTGCGGCCCCAGCCCAACAAGGCGATCGTCGGGGACAACGCCTTCGCGCACGAGTCGGGCGGCCACCAGGCGGGGGTCCTCGAGAGCAGGGAGACCTACGAGATCATGACGCCCGAGTCCGTGGGCAGGCCCACCGTCAGGATGGTCCTGGGCAAGCACTCGGGCCGGGGCGCCTTCGAGGAGAGGCTCGCCTTCCTGGGCCTCAGGCCCAGGCCCGACGCCATTCCGTCGCTCTTCACGGGCTTCAAGGAGCTGGCCGACAGGAAGAAGACGGTGACGGACCGCGATCTCGAGGCCCTCGTGCTCGGCGCCTCGGCCAAGGTCCCGGGCACGATCCGGCTGGACCGCTTCGTCATCAACTCGGGGAGCACGATCGCGGCGACGAGCGCCGTGCGGCTCGCGATGCAGGAGGGCGGCCTCGTGGAGCGCGTGGCGACGGGCGACGGTCCGATCGACGCCAGCTTCAAGGCCATAGACAAGATCGTCGGCAAGCATCCCGTCCTCGAGGACTTCGCCCTCAACGCGGTTACCGAGGGCAAGGACGCCCAGGGCGAGGCGAGGGTGAGGATCCTGTCCGGGGGAAAGCGCTGCAACGGGCGCGGCCTCTCCACGGACGTCGTCGAGGCCTCGATCAAGGCCTATATCGCGGCCATCAACGTCATGGCCCAGGAATCGGAGGACGCGCGTGAGCCGGATAACTGTACTTGATTCGACGCTCCGCGACGGGGCGCAGGGCGAGGGCATCAGCTTCTCCGTCACGGATAAGATCAACATCGCCCGTGCCTTGGACGAGCTCGGCGTGGACCTCATCGAGGCGGGCAATCCCGGCTCCAATCCCAAGGAGCTCGAGTTCTTCAAGGAGGCGAAGGGCCTGGGCCTGAAGCGCGCCCTGCTCGCCGCCTTCGGCCCGACGAGGCGGCGGGGAGTCGGCTGCGAGGAGGACGAGGGCCTCCGAAGCCTCCTCGCGGCGGATACGCCCGTCGTGGTGATCTTCGGGAAGAGCTGGGACCTCCACGTGAAGCAGGTGCTCAAGGTCAGCCTCGAGGAGAACCTCGCCATGATCCGCGACACGGTGGCCTTCCTGAAGGCCTCGGGCCGCCGGGTCATCTACGACGCCGAGCACTTCTTCGACGGGGCGGCGGCCGACGCCGCCTACGCGTTCAGGACCCTGGGGGCGGCGGCCGAGGCCGGGGCCGAGTGCCTCGTGCTCTGCGACACGAACGGCGGCAGCCTCCCCGACGAGGTGGGAGCGCTGGTCGCCCGGGCCGTGAAGGAGTTCGCCCTGCCCGTGGGGATACACGCGCACAACGACTCGGGGCTGGCGGTCGCGAATTCCCTGGCGGCCCTCAAGGCGGGGGCGGTCCACGCGCAGGGCACCCTGGTCGGCTTCGGGGAGAGGTGCGGCAACGCCAACCTCTCGACCCTCGTCGCGGACATCGCGCTCAAGCTGAAGCTCGATTGCCTCCAGCCGGACTCCCTGCCCAAGCTCGCGCGCATAACGCGCCGAGTCGCCGAGATAGCGAACGTCAACTTCGACGAGGGCATGCCCTACGTCGGCATGAAGGCCTTCGCCCACAAGGCGGGCATGCACGTCGACGCGGTGCTGAAGGTCTCGCAGTCCTTCGAGCACGTGTCCCCGGACCTCGTCGGCAACGAGCGGCGCATCCTGGCGAGCGAGATCGGCGGGCGCTCGGTGATCCTGGAGCGCGTGAAGCGCCTCGATCCCTCGGCGACGAAGGAGTCGCCCCTCGTGGCCCAGGTGGTGAAGCGCCTGAAGGAGATGGAGCGGCTCGGCTACCAGTTCGAGGGCGCCGACGCGAGCCTCGACATACTCACGCGCAAGGCGGCGGGCAGGTATAAGCCCTTCTTCGAGCTCGGCCATTACCGCACGATCGGCGAGCCCCCGAGCGAGGGCAGGCCCTCGGCCCAGGCCCTCGTGAAAGTCCGCGTCGACGGGGAGGACGCGATCAGCGCCGCGGAGGGCGACGGCCCCGTGCACGCCCTCGACCTGGCCCTCCGCAAGGCCCTGGAGAAGTTCTACCCCTCGCTCTCCTCGATGCGGCTCACGGACTTCAAGGTGCGCGTCCTCGACACGAACAGCGCCACCGCCGCGACCGTGCGCGTCCTCATCGAGAGCACCGACGGGGAGACGGCCTGGACAACGGTCGGCGTTTCCACCGACATCATAGAGGCGAGCTGGATCGCCCTCGTGGATTCCATAGAATACAAGCTCATCAACGAGCTCGAGAGGCGCTACAAGGCCTACCTATAGGAGCGATAGCGATGAAGTACGAAATAGCGACCATCCCCGGCGACGGCATAGGACCGGACGTCGTCAAGGTCGCGGTGGAAGTCCTCGAGGCGGTGGCCGCGCGCTTCGGCTTCGAGCTCTCCTTCACCGAGGCGCCCATGGGCGGCGCGGCGATCGACCGCTTCGGCGAGAGCCTGCCCGCCTCTTCCATCGAGACTTGCCGGAAGAGCGACGCCGTGCTCCTCGGAGCGGTGGGCGGGCCCAAGTGGGACAAGCTGCCCGGCGACAAGAGGCCGGAAGCCGGGCTCCTCGGAATTCGCGCGGCCTTGGGCGTCTACGCCAACTTGAGGCCAGCCCTCATGTTCCCGCAGCTAGCCGGCGCCTGCCCCCTCAAGCCCCAGCTCGTCGAGGGCGGCCTCGACATCCTCGTGGTGCGCGAGCTCACGGGGGGCATCTACTTCGGCGAGCGGGGACGCTCGCCCGACGGCCTCTCGGCCTGGGACACGGAGCGCTACTCGAAGAGCGAGATCGAGCGACTCCTCAGGGTGGGCTTCGAGGCCGCGATGAAGCGGAAGCGCAGGATGTGCGTGGTCGACAAGGCCAACGTCCTCGAGTCGTCGCGGCTCTGGCGCGAAACCGCCCTGGCCATGGCGAGCGAGTGGCCCGAGGTCGAGCTCTCCTTCATGTACGTCGACAACGCGGCCATGCAGCTCATCCGCTCCCCGCGCCAGTTCGACGTCATCGCGACGAGCAACATGTTCGGCGACATCCTCTCCGACGAGGCGAGCATGATCACGGGATCGATCGGCATGCTCGCGAGCGCGAGCCTGGGCGGCGTACGCTCGGTAAACGCCGAAGCCGAAGGCTTCGGCTCCGCAAAGCCCGAAGGGCTTTGCGACGGGCCGGGAATATTCGAGCCGATACACGGCTCGGCCCCCGACATAGCGGGGCAGGACAGGGCCAACCCCCTGGCGACCGTGCTCTCGGCGGCCCTCCTCCTCAGGCATTCGCTCGGCCGCGAGATGGAGGCTCGGGCGATAGAGGAGGCCGTGTCGGCCGTACTCGACTCGGGCCTGCGCTGCGCCGATATCGCGACCGGCTTCGCCGGAGGCAGTAGCGCGAAGGACCCGAGGGAGAAGGTAGTCGGGACTGTCGAAATGGGAAAAGCCGTGGTGAAGGCTATACTGGAGGCCGGAAAATGAGGAGCGACAGAGTCAAGAAGGGCGTCGAGCGGGCGCCGCACAGATCCCTTTTCAAGGCGATGGGCTATACCGACGAGGAGCTCGAGAGGCCCCTGGTCGGCGTCGTGAACGCGAAGAACGAGATCATCCCGGGGCATATACACCTGGACACGATAGCCGCGGCCGTGAAGGCGGGCATACGGAGCTCAGGCGGCACTCCCATCGAGTTCCCCGCCATCGGCGTCTGCGACGGCATCGCGATGGGCCACGAGGGCATGAAGTTCTCCCTCGCCTCGCGCGAGCTTATCGCCGACTCGATCGAGACCATGGCCCAGGCCCACGCCCTCGACGCCCTCGTACTCGTGCCCAACTGCGACAAGATCGTACCGGGCATGATGATGGCCGCCGCGCGCCTCGACATCCCCACCGTCCTCGTCTCGGGCGGGCCCATGCTCACGGGCCGCATCGACGGCCGCGACGCCGACCTCAACACGCTCTTCGAGGCGGTGGGTAAGGTCCACGCGGGGACGATGAAGGAGGGCGATCTCGCCCGCTACGAGGACTCCTCGTGCCCCGGCTGCGGCTCCTGCTCGGGCATGTTCACCGCCAACAGCATGAATTGCCTCGCCGAGGTCCTGGGCATCGGCCTTCCCGGCAACGGCACCATACCCGCGGTCTACGCCGAGCGCATCCGGCTCGCGAAGCGCGCGGGGGCCGTCGTCATGGAGGCTATCAAGAAGGACCTGAAGCCGAGCGACATCCTCACGGAGCGCCAGTTCCGCAACGCCCTCGCCCTGGACATGGCCCTGGGCTGCAGCACGAATTCCATGCTCCACCTGCCGGCTATAGCTCACGAGGCGGGCGTCAAGCTCGACCTCGACATGGTCAACGAGATCGCCGCCAGGACGCCCAACCTCTGCAGGCTCGCTCCCTCGGGGCCCCACCATATAACCCAGCTCTACGAGGCGGGGGGCGTGTTCGCCGTGATCAAGCAGCTCCTCAAGAAGGGCCTCATGGACGGGAATGCGCCGACAGTCTGCGGGAAGACGATAGGCGAGCTCGCGGCGGCGGCGCCCGACGCCGACGGCACGATCATACGCCGCATCGAGGAGCCCTACTCCGCGACGGGCGGCATAGCCGTCCTGCGCGGCAACCTCGCGCCCGACCGCGCCGTCGTCAAGCGCGCGGCGGTGGCCCCCGAGATGCTGAAGCACAAAGGCCCGGCCCGGGTCTTCGATTCGGAGGACGCCGCCAACGAGGCGGTGCTCGGCGGCAAGATAAAGGCCGGGGACGTCGTGGTCATCCGCTACGAGGGGCCGCGGGGCGGGCCCGGCATGCGCGAGATGCTGGAGGCGACGAGCGCCCTCGCGGGCATGGGACGCGACGGGGACACCGCCCTTATCACCGACGGCCGCTTCTCCGGGGCGACCCGCGGCGCGGCCATAGGCCACGTCTCGCCCGAGGCGGCGGCGGGCGGGCCCATCGCCCTCGTGCGCGAGGGCGACATGATCTCGATCGATATCGACGCGGGGCGGCTGGAGCTCGAAGTGAGCGACGGGGAGCTCGCCGCCCGGCGCGCCGCGTGGAAGGCGCCCGAGCCCAACGTGAGGAAGGGCTGGCTGGCGCGTTATGCGGCGCTGGTCGGCTCCGCGTCCGGCGGGGCAGTCCTGTCCGCGCCGTCCGAATGCGGCGGCCGGGCTTAAGGAGAAGCGCGATGAAAGTGACCGGGGCGCGCGTCGTCGTCGAGACGCTGATAGAGCAGGGCGCGGACACCGTCTTCGGCTATCCGGGCGGCACGATCCTCAACGTCTACGACGAGCTGTTCAAGTGCTCCGATCGGATCAGGCACGTCCTCACCGCCCATGAGCAGGGCGCCGCCCACGCGGCCGACGGCTACGCGCGCTCGACGGGGCGGCCGGGGGTCGTGCTGGCTACGAGCGGCCCGGGCGCGACCAACCTCGTGACGGGCATAGCGACGGCCTTCATGGACTCGATACCCCTCGTCGCGATTACCTGCAATGTCCCGAACAAGATCCTGGGCAAGGACAGCTTCCAGGAAGTCGACATC
>Ga0265330_10002519_pt1 | contig 9957 bp, 10 predicted proteins | sample 41919metaG_FD_202083 | JGI IMG/M metagenome (GOLD analysis project Ga0265330, IMG submission 202083) | Rhizosphere microbial communities from Carex aquatilis grown in University of Washington, Seatle, WA, United States - 4-19-19 metaG | ecosystem: Host-associated > Plants > Roots > Rhizosphere >... | reverse complement strand
TCGATCCTCGAACCTGGCTTCGAGGACTTCGTCGCGCCACGAACCGTGGCCGACTTCTTCGCCGCCGCTGTCTTCATGGCTCGGCATCCATTCTACTGCGTCGGAGGAAGTTGGCGAGAACGCTGCAGTTGCCTGACACGGGGCCTCGACGGCGCCGACGTCCTTTGCCGGCGAGATCGTCCTGCTCAGCTCGTGCCGACTTGGGCGTTGACGCGTCGAGGGCGCCCAGTCCGTATTGCGCTTTGTGCGGAGCCATTGCCCACGGCGCGCCCGACGTCCGCTTGGTCCTGATCGAGCGCGCCAGCTCGGCTCCATGGCCACCTTGCAGGGGGGCTTCTCCTGCCTGATGCAGTCCGAGCTCGACGATCAGGTGCGGCTGCTCTCCGATCCCGACGTGCAGTTCGCCTACGTCAACCGCCCGGCCGATCGCATCGACCTCGACGTCAACCTGGCGGCGGCGGAGCCGTCACCGAGCTCCCGGTCGGCCTGTTCTATCGACCGGCCGCGCCGCTTCCCGTCAGCCGCGCCCTGACGTCGAGCACCGGTGCGTGCGGGCTGACGACCCGGCCGGACCGCGCGGGCCCCCTCTCCGGATCGCCTCTCCGCTACCCTCGACGCTGGCTTGGTACCGAGCCTGGCGGCCCATCATGGCGCTCCGGGAGATCCAGCGTGGCCAGCGTTGAAGGTCGAGCCTCGCTGGTGCTGGAACCGTCCGCGGGCGTCGACCGCGACCGCCCCGCGGCCCAGCGCAGCGAGCGGGTTGATGAAGGTTCCGTCCTGCCGCCGCCGCTGCCGCGATTCCGACACTTCCGCTCCTCCCGCGTGCAGACACCGCGTGAGCGCCGCCGGTCGGCCCAGTTCCGCCGGAGGCACGAACTCGCCGATGGAGCAACGAGGAGTTCGTCGCGCGTCCGGCCGAGCAGGCGGCATCCAGCGGCGTTCACGTCGGTATGGCGACCGTCCGCGGCCCGCGACGAGATACCGTCGGAGCGCGATCGAACAGCGCTCGGAATCGGCGCGGGCGGTGCTCGCGATCCCTTGCACGAGACCACGCCGCAATTCCTTCCTCGTGCACCAGTCCTATTCCCATTTCCGTCACTCGAGAGATCCGGCGGTCTCTCGAGCTGGCAGTCGAGGGCTTCAGGTCCTTGGCTTGTCGCCGGACGCCACCGGAATGCGCTTCGCGACCGCCGCGGGGGTCTTGGGAACCACCACGGTGAGCTCGCCGTTCTTGAGCTCGGCCTTGACGTGCGCGGGGTCGGCCTGGTCCGGCAGTGTGAAGGTGCGTGTGAAGCTGCCGTACGAGCGCTCGCATGCGTAGAAGGTGTCGTTCTTCTCTTCCTTCTCGGCCTCGCGCTTGCCGGCGATCGTCAGGCGATTCCCGGCCACGTTCACCTCGAGGTCCTGCTCCCTGGTCCCTGGGACGTCCGCCTTGAAGATGAATGACTCGCTGGTTTCCTTCACCTCGAACGCCGGCGAGTAGCTCGCAGCGTCGACCGATAACGTCGGCGCCATCTCGCGGAAGGGATCCCAGCGGAACATGTCGCGCATGAGCCGGAAGGGATCCAGTTCGCGCCGGGCGACGGTCCCGACCCGCGGTTGATCTTTCCTCTGAACAGCGATGTCTGACATGGTTCTCACTCCTTGGGTGATGGCGATGCGACCCTCGCGTCGTCGGAAGCCAAGATAAGCAAGTTGCGTTCCAAGGCAGACGCCGCATCACATCGAATCCGGCACGCAGCTGCTGCGCGGCGGCTGTACTGAAGCGCACGGTCTGCCGGGGTTTCCCTCGCCCTCGAGAATGCGATCTCGACGCGCGCGCCGTGGCGCTGCATCGGTGGGGCCCGGCGTGATCGAGTCGTCATCGCCTCATCGGCCGGTACGTCGGAGCTTGGATCCTGACGGCGGCGTGGCTTGCCGGCCCGATGAGGCTGGCGCCGAGATCTCTGCGCCGGCTCATGCCGTGACCGCCTTGCCCGCCAGACGAGCTACGGACTGGATTCCACCACCGAAGAACCACGCCCCAGCACCGCATCGATGAGGCCGTAAGCTTGGGCCTCCGTGGCGGACATGAAGTTGTCGCGCTCGGTGTCGCGCTCGATCTTGTCCCCGGGCTGGCCGGTGTGCTTGGCGTAGATGCCGTTGATGATGTCCCGCGCTTTGAGGATCTCCCTGGCGTGGATCTCGATGTCCGTGGCGTGGCCCTGGATTCCAGCCAGTGGTTGGTGGATCATGATCCGCGCATTCGGTAGCGCGTGGCGTCGGCCCTTCGCTCCCGCCGTCAGCAAGAGGCTGGCCATGGAAGCCGCTTGGCCCACGCAGTAGGTCGCGACGGGGCAGCGCACTGCTTGCATGGTGTCATGGATGGCCAGTCCGGCGGTCACCTCGCCACCGGGAGAGTTGATGTACATCATCACGGCCTTGTCGGGGTCCTCGGATTCGAGAAACAGGAGCTGCGCCACGATGACGTTCGACACCTGGGCGTCGATGGCGGAGCCCAGGAGGACGATACGGTCGTTGAGCAGGCGGGAGAACAGGTCCCAACCTCGCTCCCCGCGGTGGGTCTGCTCGACGACGGTTGGGACCAGGTCCAGTCTGATATCGGAAAGATATCCCTTCATTTCGTCTCCGGTATTGCCAGCCAGGCGACGACCGCCGCCCGCGAAAAGCGCCAGACGTTCCCCAGCTTGCGGCCAGGCAGCTTGCCCGCCTCGGCGAGCTCGGTCACGACCGCCTCATCCAGCTGGAGGAAGTGGCCGGCCTGCTCGGCGTTCAGGACCTCGGGCGGGTCGTGAGGATGGAAGGAGTAGGAGCCGAGCGTAGCAGCCTGCTCCTGGGTCTCGAAGGTCACCTTGTGACCCGCCGTGGTGCTCAGTTCATGGAGGCCCCGACGGCTGTCGGGATCGACGTACCTCGACACCAAGCGGGCGACGAGATCCTTCTTGCGGATCCCCAGGGCCTCGGCCGCCCGGTCGAGCTTGTCGACCGCAGTTGCGGGCAGGCGGACGAACAGTGCGCCTTCCGATGGCGTCTTGTTGGACATATCTTGTGGATATCTAAGAATATCGATGGCGTCAAGCAGGGTGAGCTCGAACGCCCAGGTCGTTCAGCGTCCGGCCCAAATCGAAGTCAAAGCTCAGGCGGGCCACCCATCTCCGAGGTCGATCGGGTGGAAGTTGGTGCGATCGGACCATCTCCGAGTGGTCGAACTTCGGCTGCTCCGGCGGCGCCGCGGTGCTCGATGGCGTGAGGCTTGCAATCCAAACTCCCAAGATGAAGCTTCTCGATCCCGCGACTCGGTTCCTGTTCTTCACCGGCAAGGGTGGGGTCGGGAAGACGGCTCTCGCTTGCGCAACCGCGATCCAGTTGGCGGACGCCGGCCCCCGCGTCCTTCTGGTGAGCACGGATCCAGCTTCGAACCTGGACGAGATGCTGGGCGTCTCACTCTCGGACCGGCCGACGTCGGTCCCGGGAGTCCCAAACCTGCAGGCGCTCAACATCGACCCAGAAGAGGCCGCCGAGAGCTACCGGAAACGGGTCGTCGGCGCCTACATCCCGACGTGGTCAGAGCAGCAGCTGTCGGAGCTCCGGGAGCAGCTGTCAGGTTCGTGCACCACCGAAATCGCCGCGTTCGACGAGTTTGCCGGCTTGCTGGCCGGCGAGGGTGTGTCCCACGACTTCGATCACATCGTCTTCGACACCGCGCCCACGGGCCACACGCTCCGTCTGCTCAGCCTGCCGAAGGCCTGGACCGAGTTCCTTCAGACCAACACGGGCGGTGTCTCATGTCTCGGTCCGCACTCGGGCCTGAAGATGCGATACGAGCGGTTCGCCGGCGCGCTGGCAGCGCTCGTCGATCCCGGCCGCACGACGACGTTGCTTGTCACGCGTCCCGACCAGGCGGCGATTCGTGAAGCCGCTCGCTCCTCCGGAGAACTGGAGGCGCTGGGGCTCACGAGCCAGCGTTTGATCGTCAACGGCATGTTCAAGGCGACCGCAAGAACCGACGCCGACGCCGTCGCGGTGGCGCTGGAGCGGCGAGGGCGGGAGGCGCTGGCACGGATGCCAGCCACGCTCCGGGATCTGCCGATGGTCGAGGTGCCTTTGCGCGCCTTCAACATGGTGGGCCTGCTGGCGCTGCGCGCGCTGCTGGCGCCGGAAGCGCCGTCTCCGTCCGTCGAGCTCGCGCCGGCCGCCACTCCCGAGTTGCCGCGGCTTGCGTCTCTCGTGGACGATCTCGCGGTGACCGAACGGGGGCTCATCATGGTGATGGGCAAGGGTGGGGTCGGCAAGACCACCATCGCCGCCGCGATCGCCAGCGAGCTGGCGTCGCGCGGTCTGGCGGTGCACCTCAGCACGACGGATCCGGCGGCTCACGTGGCGAACGCCCTGGCGGATCCTCCCGCGAACCTCGAGATCACGCGCATCGATCCCGCGGTGGAGAGCAAGGCCTACACCGATCGGATCATGGCCACGCAGGGCAAGGATCTCGACGACGAACGCCGCGCGCTTCTCGCCGAGGATCTGCGTTCGCCATGCAACGAGGAGGTCGCGGTGTTCGGCGCCTTCTCTCACCTCGTCGCCGAGGCGCGAACCAAGTTCGTGGTGGTCGACACCGCCCCCTCCGGCCACACGCTCCTCCTGCTCGACACCACGGGCGCCTATCACCGACAGATCCTCGGAGACACCGCGCGCCCTCACGTCGGACGGATCGTCACCCCGCTCATGCGCCTGCGCGATCCCGAGTACACGAAGATCATCATCGTCGCCCTCGCCGAGACGACGCCCGTCTCCGAGGCGGCTCAGCTCCAGGCCGACCTGAGGCGCGCCGAGATCGAGCCGTACGCCTGGATCATCAATGGCAGCCTCGCCGCCGCGGGCTCGAGCGATCCGCTCCTCGAGCAGCGGATCGCGAGCGAGCTGCGCCAGATCGGCCTCGTTCGTGAGCGCCACGCGCGCCGCCTGGCCGTCGTGCCCTGGTTGACGGAGGAGCCCGTCGGTTCGAGGCTGCTCCTGGCGCTGGTTCACGGCGGGGAGGCACGCGGGCCGCGGCCGACGTTCGGCGCCGAGGGGCGGTGACAGCCCCGAGCTCCCGGGCGGCGGTTGGTTTTCCTGCGTCTTTTCGTCCCGGTCACCGTCTTCAAGATCAGAGGTGACCATGAGCGACTTGAACGCAGAGCAGGCAGAGCAGATGAGACGGGCGGTGCGAGAACACTACGGGAAGGTGGCCGAGGCGGATGGGCCAGGCTGCGCACCCGGCTGCTGTGGCAGCGGCGCGGGGTCGAGCCTGAAGCTCGGGTACTCCGAACGGGACCTCGCGGGCGTGCCCATCGGCGCGGACCTCGGGCTCGGCTGCGGGAACCCACAGGCGATCGCCGATCTCCGGCCGGGGGAGACCGTGGTGGACCTGGGCAGCGGGGCTGGCTTCGATTGCTTCTTGGCGGCGAAGAGGGTGGCGCCTGGAGGCTTCGTGATCGGGGTCGACATGACGCCCTCGATGGTGACGAAGGCCAGGAACAACGCCACGAAGGCCGGGATCGAAGGGGTCGAGTTCCGGCTGGGCGAGATCGAGCACCTGCCGGTCGCCGATTCGACCGCCGATGTCATACTCTCCAACTGCGTGATGAATCTGGTGCCCGACAAGAAGGCCGCGTTTCGGGAGGCCTGGCGCGTTCTCAAGCCTGGCGGCAGGCTGGCGATCTCCGATGTCGTGGCGACCGCGACGCTGCCGGACCCGCTCCAGGCGCAGGTGGCATCTCTGACGGGCTGCGTCTCGGGCGCCGCGACGGTCGAGGACCTCGAGACCGTCCTCGTTGAAGCGGGCTTCAGTCAGGTTCGGATCAGCGTCAAACCCGGCAGCCGCGAGTTCATCCGCGACTGGATGCCCGGTTCGGGCTCGGAGGACTACATCGCATCGGCCGCGATCGAGGCGGTCAAGCCGAAGGATCAGTCGTGCTGCGGTCCGAGCTGCTGCGCGGGCTGAGGAGGCGGACGCCGTGATCCAACCGAGCGCGCGCGGCGTCTGGCAGGAGATCGAGCGGCACCTCAGGCCGTTCGTCGCGCGCCGTGTCCCCGAGCCCGACGACGTCGGCGATGTCCTGCAGGACATCTACCTTCGGATCCAGTCGGGGGTCGGTGAGCTGCGCGACACCGAGCGGTTCGGCCCATGGGTGTATCGGCTGGCGCGAAGCGCCCTCGCGGATCACGGCAGAGCTCGGCTCCGCCATCCCGTGCCGACCGACGCTCCACCGGGGGAGGACGAGCTCCCAGCTCCGCCATCCGACGCGGAGGAGGGGACCGCCGAGCGAGAGCTCGCTCGGTACCTGGTCGTGTTCGTCGCGGCGCTGCCGGCGCCGTATCGCGACGCGATCACGCTGACGGAGCTCCATGGGATGACCCAGAAGGGCGCGGCCGACATGCTGGGGATCTCGCCGTCGGGCATGAAGTCTCGCGTCCAGCGCGGTCGGCGGCAGATTCAGGAGATGCTGCAGGCGTGCTGCGACATCGCGCTCGATGCGCGTGGGCACGTGTTGTCGTTCGATCGTCGGACGGACGGCAGGGTCCCCGAGAACTGCTGTGACGAGGTCAAGGACTGCAAGTGCTGAGGCAGGTGCGTACGACGCTCCCACGGCGTCACGTGAGGCGAGTGGGCGAGATCGTGGGATCGAGTCCCGTCCTCCGCGCCAGCTCCACGGTCCGGGTTCGCGCTGGCCTCCGGGCCATTTCCGGTCGGCTTCACGGCAATGAGACGATCTGAATGCCGTTGACCGGGGCCCGCTTGAAATCGCCCGTGACCGGCGTCGCCACCAGGGAGAACGCCGGACCCGTGACGCTGTGAAATACGATGGTGTTACCGGTGCCGTTGCTCTGTGCCACCAGTTGAAATCCGCCAAAGTTGGTGGGCGACATCTTCGCGCCGCTCTGCGACACCGAGACGATCGTGGCGCCTATGGCGTACGCGTAGGTTCGCGTTTCGGTGGCCAGCGTGATGGCCCCCAGGCAGTAGACGTAGACGTCGTAGCCACCGCTCGCCATTGATTCCGGCAGATTCGCAACGAGGATCGTCGCCGGCAAGGTGATCGAGGACGGATCGAGATACCCATCCATCATGATTGCGTCGGGTCTCGCATCGGTGAGCTGGAGTCGCCACACGCCGGGTGCCGTGACCCCGGTTGGAGGAGAGCTCCAGGTCACCTTCGCGCTGGACGATGTTCCATCGGATAGAATCAAAGAGGGCAGCACACCAGCCGCGCCGAACGCGGAGTTCCAGTGGGCGGCCGGTCTTGCTCCCGCGACATCCGTGGGTCTCAAGGTCGGCGCCGCAGTGATTCCAGCCGCGCCGTCCGCCGCCGGCAAGCCACCCACGAAATCGATGCTGAGGATCGTCGGCTTTGCGCCTCCGCCCGCGCCCGCTGTAGCGCCGAGGTTGCCCGCGCCTCCTCGTGCGTCGCCTCCGGCACCGCCGCGTCCCGCGGCCAGGGCTCCGCCCGCGGCAATTCCTCCCGCGGCCCCGGAGCCGCGGGCGCCTGCGGCACCAGATTGCGTCGCGCCACCAGATTGCGCGCCGCCAGATTGCGCGCCGCCAGATTGCGCGCCACCAGTTGCCGCCGTCGCCATGCTCCCGCCCGCGGCCAAGACCAGCAGATTGCCGCCGCTTCCACTTCCTCCGCTCGACGGACCGGTGCCGCCGCCACCGCCACCGCGCGCGCCATCGCCTTCGTTGTTGCCGGAGCCCGGTGACCCAGCATCACCGCCGCGCTTCTCGAGCGTCGAGTAATCGTACAGGCAACCCGCGAGGAACAGGCCAACCAGAATCGCCACACGCATCTTGTTGGCCCTCCGGGACGGATCTTCCCGCGATATCGTGGGCGACGCCACGGATATGCCGTGAACGTGAAGAATGAGGAGCCGCGTGGCGGGCGAAGACACACATGGTGCAGGGACCACGGACCCGACGACCTCATCGTCGCCGACCACGCGATCCCCTCCGCAGCCATCCGCCGCCGAGAGCGGACCGCAAGGGGATGGCGGGCTCGCCCGCGCCCGAGGATTTGGCGCTTCTCCCGCGAGGATTCTATGTTGGGTGGGCATGGCCACCTTTCGAGCCACCTTTCGAGAATGGGCGCGGTGGATCTCGCCGGCCGTGACGCTGGCTCTCGTCGGCTGTGGCGGCGGCGGGACCCTGCCGGCGAGGCCCGTCCCGCCAAGCTGTCAGGTGGCGGGCGCTGGAACGACCCGATGTGGGGCGTCCGGGCAGAGCTGCTGCGTGAGCCCGAGCCTCCCCGCCGGGACCTACGATCGGACGTACACCAACGACGGAACCGCCGTCACCGGGCGGGCCGATCCCGCGCAGCTCAGCGCGTTCCGCCTCGACACGTACCTGGTCACGGTCGGCAGGTTTCGCCAGTTCGTCGCGGCGCGCGCCGCCGGGTGGAATCCGCTCGCCGGCTCGGGCAAGCACACCCACCTCAACGGCGGGCGGGGTTTGGTGGACAGCGACGGCTCGGGATACGAGCCAGGATGGGGACCCATCGACGACGGGTTCCTCCCCGCGCTCACGGACTGGACCAAGCTGCTCGACTGCGAAGCGCACTTCCAGACCTGGACGGATGACCCGGGTCCAAACGAGGCTCTGCCGATGAGCTGCATCAGCTGGTACGACGCCTACGCCTTCTGCATCTGGGACGGCGGGTTCCTGCCGAGCGAGGCCGAGTGGGAGTACGCGGCCGCCGGGGGCGATGAGCAGCGCGCCTACCCATGGGGGTCGACCGACCCCATCGCCGGCGGGCCCGATTATGCGATCGCCGGATGCGACTATCCCCCAGGCTCGACCAGTTGTACCGGCGTCGTCAACGTCGCGCCGGTGGGAACCGCGGTGCGCGGCGCCGGGCGGTGGGGCCAGCTCGATCTCGCGGGCTCGCTGTCGGAGTGGACCCTCGACTGGTTGGCGCCCTACAAACCCTGCACCGACTGCGTCTTTCTCACCGATTACTCCTACCGCGTCGTGCGCGGGGGCTCGTTCGGAACCGACACCCAGAATCTGCCGGCGAACGCCCGCATCGGGGACACGCCCCAGAGTCGCCCCGCCTTCTACGGGGCCCGCTGCGCGCGCAGCCCCTGAGCGCGACCGGGGTGGCCCCGGGGTGCCTCAGAGCGCGGTCACTGGACGCAACGGACGCGGTGCTTCTCGATCGGAAAGACGTAGCGCCCGTCGCCGTTGTCGAAGGCCACGTACCAGGACATGGCCGGCCCGTTGGCGAAATACGACGAGCTCCAGAAGGGCTCGCCCGGGGTGTCTGGGAAGGCCGCGGCGTCTATCCGGGGAGACCGGGTCGCGCTCTCGTCGACCAGTGTGAAGAGCTCTCCCTCGGTGGGAAGGCGCCAGCCATGCTTCTCCCCGGTCTTCCCCCCGGATTTGCCCCCGAGCTTCAGGTGGGCGCAGTAGTCACGGGCCACGGTGAGCGGTACCTGCTTGTCGAGCACCGCGCGCTGCCAGGTCAGCCCCGTCCACAGGTCGCGCACCCGGTCGGGCAGGACCTCGTAGTGGGTGGCGGGGTGCACGCGCGGGGTCACGCTGCGCACGCACCGGTACGAGAATCGATTGCCCTTGGAGTCGGTCTTGGGATAGCCAGCGTAGAAGTACACGTACCAGGCCGAGGTCGGATCGTCGGAAGCCGTGGTCGAGGTCCAGAACCACTCGGGAGGGGCGTTGGGGAACGCCTCGGTGTTGATGGACGGCTGCGTTCGGGCCATGTCGAGGAGCGAGATGAGCTCGATGCGCGAGGGCAGCCGCCAGTCGTCGTGACCGATGAGTCTCAGCGCCGCGCACGCGCGCTGGGCGTCATCGAAGGGCACGAACGTGTTCTCGACGTCCCGCTGCCACATCAGGTTGGTCACGAGGTCGGTGACCACCAGGCGGTTACTCGTGGTGTCGTAGCTCTGCGGGTTCGCGAGCCC
>Ga0265330_10002515_pt1 | contig 9961 bp, 10 predicted proteins | sample 41919metaG_FD_202083 | JGI IMG/M metagenome (GOLD analysis project Ga0265330, IMG submission 202083) | Rhizosphere microbial communities from Carex aquatilis grown in University of Washington, Seatle, WA, United States - 4-19-19 metaG | ecosystem: Host-associated > Plants > Roots > Rhizosphere >... | reverse complement strand
TCGCAGCTCGATCCCGTCGAAAGTTTGCGCTACGAATAGCGGATTGGATCATATGGATGCGGGTTAAGTCACGTCCCCAAGCAAGCAGCCCTGGACGGACAGGGACGCCCGTTGCTTCACCGAAACGCCTTCAACTGTCATAAAATCAAAGGTTGGTGTTACCGTGTTACACGGGCGGGACATGGTATCAAACTTTGCGTCGAACTCATCTGGCGGCCGGGGCCGCGCCGTGGTCCTGCTCAGTGGCGGCATGGATTCGTGTGTGTGCGCGGCGCTGGCTGCGCGCGACCACCAGGCGGCTGCCGTCCACGTCAGCTATGGGCAGCGCACCGAAGCGCGCGAACTGCGGGCGTTTACCAGCATCTGCGACCGGCTCGAGATTCGCGACCGGCTGCTGGTGCGCAATGAAGCGCTGCGCATGATCGGAGGATCGGCCCTCACCGACCTGGGCATTGCCGTTCCAGAAGCGCATACCATCGGCGTCGGCGTGCCCGTCACTTACGTTCCGTTCCGTAACGCGCATTTTCTCTCCGTTGCCGTCAGTTGGGCGGAAGTGCTGGGGGCGGAAAAAGTTTACATCGGGGCCGTGGAGCCGGATAGTTCCGGCTATCCCGATTGCCGTCCGGAGTATTATCGAGCGTTCAATGAAGTTGTGAAAGCGGGCACGAAAGAAGGGACAATCCGTGTGATGACACCGCTGATTGCGATGCGCAAACATGAGATTGTGACGCTTGGCCTTGAACTCGGTGCCCCATTCGATTTAACGTGGTCATGCTATCAACGCGAAGATCGTGCCTGCGGAGTGTGCGACAGTTGTATGCTTCGCCTGCGCGCTTTTCGCGAAGCGGGCGCGGAAGATCCCATTCCGTATGCGGAAGCCACCGCCCGCACGATCTAGAACTGGTATCGCAAACGGTTTATATTCAGATCTATTGCCGGGAGGCTAAATCATGAGGAAATACTTCATCCTTTCCCTGCTGTTCGTGCTCGCCATGGCGCTGTGCGCTCCACCTGCGTCGGCGCAGTCCTCGGGCAGTGTAAAGGGAATTTGCACAGACAGCGATGGGAAACCGATCGCCCAAGGCACCGTCGAGTGGATTGGGCTCGAAAACGCCCATAAGTTCACTCTCAAAACCAACAACAAAGGCGAGTATTTTTCACTTGGCGTCTTCACCGGCGATTACGACGTGAAGCTCAGCAAGGACGGCAAGGAGATATTTAAGTTTAACAAAGTCCATGTGGGACTGGAAGAAAAGTCGCTGGACTTCAACATGATGATTGAACAGGCGAACTCAGCGAAGGCCCAAGGGAAGACTCCTGAGCAGATCAAGGCGGAAGAGGAATTGAAAGCGAAGGCGGCGAAGGAACACAATACCATTGCCGCTCTCAACGATAAAATCAAACTCGCCGGGTTGTCTATCGATGCCGGGGATTATGATGCCGCAATCGCCACTTTGAATGACGCCAACCAGATCGATAGCACCCGCGACCCGATTTGGGCTTTACTCGGAGACGCCTATCGCCTGTCGGGGCCCAAGCAGACCGATTCCGACGAAAAACTAAAGCGCTACGATATGGCTATCGCCAGTTACCAGAAGGCGATTGATATGCGCAGCGCTTCTGAACAGGCAAAGAAAGAAACCGACAATAACCAGAAGCTTGCGGGCTACTATAACAATCTTGCCGATGCTTATGCTAAGTCCAACAAAACCGCCGATGCTGTGGCGAACTATAACAAGGCAATCGCACAGGACCCGGCGCACCAGGCGAAATACCTGTTCAACGAAGGCGCTATCTTCACGAACACGGGTAAGGTGGACGAGGCGATTGCGGCTTTCGACAAAGTGATTGCCGCCGATCCGACCCGAGCCTCGGCTTATTACTGGAAGGGTGTGAACTTGCTCGGCAAAGCTACGCTAAAGGGCGACAAAATGATCGCGCCTGACGGTACAGCCGAGGCCTTCCAGAAGTATCTCGATCTCGAACCCAATGGTCAGTTCGCTGAAGCGGCCAAGGGAATGCTGACGAGCATTGGCGCGACCGTAGAAACGGGCTTCGGAACCAAGAAGAAGCCGCCGAAGAAATAGCTAAGCCAGTTCTCGGTTCTCAGTTAAGACCGCTGCCTGGTTTTTCTGAGAACTGGGAACTGGAAACTGTTTTTTAGGTTACCGTGGTCTATGACCTACTTGTTCTTCGCTCTTCCACACATCCGCGCTACATTCATTACATAGGTTCCACGGCTTGACGGTTTTTTACGGCGTCAAGACCGGTGACTGAGAGTGTGTGTGCGATGGTTGCTCCGGGGAATTCCCCGATTGCGATTGCTTTCGAGGGTATCAGCGAAACGGGCTCGATCCCGACGCCGGTCCTGCTGGCCGGTATGTTACGCGCCTCCGACAAAGTCAGCGATTTGATTTTTTCACCGGGGCGTCCGCCCCAGATTGAAATCCACGGACAACTGACGGCCGTCGAAACCCCCGGGAGCGGCATGCTTACGGCGGATGACACACGCCGTATCGCAGCCGATCTGATCGGCACTAATAAGCAGGCTATCAATACGCTTCGGGAACAGGGTTCCTGCGACGTATCCTACGGATTGTCCGGAATGGCGCGCTTCCGGGTCAATATTTTTATCCAACGCGGTAGTTGCGCAATTGTGATGCGCGTCATTCCGACTGTTATTCCAACTTTCCAGTCGCTTCATCTGCCGGCTCAATTGGAAGAGGCCGCCAAAGTCCGCAACGGCATGATCCTGGTGACAGGAGGGACGGGATCGGGGAAGTCTTCGACGCTGGCCGCCTTGATTGACCGCATTAATAGCGATCATTGCTACCATGTGCTGACCATTGAAGATCCGATTGAGTTTCTGCACCGGCACAAAAAATCTACCGTGCACCAACGCGAGTTGCACAGCGATGCGCCGAATTTCACCATGGCCTTGCGGGCTGCGCTGCGCCAGGCGCCGCGCGTGATTATGGTGGGTGATGTCCATGACCGGGAAACGCTCGAGATCCTGCTCGAAGCCGCCGAAAATGGCCACCTGGTTCTTTCCAGCATGAACACTGTCGATAGCTCGAAGACGGTGGAGCGCATCGTGGGTGCGTTCAGCGCCAGCGAACAGCAATCGGTACGCGAACGTCTGGCCAAAACTTTCCGCTACATCATTGCGCAGAGGCTTATCCCGCGCAGCGATGGTGGCGACCGCGTTCCCGCCGTCGAAATTTTGAAATCCAACTCGCGCACTCGCGATTGCATCGAGCAAGGCGAGCGCCCCGGTCGTACTCTGCTGGATGCGATCAAAGCCAGCGAGAACGAGGGCATGCAGCACTTCGATAGCGAGATTGCGAAACTCGTCCACTCAGGTCTGGTGGACCTGGAAACCGGCCTTTGTTTTGCCAGCAATGCGACCGTATTGGGGCAGGAACTGGCGCGGTAGAACAGCGTTTAGCCGTCAGCCCTCAGAAAACATATCGACGTTCTTTTCTCTCCGCTCGGTAATGCCTAAGCAAAATCTGGCGGCGTATGATTCTTGCATGCCTTTTTCTTCCGACCATCCCTCTTCATCAGCGCCCGTGACGCAGGTGGTTAGCTTTGAAGAGGCTCGGCATATTGTCGAGCGACATGCCACCGGCGTGTGTCCAAAAGATGCTGAGACAGTAGATCTGCTGACGGGCTTGGGGCGCGTACTTGCCGAAGGAGTTGTGGCCGACCGCGACTTTCCTCCTTTTGATCGGGCTACACGCGATGGATATGCGGTGCGGGCGGAGGATTTGGCGGAAGTCCCGGCGCACTTGGAAGTAGTAGGCGAAGTAAAAGCGGGCGCATGGCCGGATCCGGGAGTGTGTTCGGTCGGACGCGGCCAGGCGGTGGAAATCATGACGGGGGCTCCACTGCCGGCGGGGGCAGACGCGGTGGTGATGGTGGAGCACACTTCGCTGACTGCAAAAACGGTAGAGGTGCGGCGCGGCGTTAGCACGGGCGAGAATTTTGTTCTGCGTGGTTCGGAAGCCCGCACTGGGAATGTACTTCTGGATCGGGGACGGCGGTTGGACCATGCGGGCATCGCCATAGCAGCGGCGGTCGGCAAGAGTCGTGTGCAGGTTTTTCGCAAGCCGCGCGTGGCCGTGCTTTCGACGGGCGACGAGGTAGTGGATGTTGATGCAACGCCAGGGCCGGCGCAGATTCGTAATTCGAATGCGTATTCTCTAGCGGCGCAAGTTCAAAGCGCTGGCGGAGAGGCGGTGCGGCTCGCAATCGCTCCGGATGAACCACGACGTCTGCGGGCCTTGATTGAAGAAGGATTAGATTGCGATATTTTGTTGCTGACCGGCGGCGTCTCCATGGGGAAGTACGATCTGGTGGTGCAGGCCCTTGGGGAGTTGAATGCGGAATTCTATTTTACGGGTGTAGAGATACAGCCGGGGAGGCCGGTGGTGTTCGGCTCGTGTAGCGCGGGCGCCCCCGCCCGCGCAGACGGCGACGTCGTAGTGGGCACGCAGGCGATGGCGCCCACGCCACACAGGAAGTACTTCTTTGGGCTGCCGGGAAACCCGGTATCCACCATGGTGACTTTTGAATTGTTCGCGCGCCCGATGATCGAAGCGTTGGCGGGAATGACGCCACAGCCGCTGATCTTTCTGCGTGCCCGGTTGAAGTTGGAGATCCGTACGGAGTTACGAAAAAAGACTAGGCTGAAGAGATTTCTTCCGGCGGTGCTTGCAGGGGAGTTTGAGAATGCCGAGTTGGAACTGGTGCGGTGGCAGGGCTCCGGCGACATCGCTGCCCTGGCTCGGGCGAATTGCTATATCGTAATTCCGCCAAATTGCGAGCGTATCGGTGCGGGAGAATGGATACCTTTGTTAATGCGATCCAGTTGATGCTATAGAGCGCTACCTCTAGGGAATCTCTGATTAAGCTCCTGGGTTCCCCTGTGCACCCCTGTGTACTCTGTGGTTCAAGCTTTTTGTAGGTACTTAATCAGAGCTACCCTATAAGGCCGCGGGCAAACCCCGGTTTCGTATCAGGGTATCGCTTTAGTAATACCGCAAGCCCTTCGCAATCGTTTGCCACTTTGGGGGCTGCGCGTCGAAAATTGAGTTTTTCTGCAACCTCTTAGGGCGAGTACGATAAGCTGTTGGCGATGCCGAAAAAACTTTCTCACTACGACGGTCGGGGAAAGGCCCGCATGGTGGACGTGTCGCATAAGCCGCGAACGGCGCGAGAAGCCGAGGCAAGCGCGTTCGTTCGGATGTCGCCGGAAGTATTGCGGGCGCTGCCGGCGAATCCCAAGGGCGATCCACTTGAAGTGGCGCGGACAGCAGGCATCATGGCGGCGAAGCGGACGGCGGAATTGATCCCGCTCTGCCATCCGGTACCGCTATCGCACATTGCCGTGACCCTGCGCGTGTGCGAGAATGGCGTGTCCATTGCCACGAAAGTAAAGACTGCGGCGCAGACGGGTGTGGAGATGGAAGCGCTGGTCGCGGCCAGCGTGGCGGCCCTGACCGTGTACGACATGTGCAAGGCGATCGATAAGGGCATCGAAATCCAGGAAGTTGTGCTCGATCGAAAGTTGGGCGGCAAGAGCGGCGGCTACCGGAGAAGCGCAAAGAAATAATAATTTTCTATTTATGGCGAGCGACGTCAAAATTCTGCTGGTGGATGACAACCCGATGGTGCTGGGCATGTTACAACAGGCGCTGTCGGCGATGGGCAAGGTCACGGTCGCGACCGATGCTGCCGATGCCTTGCTGAAGGCGATCGAAGACGTGCCGGATGTGCTGATCTGCGACTATCGCATGCCGGGTATGGATGGTCGCCAGTTGCTGGAGAAGCTGAAATCCAGGCCGGCCACGGCGGGGATCGCAGTGATCCTGATGGCCAGCAAGGCCGACATCAGCGAACGATTTTCGATGCAGGATCCGATCGAAGACTATCTGGAAAAACCGTTTTTTCTGAAAGACGCCATCCACAGAATCAAACGCGTGGTGGACCGGATCGCTTTGGAGAAAATGGCCAAGGCGGAGTCCGCCGACGGTGTGTTGCGTGGCAGCCTGACGCAGATGAACGTGATCGACCTGGTGCAATCGCTGGAAATGGGGCGCAAGAGTTGCCTGCTGACCATGACCAATGGCGACGACAAATGCGAAATCTATTTCAATCAGGGACAGGCCAAGCACGCCACTTATGGTCCGATTACAGGTGACCCCGCGGTTTTCAAAGTGCTGCGCTGGACGGAAGGAAACTTCCAGATTGATTTCAACGGCAAGTCGGACCTGGAAACGACGACGCTGAATACGCAGGGCTTGCTGATGGAAGGCTTGCGGCTGTTGGACGAGGCGCAACGCGACGCGTCGGCTGAGGGTGAAGATGTCCTCCTCGACACCTGATGCCTCAATACTCGCTCACGCAAGTGCGGCGGTATTGACGGTCAGCGATTCCTGTTCACGCGGAGCAAAAGTTGATCTCTCCGGCCCGGCGGTGGCGGAAGCGCTGGGAAAGCGAAATTTTCAAATCGTCGAGCGCAGCGTAGTGGCCGACGAGCGCGCAGCAATCCAGGAAAAACTGATTCAGTTGTGCAACTCGGCCCGGCTGGTGGTGACTACGGGCGGGACGGGAATCGCTCCGCGGGACGTGACCCCGGAAGCCACGCGCGCGGTGTCGGAGCGCATCGTGGAAGGGATCGCAGAGCGTATGCGCTCCGAGGGAGCGCGTAAGACGCGCTTCGCGGCCTTGAGCCGCGCCGTATGCGGCGTCCGGGGAACCAGCCTAATCCTGAATTTACCGGGTAGTCCAACGGGAGCGGTCGAGTCGCTGGAAGCCGTGATGGATTTACTGCCCCATGCGCTGGAGTTGATTGCGGGAAAAACAGAGCATAAAAGTCGTTAGTCTTGGAAAAAACAGTCGTTAGTCGATGGTCGTCAGTCGTTCGCAATCCGTATTTGAGATTGTCATCCCGAGCGCAGCGAGGGATCTGCATTAGCCAACGACTAATGACTAGCGACCAACGACCGCACTTCTCGCATAAACTAGGCATACTCATTTGATCAAGATCAAACATTTTCTTCACGCTTATGGTGGTTGGATCACCCGTGTGCTCGCGCCTTTGGGGCCGTGGGGGATGCTGGCATTTGCGGCGGTGGATGGCTCCTTCATGGGCATGCCGCTGGATGCGATTTTTGTGGGCTACGTCTACAACCATCCTTCACAGTTCCTGCTGTACGTGCTGCTGGGCTCGGTCGGCTCGGCGCTCGGAAGCATCGTGATCTACATCATCGGATACACAGGCGGCGAGGTGCTCTTACGCAAGAGGCTTTCTCCTGAAAGGTTCGAGAAAATCCACGAATCCTTTGACCAGCATGAATTCTGGGCGCTGATGTTCCCCGCGATGTTGCCGCCGCCCACACCGTTCAAGATCGTGGTGCTGGCAGCGGCGGCCTTTGAGATGAACATCTGGCGTTTTCTGCTGGCGATTTTTGCGGGAAGGTTCGTGCGCTTCCTGATCGAAGCTCTGTTGACGCTTTGGTTCGGCCCGCAGATTGTGACGCTGACGGGGAACCTATTCAAGCACCACATCTGGTGGATTCTGGCGGGCGTGGGAGTGCTGCTGGTGGCATGGCTAGTCCGGCGGCGGATGAAACGGCAGAATAGTATTGTGTAGGAACAGCCTCGGCTTGGACGGGGCAGAGCCCCGTCCCCCCACTTCCACTTTCATTTGCTAGGCCGATGCTGTCCCTTGCGGCTTGCTCACGGAGCGAACTATTGCCGTGGCTAGCGCGGGCAATCCGAACATCGCTGCGGTGAACAGCATGTCGCCGGCAATTCCGCGGCGGAAGAACGGCAGGCCGGCAGCGTAGCAGGTTAAAAGTCCAGACATGGTCTTCGGATACATGGTCCAGCACGCCCAGACGGCAAAGTTGCTGACTGCGAAAAATGAGATGGAACTGGCCAGCGCCGCGCCACCGACCCGCAACCAGTTGGTGTTCTCGCGTAGTTGGCTGCCCAGCCAGAGAATCGCGGCGTACCACGCCCAAGTCACGAAATGGTCCCAGGTGAGGGGATACGAATAGACGGCCTTGGTGAGGATAACGTCGGATGCAACCAGCAGCGCCAGGGGCGCAAACAATTGGCGCTTCGGTCCGCGCGCGCCAAAGTAGAGCAGCGCCGCCGCTACTGGAGTGAAGGCCAGAGGATGTGGCATGAACCGAACCGCCACCGCAAAAATGACAAACAGATAAGCCAGCATGTTTCACCTCATTGGGAGTCAATTAGATTGTTGCTCGAAGCCTGCCATCGGTCAAGAGCGGGATGAAATTAGATTGAAATTCTGAAGCCTTGAGACGATGAAACCTGCCTTCAATCCAGCCGGAATCCGGTATCATATACATACACTCTTCCCGGAGGGGTAATGGCAGTTCCCGTATCTCAGATGTGGACAGTGGCATCCTATGTCCTGCGCCAGAAGCTGGTCGGGCGCAAACGCTATCCGCTTGTGCTCATGCTCGAGCCGCTGTTCCGCTGCAATCTGGCGTGTGCCGGATGCGGCAAGATCCAGTATCCCGCCCACATCCTGAAACAAGATCTCTCGCCTGAAGACTGCATCAAGGCGGTCGATGAGTGCGGAGCGCCCATGGTTTCGATCCCGGGCGGCGAGCCGTTGATGCATCCTCGGATCGCCGAAATTGTGGATGGCCTGATCGCGCGCAAAAAATATGTCTACCTTTGCACCAACGCGCTGCTGCTCAAAGAAAAGTTGCGCCTCTTCAAGCCCAGCAAGTACCTGAGTTTCTCCGTTCATGTGGATGGCCAGAAAGAGCACCACGATTTTTCCGTGTGCCGCGAAGGTGGATACGAGATTGCTCTCGAAGGCATTCACGCGGCCGTCAAGGCCGGCTTCCGCGTGACCACCAACACAACTTTGTTCGATGGCGCCGATCCCAAGAGCGCCCGCAAGTTCTTCGACGAGATGATGGAAGCCGGAGTCGAGAGCATGATGGTCTCGCCCGGATATTCCTACGACAAGGCGCCCGACCAAAAACATTTCATGGGACGCGCCCGTACTCGCCGCCTTTTCCGCGCCATGCTTTCGAACCGCAAAAAAACCTGGCGCTTCAACCAGTCGCCGCTCTTCCTCGAATATCTGATGGGCAAACGCGACTACAAATGCACGGCTTGGGGAATGCCGACCTACAACATCTTCGGCTGGCAAAAACCCTGTTACTTGTTGCAAGACGGTTACGCCGATTCCTTCCAGGAATTGATGGAAACAACGGAGTGGGCGAACTACGGCACCGAGTCGGGCAATCCGCAGTGTGCCAACTGCATGGTGCATTGCGGTTACGAAACCACTTCGGTGGACGACATGTTCGGCTCTCTGCGCGGATTTGTGGACGCGGTGAAAGCGACCTTCTCGCTCTATCCCGACCAGGAGGCGCTCGCCGATCTCGATCGCGAAGTGCGCCCGGTACACTCCTACAATCCGCTAATTCAAATAAACGCACAAATCAACGCGGACGCCGCCGCAACCGTTTCGCAACCCACAGAGATCCACGTATGAGCGGTCGTGAACATGGCCACGATCCCGCGCTTCCCCATAGCGCCCAAGCCGCCGCTCCTGGGCCGCACGCCACCGACGATCTCGAAGTCGTTCCCGGATTCGAGCGCGAAAATCTTCAGGGATGGATCCCGCAACTCGCCAGCGAAGCCGATGTACGCGCGGTCATCGAAAAAGCCTTCGACTATCGTGGCGATGTGACCATCACCCGAACCAATGGCTCCGATGTTACCGGATACCTTTTCGACCGCCGCATTGGCCCCACGCTCGCGGACTCCGTGGTCCGCCTGATGCTGGCAAACGGCAAAGGCAACGACAGCGATAATGACCGCCCCGCCATCCCCTATTCCGAAATTGCCAGCATCGCTTTCACCGGACGGGACACAGCTGCTGGCAAGAGCTACGAAG
>Ga0265330_10002512_pt1 | contig 9966 bp, 6 predicted proteins | sample 41919metaG_FD_202083 | JGI IMG/M metagenome (GOLD analysis project Ga0265330, IMG submission 202083) | Rhizosphere microbial communities from Carex aquatilis grown in University of Washington, Seatle, WA, United States - 4-19-19 metaG | ecosystem: Host-associated > Plants > Roots > Rhizosphere >... | reverse complement strand
ATCGATCGCCGCGCGCCTCAAAATACCCAGCAGAAGCGGCGTTTCTGGGCACAAGAAACGCGCGATGGAAAATATGAGGCATCCGACCAGGGCGAAATACCTTAAGGTGTATCTGGAAGCGTAAGCGTCAATTCTGGCCGCAACCCCTCCGTGGGGTTGCGGCTTTTCTTTTTGGCTTAAAAATAGACAGCCTCCGCGACCCCAACTTCCTCCCAACCATTTTTTCCGTCGCCGTTAATTTTACCCTGAAGTTTTTTGCGTAGAGGGGGGTACGCATCATTGACAAAATATATTTTTTTTGTTATATTACCGCGTTCGCATTCCGTCTGGGTGCGATAAAGGTTCACTGACAAAAGGAGCTAGACAATGAGTTCAAAACATTTGCCGATATGGGTCGTAATGAATACGATCATCGACGCTGTAAAAAACCGACAAAATGTCGTGGTCAAGGCACCGACCGGTTCAGGGAAAACAACGCAAGTTCCTCAGGAGATTCTACGGAGCAATGCGGCTGATGACGGGATTATCCTTGTTGTCCAGCCGCGTCGCATTTCCTGTCGCGCAATGGCTCGCCGCGTAAGTGAAGAGTGTGGCGTCGAATTGGGAAACGAAGTTGGTTACATCGTTCGCTACGAGGGAGAACGCTCAGCGTTAACAAAACTATGTTTTGTGACGGACGGCGTGCTCATGCGGATGTTAGAGTCGGAAGCGGCATTCAATCAAGTCAATGTCGTTATTTTTGACGAGTTCCACGAACGCCGTCTTCAATCCGATGTTGCCCTAGGTCTCCTCAAGTCATTCCAGCAAAGGAGGCCGACGCTTCGTCTGGTGGCCATGTCGGCGACTGGCGAGACAAAACCGGTTGCCAACTATCTTTCGGCAACGACCGTTGTTTCGTCAGGCCGTGAATATCCGGTGCAAATCGAGTATTCAAAGAAGCCGATTGAGGCGAATGATTTGCCACGCGTCATAGGCGAAGCTGTTAAGCGAACCTTGAGCGAAGGCCGTCCGGGAAATATTCTGGTTTTTCTGCCTGGTAAGGCGGAAATCAGGAAAACCGAGCGGTGTTTGCGAAAGGCACGGATGGGTAACACTATCGTCTTGCCGCTACACAGCGAACTTGGTTCTAAAGACCAAGATCGCATCTTTGCGACGACCACCGAACGTAAGGTGATTTTGGCGACCAATATCGCCGAAACATCGCTAACCGTTCCTGGTGTGACGACGGTAATCGACTCGGGATTCGAGCGACGAAGCAGCTATCGACACGACGTAGGCTTTGCGGCTCTGGATCTGACCAGAATATCCCGCTCTTCAGCTGACCAGCGCAGTGGACGAGCTGGTCGTGAAATGCCCGGCTTCTGTCTGCGTCTTTGGACGGAAACCGAACAGCGTCAACTGGAAGAAACCACCCCGCCCGAGATCCGCAGAAGCGATCTTTGTTGGATGGTTCTCACCCTGAAGTCAATGGGCATCAAGAACGTTTCGACTTTCGAAAGTCTGGAACGGCCGGATGCTAAGCATGTCGCGGCGGCCGAAAAGCTACTTACCATGCTTGGCGCCATTGACGACAAAGGTGAATTGACGGTGACTGGATGGAGGATGTTGCGTTTGCCGCTTCATCCGCGCCTAGCTCGGATGGTGATCGAGTCGGAACAATGCCAGGCCGTAAGCGACATGGTTACGCTGACTGCCCTAATGTCGGGCAGATCGGTGTTCCGAGCCGATGCTAAGTTGGCTAAACGCCGGTTCCAAGGCGATAAGGCATCCGACTGTTTCACCCTACTTCAGGTATATCGCGAAGCTGACCAGCAGCGATTCTCTGAAGATTGGTGCGACGAGCACGGCGTTGATCGGGATGCGCTGGTCGAAGCCTCCCGCCTTCGTTGGAAAACAGTGAAGGTACTTCGATCGCGTAAGGTGCAGTGGAATAATAGCCCACCCGAACGCGCCAATGTCATTCGTTCAATCGCCGCGGGACTTGTTGATAGGGTCGCGCTTAAATTGGACGGTCGTCGTTTCCAACTCGCGACCGGAGAATTGGCAAAACTCGACCCAGAGTCGGTTGTGAAAGGTGATCTCATTGTCGCTGGTGAGGTCGTCGAGATCGGATACGCGGACGCTGACGAGGCGGTCGTGCGTATGAGCAACGCGACCGTGGTCACGCCAGAACTCATGAAGATGCTTGCGCCCCGGCTCTTTTCTAAAGAAGAGATCGGTCGCGAGGTCTTTGTAAGAACAGGTACGGCCAAGGTTAAGATAAGGCGTAAATACCTGCAGTTAACGCTGCAGGACGAAGAACGATTCGACGATTCGAGAAATTTCGGCCGTCCGCTCGGGAAGCGGCTGGCCAGATTATCGAACGTTGTTTCGCGTTTGGCCGGTAAAACGGCCAATTAGAAAACTCTCCTAGAGGCGCGGTAGGCAACTACCGCGCTCTTTTTATATTCGTGTGGCATTGACAAAACATCATTTTTATGGTATAAACCACCATTGTTCCTTCACATCTATCATCAACAAATCAGCTAGGAGGTGGCCATTGTTAAAGGACATGGAGACACGTTTTGCCGCACTTGAAGAGCAAATCGGTACCGAATTCCGGAACCGTAACTTGCTCATTCAGGCGGTAACGCATCGATCTTACCTGAACGAACATTCGCAGCATCCGACCGGTCATAATGAACGGTTGGAATTCCTCGGCGATGCGGTCTTGGAGATCGTCGTAACCGAGTTTCTCTTTCATAAGTTTCCCGACGAACCGGAAGGGAAGCTGACGAAGTGGCGGTCGGCGCTCGTTAACGGCCAGACAATGGCCGCTATCGGCGAAAAGATCGGACTTGCCGAGATTATGCTGCTTTCACGGGGCGAACAACCGGATTTTTCCTCTGGCAGATCACGCGCATGGATATTGGCCGATGCCGTTGAAGCGGTGATCGGGGCGTTATACCTTGATCAAGGTATTGGTCCCTGTCGGCTCTTCATTGACACCCATCTGCATTCCCGACTGTCGAAAGTCATTGTCGGTTATCAAGAGCCTAAGTCGGACTTGCAGGATTTTTGGCAGGAAACTCATCACATCACCCCGACCTATCGTGTTGAATCGGCAACCGGCCCGGATCATGCACGACATTTCATCGTCGGTGTTTATTCCGGCGAAGAACGCCTCGGCACGGGCGAAGGAAAATCGAAAAAAGACGCGGAAAGGAGCGCCGCTCAAAACGCTCTCGCAACCATACGAACCAGTGAGGGACCTTCGTTGGAGCGAGATACAAGCGTTCCGATGAGTGCCTCTCCCACAAAAAGGAGATAAGCCATGTTTCTAGCGGAAGTGAGCAAAGAGAATGAAAAGGTCGTTGAGGCCTTTTCCGACCGCGTGATGTCCCAGATCGATAGCGATCCAAAGGACAAGTACTCCCAACTGCAGGCCTACCTGCAACCCATCCGCCGCTATCCCGTCTTGAGGAAGCCCGAGCAGTATCTTCCGCTTTTTGCTTCTTATCGCACGGGAAGCGATGGCGAGCGCCTAGACGCACGAAACCAGCTCGTATATGGAAACATCAAGCTGGTTATCTGGGTCGCCTTCCAGCAAAGCGGAAAGGGTCTGCCTCTTCTTGATCTCATTCAGGAGGGGGTTATCGGCCTCATGCGAGCAATCGAACTCTATGACCCGTCCCTGGGTTTTCGTTTCGCCACCTACGCGCCACACTGGATCAGGCAGGCGATGTCGCGGGCGATAGCGAACACGAACCATGATCGCCCGTTCCGTATCCCGGTTCACATGCTCGAAACCATGGCGGTCGTCAAAGGAGCCATGAGTCGATTTATGACAGATCATGGTCGGTGGGGAAGCGGTCTGGAAATCTACGAAACCATTCGCGGACTAGAGGAGGTCAAGGACGTTAGCCTCTGGAAGGTCAGGCAATGTCTTCACTACATCATTACCGGAAACGACGAATTGGACGCACCGGCATACGGTAATGAAGAAGCCGATGAAACGCTTGGCGAGCGATCGGTACTAACATCACCGGTTCTCAAGACCGAAACGGTCGTTGAAGCAAGGTCCTTGCTCGTCGACTATCGAGCGGCACTGTCGCGCGTTGAAGCGGCGATTGACGCCCTTTCGCCGTGCGAAGCGCAGATATTGCGGCTTCGCTCGGGCCTTGGCGAATTCGAAGCCATGACCCTTGAAGAGGTTGGCAATCGCTACGGGTTGACGCGCGAACGGATCAGGCAGATAGAGGCTAAGGCATGGGAGAAGATCTCAACCAGCCTCGACGTGACCGCCGAACAGGTCCTCCAGATCGTTGAAGTGATCGACGAACTGGAACGCATCGTGGAATCGGTCTAAACCGGTTTTGCGACGGAGGCGTGCAAGAAATTGCACGCCTCCTTTTCTTAAAAAAAAACGCGCCTGGAAAATGCGCAGGCGCGGTTCGGGAGTGGACGCTCATTGTGAGACCTTGGTAGACACGTTTGACTGGTCTTCGAGACGGAGCATGAGAACGAATGCCGCGACGCAATCGCGATAATCACCGTCTTCCCTAATGAACCGCTCCACCTTCCGAACGTCGTGAATAACGGTGGAATGGTCCCTGCCGCCGAGTAGATGACCGATTTTGAGGTAGCTCAGTTTCACTTTCTCATGAAGCAGGTACATGATGATGTTGCGCGGTGCAACGATCGCCGCCTGGCGTGAATGGCTGAAAATCTCTTCAACCTTACGATGGTAAACAGCGGCTACGGCATCGATAATGAGATATGCGATCTCGGGAATCGTTTCGATTGGCATTTTCCCCTCCATTAGCGCAACATGACCATAATACGCCAATAGCGCTCCGTCAAGGCGTTTTGACATTTAATATTGGATCCAACCGCTCTCATAACCGCTATTGCCTTGACAAAAAGGCATTTTTAGAGTATGATTTAGGGTCGCTCTTTTATATTTGTTGAACAAACACCCGCAGCGTTCCGCTGCAGAAAGGCCGTCATGCTTGTTAATTGCCAAATGGCTCAGGACCAAGTCAGCGATGCCATCTGCGCGCAAGAGCAAGGCGCGCCCGGTTGTGTTGGTTGCAAGGCCGCCACTCGTCGTTGTCTCTCATGTCACGAAACTGGCGTGGTTGATGGACACAAGGGACTTTGTGCCACCTGTTTGCGAATAGCCGCAGACAGTTCGCAAGGCGGATCGAGCTCCAATGGAAACAATACAGCCAAACGGCTTGAGAAAGCTGTTTTGGGAATTAGGGCTTTTGCAACTAAGTTGATGCCGATGTCTGGCCACAGCAACTCGGCAGAGGCCACGCAAAGCAATCCGCAAATGAAACTGCCAAGCGCAGATGTTGCCTTCGCGGTTTTGACGGAGCACTTGGTGCGTCGTCCGGATGGAACACAGCTAGTTCTGAATCCGCTCAAGATATTGTCGCTTCGGCTTCACCTTAGTGCTAATGATGCGACGCGAGTTCTAACGGATCTAGCATTGGCCGGATCAATCGCGGGATCGTCCCCGTGGAATTCGCTGAACATCATTCCTGACGCGAAAGCGGCTTATGAGAAGGAAGAGCGACGGCTGGATGATGGTGACGATGCTGATGACGAGCATGCTGAAAGCGCGACCCCAGAGATCGCGATTCCAAAAATCTCTCATCGCGGCGTTACAGGGACAGAAAGAAGGCCGTGGCATTCAACATCGCGCGAGTCGACCGGTCCCTTCCGAAGAGATGTCGATCCGGAAACGGCGTATGACGTCCTTTGGAAACGCTCAAGCGCTATCTCTGGCGAACGGATCGTTCGCGGTCCGGTCCCCGTGATCATGAATGATGGCCGTGTCTGGCAGGGCGCAGCTGAACGCGTACTTGAAGCATTGGTCGCTTCGGGACACATCAGCCAACGTGATGGTTGGCGTTCCGTCGCTCTCCACAAGGAGTTGGCGGAAACGGTAACGGTCGAAACGCCGGTCATACAACAGCCGTCACTGTCTGTCGGCGCGAGCGCCATAACCAGTATCCCCGTTGCGCATACCAGTCCAAACACCAACCCGCTTTCCGAGACGATTAAGCGTCTCGAAGCGGCTCTCCCGGTGTTTAGGCAGTTGCGCGATCAGGTCAATCAAAAGGTCGGAACGCTTGAGGCGGTACTGATCGCTCTTAGGGCGGCGTGTGACGAATGGCAACAGGGTGGGGCGATCACTGGGCGCATCTTACAAGAGGCAGACAGGGTGGTGGCTGATCTCGCGACCGTTATCAAGCGCGCCCAAAGCTAGAGGAATCTTGCTAAGGGTTGGGGCGGCGGCTTCGTTTTGAAGCCCCGCCCCTCTTTTTATTGACAAAAACCGATTTTTGTGCTAAGATATGCGGTTGCCGATTAGTCGGCAATAAAGTTTAGAGAACCTTAAAAAGGAGAAAAACAGTGCAACACGCTGAAATTCGCGGACGCATGTCCGAGGGTCTGGATCGCGTACTTTCCGGCAAGGCTAAATTGCCCAAGCCGTTACGGTCGTATCAGATGGACGGCTTCCGCAAGGAACGAGCTTGGCTGCAGGATACATCAGCACCGAATCGCGGTTACTTTTCTTACCCCACCGGTCTTGGAAAGACAATGATGTATGTCGTTATGGCCGGGGTGACGACCGGTCTGCGAACGCTCATCGTTGTTCCAACGAGGGTTTTGGTCGAACAAACCTGTCGCAAGGTTACGGAAATAACCGGCGGTATCGTCGGCCAACTCTCGACGATGGCGACCGTCAAAGACCGAAGTGGACGTATCGTCGCAGTGCAAGGTTTCGCCCAGTCGGACATCTTGGTTACGACCGACCGCTCGCTTCAATCCAGGGTTGATCACATTATTGGGGGTTTTGATCCGCACATGATCGTCCGCGACGAATGCCATTGGTCGTATTCGTCATCGGCCCTCGACGTACTGAATAGATTCCCCGAATCAGTAATCACTGGATTCAGTGCGACGCCCAACTATCTTTGTGCCAGTCCAATGCCGGGATATGTGCCGGTTGAGCTAGATAACGGATTGAAGCTTTACGGCAATCCACGGAGATTTGCGGCGGAGCATTTCGGAACATGCATTGACGAACGGTCGCTTGCTTGGGGAATCGGCAACGGCTGGCTCGCACCGCTTGCAACGGCCAAGCTAGACCTTGAGACATCGCTCGATTCGGTCCCGCTCGTTGAAGGTGTGGGGGGGTGGGATTATCAGGAAGCTGAATTGAATCGGACAATCGCCAAAGAGTGGCCAAGGGTGTGCGAAGTTGTTCAGCGGGCCTACAAAACCGATCAGTTCGGCTTGAATCATCGGAGCGCCTTCGCGGTTTGTCCCGGAATAGTGGCAGCTGAAACTTTGGCCGCCGCCGTCAGGGCAATCGGCATTTCGTCGGCTTGCATCACCGGCAAGACCACGGTCATTGAAAGGAACCGAATACTCTCGGCTTTTGACCGGGGCGAAATCAAGTTTCTGTCGTCGGTAACCGTATTGCGCGAAGGGTGGGATGCGCCGATCGCCGATGTTGCTTTTGAACTTCGGCCGACGCAATCATACCTTTTCTACGTTCAAAGCATGGGGCGCGTACTTCGACCGTCAGCCGACGGACGAAAGATTGCGTTGGTCGTCGATGCCTACTACAGGGATACGCGACTATCGCCGCTTTCGGCGCCTTTGCTCTTTGGGCCGCCAGACGCGAAATACAACGATGGTGACTTGGTGCTGGGTCCGCAGACGGCGTTGCCCGAGGTTGAACAAACGAGGTCTGGATCTGAGATAGTTGTTACGACTCAGTCCAAAACCAAGGATGAACAACCGAAGGCCGAGCCGGAGATTAAGCCCGATACGACCTATATCCAGGCATTTGAGGCGTTGGTTCTGCGCGCAAAGGTGGTTGGCGGTGAACGGATCGTACGCGGGGCAGTGCCAATCATCCAATTGTCATCCAAGATAGGACCGCAGGATGCCATTGCGCTTCTTGGTCGTCTCGAAAAAGATGGCCATTTGGCGCGAATGGACGAGTGGCGAACCGTCGTATTGCGTTCCGAACGCGTCGGCGGCATCGAAGCAATATCGTCAGTGGCCTAGGTTCGCTGGGCCAGGGCGGCGGGGAAATACTCCGTCGCCCTCTTTTTATTGACAAAAATCGATTTTTATGGTAATCTTGCGCGTTGCCTAACGCCATATTTGGCGTTGGCATACAGCTTGAAAACCAAACAAACAATAGGAGGGTCTACAATGACTCACTTAGAGAATCGTTCCGCACTGGCTCAACGCGCAGAAAAGTTGCTGTCTTCCTTGGCCGAGCTTGTCCCGACCCCCCGTCCGTATCAGATCGAAGAGTGGCAGGCGCTGGTCGCTTGGCTCAAGGAACCAAACGGAACGAAGCGTGGGTATGTTTCTCAAGCCACCGGTTTGGGAAAAACCTACCTCTTCGCCTCGCTTCTGCGTTTTTGCGCCGGGTTGCGCGCGCTCATCGTGGTGCCGACCAAGGCATTGCTTCAGCAGACGGCCGAAAAGATCGTCGCTTCAACGGGCGGCCTTATTGGTCACATCTCAAGCATTCCCAGGGTCATTGATCGTAACGATGAAGTTATCGCGATTCGTGGGCACGAGCACTCGGATATTGTGATCACGACCGAAGCCAGCTTCAAACTATATACTGAAACCTTGGCTAAGGATTTCGTTCCGAGTTTAATTCTTTGGGACGAATGCCATCGGGCATATACTTCGGACCTACAAAACGGTCTTGGACAATTCCCAGAAGCGGTGATCATCGGTTTTTCGGCCACGCCGGATTATCTGGGATCGGCCGCCAAGAACGGCTATGTTCCCGTGGAGATGGAGAATGGGCTGACCCTTTACGGCGACCCTGATCGCTTTGCTCGGACGCACTTTCAGACCATGCTCGCTGAACGAACTGTCCGCTGGGGGATCGAGTCGGGCTGGCTTGCACCATTTGCTTGGGGAAGGATCGAGTTCGACGCCTCTCTTGAGGGGGTTCCTCTTAGTGAGGGCGAATTCGGGCTTGATTACAACGCGTCGTCGCTCCAGAATCTCATGGCCAAACACTGGTCGGTGATGTGCGAAACAATTCGCCGCTTGTATGCTAACTCGCACTACGAGTTGCTAAGGCGGCAGTCGTTCGCCATTTGCCCGGGCGTGGAACAGGCGCAACAGCTTGCCGAGACCATCAATGGTTTGGGTATTGCTGCGGCCTGTATCACCGGAGACAATCCCGATGCGGAAAGAACAGCCATTCTCAAGGCCTACGACCATAGGGATATACAATTCATCTCTTCGGTCATGGTCTTGCGTGAGGGTTGGGACGCACCATCGGCAGAAGTCGGTCTGATGCTTAGGGTGACCAAGTCTCGGGTTGCTTACATTCAGGGGATGGGACGGTTGCTCAGGATCGATCCGAACGGTGCTCACAAGGTGGCGCTTGTTCTTGACGCCCACTTTCAGAGTGGCAAGTTCGCGCCTCTTTCAGCACCCATTATCTTCGGTAAGGATAAAGTGGTGGCTGACGGGATCCTTTGCGGTCCAAAACGCGAAGGACCGGAAATTGAATCGCCATACCTGCCGAAGAATGCGGAACCGCGCCTGGTCATAATCTATGCATTGGAAACAGAGTGGGATTACCGGGCGGGTACAGGCGGGTTCTTTGAGGCAAAGGGATATACATGGGGAACCATCAAACCGCTTGCCAGAGAAATTGGTCTGTCCGATTGTGCCGTTTCGGCCAGGGTTGGCGTTCTTGAATCGATGAAGGGGAGAGATATCAAGGGTAAGCCCCGGACTTTCTACCGGCTCGATCAGGTAAGGGAGGCATGTGCCGATCTCATAAAGGTCAAGCACAAGGCCGGGAAAGACGGTTTCTTCGAAGCCGATGGGTTTGTGTGGGGGACTCCCGAGTCGTTGGCGAAAAAGATTGGTGTAACTGGTAGTACGGTTTCTTCTAGAGTCGAAGATCTC
>Ga0265330_10002508_pt1 | contig 9978 bp, 9 predicted proteins | sample 41919metaG_FD_202083 | JGI IMG/M metagenome (GOLD analysis project Ga0265330, IMG submission 202083) | Rhizosphere microbial communities from Carex aquatilis grown in University of Washington, Seatle, WA, United States - 4-19-19 metaG | ecosystem: Host-associated > Plants > Roots > Rhizosphere >... | reverse complement strand
GGTGAACCGACTTCTCCATCTGCCGACGGTCGGGCTCAAGCGTCTGGCGCAAGACCACGGGATGGAAGCGGTAGAGGCCTTCCTGCAGGGCGTGCGTGACGACGGCCGGGGGCAGTAGTATTCGCCCAACATGAAGCTGCCTCTGTTTCGGCGCACACCAGATGGGTCCACCGGATCTCAATCCCGCCTGCTGGTGCTGGGCGTGCTGGCCATTGTTGCTTTCACCGTCGCTCTGCTTGGCTGGTGGGTTCTCTTCCATCTGCGCTCTTCGGCCGACGAGATTCGCGCCACCTCCGAACATCTGCAGGCCGATCGCCAGGCCGCAGAACGGGCTCTGATCGCCCTTGCGCAGAGAAAGGCGCTCGGCCCCGGCGGTCCAGCCGAATTTCTTGGCCTGGCCTATCCCCAACTCGACTGGCAACCCGATGTGAATTCCGGAAAGGAGCTTTTTCCCGGCTATCCTGGGTTCGGCGTCACTGTTCGGCTCGGTCGGGTCGAGCATCTTCAGGCGCAACGACGAGCCAGCATCCGCATGTTCGCAGCCGAAGGAACGACCTTTCTTTGCATCCTGGTTGCGGGAACCGCGCTCATCCTGCGCTCGGTCCGGCGGGAAATGGAACTTATGCGCCAGCAGGCCAACTTTCTCTCGGCTGTTACCCACGAACTAAAATCCCCGCTGGCCTCCATCCGGCTTTTCATCGAAACCCTCGAACTGCGGGATCCGCCGCCGGAAAAGCGCGCGCGCTTTCTCGCCAACATGCGCGGCGATGTCGATCGTTTGGAGGGTCTGGTCAACAACATTCTGGCGGTGGCCCGGCTCGACAGTGGCCGTTTCGTCGTGCACGTGGATCGTGGCGACCTCGGGCGTGACGTGGCCGATGTGATCGCGGCCCTTGGCAAAGACCCATCGCAGCGCCACGTGACGGTGGAACTCGCACTACCTGACGAGCCTTTGTACGCGCGCTATGACTTGGGTGTGCTCAAGACCGTCCTGCGCAACTTGTTGGACAACGCCGCGAAATATGGCGGCGCCAAGCAACCCGTGCGGGTGGTGGTTGCGCGACACGGGGACTCGGCCTGCATTGAGGTGCACGACCAGGGCATCGGCCTCGCCGCCGAAGAGCAGGAAAAGATCTTTCAGAAGTTCTATCGCGTGGGCGACGAAATGGTGCGCCAGACCGAAGGCAGTGGCCTCGGTCTATATCTGGTGCGCGAGCTGATACGCCACCTCGGCGGCACCATCACCGCTGAAAGCCCTGGCGTCGGCAAGGGATCGACGTTTCGGATCACCCTGGCCGTGACCGGTGAGACATCAGCATGAGCGCCCGTATTCTGGTGGTCGAGGACGAGCAGCACCTGGCCGAGGGCATCAGCGAGAACCTGCAGCAGGAAGGCTACGCGGTGGAGGCCGTGGGCGACGGAGAAAGCGCCCTTGCGCGCTGGCGGACGGGCGGCATCGACCTCATCGTACTGGACGTCATGCTGCCGAAGCGCGACGGGTTCTCCGTGTGCAAAGCCATTCGCGACGAAGGCGGTCGCCTGCCCATCCTGTTTCTCACCGCCAAGACATCGGACGATGACCGGGTGTACGGCCTGGAAATGGGCGGCGACGACTACTTGGGCAAGCCCTTCAATCTGCGTGAGTTGCTCCTGCGCCTGCGCGGAATGCTGCGCCGGCAGGGCTGGTATGGACAAACCCCGGCAGCCCCGACCACACGCATCGGTGAGGTAACCGTCGACTTCGGCAAGGGAGAAGTCATCGATGCCGATGGCGAGCGCCACAGCCTGATTGAGAAAGAAGCGTTGATTCTGCGCTTGCTGGTCGAACGCGCAGGCGAAGTGGTTTCGCGCGACGCGATCCTGGAGCGAGTGTGGGGCTACGAGGTTTCGCCGTCCACGCGAGCTGTGGAACATATGGTCGTGCGGTTGCGCAAGCTGATTGAGCCTGATCCTGACCGCCCACGCTATCTGCACACCGTGCGCGGCCTGGGATACCGATTTTCTCCCGGAGGCGAAGCGTGAGCGACCTGCGATCCATCCCGGCCGAACTGCTGGCCCGCTATGACAGCGCCGGACCTCGCTACACCTCCTATCCGACGGCCGTCGAATTTCGCGAAGACTTTCAGGAACCCGACTACCTCGGCGCCCTGGAACGCGCCGACGCGTGCGGCACCGCCCCCCTTTCCGTCTACACCCACCTGCCCTTCTGCGAGCGGCGCTGCACCTTCTGCGGCTGCCATTCCTTTGCCACCACCCGCAGGGAAGTGGCAGACCCGTACCTGGAACATCTGCTTTGCGAGTTCGGCTTGGTCGCCGAGCGTTTGCCCCACCGGCGCAAGGTCGCGCAGTTTCACTTGGGTGGCGGCACCCCGACGTATTTCACGCCGACCCAGCTTGAACGCCTGGTGGCCGGCTTCTCTCGCTACTTTGAATTCTTGCCCAACGCCGAATTGGCCGTGGAGGTCGATCCGCGGGTGACCGGCGAGGCGCACGTCGAAATGCTGGCACGACTCGGATTCAACCGCATTTCCATGGGCGTGCAGGATTTTTCGCCCGAGGTTCAGCAAGCCATCGGTCGAGGGCAGACGCGCGAGCAAACCGCGGTTCTGGTGGCGCGCGCGCGCCAGCATGGATTCAGCGGCATCAATTTCGACTTGGTTTACGGCTTGCCAGCGCAGCAGCCCGATTCGTTTGCCAAGACTCTGGCCGAAACCGTGGCCCTGCGCCCGGATCGGGTGGCGGCGTATTCCTTCGCCTACCTGCCCATGGTGCGCAGCAACCAGAAACTGATCGACGTGCGCGCGGTCCCTGATCGAAATGCAAAGTTCCAACTGCTGGCCATGGCCCGCGAGGCTTTCTTGGCAGCCGGCTATCAAGCCATCGGCATGGATCACTTTGCCCTGCCCTCGGACGAGCTGGCCCTGGCCCAGCGCGAGGGCCGCCTGTCGCGCAATTTCATGGGCTACGCGGTCAACCCCGGCGACGACACCATCGGCTTCGGGGTGTCGGCCATCGGCGATGTGCGTGGGGCCCTGGTGCAAAACGAAAAGAAACTCGCGCCCTACTACCGCAGGCTCGACAGCGGTCACCTGCCTGTCCAGCGCGGCTATGCGCGCTCTCGCGACGACGAAATTCGCCGCGACGCCATCCTGTCGCTGATGTGCAACTTCACCGTCAGCCGCGCTGCCCTGGAGGCGAAATACGGCATCGTGTTTTCCGACTACTTCCGCGAAACCCTGACCAAGCTCGCCCCCTTCGAGAAAGACGGCATGTGCCGCCTCGACGATCAGGGCCTGCAGGCCATCGGGCTTGGCCAGATCTTCGTGCGAAATCTGGCCATGTGCTTCGATGCCTACCTGACCCCGCGCCAGCAACTCGGCCGGCCCGTGTTCTCGCGGACAGTCTAACGACCGCTTGTGCCTACCCCTCGCGCGCGCTCACCCGTCGCGCACGCCACGCTAGCCGGCCACGCGCTATTGCACACGCCCACGCAGGCCGGCCGGCCTGGAACTTCCGACGAGTGGAGGCTACTTGCCCTTGAAGTCGCGGCAGACCTTCACCAAGGCCTTGATGTCCTCAGGTGAAATCTTTCCCTTGTTCCCCTGCATGACCACCTTGCCCGACGCATCTTTGACACCGTCTGTGATCGACTTCTCCCAGGCGTCGTCTTTGGCCGCTGCCTGCACCTTGGCGTCGGTCAAGTCTTTGATGCTGAGCTTCTTGCCCATCGTGGTTTGCCCTTTGCCATCCTTGCCGTGGCAGCCCGCACACTTCGAGGCGAAGGTTTCGGGAGCGCCGGCCATGGCCGAAGCCGAGAGCCAAAGAGCAAGCAGTCCAGTTCCGAGGAGCGCAATGGTTGTTCGCATGGGTCAGTTCATTCCTTTCGCCAAATGAGACGTCCGAACTCTGCATCTGCTTCAAGAAAAACGCCAACCGGCCGCCGGGCGTGCATCTTTTCGTTGAGTGCCTGGGGCCCGCGCCTCTCGCGCCAGGCGGAAATGCAGGGGCCGGCAGTCTCGCTGCCAGCCCCGCTCGTGGAATTCAAGGCGCTACGGGGCTGTGATGCGCGGGTTGGTCGTGCCGTCATGGCAGCCATTGCAGGCCCCGGTCGACTTGGTATTGATGGGCATTTGCTTCTCGCCGTTGGCATCGCGCACGCGGATGTCGGCCCCGGCCAGGTTCATGGTATTGCCCGAGTATAGGAAGTTCCCGGTGCCTATCCCCGAGAAGACGGAATAGAAGTCACCGGTGGTCAGCTTGACTCCGATCTCCACGCTGTCCACGCCCTTGCCGCTGGAATCGTAGACCGTCCCGGCAAACGCGAAGCCGTGGTCGTGACACGAACTCAGGCAGTTCTTTCCCGGATTCATCCCGCTATCGCCCTGGGTGGCTTGGTAGGCGTCGGGCCAGTACGACGAGCCGCTGGTACTGGTGGTCCCGCCCACTCCTGCGGCACCGCCAGAGCCGCTGCCGCCAGCGACGCCCCCGCTTCCGCTTGAGATTGTGCTGCCGCCCGTGCTCGTTGCCCCGCCCTTGCCGCCCACGCCCGTCGTTCCGCCGGCACTCTTTGTTCCGCCGGCACTCGTCGCTCCGCCCGTGCCTTTCGTTCCGCCGGCGCTGGTTGCTCCACCCGTGACCGTCGTTCCGCCCGTGACCGTCGTTCCGCCCGTGACCGTCGCTCCGCCCAAGCTAGTTGCTCCGCCCAAGCTAGTTGCTCCGCCCGTGTCCGTTCTGCCCGTGCTCGTCGTTCCACCCAGGCTCACTGTTCCGCCGGTGTTCGTCGCTCCGCCTGTGCTCGCGATTCCAGACGAGCTTCCACCAAGACTTGGCGATGATCCGCCAGTGCCTGTCACGCCTTGCGTACTGGTCGCAGCCTGAGTGCCTCCTGAACCTCCTGGCCCTCCGAGAACGCCAGGGGGCACGGGTCCATTACCGTCCGACGAGCAGCCAGCCGCATGTCCTGCCGCGGCAACGAGCAATCCAAGGATCCATGTGCGCGAAGTTCTCATGATTCCTCCAGCGGTTTTCTCGAACGTCATTGGGAACGCGTCCCCTTCGTCCGTCGGTTCATCTGCCATTGTGGCGGCCATTTTTCTCAGTGTAGCAACGCATGCCTACTATGCCAATGGGATTAACGTAGTTTGGTCAGATGGATCCCATTTCCACCGGTCTTTCCTTGGACCCGAGGTAGACTCAATGCATCGTCGCCAGTCAAATCCATCGCGACCTGTACAACTGAGATGATCGAAAAGAGTCGCCATGCTTCTCGTAATCGCGAGCGCCCCAACTGATCCCTTGGCTCGGGCGCGGGCATCGCAACTGGTCGGCCTGGCGCCAGCCGACTTTTCGCGCCGGCTGGCAGGAACCTTGCCCCGCGTGCTTCTGTCTCCCGTCCCGTCGGATCAGGCGGGAAATATGGTTGACGGGTTGGAGTCTCTTGGCTTTTCGGCCTTCTCGTGCGATCCGGCGGCTGCGCCCAGCGACGACGATCGCCTGTTGGTTCGGGCCATCGAAGCGACGACTTCGGCCCTGGTGTTTGTCGATGGCAAAGGGGACGCCCACCCCTGTGCTGGCGCCGCCGTGTCGCTCATCCAGCGCGGCGTGCGTGTCATCACCACCAGCGAAACCATCAAGACCACCGAGCGCCGCCTGGACATAGGCAAGGCGATTCTATCGGGCGGCGTGCTCCTGACCAGCAAGGTCCAAAAACAGTCGGTAAGGACCGAAGAGACACGCGAAGCCTTTCTCTTGCTGCAACGAAACGACGGGCAACCCGATGCGATTATCTACGAGCGGCGGGTCGACTATCGTTTTCTCGGCACGGACAAGCAGCCAGCCAGCTACGCCAACCTGGAAAAGACGCTGGCTCGACTGCGTGCTTTCGCGCCCGCTGCGCCGCTGGACGACCGCGTGGCCAAGCCGGGTTTTGTCACCGGTCTGCCCCTCACGTCGTGCGATCCTGTGGATCTCGGCCTGTATCTCGTGACGCTGGCGCGCACCCGCGGGTTGTGAAGATCTTCCGCAATCCTCCTGCGTTCAACCGGGCAGGAGGGTTGCCATGAAAAAGAACTCGAAGATCTCTTGCAGTCTTGTCCGCGCCAGCCGCGTGGCGGTGGCTGGTTTCCTCGCCTGCGCAGCACCGGCCCGCAATGCCGAAAGCCGGCCACTGCGGCCCGCGTCCGGCGGATACGAGGTGGAAGTCCTGGTGGACGGCGCGCGCGCGCAGAGCTTCTCGCACGAAGGCGAGAGCTTCGTTCTCGGCCAACTCGGTGATCGCTACACCATCCGCGTGAACAACCACACCGGCCGTCGGGTCGAGGCGGTGGTTTCCGTCGACGGTCGCGATGTCATCGACGGCAAGCCGGGCGACTTTGCCAGAAAGCGCGGCTACCTGGTTCCTGCCTGGGGTCAGGTCGAGATCGACGGCTGGCGGCTCTCTCAGGCGCAGGCCGCGGCGTTCAGATTCTCGTCGGTGGCTGATTCATACGCGGCCCGTATGGGCAATCCGCGCAACGTGGGCGTGATTGGCGTGGCCATCTTCCCGGAACGCGTGTATCGGCCAGCCCCGCGTCCCATCTATCCATCCCTGCCCTATCGCGACGGCTACCAGAGCAATCTCGACAGCCACCGCAACCTCGCGGACGCCCAGACACCCGCCGCCCCAGCCCCATCCGCAGGTGCTCCTGCGCAGGCTGAACGACTTGCGGACCAAGCAGCGCCAGCGTCCAAGGCCGCCTCCGGCGAAGCGTCAGCCGCGCGCCGATCGCGCCCTGGCCTTGGCACCGAGTTCGGCGAGGCGGTCTCGTCGCAAATTCAGGAAGTCGAGTTCGTTCGGGCCAACCAGAGCGAGCCGGTAGCTCTCCTGGGCCTGCGCTACAATGATCGCAGCGGGTTGATTGCGCTTGGCATCGACGTGGACGGCCCCCGGTGCTGTGCGGATGATTCCTATCTGCGTCGCACGGCCGATCCGTTTCCCGTGTCGCACTTCGCCCGGCCGCCGTCAGGTTGGCGACAGTTTTGATTGATGGACTTGGGCGAGGCGGCAGTCGACGGTAGACTGTCGCCTTGCCCATGACCGATGAGGCTCTCATGGCTGCCTACCAGAAAGGCGATCTGGCCGCGTTTGGCGAGCTGGTGGCCCGTCATGAGAAGCGTCTTTGGAACTTCCTGCGGCGTTTCGTCCGCGACAAGGCGACGGCAGAGGATCTTCTGCAAGAGGTCTTTCTGCGCGTGGTGAAGAGCGCAGCCGACTGGCAACCCTCGGCCAAGGTGTCCACCTGGCTCTTCACCATCGCGCGGAACTTGTGCACCGACCAGGCCCGGCGGGCCGAGTTTCGCCAGGCCGAATCGCTGGATCAAACCAAGACGGGCGAGGAGGGATCCGGCTTGCGGCGAATCGATCGAATCGCGGCGAATTCGGACGATGCGGAAAAAGCGGTCATGGGCCACGAGATCGCGTCGCTGGTCGACCGCGCGGTGGCCGAGTTGCCAGTCGATCAACGCGAGGTCTTTCTGATGCGCGAGGTAATGGACATGTCGTTTGCGGAGATCGCGGCGCAAGTGGGCGCGAGCGAGCCAACCGTGAAGAGCCGCATGCGCTATGCCCTGCAACGTCTGCGCGCCAGTCTGGGCGAGCTGCACGAGTCCACGGCAGCGGGCGCCGCTGTTTCCGTCGAGGGAACGCCATGAAGTGCAGTGATGTTGCAAATCTGCTGGTCGATTTCCTCTATGAGGAAATGCCAGCTGAACAACGCCGTGATTTTCTCGCGCATGTCGACGCATGTGCCTCGTGCAGCGCCGAGGTGAAGGCCATGGCTTCGACCCTGGGCCATGCGCGGGCAGCCCTGCGCGGCCCCCTGGCCGAGGAGCCGCCGCCGCGCTTGCGCGCACAGATTCTGCAGGCTGCTGCCGCCGCAGCCGACAAAGCGACCACCGCTGCAAAGCCACGGCGCGCGCCCCAAACCGAAGGCTTCTTCTCGCGCCTGTGGAAAACCCCGTGGCTGGTTCCGGCCCTGGGCGCCGCGAGCGTGGCGACCGTGGTGTTGCTGGTCAAGGTGATCAAGAACCCGCAGGTGCTGCCGGAACCGAAGCCGGCCGCGGTCGAGATGCGGGCGCGCCCCGAGTCCCAGCCCGCGCCAGCACAGCCGGGTCGGTCCGAGGAAGAAGGCGAAACGCCGTCACCGTCCACGCGTGGGCTGGACCAAAAAGCCGCGAACGAACTCCGTGGCGGGGATCGCGGTGAGATCAGGCGCGCTGCGGGTGCCAGGCCCCGTGCAGCGGCACGCTCGCAGAGCAATCTGGCCACTTCCGGACGACGGCTTCGCGAGACTACTGATGATCTTGTGGGCCAGGCCGACGAGGCTCCGGCGCCGGCCGGCCAAGCCACCACGGGCAAGGGGGGCCTCGGAACTGTTGCGCCCAACAAAGCGCATTCGGCCGCCACGGCCGAAAAGCAGGCAGCACCAGCCCTGCATACGCACAAGGCCGAATCCAGCCCCGTGTTGAATGAGGTGGCCCCGGCACCCATCGGCGCGGTCGGTGCCGGTGCCGCTTCTCCCGGTCGTTGGGCCGAGCCGCCTCCCCCGCGCCCCGCGCCGACGTCTGCGGCGTCCGGCGCTGCCGCGCCAGCGCCGGCCAAGAGGTTGGAGCGAGCCCCAGCATTCGAGAACCAACTAGAACGCGCCTCGCAAGAACCCGATCGATCGGCCGCCCAGGCCAAAGCTCAGGCAGCGGAGACGCCACCTGCTGCACAGACCGAGGCACGAGCGGACAAGAAGAAGTCTGTCGAAAATAGGGATTCCATCTCACTTGAAGAGCGCATCCGCAAAGCCCAGAAGCTCTTTGACGAAAAGAAGTGGGCAGAAGCCGCGGCCGCCTTCCGCGCCTTGATAGCGCAGGCTCCCTCCAACCCGGCAGCCAAGACCTGGCGGGAACGCGTGGCCGCGGCCGAGGTGGCGCAGGAACAAACTCGCATCATACGGGCCAAGGCTGTCTCACAAGATCCGCTCGACGGCTTGTAACCCGACGCGCTCGCCCGCCTGACCACTGCGCCACGCCCTCGCTTGACCGGCGCGAGCCCAGGCGCTATCGAACTGTCATCGTGTTTTCACCTCGTCGATTCCCATTCCTTGCCTTGATGGCCAGCTTGCTCCCGCTTGCCCTGCCCCGGGCGGCCTTCGCTTGGGAGGCAGCCAGCGATGCCAAAGGCGGTATCGAGATTCGCGATGGCGGCAAAACCGTCACCAACTTCACGCCCAAGACGCCGACGGAAAAGCGCGGCCAAGCCGCCGTCCGCCATGTCGCCGTGGGCGGGCACAAGATACTGGAAGTGCGCATCCCCATCTTGGGCGAAGGGCCCAGGCGCGAAGAGGTCTGGATCGCCGAGCTTCCCGCCAAGAACGCGATCTGGTGGGACCAGGCGGGTGCGCGTGACGTCGACGGCGAGACCTCGCTGCAGATCGTGGTGACCGAAAAGGCCATCGAGGAGTTCCAAGGCGCGGCCCGCCTGTTCCGCTGCGACGGCGCGCCGGTGCAGCTGTTCAAGCACGCCTGGGATTTCGGCAGCCATCGGTTTCGGCCCGAGCCCCCTGCCCTGCCTGCTGCCGCGCCTTCCACCATCAAGGCCCACCGGGGCGACGCTCCGGCGGACAAGCCGATGGGCGGGTTTCACTTCCATGCCGCCTCGAATTCAGCCGGCGCCGAGGGTGATGCGCGCCGACTGTCGGCACCAGCGGCGGTCAATGACAACGACCCTGCCACGGTTTGGACAGCGGACGCGCATCAGGGCCGCGGCGAGTTTTTCACCGCGCGTTCCAGCGCGGGATTCGCCATCACTGGCCTGAAAATTCTGCCTGGCGACACGCGCAGTGCGCAGGCCTTTTCCGCTGCGTCTCGACCGCGCAAGCTGACCCTGCTCTTCGGTCGCAGCGCCGAGCAGAGTGTCGACGTTGACCTGGTCGAAGATTCGGATGGCGGTGC
>Ga0265330_10002505_pt1 | contig 9984 bp, 8 predicted proteins | sample 41919metaG_FD_202083 | JGI IMG/M metagenome (GOLD analysis project Ga0265330, IMG submission 202083) | Rhizosphere microbial communities from Carex aquatilis grown in University of Washington, Seatle, WA, United States - 4-19-19 metaG | ecosystem: Host-associated > Plants > Roots > Rhizosphere >... | reverse complement strand
TGAAATCACCCCAACCCATAGGTCGATTCTATGATCGGATAACTCATGACTTAGCCACGCGCCGGGGCCAAATGGAGAGATTTCATGTGATGAAATACATGGCCCGTTGCAGGTGGATTGACTTCGCTCACATGAAAGCAAGATATCGCGGCGGAAGCGGAATATCGGATGGATTTACTGAGGAGTGGTGCCAAGTTCGGAGAGGATCTGTCTTACCGCTTCGCTAGCCGCAACTGCGCCCTGCTCGGAAAGGCTCATGCGAATCGGCTGCTTTGGATCGATCGTGATGGCGTAGAGAATGATCTCGTGCTGACCGCCTTGAATATAGAACATGTCGAGCAGGTCTTTCATGCCGACGTCGTGCGCCGTGAGGGTGGGCGGATAATCGCGCGAGAATTGCGGCGTAGTGCGCGTCACCGTGCCGATAGGGTTACCATCAGATGCCGCGTCAATAATGATGATACGATCGGCGTTTTCAAGCGGTTCAAGCAAAGTGAAACCGCCGGTCCCGCCATCAAGACATTCAACACCGGGCGGCATTGGATGTTTTTCAAGCTCGCAGACTGTGTAGACACCGATGCCTTCGTCGCCCATCAGGACGTTGCCAAGGCCAAGTACGAGCGTTTTAATTTCTGCGGAGATAGATCACCTCGGCTGGCTTCAACTCTTTAGTGTGACTCTGTCCGATGACTTTATCTGAGAGGGCTTGGAGGGCACAACTGCTTCCCAGAGTTGTGCCCAAACCAGGCCTTATTCCGGCATATCTTGCGATGCCGGTTACTTGTCAGACTTCTCGCGATCGAACTTCCAGCCACCGATGATGGAGGAAACTGTGCCACGACCCTCTATGTAATCGTGATAAAAGGACAAATAAATATGAACAACTATGAAAGTCACAAAGAACCACAGGAACAAGTGGTGCCAGAAGCGCACGCCGAATTCCCCACCAAGGAGTGGCACAATCCAGGTGAACATCCGCGGCAACCATGAGTTGCTCATGCTTGAATAAAGCGCGAAGCCGGTAACCGATTGCGCCACGAAAGCGAGAAAGGTAAGAAAGTAGATGAGCGCCGCCAGCGAGTTGTGCCCGGTTGAAATTTCACCGTGCATCTTTACTTGCAGAACGTCAGTCTTGACAACGTCGACGATCTCCTGGCGCTGCTTCCTCGTAATTGGAAAAAAGTTATTCCACTTCGCGTATTGATTTCCCACGAAGCCCCAGTAGATGCGGGCGGCGAAGTTGAACACGTAAATGAAGGCGGCCAGGAAATGCAGAAAGCGCACCCATCCGAACCAATACTGCTGGTAAGCTTCCGCTGCGTAGAACGCGCGCAACGGCGCTCCAATTAAATAGCCGGTGACGCAAAGGACAACAAGCGCAATTGCGTTGATCCAGTGGTAGACGCGAACGGGCAGTTCCCAGACATAGACCCTGCGGTACTCGACCGGATGGCTGCCATTCCCAGGGAAGCCGTTTTTTACTGCGGTGCTTGGAGTGCTCATAGGCCTCTACTCGAACGAAACCTGGTGAAGGTGCTTGCCCTGCGGATCGTACAGATGTACGGCGCAAGCCAGGCACGGGTCAAAGGAATGGATGGTTCTGATAATTTCGACCGGCTGCTCAAGATTCGCTACCGGCGTGCCAATGAGCGATGCTTCAAACGACGAGCGCTGCTTCTTGGCGTCGCGCGGCGAGCCGTTCCACGTGGTCGGCACCACAAGCTGATAGTTATCGATAGCGCCGTTCTTGATCTTAATCCAGTGCGCAAGTGCGCCGCGAGGAGCTTCCGTCAGTCCCACGCCTTCGCATTCTGAGGGCCAGGTCTTCGGTTCCCACTTCTCACCGTTGAACGTAGAGACTTCATTGGTCTTGATCTGCCCCATCAAGCCATTGAAGAATTCCTTCAGCCAGATCATGGCCAACGCTGCGTCCAGCCCGCGAGCGGCAGTGCGGCCCAGCGTGGAGAACAGCGCGCCGACGGGCACATTCAGTTTGCCAAGTGTGTCCTTCACCAGCTCCTGCACGTCCGTTCTGCCGGAAGCGTACGCCACAATGAGTCGTGAAAGCGGACCCACTTCCATGGGATTCTCTTTCCAGCGCGGAGTCTTGAGGAACGAGTACTTTTCGTAACCCTCAAGCGTTTCGAACGGAGGCTTGGGACCGGCGTACTTGATCTTCGTCTCGCCTGCCCAGGGATGAACACCAACCTTGTCTCCGCCGTCATAGGTGTACCAGGAGCTTGCGATGTACTCCTTGATTTCCTGCGAGTCCGTCGCATTCACCGGGTAAACATGGCTCAGGTCTCGGTTGAGCACAACGCCGCGCGGATACTTGAACGAGTCAACCTGCGAATAACCCTTAGTCGGGAATTCGCCATATGAAAGGTAGTTGGTCAGGCCACCACCCCACTGCGCCCAATCCTTATAGAACGAAGCAACGGCGAGCAGGTCAGGGATGTAAACCTCATTAATGAACTCATCGGCCTGGCTGATCAGTCGCGACACGAGGTTCAGCCGCTCGGAGTTGATCGCGGACACTTCGTTCATATTGATGGAGCAAGGAACTCCGCCCACGAGGTAGTTCGGATGCGGGTTTTTACCGCCAAATACCGCGTGGATCTTGACGATTTCCTTTTGCCATTCCAGAGCGTCAAGATAATGCGCAACCGCAATCAAGTTGACTTCAGGCGGCAGCTTGTATGCTGGATGCCCCCAGTAGCCATTGGCAAAAATGCCCAGGCCGCTTGCTGCGAAAGCCTTGATCTTGTCCTGAACGGCGCTGAAATACGAAGGCGTGTTCTTATCCCACTTCGAGAAGGTTTGCGCAAGCTCGGCAGCCTTTTTCGGGTCGGCCTTGAGCGCGTTCACAATGTCTACCCAGTCAAGCGCGTGCAGGTGGTAGAAGTGGATCACGTGATCCTGCACGTACTGTGTGGCCATCATGATGTTGCGGATGAGCTCGGCAGTCGGCGGAACTGAAATGCCGAGGGCGCTCTCAACCGCGCGCACGCTGGTAAGTGCGTGGACCGTGGTGCAAACGCCGCAAACGCGTTCGGTAATGGCCCAGGCATCGCGCGGATCGCGTCCCTGCAAAATCTTTTCGAGGCCGCGGATCATGGTGCCGGAGCTGAAAGCGTCAGTGATGACGCCGTTTTCTACCACTGCCTCAATGCGCAGGTGGCCTTCAATGCGAGTTACCGGATCGACGACAACGCGTGCCATATGTGGTTACGACTCCTTCTGATCTTCTGCGTGAACTTCGGCAATCACGCTGCGCTTGCGAACATTGGTGACCACGGCATGGGCGGCAACGCCGGCCAGGGTGGCAACTCCGACGATGGTGCCCACCGTATCGGCTGTGCTCTCGATGCCGAAGCCTGGGAACGACGGCAGGTGCTGATAGAACGGTCCGTTATCCCAGAAACCTTCTTCGCTGCAACCGATGCAGCCGTGACCGGATTGGATTGGATAGCTTGTGCCTTCGTTCCACTTCACGACCGAGCAGGCGTTGTAGGTGACGGGACCTTTGCAGCCCATCTTGTAAAGGCAATACCCTTTGCGGGCGTTTTCATCGTCGAATGCCTCGACGAAAAGGCCGGCATCGTAATTCGGGCGGCGATAGCAGGTGTCGTGAACGCGGCGGCCATAAAATTCCTTCGGGCGGCCCTGACTGTCGAGCGCAGGAATCTGGCCAAGAACAAGCAGATGCGTCACCACGCCCATCATCACGTCGGCGATCGGCGGGCAACCAGGTACGTTGATTACCGGCTTGTCGACGAGCTTGTGAATCGGAGTGGCGCCGGTTGGATTCGGCTTGGCGGCTTGCACGCAGCCGTTTGAAGCGCAACTGCCCCATGCAACTACCGCGGCGGCATCTTTGGCAACGGTCTGCAGAATTGATGCAGCAGTCTTGCCGCCGATCATGCAATAAACGCCGTCTTCCGCCATCGGCACCGCGCCTTCAACCAGCACAATGTATTTACCTTTGTTGTTTTTGATGGTGTCGTTCAGGCTCTTCTCAGCCTGGAAGCCCGAGGCGGCCATCAATGTTTCTGAGTAGTTGAGCGAGAGCACGTCAAGAAGTGCGTCTGCGACAATCGGGTGCGAAGAACGAATGAAGGATTCGCTGCAGCAGGTGCACTCTTGAAAGTGCATCCACACAACCGCAGGCTTTTCTTTCTTCTCAAACGCAGAAACAACCTGCGCAACGCCGGATTGACCGAATCCAGCTGCCGTAGCGGCCGCAGCGCAGAACTGCAGAAAGTCTCTGCGACTGTAGCCCTTCTTCTCCATCGAATTCCAAATGGAATTGACCATGCCTACCTCGCTCGAATTGCTGTTACCGGCAGAGGATGATGGAAGTTATGGAAAGTTGAGAAACCCTAAGACTCTGCCGGATAACTTGAACGAAGGTACTTTTGAAAATGAACGGCGGGCTGTGAGCGCCATCACACGTGTGGTAAATCACTCCGCGCTAGGTACCTACCGAGATACACATGATCTAAATCACATTCCTCACAGGCGGGCCAGGGGTTCTGGCTTGCAAATGTGTTCCAACTCTCATGGTTTGGCATCAAGGGGCGCACCGATTCCGCCCTGACGGCCCTTTGAGGGCTTCTGAAGCCAGGTTTTATGGAGAAATGAACTCTCGTCAGGAGGGTTGAAACCTCAGGCGCCCGTCAGTAACTGGCTCTCAGTTGCGAGGCACTTCCAGAGCGCCGGTGAGGCTGGAGACGCGCTCAACCTGGTGACTGCGGCACCATGATTCGAGCTCCTTGGCCAGACGCTCAGTGGCTCGCGGATCAGCGTAGCTGGCCGTTCCTACCTGCACCGCAGTTGCCCCGGCGAGCAGGAACTCCACCGCATCTTCCGCGGTGACGATGCCCCCCATGCCGAGAACAGGAATTCTTACGGCGCGGGCTGCTTCATACACCATGCGCAGCGAAATGGGCTTGATTGCCGGGCCAGACAGTCCGCCTGTCACGTTGGTCAAACGGGGACGCCGCGTTTCCGCATCGATGGACATGGCAAGAAATGTGTTGGTCAGGCTGATTGCATCCGCGCCGGAGTCCGCCGATACTTTGGCCATCTGCGCGATGGAAGTCACGTTCGGCGAGAGCTTGACGATGATCGGTCTGGTAGTAACTTCCCTTGCCTTCCTTACCAGGTATTCAAGCTCGTGCGGGTCGGCGCCGAATGCCATTCCGCCTGCATGAACATTGGGACAAGAGACATTGAGTTCGTACGCAGCGATGCCTTCAGCCTGGTTCAGGCGTTCGACCACCTGCGTGTATTCCCCGACCGTGCAGCCAAAGACATTCACAATGACTTTGCAGCCGGGATAACGCTTCATGGGTGGAAGTTTTTTTGCGATGTACTCTTCAACGCCGACATTCTGAAGGCCGATGGCGTTGAGCATGCCTGCAGCTGTCTGAATAATGCGCGGCGCTGCATGGCCGGCCATCGGCTCAAGAGAAATCCCTTTCGTCACGAATCCGCCGATTCGTTCGAACGAAATAATCTCTTCAAATTCGATGCCATAGCCGAAGGTGCCGCTGGCGGCGATGACCGGGGAGGCCAATTCAAGACCGGCCAGCGTCACTTTCATGTCGGGTTTCACTTGGCGGCAATCGTCCTTTTAGCGGGCGGAGCGCATCACTGGTCGATCGTGACAGATGCTTAGCGCTTGCCACCTGGATTCATTGGCTTCAGGGCCTCAGTCAGCACGCGACCTACTGCCGCCGAGGGCCGATTGACGCCGGCCAACGACGCAAAAGTGACCGCAAGGTCCACTGGAGCTACAAGTTCATGATACTCGCCCGGAACAAACGGCGACCCATAGAACGCGAGCGGCACATGGCGGTCATAAGACCATGGACTGAAGTGAGTTGTGCCGGCAAGTTGCCCCTCGCCCGACATTTGATAACCGTCGAGAACCATCATCACAAACCAGTTACCGTGGTCGACGTAGCTGTGCGCCAGCATGCGGCCAAAATCGGTGTTTGGCACCTGACCCGCTGCAAGCTGCTGCTTGGTGAAGACAAACTGAACGTGCGGTGACGGCGGAAGTCGTTTTTGCGATGGCTCAGGCAGAGTGGGTTGGGGCCCTTTGAGAAATGGCGGCGGATTTGGGACCTGGGCAGCGACGGCAATGGGCAGCAATTCCGCCACTGCCGCCTCCGCAGTTTTCTCGTCAATGCCTGCTTTCTCAAACTTTCTGCGGTCCAGCGTGACGTATGGCAGATCCGGATTCGGCATTAGAAACTCAACGTGTTCGCCGTGGGCAAAGCGCTTGTCCAGATCGGCGTTGACCTGCTCATATACCTTGATCATGTTCACGGCAACAGCGTGAATTCCGAGCTTGGCCGCCTCTCCCGCAACAGGCGCAACGCCGTGATCGGCGGATAATGCCATCCACACGTTGCTGAGGCCAATCGTCTGGTCGAGCCATGAGTTGAAGCTATCGAGATCGTGATCCAGGCCGAGGATCATCTGCTCTTCAAATGGCGAGTCAGGGCCGAACTGGTGTCCTTGAATGTCGTTTGCTGAGAGCGAAATGACCAGCAGATCTGTCGCGCCGTTCTGGCCAAGTCTTTCGCCAGTAATCAGCGACTTGGCGAAATCGAATTCGTATTCGTTAGCCACTGGTGTTCGACCTACCAGATCGTAGAACTGCGTCGTTGCTTCGGCATTGGCTTCCCGGGCGGCCTTTTCGGGGTGGCCATCGCTGTTAAACGCAGTGGCCCATTCCGGAAGATGCTCCATGTAATAGGTGGATGTAGTGAAGTGGCCGCTTGAGGGATCTATCCAATAAGCCGCGTTTGCAGACTGACCTGCAGGCAGGATGGATGCACGGTCCTTGAGCGAAACCGAAAAGACACGCGAACGCCCTTGGGTGGCCAGCCGCAACTCGTCGCCGAATGTGGTTGCGCGAAGATTGAGCGGAGATGAGCCGACCGCCCATTTGGTGGCCGAGGTCGGCGCACCCGGCTGGTTTGCAGGAATGGAATCGTGCGGGAGATCGACGAGCTGGTAACGCTCATCCTGCACTGAGCTGACCTGCTCATCGTAGGAGCGAGATGCATCCCACCACTCATTTGCCTCGATGCCGTGCCCGTCAGTGTACGCACCGGTGCCGATGGTCGCGTGGCCAGGGCCGGTTTTGGTGTTTGCGTAATCGTAATAGCAGTCAGTGAACCACGCGCCCTGCTTCATAAAAAGGTTGAAGCCGCGGCCCTTGAACTCGGCCTGATCGCGGTTCAGATAATCTCCGCGAAACTGATCGATGACCACGATGACGATGAGCTTTGGTTTGCCAACGTAAGCCTGCGCCGTAGCAAACGGCGAAAGCACGAGTACCAATACAGTCAAAACAACTGAAGCAAGCCAGGCGCGCAGGATTCTTGAATTGGTATGCATGATCTGATTTAAACAGCGAATTGTTAAATTTCGTCGTGAATTGTGAAACTCTGGTTTGTCATTATTGAGCTTGCTGGAGCTTTCATCCTAGCGCGGTTGACATGCGTCGCAGGAGACTGGTATCAACGGAACCAGTGCCGAGGGATAGCGATACCTTACGGCGTCCTTCAATGAGGAGACTCCCCCGATGTTTACACCAAAAGGCAAATTCAGCTGGTACGAGCTCATGACGAGCGATACTCAAGCCGCCGGAAAATTTTATTCGGATGTGGTGGGCTGGAGCACCCAGGAGATGCCCAGTGGCGAGGGCCAACCATACACAACCTTCAACATTGGCAACGTGGGCATGGCCGGCATGTTGAAGCTCGACGGGCACACCGGATGGGTCGGTTACATCTCGGTTGGCGACGTTGACGCACATGTGGAGAAGATCGTGGAGGCTGGAGGCAAACTCTGGAGACCCGCCACGGATATCCCTGGCATGTTGCGTTTCGCAGTGATGTCCGATCCGCAGGGCGCCGCGATTGTGGTCTTTACTCCGCACCCCAATATGCCCTCGCCACAACGCCTTGCGCCACCCGCCACTGGAACGATCGGCTGGCATGAGCTCTACACAACCGATATAGAAGCTGCGTCTGAGTTTTACAACAAGTTATTTGGCTGGACCAAGATCTCCGATATGGACATGGGGCAAATGGGCATCTATCGCATTTTCGATGAGGGTGACCACAAGGAAATGGGCGACGGCGGCATGATGAACAAAGCCCCACATGTTCCTGTGTCATGCTGGAATTTTTATTTTATGGTCGATTCCATTGGCGCAGCGGTCGAACGTGTAAAGTCCGGCGGCGGGAAGGTTCTGAATGGCCCGATGCAGGTTCCGGGTGGTGGGTGGATCATTAACGGCCAAGACCCGCAGGGCGCAATGTTCTGTCTGCTAAGCAATAAGGAATAAAAAAGCCGAACGATGAGCACTTGCCCATCGTTCGGTCCTGTTTTCCTTACAATTTCCAGCCTACGCAGTCACCGGTTCAGTCGCCGCGACATTGACCGGCGTGAGCCAGCCAAAGCGGTCTGGCTTCAGGCCGTTGGCGATGGCGAAGAATTCCTCGCCGAGCTTGCGCGTGATCTCGCCGGGCTTGCCGTCGGCCACCAGGATCTTGTCGATCGAGCGGATCGGCTGTACCTCGGCGGCTGTGCCGGTAAAGAACACTTCGTCGGCTATGTAGAGCATCTCGCGCGGAATCGGCTGCTCGGTTACGGTAAAGCCCAGGTGCCGGGCGATGGTCAGCACCGAATCGCGCGTGATGCCGCTCAGCGCCGAGTTAGCCAGGGGCGGCGTGTAGATCACTCCGTTGCGTACCAGAAACACGTTCTCGCCCGAGCCCTCGCTTACCAGCCCGCCTACGTCGAGCGCGATGCCTTCCTGGTAGCCGTTGGCTTCAGCTTCCATGCGGATCAGCTGCGAGTTCATGTAGTTGGCGCCCGCCTTGGCCAGTGCCGGCATGGTGTTCGGGGCCAGCCGGTTCCAGCTGGAGATGCAGACGTCTGCGCCGCCTGTGCCCGCGATGTACTTGCCCCACGGAAAGTTGGCCATGTAGACCTCAACCGGCGAGCCCTTGGGGCTGACGCCGATTTCGCCGTAACCGCGCAGCGCGATGGGACGGATATAGCAGGGCGCAATGCCGTTGGCCTCGATCAGCTCGACTACGCCGGCGCAAAGCTCCTCAAGCGTGAAGGGCAGATCCATGCGGTAGATGCGCGCCGAGTCGAGCAGGCGCTGCATGTGCTCGGGCAGCCTGAAGACGGCCGAGCCTTGCGGCTGCGCGTAGCAGCGAATGCCTTCAAACACGCTGCTGCCGTAGTGGACCACGTGACTCATCACATGGATGGTGGCCTGTTCCCAGGGAATCAGCTGGCCGTTATGCCAGATTTTCGACGTTGACTGAATGGGCATGGCGGGGGTGCGACGCTCCTTAAATCGCGGTTAGCGCGTATCCATAAGGGTAGCGCGAATCTGCCGGTTAAGCGAGTCAGCAGGTCAGCGAGTTAGCAAGTTAGCGGGGAAGATAAATATGAAGAGATTTGCAAATTGGAAAGAATTCTATGCACTTGTGGCCCGTCTTTCGTGCGTAGATTGCACTGAAGACGGGGCACAATGTTGGTTAGAGCGACAGCGTTAGAACCGAGTACGAGTGCGCCGGCAGTCGCACAGACATGCGCGAACCCACCTTCGGGTTTTCGAGTTTCTGCGGCACTACTTTGTTTGGCTGCTCGAAGGTATTCAGCGCCTTCAAGTCAGGTCCGGTGATTGTCTCGAATGTGGTGACTGCTGTCGGCGTCAGGTCGTGCCACGCGATTTCGACGTCCTGCGGCTTTTCGATGTCACGGTTCAACATCAGAATCGTGGCGGACTTCTTATCCGCATCGAGGGTGGCAGAAATGTCGACGTACGCGACTTGCCCAAATCCCGGAATCGGCAACCCGCCATCTTCGAGGGGCATACCGAGTTTGTCGACGCGGTAGCCCGGACCCTGAGGCGCGATGCTGAGAGCCGCTCCGCGT
>Ga0265330_10002504_pt1 | contig 9986 bp, 6 predicted proteins | sample 41919metaG_FD_202083 | JGI IMG/M metagenome (GOLD analysis project Ga0265330, IMG submission 202083) | Rhizosphere microbial communities from Carex aquatilis grown in University of Washington, Seatle, WA, United States - 4-19-19 metaG | ecosystem: Host-associated > Plants > Roots > Rhizosphere >... | reverse complement strand
GCCCGCGCGTGCCGCCATGTAGTCGTTGACGGTCAGGAGGAAGTTCTCCAGATCTTCCTTCTTCTTGCCCTTGCGCGACCGCTTGCCACAGCTCTCCCAGGCCTGCAACTGGCGCGCATCGTCCTCGAAGAGTTGCTTGTGGGTGGTCTTCCAGGTGGGGACAGACTTCGGATTGACCTTGGCTTCCTTGTCCGCAACGTTGAGTAGGGCGCCGCAGTCGGCGCGCACCTTGTCCATGAAGGCTACCGGGTCCTTGGTGTAGCACTGGTCGCGCAAGAACTCGAGCAGGGCCTGGGCGTCCTTCATCTTGGCCAGACTCGGAATCGCGCAGTAGAGGAACTTCTCGAAGGCCACTGCCTCGGGTGTGGGGTCGGGGGTCGAGTGCCAGGCGTTGCCGGTTTCCTGGATGAGCTGGTCGACGTCCTTGACCGAGCCGCGCTTCTTGATGTTCTCGGCGTAGTCCTCCAGGCCCGATTGCAGCTTGGGCAGGGTTTCGCGGTACTTGTCGATGGGGCCTTGAAGTTCAGCCGGGGCGTCGCGCAACCCACCGAAGGCTTGCCGCGCGCGCTCGATCTTGGGCACGCACTCGGTGGTCAGGTAGTCGGAAAAGGTCTTCTGCTGGGTGAAGTAGGCCGACTCGATCTGCCGCTGGAACTGCTCGGCCTTCTGGAACATGCCCACGTCGACCTGGCTCGCCATCACGCAGTTCCAGAACGCGCCGGTCTCGCGCTTCTCCAGCTCGACGAACTGCGCGGCGTAGTCCAGCTTCTGTTGCGCGACCGCCTTGCGGTTACGTTCCTTCACTTGCAGGTACCCCAACACGACCACAACGACGACCGCAATGGTCACCCCGATCATCCGGTTGCGCTTGCGTGCCGCTTCGCGCACGGCCATCAGACGCGCGTACTCGTCCGCGCTGTCGATGGTCGGTGGTGCGGCCGGGGCCACGGCGACGGGCAGCGGAGCACCGCACTTGGAGCAGGTGGTGGAACTGGGAAGATTCTGGTGCCCGCACGTTGCACAGGAAACCATGGTGCTCTCCTTTTTTGTTGACGTGGCGCGTTCGGCGTCCCGAAGCTAGCCCTTTTTAACAGATTGCTTCGAAAAAACGGCCCACGATTTTAGGTAGTCGAGCGCGACCTGCAGTTGATGGTCGGGCAGGCGCTTTCGCTCCTCGGGTTTTTCGCCCTGTTCGTTGCGCAGGTGCCGTTCCATGTTGCGCTCGCGGACCATCTCGGCGTCGGCTCCGTCAGGCGTCGGAGCGGTAGCTTCCACCACGACGTTGGGAGTGATGCCCTGGCTCTGGATGGAGCGGCCGCTGGGCGTGTAGTAACGCGAGACCGTGAGCTTGAGCCCGCAGGGCTTGGCCCCGCAGCCGTCGATAGTCATCACCGTCTGCACCGAGCCCTTGCCGAAGGTCTGCGTGCCCAGGACCACCGCACGCTGGTGATCCTGCAGGGCGCCCGCCACGATCTCGGCAGCCGACGCGGTGGCGCCGTCGACCAGCACGACCATGGGGAAGCCCAGCCAGGTACCGCGCGTGTGCGCCATCTGCCGGTCCATCTCCTTGCCGCCCTTGCCCACGGTGCGCACGATGAGACCCTCGGAGACGAAGCGGTCGGCCACCTTGACGCCCTGATCTAGGAGTCCGCCCGGGTTGTGGCGCAGATCCAGGATGAGGCCCTTGATGCCGCCGGCAGGCGCGCTGCGCGTCTGGATGTCCTGCAGTCCCTCCAAGACCTTGGCATCTGTGATGGCCGAGAACAGGCGCAGCTTGATGTAGCCGTAGCCGTCGTCGAGCATGCGCCACTCCACCGCCTTGACCTCGAACTTCTCACGCCGGATCCTGAAGGTCATCTCGCGTCCGCGGCGACCGATGGTCAGCACGACCTCGCTGCCTGCCGGGCCCTGGATGCGCGCCACCGCGTCGGTCCAGTCGAGCGCACCGGCCTCCACGCCGTCGATGCGCTCGATCGTGTCACCGGGCTCGATACCGGCGCGAAAGGCAGGCGAGCCATCGATGGGCGAGACCACCACGAAGCCGCGCTTGCGCTTTTCCAGGTCGATGCCGATGCCGGTGATCTCCGAGTCGCCTTCGGTTTCCTTCTTGAGGCGGTCGTATTCCTCGGGATCCATGAAGCGCGAGTGGGGATCCAAAGCTTCGGTCAGGCCGCGCGCGGCTCCGTACATCAGATCGGCCTCGGGGATGTCCTCGACGTAGTTGTTCTCGATGTAGGAAAGCACCTTGGTGAAGATGCCCAGCTTGTGATACGGGTCGAACCGCCCCGCGCGGCTGGGTCGACTGGCCACCATGCCGCCGGCAAAGGCACACAGCCCGGTCAGGGTGAAGAGCAGGATTCGGGATCGGAAGAGCAGGTGACGCCGCATGGGCGGGGATTATGGCACGGTTGGAAGATGTAGGTGTGAGTGGCGGTGAGCGCGGCAGGTGTGGTAGCGGTGACAGTGTCGGCGACCGAGGCCGGTGGCAGGCGGTAGGGGCGACCTGCGGTCGCCCATGTGGGCCCGGGGGCGGCCTGGGCCGAGGCGGTATCAGGGATGGGTCAGTCGCCAAAGGATGGCGCGCATTGAATCAAGCAGAGCCAGCGCCGGGGTGACCGTGGCTTGGTCCACGTCACCCCGGGCCAGGGCGACCGCCAAATGGGAACGGATTTCCCCGGCAGAGCCAGCCGCGATTCGATAGTGGTGCAGGCGGTCCTGTCCCACGCGCCTGGCGCCTTCGGCGATGTTGCCCGGCACCGAGGAGCGCCATCATGGTCAATCAGCGCGGCCAACGCGTTGGCATTCAGCGGCGGGGCGAGCGCTGCAACGCCATGTTCTGCGGCTCCGTGGCTACCAATGTGTGGACTGAATCTCGCATTGTCGTTTCTTGCAGCGCGCCTCGAGGCGTTCGATAGGCTGACAGTGGGATTTGCACTCGCAGCTCCGATCGAGTTGCGCGCCGGCTTCCTTCGCGACCCGCCTCACCACCTTTGAGTTCTTCCTCGCGACTGCAACATAGCAGCCGAGGGGACAACGGTAGATTGGGACCACCGCGCAATCCGAATCAACCTTGCAGGACGCATACCCAGATACACGGGAGGAGAACTCCTTTGCCACATCATCGTTACGCTGCCTGCACGCCTCGAAGTCCGCGTCCTCCTGCGTAGGTTCAGATGCGCCGGTGGCCCTTGCCAGGCCGGCACCTATGCCAAGGCCCACTACCAGGAGGATTGCCTCTCGACTCACACGCTTCATCATCGCTGCATCAACGCTTTGCCGTTAAGCGGCGGGCGGCCGTCTGCGGCCGACCTTCAACGGCTTCGGCCTCACCCGCATCAGACCTTCTCGTTTCGCCGGTACGTAACCAACCCGTCCACGAAAGCGGATCACCCAGATATGGCGTACGCCAGCGCCACGGCCAGCCGCCAGCTATGCGAAAACGGTGCGAAGAAAGACTACGCTCCATGTGGCCTGTCATCGCGGCGTGAACAGCCCGGCTTGTATCCATGGTCCGTTCGCCTGCATCACCCAGGTGGCATCGCCCTCGAATACAGACGTCAGTGGGGAGAGGTCGGCGAATGGACAGGTAGACGGGACGTCTCCGCAAGCGGCGCAGCTCCAAATCGTCGTGCTGCCGCCCCCGTCCAAGCGGGCGGTGGTCGGTTGGCTGAAGTGCAGGCGGGCATACACGACTCCGCTTGCGGGTGCGCTCACAACGAGCGGCAGGGTGGTCGGAACCGGAAAGGGAACCAAGTCCGCGCAATTCGGCCCGACGGCAGCTTGCGGAAGCACTGCCGCAGTGACTTCAGCGCCGCCTGGATTCAGCAGATAGCCACCGGCCGGCAACGCCGCGACGAGGATGAAGTCACCAGCGGCGTTGAACAAGAAGCCTCCCCGTGCCGCGGACGTGCCACATCCGGAGGAGAGGCCCATGTTGTATGGGGCATTCCGGAACGATACGGTCAGATTGATGTCTGAGGAGATCTGCAGTGTGCGTGGCACTAGGTTGCGGTCGCAGACAAGCTGGCCTGTATGGGGCGCGCCATCCGGGACGATGGGCGGACGACTGCATTCCCACCTGTTCAGACACGTGACCGCGGTGGTTCCCGTGGCCTGCGCCCACGCCTCGTCGAGTGACACCCCATAGGTAGCGCCAAAGTGTTCAGCGATCGTATCTGCATCGGTGAGAGACCCGATGGCGCGGTAGAAAGCCACGAAAGTGCTCGCACCGAATCGCTCGATCAAATAGCTGACGAGCTGGCCGCCGAGCGGATAGAGGCTGACCCATTCCGCGCTTCCCTGCTCCGGCTGCAGGACATCCCGCCACGATGGCACGGGCGAAGGCGCAACGAACCCACCCGCGTCGCAGGAGAGCGCAACTGCAACTCCCTCGGCAAACAGATCAACGGGCGGAGTCATTGTCTCCCCGAAATAGGCGTGAATCAGCTCGTGCTTGTCGAACAGGGAGACGGACACAATCGTGGTTCCGTTCGTGCAACCGCCGGCGCTCGCGGGGCAGTCGGCGGCGACCAGGTCGTTGCTATCGCGAGCCTTAAGGTAGGTGATCGCTCGACGTCCAAGATCCGGCAGACCGAGCTCGGTGTGCCAGAATGCCCAGTGCTCTTCAAGGAGGTCCACGACCTCGGCGCAAGTGGTATCGTCATCCGGCCAGGCCGCGTATTGAAAGTGAGGGGATGTCCACTGCATCGGTGGCGTTGGCGCAGTGCCAATCCCGCCGCACGCCAATGCGAAAAGAGATGCGCAAGCCAGGAGCGGCGCTACCGACGGCATCACCGCGCGTGTCTGCGATCCGGTCGAACATTGGCAGGGCATTGGAGGTAAGTTTGGAAACCCGGTCTTATCGGACATCCTCGGTCCTGAAGGGGCGATGCGAAAATGGTGCCAAGAAGACTACGCTCTCGCTGCGACTGGCCAACGGTTTGCCGTTAACCTGCAGGCCCGCCGCCGAGTCGGCCCCTCGATTCTACACAATTTCCCTGCGGCGGGACTGGCAGATGCAACGGCTTTATGGCGCCAGGCCGGCGGCCGCAAGAAAGGGCGCTTGAAGGCTCTACGCGCCCTCGGTTCTGTGAGAGCATCGAAGCCGTGGCGAAGGGAACTCGCATTGGAAGACTCACTGCTCTTGGGACCCTGCTTGTGGCGTGGCTCGGCTTCGCGGGCGGCACCGCGAACGGAGCCCCGCACCCCAAACCCGACCGGACACGATTCGCCACGATGGCCGAGGTGTTGAAGGTGCTCGGCAAGCCCGAGGCCATCGCCCCTGCCAAGCTCTACAAAGACGGACTTGACGACTACCTCAACATCGCGTTGGTCTACGCCAAGCCGCACAATCAGGAGTTCTTCATTTCGCGCAAGGGGGAAGTGCTCGACGGAAAGTGGCGCCTTCTGGAACCCAAGCGGACCGGCGGCTCTCCCAGCCCGGCCGCGGTTCAGCGGGAATCCCTGGCTGACGTGTGCAAGCGCCTCGGCAATCCCGATGAGGTCTGGGGCGCGGACCACAAATGGTGGGGACGCACGCCCTTGGCCGTGCAGCTCACCTTCAACGCAGCCAAGCGGCGCTACGAGATCGGCGGCGATGGCTACGTGCTCGCCATCGTCGAGCTCTCGGACGACGACCTTGGATGGCGAAGGGAAAGCGTCGCGGATGCGTTCCGGGATTTCGGCAAGCCCGACGCGCTCATGGATCCCGACGAGTTCAGCGAGAAGTTCGAGGAAGGCACGCCGATTCCAACCTTGGTCATGATGTACGAGCGCTTTCGCAACCGCAGGTGGTTCGTGGCTGGGGACGGAACGGTCATCGGAATCGTGCGCAACAAGCTGGAGATGCTGGAGATACCCCTATGGGCGCCGGAGATACCGGAGCATATGCACCGGGAGTCCATCGCCGACCGGGTGAATCGTCTGGGCAAACCGGATCGAATCGAGGCCGTCACCTTGCCTAAAATAGACCGCGAGGGTAACCGGACCGTCATCGTCCTCACCTACCGCCGTCTCGACCAGCGCGTCTGCTATTCTGTGGATGGCTATCTTCTCGACGATCAAACGGGGTGCCCAGGCCTTGCTCGGGTGAAGTAGTGGGACCTCCTTGGGTATCCGTGCGTCCGTCGAACGGTTTGCCGTTAAGCTGCGGACGGGCGCCGAAGGCGACCGCCCTTCAACGGCTGGTTCGCCCGCTTCATCGTCGAAGGCACCGCCCAACGTGGCCGCATCCGGCTCTCCGCACAGTCACGGAGGTACATGTTCATGAGTGTCTGGTACGGCAGGGACATCTCGCGAGATAAGCCTTGGAAGTAGCCGATGGTTTCCTCGTCCAGTCGGATCGTCAGCTGTCGCTTGAGGCTCTTGGCATATGGATTCCGGACCGCATTTGAAAAGTCGTAGTTCTTTCTCATTTCATCCTCCGGTCTTCATACTACTGCCGCTCAAAGGCATTCGCTCTGCGTGCGGAGATCAGCCGAATAACCTCGTCGCCCTGTCGGTAGCAGTGGCAGACGACTAGCGTCCGCAACCGCGCGCTGAGCCCGAGCAGAACAAACCCGTCCTCTTCCTCGGAATGGTCCTCGTGCCGTCCGGGCTTCCTCGAACGACACTCCGTGCTTTCGACGGTTCACCGTCGATTTCCGCTCGTCCCATTCGAAGCGAAGTTGTTTCACGCACCCGCGAGTGTACCTACTTCGTAGCTACACGACAAGTCGGGCGAACGCGTTGGCGTTCAGCAGCGGCGCGCAAGCGCTGCAACGGCTTGGTTAGCCGGCTCACGAACAGACGGTGATTGGCAGGCGAGGCTGGAAGTTGTGGGTGCGCGCTTCGCGTCCACGGTCCCACTGCAAGTCGAGCAAGAATTCAGGGCCATCCTCCAACGAGAAGAAGTCGTGTGCCGCAAACCACTGCACACCCGGCGAATCGGCGCCGACTCGAGGTCGATGGACTTTGACTTGGGTCAAGGTTCGGTGTGCACCGCCGTGCATTGGGCTCGCATTGATCGACGTGCCCGGCGAAGATTTGGGCCGATTCAAAATGAAAACGAGAGGCTCCGAGAACGCCCATCGCGGCGTGACGATGGGAATGCTGGTCCCGATGGGAACGTATGGCGGCGCGTACTGCCATGTCTCAAAGGGCCAGGTCCCGGGATCGCTTGGAGTATCAGTGGGGCGAAAGCAGAGTCCGAACGGACAAGCACCAGTCTCGCGCCACCGAATTCGCTCGCCTAATCCGAGCGGTCGAACCAAATCAGAATCCAGTTCTTCTGGGTCGCGAGAGCGGAGCACCTCAAAGAATGCGTTTTCGAAGACGGCGCAAGCGTTCGCCGTCCCCTGACCGGGGTGAACGCGACGTACTGTAAACGCGAAGCCGTAGGCTGCCAGTTCAGCCTCTGCAGCATCGGCGTTCACCGATGCGAAAAACACGTGGTCGAGTTCCCATGACATTGCGCTTCAACGGCTTGTTCGGCGGCGCCTGCACCGAGTTCTGCGGTCCGTTCCCCAACCGAGCGCGACTCGGCTTGAGTCATCGACCTGCAGCAGTCGTGACCTGGATCGCGACTGCGAGAAGTTGGTTGTTGGTCTGACTATCCACGCGCACCCAATGGGTTCGGCCATCTATCCAGGCAGCAACAACATCTGCGTATGTTACGGTGGCCACGCCGACGTCGTCGTTGTACAAGAGATCCTCGTCCTGGATTGTCAGACGCACCTTGAGAGCGGATGACAGCTTGACTGAGAGCCAGCCTGGCGGACCCGGCCATGTCGGCTCGAACGTGTCCTCCGTGTTGTTCGTCTCGTTCGCGAGCTCGATATTGAGTGTCGGGTCGAACCCAGTGCCCTGGTCTAGTTGGGCCCCGCCGATGGGATCGGGCTTCGAGAGTGCCTGGACAGCGGCCGAAGCCATGAAGTTCAGAATGGGTCCGGTGCCGGGAGCTTCGAGCGCCACCGCAAGACCGTTCGTTATGGAAGAGGGAACCGTGCTGGAGACATCCCAGGATGTTCCGTCACTCTTGGACGGACCGAGGAGCGCAGAGAGAATATCGATGTTCACATAGGACGGCAAAGTCGGCCCTGAATCGGCGGGCGTGGTAGCACCCACATCACTGCTGGCCATGGTATCCGCTGGAACTCCGCTGTCTGGTTTGGCTCCAGCGTCCGGTGGATTGGTAGAAGGACATCCAAGGCATTCGCCCCATGCCCTGCCATCGTCATTGCATCTTTGGGCGCCCTGCATTCCACCTGGACACGCACATGCCTTCTGGTCTCCCGGTGCACAAACAGCTGCGGCAGTTGCGTCGGCTGGTGGAGAGCCGGCCCCGGCATCTTGACTGCCGCATGCTGCGACTGCTACCAGGCAGAGCCCAAGAGTAACGACTTGAAAGGTGTGGTCCGCCGACCAACATCGACCCTGACGATTCTGCATGAGCCCTCCGCATCTCAGAGCGTGGTCCGCTCGGTATCAACAGTGTAGTCCTGATACTGGCAGATTGGAAGCAAACGTCGTCGGACGCCTCGCCTGCACCGTGGCTGCAAGTCTGCCGAACGCTTTGGCGTTAACGCGCGGGCGGCCGTCCGCGGCCGACCGTCGCGTTCAACGCCTTGTTGGGCAGCTGGCCATCCTTTTGAAGATGTTGCCGAAGCGCTTCGACTTCATCATCGCTAACGCGACTCAGATGGTTCTGTACGGAACCAACGCCGTGCATTTGAAACAACAGCGTGAGTTCTCGAGGCGGAATGTTCCATTGTCTGGCGACTTCGTACACCCGCAACGGCCAGTCGGGGTCTCGGCCGCCGGCCCATCCGGCTTCTGGGGCTTCCCGATCGGCTACCCCGGGGTCCTCAGTTGATCCCTGTGAGCCGGATGTCGCCACGTAGCTAACGACATACACCCCGGGCACCAACGGTTCGCCCTGGATGACTGACTTCAGGTGTACATTGAAGTTGAAATCCGTGCCCGTTCCTGCGCCGACTCTGAGCTGAGGAGCGCCATCTGGCTTCAGCACGAGCTCTGCGGTGACATCCGGAACCTCGGGCATGGTTGGCTCAAGTCGGCCTGTACCGGTAACGTTGAATACAGGCCTCGTGACTCGAAGGACTAGCTGCCCCTTCTGGACGAATCGATTACCGGCATCAGACAGTCGGGTGGTCGTGACGGCAGGCTCATGAGGCGTCTCTCGTCTATGCCCGATATCGCGGATCTCGTCGAAGATGTCCTTCTTGACCTCTTGACCTTGTCTACTCGCTGAAAGCTGCACAAAATGCTCGGTCTGGTGGATCAGAATCCGCTGGGTCGCTGCCAGATGCGCCTCTCGCAACAGCTCTTGCCTCGGTCCGATTCTCTTTCCAGAATGCGTCTCCCACCAATCCTCTTTCCTCTCAGAAGTAACCAGAATCATCGGTAGGCCTTCTGCCTTGGCGTGCTCAAGAACCTGGCGCCACAGAATGAAGTCGCCATATGGCCGCATCCCATCCTTCTGTTTGTCGAGATACCCCGGTGGGACCTGGGCTCGGCTCCGCTCCTCGCCCTCGCGGTGCAGTTCCTCCATCCGCGCTTTTTCTGGGGCCGGACCAACACGATCGGCGAAGAGTGCGAGAATCCTCTCCAGGATTGGGTCAGTCTGCAAGTAGTCCGGGTGGGCACTCTCAGCTCCCTTCAAGGCTTCCGTCGCTGCTTCGACCGCCTTGCAGGTAGATCGATTCAGTTCCTCGATCAGAGTGCGGGGCACAATCCGGTATCCTCTGAGCGTATCGACGGCTGATGCAAGCGATTTCCCGACACCGTTGAGGGTTTCGGCGGCGTCGCGGAACGTCTTGGCCGTGGAAGCAATGACCCTGGTGCGATTCGCGATGAATTCGTCTGCGACTTGATATGAAAGCCACGTCCGGCCCTTGAACGCCTCAAGCGACTTGAACAGCTGCTCACGAGTCTCGTCGTGGAATCGGTAGAGATCCAAGAGAACGTTCGTGTCAACGGTTAGGACC
>Ga0265330_10002503_pt1 | contig 9991 bp, 8 predicted proteins | sample 41919metaG_FD_202083 | JGI IMG/M metagenome (GOLD analysis project Ga0265330, IMG submission 202083) | Rhizosphere microbial communities from Carex aquatilis grown in University of Washington, Seatle, WA, United States - 4-19-19 metaG | ecosystem: Host-associated > Plants > Roots > Rhizosphere >... | reverse complement strand
CGACGCGGTTGCTGCCTCTGCGGGGGGCGCTGCCGCCCGGAGGGCGACCGCAGGTCGCCCCTACGTGGGACGTGAGCCGGGCAAAAGCGTCCACTCCGAATCCCAGGAAACCTTCCCGGCGAAGGGGACAGCCGCCCCAGCCGGCAGCTACCTTGCGCCGGACGCGGTGACTATGTGTATGGCGGCCTCGACGGCAACGGTGGCTTTGTAGGCGAGCGCCGGTGCCACGGATCGGTATCTGTGCTGAAGCCGCGCGCCTCAGGGCTTGGGCATCTTGAATCGGCTGGCGGGGATCTTCTCGTCGAACACCAGGCTGGTGATGCGGCCCTCTACCGTGGTGGGGCCGGCGATCATCTTCTCCAGGTACCAGGTCTTGATGCCCTTGACCGTGCGCCAGTCGCCGAACGAGAGCCGGTAGGGAATGTCGCCTCCGGGTGAGGGCTGCACGCCGATCTGAAAAGCCCGCAGGTGCGTCTTGGCGTCGAAACACAGCACGACGGGCTTGCCCAACTTCTTTTGCAATTCCACGCATTCGAGGTCGGTGCCCGCCTCGGCTTGCACTTCCTGGGGCGGCGGCACGGACTTGACGTTGAGGTAGAGGCTCGCCAGATCGGGCTCGGCGTTCCAGGCACCGTTGATTCGTGCTTCTTCCTGCTCGGCGCCTTCCAGCTTGCGCAGCCCGAACACCGGATCCTGCGACCAGGCCATGCGGCCGTCCGATCCCTGGCGGAAGGTCGCCACGTCGTGGAGAGTGGATTCAGTCAGATTCTTTCCGTCGGCAGTGGCCCAGTGTTCTTCGCTGCCACTGGCGCCTTGGCCGGCCACAATCAGCGCGCGCTTGATGTGCACGCTGTGCAGTCGTTTCCACGCCGCGCGCCCGCCGATGGCGCTGGCGTAATCGGCCAGGATGGCTTGCGCCGGGCGCAGGGCTGTCTCGGCCGGGGCCGCGGCCAACAAGGCAACGAGAATTGCGATTGTCACGGGAGCGATGCTTTGGCCAGTTCGAGGCCGGCGTCAAGCACGACGTCGTGGCCGGCCAAGAACCCCGCGCGCGTCTCGAACACCCGGCGGTCGGGCTGCACCCCGCGACCCTCGATGGACACACCCTTGGGTGTCTTGAAATCGGCCACGGGGATCTGCACGACCGCGCCACCCGGCAATTCCTCGATGACGGAGCCCAGGGCTGCCCCCGCGGTGGTATCCCCGACCACCAAAGCTCGCTTTGCCTCTTGCAATCCGGCGGTGAAGATCTCGGAGGTTGAGGCGGTACCCTCGTCGGTGAGGACGATCACCCGGCCGGCGAATGGTTTGATGCCCAGCGAGGCGGTGGTGGCGAGAGTGTTGGAGAAGTCGCGATACACGATGGTGCCCAGGGTCAGCGGCGCCGTGCTCAGACGCGCGGCCAAGGGAATGACCACGGCGCCGATGCCGCCCGGGTTCCCGCGCAGGTCGATGATGATGGCCTTGGTGCCGTGAGCCCGGAACCCGTCGATGGCCTTCTGCACTTCCCCGAGCACGGGCTGCAGGAGAAACACGTTGAAAGCCACGATTCCGACCTCGCCGACCTGCCGGCTGGTGACTTCCGGGACCACGGGCGACATGTTGAGCACCTGGATGGCCCGCGACCTCGGTGGGTCGCGTTCCAGCATGACCTCGATCGGGCGATCGTTTTCGTCGAGACAGCGCAGGGTTACCCGGCTGCCCACCAGGCCCGCCAGGCGACGGGCCGCCAGTTGGCGCAGGCGGAAGCGCTCTTCCACGGGTCGCAGCGCCCGGCCCGAGGGCGGCAAAGTCGCGAGGGCGCGGCCGCCGATGTGGGTGACCAGGAAACCGGGCCGCAGGCCTGCGCCCGCGGCGGACGAGCCGGGCCGCACGCGCGTGATGGTCGGTTTGCCTTCGATGATGCGCACGAGCAGCCCGGGATCGCCGTAGTCGTCGCCCGCGTCGCGGATGGCGTCGGCGGCCGCGGTCCTGGTCTGCGGGGGCGGTATTTCGTCGGGTGGCGCGGCCGGCTCTTCACCCGGGCCGTGCACCTGCAGGTGTGACTGCCCGAGCAACCCGAGCATCTCGTTGAGCAGACGGTAGAAGGTTGGTTCGTCGGGTGCGGCCAGCGCGAGGGGCTCGTACTTTCTGCGCAGGCCGTCCCAGTCGAGCCCGCCCAGCGTCTTGTCGAAGTGCTTGTCGCGCACGGCAGTCCACGCGCCGTCGAAGATTGCCTGCCGGAGCTGATTGCCGGCCGAGCCCACTTGCCACGGATGGCGTCCCGATCCGCCGTCGGTGGCCAGTGGGACAAAAGCCGGCGGCTGGGTGGCTGCGACGGGCGCGTCTGGCCCGGGAGTGGGCGCCGGCGCTTGCGGGGCAGGCGCGCGCCCCGCGCAGGCGAGAACGAACAGCGTGAAAATGGGAGCGACACGTCGATGGAAAGTCAACACGGCCAGAAGTCTATCCAGGATCTTGCGGAGTGCGATCCAATACGTAGTTGACTACCTATTCCTCACAGAGAGTGTGGAAGATGGAGCCATCCCATGGGTTGCGTTCCGCGGGGGGCAATCGCAGAATCGCTCGCGGAGGGATCCATCGAAGCGCAAGACCAATCCCGACGACATGCGACGGCCGATGACGGTCAGCCTTGGGCGGCGATGGTGGCGGTCGCGCTCGTAGCCGCCGTCTTGTGCGAAGCCTGGCTCAAGTTCTACTCGTACCAGGACGACGCGTTCATTTTCTTCCGCTATGCGGAGAACGCCCTTTCGGGACGGGGCCTGGTCTTCAATCCGGGCGAACGGGTCGAGGGGTTCTCCAGCCCGCTGTGGCTGTTGCTGTTGGTCCTGGCGGGCGCTGCTGGCCTGTCGCCGTTGCACGCGGCGGGGATCTTCGGCACGCTGGCGACCCTCGCAGTCGTGCTTCTCAGCCTCAGAGATGCGCGTCGCTGCGGCCCTCCTGGCCCGCTGTCGTTGTTGGCGCCGGTCGGGCTGGTGCTCTTCTTTCCCTTCATGGCCTGGTCGGTCTCGGGCATGGAAACGCCGCTGTTCGCGGCTTTGCTGTGGGGTGCCATCTCGGGGCACCGTATCGCTCGCGCCGAGGCAAGGCGGCCCGCTCGCGACGTCGGGTTCTGTTTGGCTGGCGCGCTGCTCGCGCGGCCCGAGGCGGTTTTGCTGGTCCTTGCTTTTCTGGCCGACGAGATTGCGGCGGCGCGGTCATCCGAAAGCGGGGAGCCGAGGAAGCGAGAAGCATCGGCGGGTTTGGCCGCTCGGCTGTCCTGGTTGCTGCCAGCGCTTCTTGCGGGCGCAGGGCTGCTGGCGGCGCGGCTTATCTATTACGGGGCCCTGTTGCCGAACACCTTCTATGCCAAGTTGGGCGGTGGTGCAGTCCATGCTGGCTTGGGGCTGCGCTACCTCGGCCACTTCGCGATCGCGGCGCCCTTGAGCTGGCCGGCGGCGCTGTTGCTCGTTCCTCGATTCGCTCGTCGAGTGCCCGGCGGTTTGGCGGCGTTGGTCCTGGTCGCGCTCTGGTCTCTGAACCTGGTCTGGCTCGGGGGCGACCACTTCCCCTATCACCGTTTTCTCGTCCCGCTTGCGCCCTTGCTGTTCGCGCTTGGCGCGAAGGGTTTGCACGAGGCGTGGTCGAGCCTGGCACCGCACATCGCCGTGGGCCGGCGGCGACCGCTGGGCACCGCTCTTTTGCTTGGTTGTTTCGGCGTGGTGGCCGTGGCGGCGCCGGATCCGGCACTGGGAAGAACCCAGCACGGTTTCGACTGGACGCTGGCCAGCGCCAGGCTCGGGCAGCGATTGGCCGCCACCCTGCCGCCGTCGACGGTGGTTGCCCTGCCTCACATCGGCGCGGTCGGATACTATTCGCGCCTTCCTGTGCTCGATCTGCTCGGGCTCATAGACCGGGATCTCGCGCGCCGGCCGCGCGGCCGGACGGCCGGCGCGTTGAGCGGCTTCAATGACATCGGCCACGAGTGCTTCGACATCGCCTGGTCACTGGCGCGCCGGCCCGCGGTCATCGTGCCCAGCCGGACCTATGGGTCCAACCCGTTCACCAGTCTCAGCGAACTGCGGCCGGACTTTCGGGCCGAGGCGCTGCTTTTCGAGGCCCTGGGCCGGAGCGGCGACTATCGACTGATCGACGTGCCGATCGGTGACGGCGCGGTTTGGGCGCTGTTTCTTCGCCGCGACCTCGACGAGAAACTGCTCATGGCGCCTGTCCTTCGATGATTGCTGCGGCCCTTTGGACCACCGGGAGGTCGGGCGCATGCTTGCGCGCCCCCTGCAAGGCCGCGTGGGCGCGGGCCCGCTGGCCAAGGGCGAAGTAGAGCAGGGCAGCCCGAGCGAGCAACTCGGGGCGTTCGGGGAAGAGGCGCAGGGCCTCGTCCAGTTCGGCCAGGGCCTGGGCCTCCTGTTGCTTTTGCACGAGCACGTCGGAAAGCTGTGCTGAGTACACCGCTCGTCGGGCCGGATCGGTCTCCGCCGACCTCTGCGCACGCAATCTCGCCAGCAGAGCTTCGCTTTCCGCAAAGCTGAGCCCACCTACGTGGCCCAGGCGGGCGTCGATGGGGTGCAAGATACCCTTGGCGAGCGCCGGATCGGTCGTGCGCACGACGCCCACGACGAAGACCACCGCGAGCGCGGCAACGACCGAGCCGACGACCAGATCGAGGCGCTTCATCTTTCGCCACCGGCTGCGGGGGCTCGGGCCGCTCAGTGGAGCTTGCGGTAGACGCCTATCACGACGCCTAACAGATTCACACTGCGGAAGTCCCGCTTGCGGACCACAATGGGATCCATGCTGGCGTTGGCGGGCTGGAACCGGATGGAGTCGCCTTCCGGGTAGTAGCGTTTGACGGTGGCTTCGTCGCCGATCATGACCACCACTGTCTCGCCCGCGCTGGCCTGGAGCTGCTTGCGTACGAACACGTAGTCTCCATCCAGGATGCCGTCGTCAATCATGGACTCGCCCTTGATCCGCAGGGCGAAGACCTCTCGGTTCTGTCCGATGAAGAAGCGGTCCACCTTGACCGTGTCCTCGTAGTTCCGCACCGCCAAGAGAGGCTGCCCGGCCGCGACCTTGCCCAAGATCGGCACGTCGACGGTCTGGCTGGTGGCCAGCAAGGGGCGCAGGGCCCGCGATTTGAGATCCTCACGCTGCAAGTAGCCCTTTTTCTCGAGGGCGCGCAGGTGATCGTTCACCCCGTTGGTGGAACGAATGCCGAAGTGGCTGCCGATCTCTCGCAAGGTCGGCGGATAGCCGCACTTTCCGATCGAGCCGGAGATGAAATCGAGTATCTCGCGCTGGCGGTCGGTCAGGTCGCTGGCAGGATCCTCGTCGCGCACGATAGTCAGGTGGCCCATAAGCGCTCCTCTCCCGAGTAACTGAACAAACGTATGGTACGGAACATATGTCCCGTGTCAAGTTGGTGTCGCGTAATGCGTTGCGGTGTCGGGCTCGGGCCGATTCTCGCGCGGGCCGCCGCTCAGGATTTTCACGCAACTTTGGCGGAACCGCGCCGACAAGAGTGGCATGTGCGAGATCTCGACCAGTCCTACGCTAGGGGCCATCGTCGGCGACGATCCGGCGCTGCGCCTCGTGCTTGCGCGCGCGGCGCGGGTGGCGCCCACCCGCATCCCTGTGCTGGTGACTGGCGAGAGCGGGACCGGCAAGGAACTGCTCGCCCGGGTCTTGCACGAGATGGGGCCCCACCCCAAGGGAGCCTTTGTCGCCGTGAATTGTGGCACCCTGGCCCGCGAACTGGCAGAGAGCCAGCTCTTCGGGCACGAGCGTGGCGCCTTCACGGGCGCCGGATCGCGGCGCTCGGGCTGGTTCGAGGAAGCCGCTGGGGGCACCCTGGTGCTGGACGAGATCGGCGAGCTGCCCATGGACCTGCAGCCGAAGCTGTTGCGTGCGCTGGAGACCGGGAACATCCGACGGGTCGGCGGCAGCGGTGAAACTCCCGTGCGAGTGCGCGTGGTGGCCACCACCCTTCGCGATCTGCGACGGGATTCCCTGCGGGGCAGGTTCCGTCTCGATCTCTTCCATCGCCTGGCCGGTTTCGAGCTACGGCTACCGGCCCTGCGCGACCGGCCGGGGGACATTCTTCGCTTGGCCCAACACTTCCTGGACGAGTTCGCGGCGGACCTCGGTCCGCGGGCCCTGGCGATAGAAGCCGGCAGGAAACTACTTGCGCATGACTGGCCCGGCAACGTGCGCGAGTTGCGCCATGTGATTCGGCGGGCCGCGCTTCTTACCAGCGCGGTCATCGATGCACCCAGCGTGGAGATCGAAGCACCGGGGGACAGCCCGCTCGGGGTATCACGCGCGGCTGACGGCTCCGGGCCGGCTGCACCCATGGCGGATTTTGCCCGGGACGTGGCGGCACCCCTGGTCGACGGCGATCTTCTGCCCTTGCGGAACAAGTCCTTCGAGCAGATCCAGACTGACGTGTTTGCCTGGGCCCTACGCCGCAACGGCAACAGCCGCCGTCGCGCCGCTGCGGCGCTCGGCATTTCGCGCTCGACCTTCTGCGATCGGGTGAGAAGGATGGGGCTCGCAGCGTCCGCGTGCCAGTGAGAGTGTCTCTAGGGGGCAGCGGCGGCAGGAGCAGTTGAGGGCGGCGGCGGCGCCGGGCCCGGCGCCGGGGGTGAGGGGGGCGGCTCCTGGTCCGTCACTCGCATCGAGGGCGGTTCCTGATCCGGACTTTGTATGACCCCAGGAGGTGCGGGCGGGGGCGGTGGGGGAGGCGGTTCCGACTCGACCGGCGGATTGTCGATCTTGGGATCGAAGCCGGCCGGGATTGAGGACGGCGCAAGAGGCGCAGGAGGCTCGGCAGATGCAGCGGGTTGTGCGGCGGCGGGCGCGGGGCCGGGCGGAGGGGCGGGGGGCGCCGTGCCTGACTTTGACGCCACCGACTTCGGGCCTGACGCTGGGGCGCCGAACGGCGAGGTCTTCGTCCATTCCGGCTTTCCCATGTGGTTGAGCGGCCCCCGGATGCGAAATCCGTAGAACCCGTCCGGGCGCTTGCCCTTGTCGCCAGCAATCTCCAGCAGGGTACGCAGCTTCTCGGAACTCTTGAGCAGAGTGTCGCTCAGCTTGAAACGGACGTAGAGATCCAAGAACGACGTGGCGATGGAATCGCTCAACTTGAGTTCGCCCTCCACGTAGAATTCGCCGTCAGGCGACTTGGACTGCACGCCCTGCAGGCGGCCCACGCCCTTGTCAATGGGCACGCGCCCCACCAGGTCCCCCAGGCGGATCTTGGGAAGTCCCAGACCCTGGGCCAGGATGGGGTCGCTCGGGATGATGAGCTTGGCCTTGCCGTCACCCACGATGCAGGCGGTACAGGTCCAGGTCAGCGACCCCACAGTCGCGGAGACACGCGAGGCGGGCATCTTCACGTCGAGGTGCAGGTTCAGCGCCCCGAACAGGGGCAGGTTGGTGGCGGCCTTGACCCAGGGGATTTCAGACAGATTGATGCCGGTCGCCGACACTTGCAGCCCGCTTTCCGTCTTCTTGTGGGTGGTCTCCACATCCAGGTCGCCGCCGAAGAGGTTGGCATAGATCTGGTAAGTCTTGTGACCGACCAGGGCTCCCAGGAGCGACCAGCGGACCTTGGCCACCGGGACCACGATGCGCGTGGGCTTACCCCCACCCGACGGGCGCGACGAGATGGTGACGTCCTTGACTCGGATGCCGAACCCCAGGGCGGGGCCCGCAGACTTGACCTCGACGTCATACCCCTGCTTTGCCGCCAGGACCACCAGGTAGTCCTTCATCCGGCCGTAGGGCAGGGTCAGAACGAAAACCACGAAGAAGACGAATAGACCGAACGCCGTGGTGGCTCCCACTTTTCGCAGTCGGCGCAAGCGATCGCTGATCATGGGCTAGCCCTTGCCCTTCCCGGCACTCTTCTTGGGACGAGTGTCCTTCACGCGCTCGTAGGCCGTGGCGGTCAGTTCCACGTCCAGCTTGTCGCCTTCGCCGAAGCTGCGCCGGATCTGCAGACGCGTGACCACGATGAGCCGAGGGTTGGTCTCCACCCTGCTGAGGAAGGTGGCCAGTTCCTTCAGACCCACCTTGCGCAGCTTCACGTCCAGGCTGTGCTCCAGGTAACGCTTGCCCGCGGGGCTGGGCGGACGATCCACGGTTTCCGGAATCTGGATGCCGGCTTCCTTGCCGGCGGTTTCGAGGTCGGCGGCCAGCTGTGGCGCCTCGACGCCTATGCGCGTCTCCAGCGAAACCATGCGCGCCTTTGCCTCCAGGTAGATGTCGCGACGAGTGGCGATGGCGGCGAGCGCCTCGCGGGTGTCGTCGTTGCTGGCGCTGATCTCCTGCAGCGAATCGACGATGAGATAGCCGGTCAGCAGAACCGCGAGCATGACCACGGCGCCGGCCAGAATCGAGATGAGCCTCCGCTCGCGGGCCGCCATCCGGTTCCACTCGGCCGTCGCATAGGCCAAGGGTCGTCGCAGCCCGCCTGCGATTCTTGCCATCAGACGTTTGAGAAATCCCATGGCTTCCTTATGGGCACTTCGAGTTGATGGTCAGGCTGAACTGCTTGGCCCCGCCGCTGACCTCGGTGAGGGGGCCCTTGTTGATCTCTTCGAAGCAATCGATCTCTTTCAGCTTGGCCACCACGTCGTCGAGCGCCGCGGCGGAATCCACCGTGCCCTTGATGCTGGTCTTCTTGGTCTTGATCTCCAGATCCTGCACGTCGATGGCCACCTGGTCGGCGGCGGGCATCTTGCGTGAGATCTGGTCGAGCAGGTCGTAGGCTGTCACCCGCGGCAAGGGTGCCATCTCGTCGCGAAAGGAACGGTTGAGAGCCGCGGTAACCTCGGTGGCATCAGAACGCGGTTCTCCAAAAAGCTCCTTGGTGGCCACCTTGAGTCTCTCTTTGAGTTGCACCTGCTCGCCGGACAGGCGGCGGAGCGCGATGGTTCCGTCCACGGCGGCACACGCCAGCACGGCCCCGACCAGAAGAGCCAGATGGCCGGCCTTCTGGCGCACGATCGAGAAGCTGGCGCGGTACTGGAAGGGACCGCGCCGCAGGTCCAGTTCCCGGTGGCCGCGCGCCCCGGCCCAGGCCAGGGAAAAGGCCAACGCCTGACGGGCACGGCCGGCTGACCCCTCTTCGTCAACCACGGTCACCTCGTCGGCCCCGTCGTTGCCGGGCGATTCGTCGACCGCGGGCGGGGCGGGCCAGAGGCTGGTGGGGATGCCCAACTCTTCCTGGAGAAACTCCGCCAGTCCCGGCAGGCGCGAGCCGCCGCCGGCCAGCATGATGGACTCGACCGGAGCCTTGTTCTGGGCGCGGAAGCTGGCCAGGGTCTGGCGCAGGTCACGCAGGAACGGCGCCAGTGCGTCCTGTAGCACCGCACCGATCTGGCGTTGCGCGGGCGTAGCGGGTGGCCGGGCCCGGCTGGGCACGAAGCCATAGGTGTGTTTGGCCTGCTCGGCCTGCGCGAAGGTCCATTTATCTCCCGAGGCGCGCATCAGGGCCAGGGTCAACTCCTCGCCCGCGTGGCTGCCGGTCCGGCCGAACACCGCCTCATCGCCGCGCAGGAAACAGAGCTGGCTGCGCCGATGTCCGACATCGAGGAACAGGCGGAAGCCAGTTGGAGTCTCCTTGGTTGGAACGCGCTCCTCGGCCAGCAGGGCGTGATAGATGACCGGGGTGGCGTAGAGCGTGCGCGGGTCCACCCCGCAGTCCTTGAGCGAAGCGAGAAAGGCCGTGATGTCCTGGGTGCGGGCCGCAACCGCCAGCGCACGCGAGACGGCGGCCTCGCTCTCGCCGGTACTGGGCGCGGACAGGATGACGTGGTCCATGACGACCTCGGACAGGTCGTGCATGATTTGACCTTCCAACTCGTACCCCACCACCTGTTCGACCTTGCGTGCATCGGAGAAAGGCAGGTCGAGCACGCGCAACGCGAGCATCTCGCCCGGCAATGCCGTGTGGATGGTCGACTCGGAGGGGAGCCGCGCCATACCCGCG
>Ga0265330_10002501_pt1 | contig 9996 bp, 7 predicted proteins | sample 41919metaG_FD_202083 | JGI IMG/M metagenome (GOLD analysis project Ga0265330, IMG submission 202083) | Rhizosphere microbial communities from Carex aquatilis grown in University of Washington, Seatle, WA, United States - 4-19-19 metaG | ecosystem: Host-associated > Plants > Roots > Rhizosphere >... | reverse complement strand
CTCTTGCGACCTCGTTGGCGGACAGCCTGCGCGGTCGCGGAATCGAGCCGGTTTTCGTTGACGACTACGGCGAAAACCCGCCGGCGGGCTTCCCGAGTGGGCCGGGCACCGAGGTGGCCAGGGACGCGGACATCCTGGTTGCGCTGGGTGGCGATGGAACATTTCTGCACGGCGCGGACCTGGTTGGCGATCACGATGTCCCTTTGCTTGGCCTGAATCTGGGTAGCCTGGGGTTTCTCACGCCCTATGCCACGTGCGAGGCTGGCGCCGCGCTTGTCGACGCCGTGGAAGGCCGCTTGGGTGTCGAGGAGAGAATGCGGCTGCTCGTATGCCTCCGCAGCGGCGGCGGACGCTGCGAGAGCCACAGTGCGCTGAACGAGGCGGTCATCACACAGCGAAACAGCGCTCGTCTGATGGACCTCGCGGCATCCCTCGACGGGGACCCCATAGCGACCTACAAGGCCGACGGACTCATCCTCTCCACGCCTACCGGATCCACGGCCTACAACCTGTCTGCCGGCGGCCCGATTCTGACGCCTGACCTCGAGGCCATCGTCCTGGCCCCGATCTGTCCTCACACGCTGACCAACCGTCCCCTGGTGGTTCGCGCCGACAGGACGCTGTCGGTGACCAACGTCTCTTCCGATCACGGCATCCTCACCGTGGACGGCCTGTGGAGCCGAGACGTGGCGCCTGATGACGTAGTCGAGGTGCGCAAGGCGGCGCGGCCCTTGCGCGCGTTCCGACCCCGCAACTCATTCTTCGGAATTCTGCGGCAGAAGCTCTCTTGGGGGGAACGCAAGGCATGAGGCACGCAACTGCCGAAGCCAAGCGGCCGAAACTCTGGTCATGCTGAACCTTCTTCGTGTTTCTGGCTTCGCCCTAATCGACGAGGTCGAGGTGGCCTTGGGGCCGGGCTTGACCGTCATCACCGGCGAAACCGGGGCTGGAAAGAGCATTCTGGTCGAGGCGCTGGGCCTTCTGCGCGGCGGCCGTGCCAGCGCCGAGATGATTCGTGCGGGGTGCGAAGAGGCGCGGGTGGAGGCCGTGTTCGAGTTGCCGGTGGGATGGGAGGTGCGCGATCGCCTGCTGGCCGAAGGCCGGTCCGTGGAGGACGGGCTAGTGGTCCGGCGCGCGGTCGCACGCTCCGGCCGGGGCCGCATCCACCTAGGCGGTAGCCTGGCCAGTGCCGCCGATCTGGCATCCAGCGTGGGCAATCTCGTCGACATCACCTCGCAGCACGACCAGCACCTGCTTACGGATGCGGACAGCCAGCTCGCGATCCTGGACGCATTTGCCGGAAACAGCGCCCTGCTTGGCAAGGTACGCGAGGCGTACCAGGCGCTCCACGATGCGCGTGCGGAGCTGGAAAAATTCGACGCTGATGCGCGGGCGCGCGCCGAGCGTGAGGATCTCTTGCGCTTCCAACTCTCCGAACTCGAGCAGGCGGACTTGCAGTCCGGCGAGGATGAGGCCTTGCGGGCGGAGCGCGAGCGCACCAAGGGTGCGGAGAAGTTCCTGGCTGCCTGCACGCGCGGCGAGGAAGTCCTGTACTCATCGGACGACGCGGTCTCGGGACGGATCGCGGGCGTGGTGCGCGAGATCGCGGCCTTGGCGCAGCTCGACCCGGCACTGCTACCCGTGGTGGAAGCCCTTCGTTCGGCCCAGGCGCAAGCGGAAGATTCGGCCGGCGAGTTGGGGCGCTACGCCAGCAGCATCCGCTTCGACCCGGAGCGGTTGACAGAAATCGAAGAGCGCCTCTTTCTTATCGGTCGTCTGATCCGCAAGCACGGCGGTTCAGTCGCAACGGCCATCGAGCGACGCGAGGCGATCGGCCGGGAACTCGCCGCGCTCGGTTCTTTCGAGGAAGGGCTGGCAGCGCGCAAGGCGACAGTCGAGGCCGCGACGGAGCGCATGGCGGCCTTGTGCGAACAGATCTCCGAGCAGCGGCGCAAAGCCGCGCGGGTGCTCGGTCGGCGCATGGACGAAACCCTGCGCGACCTGGGTTTGGCCGGGGCGCGGGTGCCCATTGCCGTCGAGGATCGCGACGAGCCCGGTCCGCGCGGCAAGGACCGGGTGCGGTTTCTGTTTGCGCCCAACCGGGGCGAGGAGCCGCGGCCGCTCGACCGCATCGCCTCTGGTGGCGAGTTGTCTCGCGTGATGTTGGCAGTCAAGCAAGCCCTGGCGAAGGACGACGAAGCCCTGACCTACGTCTTTGACGAGGTCGATGCGGGCGTGGGCGGTGGCACGGCTGAAGCCATAGGACGCAAGCTCAAATCCACCGCGGCTCATCGTCAGGTCCTGGTCGTGACCCATTTGCCGCAGATCGCGGCTTTTGCCGATCGCCATATCAAGGTCACCAAGGAAACCAGCAAGGGGCGCACTACCATCAGCGTGGCAATCTTGACCGGCGCCGAGCGTGGCGTCGAAATCGCTCGCATGTTGGGCGGCGCCAGCCCTTCGCCCGAGGCTGCGGCGCACGCGGACGAGATGCTGAGACGCGCCAGAGCCACCAACTCGGCATGAGCGCTTTTGCGGCGGATCGGGTGGTGAGCGGGCGAGACGGATCGCGCGGTACCATCGCAGGGTTTGGGAACCCTTTGAGGGTTGCCATGTTCATCGCGTAGGCGAAGGAGGGCTATGCCCGCCAGAGCCAGAGCGCGGGAGGGTTTGGGAACCCTTTGAGGGTTCCCATTACGAAGTTGACGGAGTGCCGACGGTGTGGTCGTTTCATAGGGTGGGCCGTTCGTTAGTTCCCAAACGAAGAAAGCGGCGGGCGTCGCATGTCCGCAGTTCCCTCGGCCTGGGAGCGTTGCTGGTCGCCCTGACCGGCGTGAACGTGTACTTCTTCTTCTTCCGCGCCGACACCGCTGTGCGCAAGCTGATGCAGCCCGTGTCTACCGAACAGACGCTCGGCGACAGCCGGAAAGAGTTGACCAAGGAGTCGATTCCACGATCGCTTTTGGGCGCCTCGTGGAAGGGCAATGACCGCCTGGGTGCCGGCACGCTGCCCGTGGCGGCCGGGCCGGATCGTCCGGGATCCCCGGCGTCGCGGCCCGTCAATGGAGACAGTGACGGGCACACGATGGAAGGCGAGTTCGGGCCCTCGGACACGCTCAGCACCGTCCTCGGAAGGGAGAGTTTCGGACCGGCGGCGGGCGCGGTGACGCGGGCTCTCTCCAAGCTGGTCGACCCGAAATTGATTCGCCCCGGCGAGCGCTATGCGGTGATTCGCGATGACGAGGGAACGGCCACCTCCTTTGAATACGCCCCCACTCCTGTTTTGCGCTACGTGGTTGGCCAGAAAGCCGACGGGACCTGGCAGGCGCGCAAGGAGGAAAAGCCGCTGGTGGTGAAGACCGCCGATGTCTCGGGGACTATCGATTCTTCGCTCTACGAATCGGTATCCAAGGCGGGTGAGTCAGGCGCGCTGGTGAGCTTGCTGGTCGACTTGTTTGCCTGGGACATCAACTTCTACATCGACACGCACCCTGGCGATCACTGGAAGGTCGTGGTGGAGAAGCAATACCTGGGCGGGCAGTTCTACAAGTACGGCAGCTTGCTTGCGGCAGAGTATGGCGGCAAGGGGGGGACCTTCCGGGGCTTCTACTGGAATCCTTCAGGGCAGCGCGGACGCGGCCGCTACTACGATGAAAAGGGGCAGGCACTGGCCAAGAGCATGCTGAAGACCCCTTTGCGATTCGTGCGCATAAGCTCGAAGTTCGACCGGCACCGCTTTCATCCCATCTTGCACCGCATGAAGGCCCACCTGGGCATCGACTACGCCGCGCCGGTGGGAACGCCGGTATGGGCCACAGCAGGCGGCAAAGTTGTTGAAGTCGGCATGAAGTCGGGCTCGGGCAACACCGTGGTGATCAACCACGGCAGCGGTCTCCAAACGCGCTACTACCACCTGTCCCGCTTTGCCAAGGGACTTAAGCCGGGCAAGCCAGTTCAGCAGAAAGAGGTCATCGGCTACGTGGGAACAACCGGGCTGTCCACGGGCCCGCATCTGCACTTCAGCGTCACCCGCGGCGGGGTGTTCGTCGATCCCAGCAAGCTGACCATCTCGCGCGAGCCGCCGGTTGCCAACCGGGCAGCCTACATGGAGGCCATCCGTGGTCGCTTGGCAGCCCTGCGCGTCTTGGCGCCCGCCGTCGCCAAGAACTGAGTATACTGCGCCAATGTTGCGCGTTCTGCTTGGCCTAGTGAAGGGCGCCATCGTTGGGGCCGTTGTCGGGCTTGCGGCCTCACGTGTCGGCTTGGGGGCGGGCTTCACAGCCTGGCTCGTGTACGGTGCCGTGGGCTTCCTGGTGGGGATCGTATGTGGAAAGCCGCCGTGGCGGCAGGAAACCATCTGGACGTCCGTCGTCAAGGGCGTCCTCGGGCTGGCGGTGTGCATGGGCCTCTTCTGGGTCGCCCGGAAGGTGCTCGGGACAATGCAGGTGCCGGCGCAGCTCCTGGCTCCCCTGGGCGTCACTGAAGGTCAGGCCCTCGTGTCGGTACCGACCCTGCTGGGGCCCCTTATCGGAATCGTGTACGGCGTGTTCGTCGAGGTGGACGACGGCGGCAAGTCGGCACCGTCCGGCAAGGGTCAGTCCAGACCCGAAAAGCAGGATTGAGCGCGGAATGCACGCTCAGGCGTGGCGAGGACCGGCCAGCGGATTCTTGACCGGCGTTGACTCTTCGTCCTCCCCGTCGAATGCGCCCAGCTCGCGCAGGACTTCCTCTTCCTGCGCTGGCGGAAGCTCGGGGGCCGGGGTCTGGAGTTCGCTGCGCTCCTGGGCGCGCCGTCGGCGAAAGAAGATCACCTCTTCCGCCAAGCCCAGCACGACGTAGGAGAGCACGAGGAACAGGAAGATGAACGCCTTCTCCAGGCCGGCCATGACGATGGCCGCGCACGCACCGACCACCAGCAGGAGAATCCCAACCGTCTTGAGGTTCAGGCGGAGTTCCTTGAACGAGCGAAAGCGCACGCGCGACACCATGAGAGCCGAGAGCACCAGCACGATGAGAGCCGTCGAGCCCTCGCTCACCAGCTGGTACGAGCCAGCGTTGTGGCTGACGATGACCATGAAGACCAGCACGCTGGCCGCGGCCGGAATGGGCAGGCCCAGCATGTACTTGCCCGGTTTGACTTTTCCGGCGGCCTGGTCGCGCCGGGAAAGGACGTTGAAGCGGGCCAGCCGCATGGCCCCGGCGCACACGTAGAGCCCGGCCATGAAGATGCCCAGCAGGCCGAAGTGCTCGAGACCCCACTTGTACATCAGGAGAGCCGGTGCCGCGCCGAAGGTGATGACATCGGCCAGCGAGTCGAGGTCGCGGCCCAGGTCGGTCTGCGTCTTGGTCAGGCGCGCCACCCGTCCGTCGAAGGTGTCGAACAGCAGCCCGAAACAGATGGCCAGGGCTGCCAGATACAGGTTGGCCTCGCTGTCACCCGAGGCGGACAGGGCCAACGACGCGAACCCACTCAGAATGCAGGACAGCGTGAAAAGGTTCGGGAGGACGTAGTAGGTCTTCCGAAAATCCACAAAGCAAGGATACCATGCGGTCGTGCGTTTCTTGCGATCCTTGCTCACGATTCCCCACATCGCGATCGTGACGGCATTCGGCAGCATGATGGGGCTGTTCATGCGCATGCGCGACCCCAGCGGCGATTGGGTTCTCGATCTGGCGCGCTGGTGGTCGGGCTGGGTGACCCGCTTCGCTGGTGTGCGCGTCACTGTCGACAACCGGGCCAACCTGGAACCGCAGCAGCCATACGTGTTCATGGCCAACCATGCCTCGACGGTCGACATCTGGGCCCTCTTCCTGGCGATTCCGCGCCGGGTGCGCATGATCGCCAAGAAGCAGCTTGCGCGCATTCCGTTTCTTGGCTGGGTGATGTGGGCGGGCCGTTTCATTTTCATCGACCGACAGAACGCGGTGGCAGCGCGGCGAAGCATCGACGATGCCGGCCGGCGCATCCGGGGCGGCGACTCGGTTCTGATCTTTCCCGAGGGCACCCGCACGCGCGACGGACAGGTGGGCCCCTTCAAGAAGGGCGGTTTCCACCTGGCCATGGAGGCGGGCGTGCCCATCGTGCCCGTCGCCCTGCGCGGGACAGGCGCGCTCATGCCGCGCGGGAGCCTGCGGGTGAAGAGCGGCGAGGTGTTCGTCACCATCGGCGCCCCCATTCCGACCAGCGGGCTCACTCTCGAGGATCGGCCGGCGCTCATCCAGCGCGTGCGCGATGCCATCGCCGCCATGGCCGCAGAACCGGACGGCCAATCGATTCAGTAGATGACCTTCGCCAAGGTCAATCCGCAGGCGGGCGCGGTCATGCCGGCTTGCGTGCGATCGCCATGCGCCAGCAAATCGAGAATCGTGGCCGCGGTCATCTTGCCGTGGCCGACGGCCACCAGGGTTCCGACCAGGATGCGCACCATGTTTTTGAGAAAAGCCGTTCCTTCCACTTCGCAGGTGATGAGGCCACCTTCACGGTGTACATCGAATCGCCGCAGCACCCTCACGGTGGTTCTGCGCTCGCAGTCGGCAGCGCGGAAAGCCCGGAAGTCGTGCTCGCCGCACAGGAGTGTCGCGGCTTCGCGCATGGCGTGCACGTCGAGTGGGGCGAACACGTGCCAGCTGTCACGCGCACGGCGGGGTGTACGCACCGGGTGATTCCAGATGAGATAGCGGTAGATCTTGCCACGGGCGGCCCAGCGGGCATTGAAACCCGCCGGCATTTCGGCCACGTCGAGAACGGCGATGTCGCGGGGAAGGTTGGAGTTGAGACCGCGTAGAAACCCCAGCGCGGGGATGCGCGAGGCGACCTCCACGCTGGCCACCTGGCCGTCGGCGTGCACGCCCGCATCGGTTCGACCGGCGCCGCGCACACCCACGGCCACGCCGGTCATCGCGGCAAAGGCCTCTTCCAGACACTGCTGGACCGTGCGCTGGCCCAGCTGTCGCTGCCAACCTGCAAAGTCCGTCCCGTCGTATTCGACGATCAAGCGGAGGGTCCGCAGGGGCGGGGCGTCGGTGCTCACGGCCCGCTCATACTACCGCGGTCTAGAATTCGAACATCAGACCAATGACCCAGCGGCTGTCGCCCACGTGCAACTTGTTCGTCATTCCCAGCCCCGTGGCTTCGACTCGGTCCCACTCGAAGAACAGGTAGCTGTGGTTGACGCCCGTCTCCATGTCCAGCCCGCGAGCGGCGCTGGGGTCCAGGAAGTCAAGCAAGAGAGACATCCCGGCCGCCGCTTGCCAGCCGGGGGTGCCGCCTGAGCCGTGGCCGCCTTTGTAGTCGGGCACGTCTCCGTTGCCGTCGTGGATCTGCCAGAAGGTATAGTTCAGCCCCAACTTGGCGTAGGGGACGAGCGGAACGCTCCAGCGCTCGGCCGCCGCGTCCAAGCGGTACACCAGGAGAGCGGCCATCGGGACAAGTCGCAAGGTGGTCGTGTCGCCCGAGCGCGTGCAGACGCCGGTCGTGTCGAGCACGCAGCCGCCTGCCGCGTTGGCGGTGAAGGCCTTCGCGCTTTGGCTGTAGTAGCCGATGCTGACCCCGGCGGCGAGAGAGCCGAAGGCCTGGAGGAACTGCCAGTCGAGTTCCAACTGCGACATGAGGTGCCGCTTGCCGCCGAAGACTGTCTTGTAGGGAGTCGCGCCGATTCCGCCGGAGAATTCAGAATCGATGTTGGGAGCGAAGGGTCCGAAGCGCACCTCAATGGCCCATTCCTTCGGCGTGCGGTAACTCTCGCGTTCCTCGGACGGCATCTCGTCGGTTGTTTCGTGGGTGACGGTTTGTGCCTGCGCCGAACCTGCGGCCAGTACCAGCAGGAGAAGAGGCAGACCGCGAGACAGCGCGCGTCGCGCGCGACGACGGCGCCGCAAGACGATCGGGGCCAAGAGTCCGATGCCGGCCAGCAACGAAATGGCCCCGAGCCGGGCGCCCCGACCCGCCAACGTGCAGTAGCCGCCGGGCGACTGGCCGCCCGCATCCCGGTACTCCTGATAGAAATTGATGGTTGGTATCGGTCTCTGGACGAACCCGCTCAAGATGGGACTGGCGTTGCCGCTGTTGTCGACCGCCGCGACTCCCACGGTGTAGGGAATTCCGTTCTGCAGGATCTTGAGGCGTATGCCAGTCTGGCTGGGCGACAAGAGACCCGAGCAAAGGTAGTTGGTGTCGAGATTCTGGAAGAAACTGGGCGCCAAGACCTCGACCGCCGTTGTCTGTCCGGCTGAGCTTGAGGTCGCGGCGGTCGCGGCCGGGGCGGCGGCCGAACACAGAATCTGGCCGGTTTGGTACTGGCTGCCGTAGTAGCTCGGATCGAAAACCTGCAAGCTGTCTCCGCGCACGCAGAACACCAGGTATCCGGCCAGATCGGGGTTATCGGTCGCCTCCGTGATCCACTGCACATTGAGGGCTTCGTTGCCACCCTCCACCACAACGCCGCTCGGGGCCGGCGGGGGCGTGCCGTCGAGTTTGATCCCGAGGGCGGGCGCGCTGTTTCCTGTCAAGTCCGGGGCGATAGTTCCAGTCGTATTGATCCAGAGCACGATCGACGTGGCGAGCGTGTCCGTGCAGGTCAGTTGTGCGCCAGAGAAAATCTGGCCCACCGTCGTCTGGACGGCCCAGCTTCCGTTGGCCGATAGGGTTGAGAGTCCGGTGTCAAGCTTACCGAGAATCGCACTATCGGGGCAAATGGGCACGTTGAGGGAGTTCAACCCTGCGCAGTTGCTTCCGACGTAGAGTTTCGCATTGGTCCCGGTTGTTGTTGCGGTCAGGGTCGCCAGCTTGGACCGTGAGGCATCAGCTATCTGCACCAAGATGCGCACCTTGGTATTGCACTGGCAGCGTGCCTGGTTCAGGTAGGTGAGTGCGTCGGTTGTGGCCAGGTCGACCCATGAGTTGCCGTCTTGGCGCTGCAAGATGGGCGTGATGAAGTCACTCGTCGCCAGCGCAGTCGCTGCGGTCGAGGTCGCGGTAGTCCCACCGGTCTGAGCCAGGCCTGGGCTAGCCCAAAGCGCTGCGCTCAAGCCGAACAGAATCGTAGGAAATCGGCGAGAGGAGGCCATGTGTAACCGTGCTTTCTGCAACGCCCGTGCCGTCGAGTCCAGGCCGAAGTGCCGCACCAGCGCGGGGCCGAACCAGGTCCGATGGCTCAGCGGTGCATTCAGGCTGATCCTCTGGCGCGCTCGTCTTTCTGGCCGCGCCAATTTGGCAAGGCTTGTGTTCTCCGCAGTCCTCGCGGAATCCAGCGCGCAGCGGGGAATGGAGCCTCGGCCGTGGGAACACTACGTGTCTCGGCCGAGGGACGCCGCCTCGCTGCGCAGGCGCAATACCATTTCGGGCGGAACCTCGACCTCGCCGTAGCGGGCCTCGGCGTAGCAGTCGGTCAAACGCGCCAAGGAGTCGACGGCCGTCACGCCTTGCTTGCGCGCCCGTGCGAGATACTCGTGCGGCGTCTCCTCAGGTCGGCGGGCGAAACCCCGCACGGCCAATCGGTCGAGGGTCTTCTGGTAGACGTGAAAGATGGGCGGCTCGCCACGTCGCCCGCGCCGCGGCCCGTTCCTGACCGCCCGGCGTCGCGGCAGCTTGCGCAGAGCGAACGCGACCACGGCCGCAACCAGGACCGCGGCAACCGCCAGAACCTGGGTTCGGCTGAGCCGATGGTGCGTCCCGCGCGGGGAGAATCGTGGTTGCATCCAGCTGAACTCCCGGCTGAGCTGTCGGGCCAAGAAGAGTTGTTGGCTGGCGCTGTATTCGATGATCCAGCGATTCCAGAACATCTCCACCGCGTCGAGGATCTGGCGGAATCGGGTCATACGTGGGGCCCGACTGGCGGCTGGAGTAGCATCGACGCGCGCCCAGCCGGCGCTGCCCAAGTAGGCCTCGACCCAGGAATGGGCGCGGTTGTCTCGCACCGTGATGGACTGGCGCAGGCTGTTCCACTCGCCGCCCAGAAACCCATTCACGTAGCGCGTGGGCACGCCACCCAGCCGCAG
>Ga0265330_10002498_pt1 | contig 10002 bp, 6 predicted proteins | sample 41919metaG_FD_202083 | JGI IMG/M metagenome (GOLD analysis project Ga0265330, IMG submission 202083) | Rhizosphere microbial communities from Carex aquatilis grown in University of Washington, Seatle, WA, United States - 4-19-19 metaG | ecosystem: Host-associated > Plants > Roots > Rhizosphere >... | reverse complement strand
CAGGCGCAAAAGACAGAATCAAACCTGCGCTGCCCGCGGTACAGGTTGGCCAACGCCCGGATATGCTTGGCGGCGTCGTCGGCAGTGGTGGAAACGGTCAGCAGATGTTCGCGCGTCTTCACCGCCGGTCCGAAGGTGGCAGGTCCCTGGGCCTCGTAGGCCCTGGCCAAAGCCTCGCGGTGCTGGCTATCGTTCGGAGCCAGCGACACGCACACCTCATAGGCAGCAGCCGCGGCCGGCAAGTCGCGCAGGTTCCGTCCGCACAGGTCGGCCAGGCTGCGCCACAGGCCAAGCAGCCAAGGTCGCTTGTCGGGCGGCGGATTGGTCCCCAATCGTCGAATCATGTGGCGATAGGCCCGGGCCAGGGCGCGCCAGTCCTGCCGCGTGGTCAGAACGCGCTGGATGCGCCCGAAGGTGCGCTGGTCATTGGGATTGAGATCCAGCGCCTGACTGTACAGATCGACAGCTTCGATCGGTGCTTCCAGCTCGTAATTGAGGATGTTGGCCGTTGCCACCAGGTAGCGTGCCCTGTCCTCGCCAGCGGACAAACGCACCAGCCGTTCAAGTACCTCGACCACGCGCGACCAGTGGCCATTGAGGGTGTGAATTTCCACCAGCTCGTGCAGAACGTCGGCATCGTCGGGCCGTACTTCAAAGGCCTGCAGGAAGGTTTGAAGGGCGGCAACCTGGTCATTCAGTTCTTCACGCTGCAGACGACCAATGCGGCAGAGATACTCGAAGCGCTCATCAGGAGATGGGTTTCCTTCCAGCAAGCGCCGCGTCTGTTCAATGAGAGTCGCCGCATTTTCAGGACCGCGACCGTCAATCTTGGAGTTCGCCTCGGCCAGTCCCACCCGGGCGGCCACTAGGTCCGGCGCCAATTCCAGCGCCTTCATGAAGGAGTCGGCAGCGGGCTCGGCATCGTGAAGGGCGAGATGAGCCTGGCCCAGGCGAACCAACTGGTCCGCACGGTCACCCGCGGCCAAGCGATCGCTGGTCTGCGACAGCAGACGCGGCACGGTCAGGCATACGTCCTGCCACCAACCTTGGGAAAGGGCGAGCTGCGACCATGCTGTCAAGGTCGGCTTGTAGGTCGGCTGCGCGGCGAACGAACGGCGGTAACCCGCGCGGGCTCGTTCCATGTCGCCCAACATCTGCGCCGACCAGGCGACCTTCTGCCAAATCCGGGCGGATTCATCCAAGGCGTGCTTGGCCGATCCCGCCATGTTTTCGAGAAGGGGCAGGGCGACCGGCCAGTCCTTGCGAACCCAGGCCAGTTCCGCCAGAGCGCCCGTGGCCTTGGGATGGCCGGGCGATCGTTCGAGGACCCGCGTGTATTGCTCGATGGCGGAGTCCAGATCGTGCAGACGCTCGCGATAGATCTCGGCCGCCTCCAAAGCCAGCTCGATCCCGTCGGCCGGGTTTGCAGCATTGCCCGAGGCACAGGTCAGGTAGGCAGCCGCGCGCAGCCAGTTACCCCGCTGACTATGAAGTTCAACCAGGGCGCGCAAGGCCTCCGCGTTGGTGGGATTGGCCGCCAGGGCCGACTCCAGCGCCTTTTCGGCCGCAATCGCGTCCCCGAGGTCCTTCTGGTACCAACCCGCCATGGCCACCAGCATGTCTGCGCGCTTGGCGGCAGGCGTGATCTCGGGCAATCGCTTTTCGCATTCCGCCAGCAGGTCCTGCCAGCGATTGTGAACCGTGGCCATGCGAGCCAGGTCGGTGGCCAGGTCAAGGGTCGCAGGGTTCTCTTGAAAGGCGACCAGCATGACCACGAAGGCGCTGTCGGTATCCCCCAGATTGGTCTCGTACACCTGGGCCGCCCGCATGAGGCAGCGGCTGCGCTCAGCCGCGTCCAGCACCTCTTCCGATCGTTGCAACAGAAGCGCCGCCAGGTCGTCCCAGCGCTCCTCGCGAATGCAGTCGCTCTCGAGATGGCGGGAATCGTCGGAAGAAACCAGCTCTTCTATTTCGAGATTCTGCAGAAAATCCGCAGCCGGATCGAGATACTTCGCCTCGTCTGGCACCGCCACGGACAAAGGAGTGTGTCCCGAGCGCAAGCCCGTTGCGAGATTCCCAGTTGGATGCGAACGTTCCATGTCTGCCTGCGCAAGCCCGATTCTACCCTGAAGGGAGGTCTTCTACCCTATTACGGGGATCTGGTCAGCTCTGAGAATGGGCTTTCATCAACAGTGTCGGGGTCAATATGCCCGAAACCATCAGAGCGGTTGCCACGGCCAACAACGTTCCCGTCATCGATCCGACAGCCAGAACCCAGGCGTACCTCATCCAGCGTGGCAACTCGACTGGTTTCTACAATGACAGCGCTCACACCACCCTCGCGGGGGGGCCGGGCATTGACCCCAAATCGGGCGTGCAACATCGGTGCGAGCAACTGCGTGACACCCGCCCAGGAAGACTGGTATGCTCGCGCTGTCTTGGCCGTCGACACGGCCGCGGGGCCGCACAGAATTCATGAAGGAGTTCGACATGATAGGCATGCGTTTGACAAGTTCTCTGGCAGCGGGTTGCGTGGCTTATCTGCTCATGTCTTCGGCGCAAGCGGCGCCGGGGGCTCAGGCGCCTTCTGCTTCGACACCGCCAGTCTCGGCGCAGGGATCCGGGCAGACGGCACCCCAACCCTACAATCCGCCGCCGGCGCCAGCGCCGTATGCCGCGCCCGCGCCAGGGGCGTATCCCCAGCCCGCGCCGGTGCAAGCGTATCCGCAGTATGCGTACCCCCCGCCGGTCTATGCGCAGCCCTACTACGCCCCCCCGGTGGACACTCGGCCGTTGGTCCTCGATTACGACCCGGACAAACCCATTCCCGCGGGGTACCACTTGGAGAGCAACGCCCGCAAGGGATTCGTGATTCCGGGCGCCATCATCTTCGGGATTAGCTACGGGATAGCCCTGATCGTTGCTGGCTCGACCCACGAATACGGCTCGTCATACTACTCGTCATCCGACTACTCATATTCCGACTCCGGCGGAGTGCCGTTCCAGAGTTCCTTGCTGTACATTCCCGTGCTTGGACCGTGGATTGCGCTCGGGACGGTGAAAGACCGGAACTGTTCAAGCTCAAGCTCCGGCAGCAGCTACTACTACTACTCTTGCGACAACAGCGATGCGAGTGATTGGAGGGCTATGCTGACGGTTGGCGGCGTGACTCAGGTACTGGGCGCCGGCTTCGTTGTTCTGGGACTCACGTTGCGATCGCACCGTCTTGTGCTCAACAACAGTTTTCAGGCCTCGGTATTGCCCGTCCGGATCGGTCACTCGGGTCAGGGACTTGCCATGGTGGGCACGTTCTAGCCTTGGGGATGCTATTGCAACGACAGGGCCGTGACGCAAAAATCGAACGACCCATCCGTCGTGAGCGAACTCGCCAGAAACTGGATGTTCGGTGTCTTGGGAGCGCCGGTCAGCGCCACACCGCTGGTCGGCGCCCAGCACTTGGTGTTGAAGCTGGTCCACGGAATGGTCTGGGTGGTCGCTGTCATCGCCGCACAATAATCCACACCGTCCACAGTCACTTGTACGCGCATATCCGCGCCCGTGGGAAGGCTGGTGACCGTGACGGCGACGCCGCTTCCCGAGAGCTGTACCGGCTCAATCACGGTGGCGGTGTTTAGCGGAGACAGGTTGAAGCCGAAGCCAGCCCCCCAAACGGTGTAGCTGGGCGGATTCTTCGCACCAGCGGTGCCAGCCCCGCACAGGCTGCTCACTGACAAGCAGACGGACGACTTGCCTGTCTTGTCGTCGAAACTGAAATTGTAGCCGCTATACAGCCCAACCGTGCAGAAGCCACCGGGGCAAGCGATGCCACCGATGCTCTTGGGCGCCGTGCACGCGGCTCCGGCTCCGCCCGTCGCGGTCGAACTGCCGCCCGATCCACCCGTTGCGTTTGCGCCTCCCGTGCCACCGGCGCCGCCGCCACCGCTCGGTCGACCCGCGCTGCCGTCGCTGCCCCCGCCGGAGTCGGCAATTCCTGCGTCGGTGCCAGATGTGCCTCCGCCAGTCGCGCTGCCCCCCGTGGCATTCCCGGCGCCTCCGGTACCCCCAGCGCCGTCGAAACCTGATTCGCTGCCACTCGTGCCTTGGTCGAGCGGTGCGGTGGCATCGGCAAGATACGGCACGTCGATTGTGCCATCCACGGATCCAGGCGCATCCCACTCTGGGCCTGCGTCCATCGCCACGCTCCCGGCCTCACCACCCGTCGCCTGGGCCGCCGTTCCGCCGGTCTCAAACGTTCCACCGGCTCCGCCTCTCGAACCACCGCTTCCGGTGACCGTTCCACCGCTGCCCCCTGTCCCGGAATACGTGGCCGTGTGGCCGCCCTGGCCGCCAGCATCATTGCGCGCCGATGGTTCAGCCAAATTCACGCAGGCCGCAGACAACGCTGCGGCGATTGCTGGCAGAACGCATTTGAAAAGGCGAGTCAAGTTCCTCCAACTTCGCAATCCTGTGCCCCCCTGTGGATTCCCCAGGCCACCCTTTCTTCATGGTACCCCCGATACAGCCCATGTCCACCACGGTCCGGAGGACCCGCCGACTGGAAAGCGCGGGCGTCTGCGTGAACACGCGTGGGATGGGGATCCACCGAACCTGCCGCAATTCGTTCTGCCAGTCTGGCGGATCCCCTCCGATAGGAGCTACGATCTACATGCCGTCTTCCGGCATCAGCGTGACGTCTGCCTTGTCCGAAGTCGAGTAGCCGGCGTAGGTTTCGATGCCCTGCTTGACCGCGGTAGCGAGATCACCCTTGAGGGAATTCAGATACGCCTGACCAGCGGCGAAATCGGTTGTTGTCACCGTCGTGTCGCTCACCCATGACGGAATCGATGATGCGAGGCCGCTCTTTCGGTTGACTGCCCACAGCGACGCTCTCGCCTTCCACATCCCCATCTTCGGACGCACCTCCACCCAGTAGGTGCGTCCGGGCGCCAGGGTGGCCTTAACCGTCTCGGTCGATTCCGTCCAAACGATGAAGTAGTGCTCGCCTGGGTCGAGAAAGACAGAGAAGCGCGCCCCGGCCGTGCTGTCACCGAGGAACGCCCCGTGCTCGTCAACAATAGTGAAGATGACCTTGTTCGCCGCCCATGCAGGACGCACAAAAACCACGCGTGCCTTGTTGGGCGGCGCGCCCACTGGCTCGGGGCCTGTTACCGGCCGCATGTATTCGGAAGTCGAGGCCCCGCAGCCAGCTGCGAAGGCCCCAAGTAGGATTACCAGGGACAGGAGTCTTTTCGCCATCATCGTTGTGTTCCTTTCAGTTGCGTTTCTTGCCTATTTCTTCTTGGCCCAGACAGAGACACTTCCGCCTTCGGTGCGGAATTCTCCCCAGCCGTCACTGTTGATGGTCACGGTTCCTTGATTGCGGCCGAGCAGGTCCACGAAGGTCTTGCCCGCGTGGCGAGTGCCGACTTGCATCCACTTGCTGCCGCCAGGGCCGTCGCTCATGAGCACGGCAATGCCAGAGTCTGGATAGTCGTCGTCGCCCTCGCGGGTCCAGCCGATCACGTCCCAGTGGTCGAACCAGTCTCGCTGCACGCCGTACGCCAGATCCCGCCGCGCGGCCAGCAGCTCACGCAGTCCCGGAACCGGCGTCAGGTCCACCTTGTGGTCCTGGCCATCCTTGCCCTTGTCCACATAGGAGGTGCCGTCTAGGTCAGGTGCAAACACGGTGGGATAGCCCTCGGCCCGCAGGAGAATGATCGCGTAGGCCAGAGGGCGGAACCAGAAGTCGACCCACGCCTCCAGCGCCTGCAAGGGCTGGGTATCGTGGTTGTCGACCAGGGTGACCGCGAGAGCAGGTTGCTGCTGCATCAGGGTGTTGTCGAGGATTGTGCGCATGTCGTAGTTGCCCCCCGCATGCGAAGCCTCGTAGAAATTGCGGTGCAGCGGGGCATCGAAGAGCGCGATGGCCCCACCGGTGGCTTGAATGTAGGTGTGCAGGTCCTGGATGTTGTAGGGCTCCCAGTACTCGCCGACCGTGAACAGGGGCTTACCGGTGACCTCGCGCAGGTAGCTCAGCCAGTCGCGGAAGAAAGAGTATTGGATGTGCTTGACAGCATCCAGACGAAATCCGTCAATGTCGGCGAACTTGACGAACCACTCGCCCCAGCGTGACAGTTCGGTGCGCACATCCTCGTCGTTCATGTCGAGGTCGGAGTACATGAGGTAGTCGTAGTTGCCGTTCTCGTCGGAGACCATCTTCGACCAGTCCTTGCCGCGGGCGGTGAACTTGTAGATGGCCTTCTGGCGGCTGTAGTCGTCCCAATCCACGCCGTCGAACTCTTCCCAGTTCCACTTGAACGAGGAATACGCGTCGTTTCGTCCTGGAAAATTGAAGACTGTCCAGGCGCGAATCCAGCGTTCGTCGGTGATGGCAAAATTGCGATCGTTGTCGGCCACTTCGACCGCCCTGACCCACTCGGTGGCGTCGGCGCCGCCCTTGTGGTTGAAAACCACGTCGGCATACGCCTGCATTCCGGCGTCGTGCAACGATTTGATCGCCTGGAGGTACTCGTCCTTGGTGCCGTACTTTGTCCGGATGGTCCCCTTCTGATTGAACTCGCCAAGGTCGTAAAGGTCGTAGATTCCATACCCGACATCGAAAATTCCACTCGCACCCTTGAACGCAGGTGGGAGCCAAAGCGCGGTCACGCCCAAGTCGGCGAGCTGACGGGCACGGCTGGCGATGTCCTTCCAGAAGGTCCCGTCGCCGCTCGTGTACCAATGGAAACTTTGCAGAAGGGTGCCGTTCGTTGCCATGGGAATTGTCCTCCAGAAGTTCGGGGCGGCACAGTCTACTCCATCCTGCCGCAGAAGGTGCCACACCGTGATCGAGGTCACCTCCCGCCGCAGATTGCACGTCACTGGTGGCAATTCAAACCCTAGGCGCGAGTTTGTGGGTTAGGCTTGCCGGCCAAGGGTGCGTCGATGTCCAACTTCCCGTCATCTCGATGGTTCACTCCCTGTCACGGCGGGCGTCTGCAGCTGCGCTCGATAGCGTGGCTGGCGATCCTGATGCTGGGTCTCGGCTGCAGGAATGCGGTCGTGACGGGCAGGAATGGCACTCCTTCGCCGACTACCTGATTGTCGCCAGCAAGGTAACCATGTGTCTCCCGCGACCGAGGCGCGCTTTCCGTTACGCGGCCTCAATCGCGCTTGCCGTGCTCCTGGCGACATGTGGTCCGCAGGCGCGTCTGCCCGACGGTGGGGAGGCCGGCGTGTTCGACAGAAATGTCGATGTGCCCATGCGCGATGGGGTGCGCCTGCGCGCGGACGTCCTGCGTCCGGCCGGGCGCGGGCCGTTTTCCACGCTCGTTTACCGCACGCCCTACGACAAGGCACAGGAACAGAGCGACTACACCACCTTTGCGGCTGCGCTGGACCGCGGGTATGCGGTGGTGGTGCAGGATGTGCGCGGCCGCTACGCTTCTGAGGGCACCTTCCGCCCGTACCAACAGGAAGGCCTGGATGGCTTCGATACAATTGAATGGGTCGCGGCCCAGGACTGGTCGAATGGAGCGGTTGGGACATTTGGCCTTTCCTATCCAGGGGCGGCACAGTGGTTGGCAGCAGTGGAAAATCCGCCTCACCTCAAGGCCATGGTTCCAGCTATGACCTTTGCCTCGCAGGAGAACTTCATTTACGCGCACGGGCCTTTCGATCTGTCGTGGATCGACTGGGCCTGGAACGAGATTGCCCCTGACAGCCGCGCTCGCCAGCATCTGGCCGGGCCGGCGACCTCGGGCGATGCCAGGGCGGCTTGGAACCGCGAAGGCGCAGGCATGCAGGCCGTCCTCCCACTCAATCAAATGGACGCCCTCAAGGACGCCGCGCCCTTCTACTACGAGTGGTTGCGCCATCCGCCCGATGACCTCTGGTGGGATTGGGCGGACCTGCGCCACAGGTACGACAGAACCCAGGCGGCGGTGCTCAGCCTTTCCGGTTGGTATGACGAGGGCTATGGCCCCGAGGGCGCAATAACCAACTTTCGCGGGCTTGTGGCCGCCCGTCATGGCCACACTGCGGACGTGGCGCTGCTGCTTGGGCCATGGGTCCATGGCGTGAAGGACACGGCCAGTTCCATCGCGGGCGAACGCCACTTCGCCGACAATGCGAAGATCGACTACGACCGCCTGATTCTGGACTGGATGGACCACCACCTGCGTGGCATGGGCGACAGCGCAGCAAACCCCGTCCGCTACTATGTGATGGGCGCCGACACCTGGCGGGAGGCGCGCGATTGGCCGCCCCCTGCAACCCGGACCCGCTACAACCTGAAACATGCCACGCCGGGAAAACCCGGGCTGCTCGCGCGTGATTCCACTGGCCGGGGATTCAGCGCATTCATTTCCGATCCTGCCCACCCGCTGGTGAACCAGTACGATGACCTGGGCGCGCACGACTACCGCGACTTGGCTCTGCGCAAGGACGTGCTCACCTTCGACAGTAGGCCCCTGCCCAGCGATACCGAGGTCACGGGTCCCATCGACGCAGAAGTTTTCGTGAGTTGTACCTGCCGTGACCTTGATTTGTGGGTGCGGCTCTACGACGTGGGTCCAGACGGTACGGCCTGGAATCTCATGAGCCCAGGCCCCGATGCGACGCGCGCCAGTTACCGTGATCGGACCAAGGGCCACCAACTTTTGCGTCCGGGTCGCATCTACGAAATCGACGTGCGCGGCCCCGTGACCAGCAACCTATTCAAGCAAGGGCACCAGATCCGGGTGCAAATCTCCGGCTCCTTCTTTCCTGATTTTTCCCGCAACCTGCAAACCGGACAGAGCGAGATCACATCAGCCACCTTCCACACCGCCACAATTCGCGTCCATCACGACCGGCTCCACGCCTCGCGCGTTCTGCTGCCGATTGTAAGACAACCGTGAGCCAGTATCGCCGGGATTTGGACAGCGCCTGGCTCGGCCGCCTGTCACCTGATAGGCTACGCCTTATGGTGCACATGCCGCAGCCGGAAATCTGAATGAATTGATCGTAGTTCCCGTGACGAGAACGATCCGTGGCTTGGCCACGGAATTGGTCCTAACCCACGACGATGGCAGACTCGCCGCTCTCAAACAAGTGGCTGGCACCGAGCAGCGTGGCGTGGGGCGCTCTCGCATCACGCGTGGTAGTGTTGCGCGATAGTACCTCCGCCGCTCTCTTCAATCCAAGTCCAGCCTGGCGGGAACGGTTTATCGATCAGCGGCGATGTTGCCAGAATTCCAGAGATAGCAGCGCATGCCTTCGAGCAACCACTTCCGACCGAATTCGAGTGGTTTCAGGAGCGCGAACGCCGCCAGCAGGCCAAGACATATGACGTGGTGATGGCTTGCTCTCGCCTCCACGAGACGGCATGGTCGCTCGCGAACCTATTTTACGATCAGAGGTGCGGCGCAACGGCAGAACATAGCGTTCGAGATTGGTGCGCAGCTCGCGGAGACGACGGGGAACGGCTCCAGGCGAAGTTACCGCGAGACACATCCACTCATAGTTTACCCAGCACGCATCGAGCGGCTGATAGGCCGCACCATAAAAGAGGTGCGCTCGGCAATGCACGGCCAAGAGCGCTTCTGGTACTCTGAACGCGGAGGTTCTTTATGCGCGCATCATGTCTCGCTCTGGCTCTGGTTCTCGCGTGCTCTTGTTCATCCAGCGGTGGCAGCCGCGCGGACGGCGCGGTTGGCAGGGATGCTCCCGACACGGCTGATGCACCGGCGGCCACCGGCGGCAGTCCGGCGAGCGGGGGAACCTTTGGGGCGGGCGGAATCGTGGGCACCGGTGGCCTGTTTGCTACCGGCGGCGTTGTTGGCACGGGTGGAACGACGATGGATGCCAGCCAGACCGACAGCGCGCCCGCTGGAACCACCGACGTGTGGACCCCGCTCAAGCTTCCGAACTACGCCTCCGGAGACTACTACCAAAGCCTCGTCGTCGATCCCGTCAATCCCGGCACGCTCATTACAGCTAGCGGGAACAACGACGCCCGGG
>Ga0265330_10002491_pt1 | contig 10017 bp, 8 predicted proteins | sample 41919metaG_FD_202083 | JGI IMG/M metagenome (GOLD analysis project Ga0265330, IMG submission 202083) | Rhizosphere microbial communities from Carex aquatilis grown in University of Washington, Seatle, WA, United States - 4-19-19 metaG | ecosystem: Host-associated > Plants > Roots > Rhizosphere >... | reverse complement strand
ACTTGCATCTTTAATTATTGCGGCATATTGGGATAAAATTCCTTTCATAAAAAATGCAGTTCATTCTGCTTTAGACCCAAGTGCGGGAGCATTGCTAAATTGGAATTTGACGATAGGAATGATGATTATTGTTTTTGTTATTTCTTTGATAACTACTTTGATACAAAAATATGCTACTGATCAAAAAGCTTTGAAAGAATTAAGAGCAGAACAAAAGTTACTTCAGGAAGAAATGAGAAAAATTGAGAAAGACCCAATAAAAATGGCTGAACTTTCCAAGAAGCAAATGGAATTTATTCCAAGAACTTTCAGACTTACAAGCAGAGCAGTTATGTTTACAGGAATTCCTTTCATTTTATTTTTCAGATGGTTCAATGATGTTTTTACAGCGATGAAAAATCCTGTATTTTTAGGTTTCTTGAGTTGGTTTTGGTTTTATTTTATTTTCACAATTATATTCAGCAGTTTTCTTAGAAAGTGGATGAAAGTAGTTTGATTAGCTACTGATAAAATTTAAAAACCGCATTAAAATATAATTTATATGGATGAACAAGAACAACAGGAACTTTATTTTAAGTTCAGCATGTTTGAAAAACAGATTAAAGAATTGCAACAGCAAATAGAAGCAGTTGAAAATGGAATTGTTGATTTGACTACTCTTAATTTTGGATTGGACGAACTTGTTGGAAATACGGGAAAGGAAATTTATGCTCCATTAGGAAAAGGAATTTTTGTAAAAGCGAAATTAATTTCTGAGGAACTTAATGTTGATATTGGAAGCGGAAATCTTGTAAAGAAAAATATTCCTGAAACAAAAGAACTTGTTGAGTCGCAGATTAAAAAATTGCAAGGAATAAAAATTGAATTGGAAAATAGTCTTGAAGAAATCGGAAAAGAAATTAATGGAATGATGGGAAAAGAAGATTAATGTTTTCTTAATTTTAATTTAGCAAGAGCCATTTTAGCTGCGTGAATTTGAGAATCTCTTTCATTAGGTATCATGTGCAATCTCCCATTATATTTTTGATTTCTCAAAGTTTCATCTAAGGTAGACACGAAATTGGATCTCATAAAAGTTTCTCTTAATGGAAGTTCTGTATAACATGTTCCTATAACCTTAGCAGAATGTCCGTCGGTAAAAGAACACATTCCAATATTTAAATCTGGACTTTCTAATATTTTTTCCACATAAACAAGTTTTGATTCTTCATTTGCGTTTTTTGGAAGAAATTTTGGAAAAGAAAATTCTGCAGAACCATTATAAACTTCCCAAGCTGAAAATTCTTTAAGAAGTTCTGGATTTTCTAATAAAAATTCCCCTATTCCTTGATAATAAAAAGGATGAACTGCGCATAAAATTCCCCTTAAATCTTTTGCTGCATTTATTGCATCTGTTGCATTTTTTGTCTTAATATTTTTTTCCTTGTGAGGCATTGCAATTGAGAGAATATGCCCTTCTTTTGTGAACATTTCCTGACAGTGAACAACTAAAACTTTTTTCTCTGGAACATAAACTGCTCTGCCCATACCAATAGATACTCTTTCATATTTTCCTCTTTGTTCAACAAAATGTTGATATCGATAATCATCTGAATTTGCAATTCCAAATGCACTGTTAGGACCAAGTCTTTTGTAAACTAAATCAATTGTTTCATCGAATCCTGGATTTTTTCCGTTGATTCCAAGATGATTGTGCAAATCCGCTTTTATCATAAAATTTGGAGAAATAAGATGTTTTTAAAGATTATGAAAGAAAAATTAATACTTCATCTTCCTAACAAATTCTTTGTATTTCATTAAACCTAATTCTGTCACAATTCCTGAAATATATTTTTCTGGGACAAATTCAAAAGCAGGATTTTTTATCTTGACATTTTTCGGAGCATTATTCCAAACTTCATTCAAACTTCGGTTTTCAATCGGAACTTTCTTTTTTGAAAATTTCCAAGAATCTGCAATTATGTAAACTGGAATTTTATGATTATAAGCAAGTTCTGAAATTAATCCGCTTCCAATTTTGTTTATTATTCCGTTTGTCAAAAGAGCATCTGCTCCAAGAAAAATTTTGTTTGCAAATATTTTATCTCTTTTATTTTCTTTTTCAATTGCAATTGCAGCAGCAGAATCAATGAACATTGTAACTTTTATTCCTGCTTTTCTCAATGCATTTGCAGTTTTTCTCCCTTGAAATAAAGGACGAGTTTCTGTATTGTAAATTTCAAACTTAGTTCCTGATTTTTTTGCAAAAATCAAAGCATTGACAACATTTGTTGAATGACAATGTGTGAAAATTTTATCATTTTGTTTTATTAATTTTAAAACATTTTTATTTATTTGATATTGAGCAAAATCAAAATGTTCCAGAATTTTTTTATCAGACATTTTACCGACGAGACTTAACACTTTTTCAAGCATTGGTTCTGTTGGGCGAAGAGAAAGAAGTTTTTTTATTGAATTTTTTTCTGGGATTAAAGAGTAAGCGTGGAAAGCAGCCTTCGCGATATTTCTTGCTCCTTGAATTTTTACAGATTTTATATCACTGGAAATTTTATCAAACCTCTTTTTGTTATCCATAATGAAATTAGTACATGAAAGTTTAAAAAATCTCTTTTCTATATAATCGGATGTTAGAGTCATTAATTAATCCAAAAAGAGCGGAGAAAGGACCATGGAAAATGTTTTTTATCGGGTTTCTTTATGCTTTTATTTCTCTGCTGTTAGTTCATTTTCTTTTCGGAGGCGACCCAATACTTGCAAAATTTTCTGGATTAATTGTAGTTTTGTTCTGTGTGATGTTTACAATCCCATTTATGTTTTTTATTTTCAGGCAAGAAGAATTTGAAGATGAAACGACCGATGGAATTTTGGGAGTTTGGAGAATGCACAAGGATGCAATTTATTCTTTTCTCTGGCTTTTTCTTGGTTTTCTTCTTGCATTTTCAATTGGGTATGTAGTTCTTCATGATTCTAATTTATTAAATGCACAAATAGAAACTTATTGCAATATAAATAGTCCTGGACAAATTAATGACTGCATTGCACAATATTCTTTTACAAGCCAGGCGATATCAACAAGTGCATTAAATAATGGAGCGAGATTTTTTTCAATAATAGAGAATAATTTTGGTGTTATGATATTCACTTTAATTTTTTCCTTGATTTTTGGAGCAGGAGCGATTTTTATTTTAGCATGGAATGCGAGTGTTATCTCTGCAGCAATAGGAATTTTTACAAATTATAATATAAGTGAGATTCCATTAGGATTATTGCGTTACATGATTCATGGATTTCCCGAAATTGCGGCTTATTTTATTACTGCACTTGCGGGAGGAATATTAGGAATCGGGGTAATCAGGCACGGAATTGGGAATAAAAAATTCTTAAAAGTTATGTTAAATGTTATAATATTAATAGGGATTGCATCAATAATATTATTGGGAGCTGCGGTAATTGAAGTTTATTTCACTCCACTCTTATTCCAATAATTAAGAAATGTTTAAATAGGTTTTTTACTCAAATTTTTCAGTATGGAAGTGATGGAATCAGGTATAAAAGAAAGTTCTGCTAATAATGAAATAGAGAATAGAAAAAAAAATTTAATAAATTTTTTTAAGAAAAAAGGAGACTGGATAGTTTATGCAATTTTAACGATTATACTTTCTATAAGTGTTTACATCAGAACTCTGCCAATGGCAATAAATCCTTCAACAGGAAAACCAGGTTTATGGGATATAACAACTAATACTTGGACTTTAGGACCTGATTTAGATCCATTTTTATTTCTTAGGTGGGCAAAATATATTGCAGCGCATGGAAAATTATTTGCATTAGATATGTTAAGATATGTTCCTACAGCGCATATTTGTTCAGGAGCATCATGTGCGCCAGTAAACCCTTCTGGAGAAACAATATTGCTTCCTTATATGATTAGTTGGCTCTATAACATTTTAACAATTTTCAGCAAAGATGTGACTGTAACTTATGCTGCAGTAATTTTTCCAGTGATCATGGCAGTCTTTACAGGTATTGCATTTTTCCTTTTTGCAAGAAAATTATTCTATAAAGAAGATAAAAAAATTGCAAACATAATCGCATTGATATCTACTGCTCTTTTTGTTCTTATTCCTTCTTTGCTTCCAAGAGCAATTGCAGGAATTCCTGAAAAAGAATCTGTGGCTTTCTTTTTTATTTTTATTGCATTTTATTTTTTCTTAGAAGCATTCACATCGGATAAATTAAAGAAAAGTTTAATTTTTGGAACCCTCGCTGGGATATCTACTGGAGTATTAGGCTTAATCTCAGGATTCTCAGATCTTGTATTTGTAATCATTGCAGGAGCAGTTTTAATTGAATTTTTATTAGGAAAGATAGATAGGAATAAATTCTATTCTTTTTCTGCTTGGATTTTTGGTTTTATAATTTCTACTGTTCCATTTTCAGAAAGATTTAGTATTAGCAATTTAATTCAATCAACATCAACAGCCTTGTGTTTTATAGTATTTTTTGTATTATTGATTAATTTTATTATATTTGATAAAAAAATTTTTAAGATTGATGAAAAACTAAAAAAGATAAAACTGCCTTCTCAAATAATTTCTATTCTTATAGGAGGAATTAGTTTAACAATTTTAGCTTCAATATTTTTCGGGATATCTTTTGTCCCAAATATAGTTAAGGATATTATATCAAACACAATTCATCCAATAAGTGAGGGAAGATTTAGTATAACTGTTGCTGAAAACGCACAAGCTTATTTTGTAAGTGATTGGACAAATGGATTTGGACCTTCTGTTTTCAATATTCCTTTATATTTCTGGCTATTTTTTGCAGGTGCTGTTCTTTTATTTAGTTACACAATAAAATCTTTAGAGAAAAAAGAAAAAAGAATTCTTACTTTTAGTTATATACTATTCTTGATATGTTTAATATTCAGCAAATATTCTTCAAGCAGTGTTCTTAATGGAGATAGCACTTTGAGCTTGATAGTTTATTTTGTAGGAGCTTTATTTTTTATTGGAAGTTTAATATATATTTATTCAAAAAAATATAAAGAGGGGAAATTTTCTGAATTTAAAGAATTAAATTCTGAATATATCTTTTATCTAATCTTTTTAACATTCACGATTATTGCAGCAAGAGGAGCTGTAAGACTTCTTATGGTGTTGGGGGCTTCAAGTCCGATTGTAGTTGGTTTTTTAACAGTCAAAATAATTAAAAAATATTTCAATGAAAAAGAAGATTTCAAAAAATTAATTGCTGGAATTTTGGTTTTATTGGTTTTAATTTCTTTGATATTTACTATTTGGACTTATTATCAAAATGATAAGAGCATGGCGGAAAATTATGTTCCTGGAATATACACATGGCAATGGCAAAAAGCAATGGCTTGGGTTAGGGATAACACCTCAATAAATGCAGTATTTGCGCATTGGTGGGATTATGGATATTGGGTGCAATCGATAGGAGAAAGAGCGACGATATTAGATGGGGGAAATGCAATTGGATATTGGGATTATTTTATGGGAAGAAATGTTTTAACGGGGACTAATGAAAGAGAAGCATTAGATTTCCTTTACGCTCACAATGGGACACATCTTTTAATTGATTCTACAGATATTGGAAAATATGGAGCGTTTTCAAGTATAGGTTCAAATGGAAGTTATGATAGATATTCTTGGATTCCAACAGGAATGTTAGATTCAACTCAAACTAAAGAAACAGCTAATTCAACCACTTATGTATACTCTATAGGAACCTCGATAGATCAAGATTTTATTTTTAATTATAATGGTCAGGAAATTCTTCTTCCTCAAGGAAAAGCAGGAGTAGCGGCAGTTACTGTAACTGAAAATAAAAACAATGAAATATTGCAGCCCACAATTTATTTTACATATAATAGCCAGCAATATTCAATGCCTTTAAAGCAAATTTATATTGATGGAAAATTATATACTTTTGATTCTGGATTTGATGGAGCAATTTATGTTTTTCCTTCTGTAGACCAATCTTCAGATGGAAAATTGCAGGTTAATCCTATTGGTGCAGCATTTTATTTGAGTCAGAGAACAGTTAATTCAGAATTAGTAAAATTATATCTTTTTAATGAAACATCGAATTATTTCAAATTAGTACATACAGAAGAGGATTTATTGGTGGATAATTTAAAATCTCAAGGAATTAATCCTGGAGATTTTGTTTACTATCAGGGATTGCGAGGACCAATTAAAATTTGGGAGATATCTTATCCTACAGATATAAAACTTAATCAAACTTATCTTGATACAGAATATCCTGCAGAATTAGAGACAATAACTCCTGGGAGATATTGATGAATTTAATTTTAATACTTCCTTTATTATTAAGTTTTTTTGTAGGATTATTTTTAATTCCATTTTGGATTAGAAAAGCAAAAGAAATTGGACTTGTATGGGAAGATATGAACAAGCCAGAACATCCAAAAGATGTTGCAGGTTCTGGGGGAATTGGAGTATTTCTAGCTTTTATTTTAGGAACATTAACTTATATTGCGATTAAAACATTTTACTTTAAATCAGAAGATAATATAATAGAAATTTTTGCTTCTTTAAGTGTAATTTTAGTAATTGCATTTATCGGAATATTAGACGATTTGTTAGGATGGAAAAAAGGAGGGTTATCTAGACGTTCAAGATTAGTCTTACTCTTTTTTTCAGCTATTCCTTTAATTGTGATAAATGCAGGAGAATCAAATTTATTCGGGATTAATTTTGGATTAATTTATCCTTTAGTAATAATTCCACTAGGAATTGTTGGAGCATCTGCTACTTTTAATTTTCTTGCAGGGTATAATGGATTAGAATCAAGCCAAGGGATTATAATTCTCTCTGCACTTTCAGGAATAGCATTTTTAATGGGGAATAAATGGTTGAGCATTATAGGATTATGCATGGTAATGTCATTGATTCCATTTTATTTATTTAATAAAACTCCTGCAAAAGTTTTTCCGGGAAATATCTTAACTTATTCTGTTGGAGCATTAATTGCAACAATTGCTATATTGGGGAATATGGAAAAAATAGCCGTTTTCTTTTTTATTCCTTATATCTTAGAAACCATTTTAAAATCAAGAGGGAAATTGATAAAACATAGTTTTGCAAAAGTAAATCCTGATGGAAGTTTGGAATTGCCTTACGAAAAGATTTATGGGGTAGAACATTTAGCAATTCTTATCCTTAAAAAAATAAAGCCAAGCAAAAAGGTTTACGAAAAAGATGTTGTTTTTCTTATTAATTTATTTCAAATTTTAATAATCTGTGTTGGGGTCTTTTTGTTTGAAAGAGGATTATTCCCGTTTTAAGAGTGTATATTCTGAGATAATTAATTTTTTAAGGGCAATTATATGAAGATAATTGATGATTTCGATAGTGATTCCAGCACATAATGAAGAAAAAAGAATAGGAAAAATGCTGGAAAGTTATGGTTCATTTTTTGAAGAAAAAAGGAAAAATAAGGAATTTGGTTTTGAAATTTTAGTAGTTTTGAATGGTTGTGTGGACAAAACAGAAGAAGTTATCAAAATTTTCTCAAAAAAATACCCCAAAATAAGATACATCAATTTTAAAGAAAGTGGAAAGGGATTTGCAATAGTTGAAGGATTTAAAGATGCATTAAAAAATAAGGAAAACAAATTAATTGGATTTGTCGATGGAGATTTGTCCACTCCACCAGAAGCTTTTTATGATTTGATTAAACATATTGGAAAGTATGATGGAATTATTGCTAACAGGTGGAACAAGAAGAGCATAGTTACACCAAAACAAAGTCAGTTTAGAAGATTCATAAGTCGAGGTTATAATTTAATTGTTAGAACATTATTTTTATTTCCATATGCAGATACTCAATGCGGAGCGAAATTATTCAAAAGAGAAGTTTTAGAAAAAAACATAAATAAATTTGGGAAAAGCAAATGGGGTTTTGATATAGTTCTTTTATATTGTTTGAGAAAAGAGAGCAATGCAAAAATAAAATCAATTCCAACGACCTGGCACGATGAAGCTGGTTCTCATATTAACCTAAAAAAAACACCATTGAGAATGCTTGCTTCTGCAGTAAGATTAAGATTAAGCCATTCTCCATTAAATTTTATAGTTAGATTATATAGAAAATTTCCTGAGAAGATGAAACTTCACTAAAAGACATATTTAAATAATTAAAAAATTCACTAAAAAAATGAAAGTTCTTATCGGTTATCCGCCAACTAAATCTGAAAAAGGAGTTGCTTTGCTTAGTCAGAACAGACAATTTCAATGGTTTTCTAATCCAACATACATCTTCCCCGTTATCTTGGGAAGTGCTGCAACGCTTTTGAAAAAAGAAAAATATGAAGTTATTTGGTTGGATGCAATTGCAGAAAAAACTTCTTGGGCGGAGTTTATTTCAAGAATAGAAAATGAAAAACCGGATTTATTTGCTTTTGAAACAAAGACTCCTGTTATTAAACAACATTGGAAAGTTATTAATGAACTAAAAAGAAAATTTCCTGAAATGAAAATTGTTCTTCTTGGGGATCATGTTACTTCATTCCCCGAAGAAAGCATGAAAAATTCTGAAGTTGATTTTGTTATTAGAGGGGGAGATTTTGATTTTAGCCTTTTAGAATTATGCGATTGGATTTCTAAAAAAAATAAAAAATGCCCTTCAGGAATTTATTACAAGAAAAATAACAAGATAATAAATTCTGGAGAATTTACTTTGGAACATAGATTAGACGAAGCTCCTTTTATTGACAGAGAATTAACAAAATGGAAACTTTATGAAAAAGAATATAATTTACAGGGAAAACCTTTTTTTTATATCATGTCTGGAAGGGATTGCTGGTGGGGAAAATGTAAATTTTGTGCATGGCCGACGCTATTCCCTCGATTTAGAGTAAGAAGTGTTGAGAATGTTTTAGATGAAATTGGAATGCTAATTGAAAAATATAATGTAAAAGAAATTTTTGATGATTCTGGAACTTTAATGACAGGAAAATGGCTGAAAGATTTATGTGAAGGATTGATAAAAAGAGGTTATAACAAAAAAATAAAATATTCCTGCAATATGCGTTTTGGAGCATTGAATCAAGAAGAATTTATTTTAATGAAAAAAGCAGGATTTAGATTATTAAAATTTGGACTTGAGAGTGCAAATCAAAAAACGCTTGACCGATTAAATAAAGGAATTAAAGTTGAAGATATTTTGAAAGGATGTTCTATGGCCAAAAAAGCAGGACTTACAGTTCATTTGACTATGATAGTCGGGTATCCTTGGGAAACAAAAAAAGATGCTTTGCATACCTTCAGCTTAGCAAAAAAATTAATGCAAAGCGGAAGAGCAGACTTACTTCAAGCGACAGTTCTTGTTCCTTACCCTGGAACTCCTTTATGGAAAGAAGCAAAAGAGAATAATTGGTTTTTGTTCAATCCATTAGAATATGAAAGATATGATATGAGAGAACCCGTTTTGAAAATAGAAAATTCTGATGCTAATGAAATTGCCGCAATTTGCGGAAAAATTTATACTATTTTTTTAACTCCTTCTTATGTTTTTCAAAGGATGAAAAATGTAAGAACTTGGAATGACTTCAAATTTAATCTAAGAGGAGTAAAGGCAGTTTTCGGACATTTGAAAGACTTTGTAAAAAAATGATTTGTAATACAAAAGGTTTTTATTAGGAAAAAAGCATTGTTTTTTATGAAGTGGAATACAATTAAGAAAATTTTGCCTGTCATTGGGGTAGGATTATTTATCTACTTAATAATAAAACTTAATTTAATTCAGATACTTCAAACAATTGAAAAGGTTAATTTTTTTTATATTTTAATTGCTTTTGCCATAACTATAATCTTCTTTGTTACCCAGACGTTGAAATGGTCTTTGTTAGCGATAAAACAAAAAGTTAAGATTCCCTTTAAAGATGCATTTAAAATTAATTTAATCAGCAGTTTTTACGGATTTGTAACCCCATCTAAACTTGGAAGTGTTATGAGGGTTAGTTAT
>Ga0265330_10002490_pt1 | contig 10021 bp, 8 predicted proteins | sample 41919metaG_FD_202083 | JGI IMG/M metagenome (GOLD analysis project Ga0265330, IMG submission 202083) | Rhizosphere microbial communities from Carex aquatilis grown in University of Washington, Seatle, WA, United States - 4-19-19 metaG | ecosystem: Host-associated > Plants > Roots > Rhizosphere >... | reverse complement strand
TCTCCTGTAATTTCTCGTGACACCCACATTCTCGCTACTTTCAAGAATTTCTATTTTCCCGCCAAATCGATTCTTATATTCTAGAATTCGGTCCATTGTATGATCTGTAGAAAAATCATCGCAAACGATTACTTTAAAATCAAAATCGCTCTTTTGCATGAAAATGCTATCGAGTGCTCGAGAAATGCTCTCTTCTTGGTTATAGCAAACTAGCAGAACATCGATTTTTGAGTTAGGCATTAATATTCTCCTTCAAGACTCACTTAATCATTAATTGATGCTTATTTTCACAACTATAGAACTTCAATTATATTATTGCCAATGGAAAGCAACCTCCATGATTAAACCCAGATAATCATCCAAGCGTATGCATCTAAAACTTCTTTGTTTAGAATATTCCCCTCCCGGAAGGGTAACGTTCTCTTGATTCGCAGCCATTCTGCTGTGAACATACATATACACAACCACCGAAGACTATTCAGCCACATCACTATATTCCGCAAGAAAAAAAATCACATGACGCGCCCCGTCCAAGAAGTATGAAATGTATCATATGGAGCATGCAGAAAAACAATAAAGGATAAAGAAATTCGCTTTTATAATCACGTATTTTGCATCACTTTCCGACTCCGATCAATTTGCTGTACCGCGCAATGACCGCAGATATATCATTCTGAATATCCAGCACTTTACCTTGCTCCAGTAATACTCCTATCTTGCAGAGCTGCTGAACCGCCGCTGAGCTATGGCTCACAAAGAGAATTGTTCTTCCTTGCTTTTCGCTGACATCTTGCATCTTGCCCATGCATTTTTCTTGAAACTTCGCATCCCCGACGGCTAAAACCTCGTCGGCTACGAGGATTTCCGAGTCGAGATGGGCGGAAACCGCAAAGGCCAATCGCACATACATGCCGCTGGAATACCTTTTAACCGGAGTATCGATAAATTGCTCTATTTCAGAGAAAGCGACGATCTCGTCGAATTTTCGTTCTATCTCTGCCTTTTTCATTCCGAGGATCGCCCCATTTAGAAACACATTTTCCCTACCGGTGAGCTCGGGGTGAAAACCTGTACCCACCTCGAGAAGGCTCGCGATCCTGCCTTTAATTTTTATGCAACCCTCCGTCGGCGCAGTGATCCTCGATAATATTTTCAGCAGTGTCGACTTCCCGGCTCCGTTTCGCCCCATGATGCCAATCCTCTGCCCCTGTTCTACATCAAAGCTCACATCTTTAAGCGCCCAGAAACTGCCCTTCTTTCCGAAGCGCCCTTCCTCTCCTATTGTCGACCAGGGATCTTCTTTATTTCTCAACCTGGCCCACGCGCTCTGAATGTCACGATATAAGCGCCCGTTATTTATTACCCCGAGATGGTACTCCTTAGAGATACCTTCTATCTTGACGGCAAGTGCCATTTGCTTTTCGGTCCTTTCCGCTTTGCGGCTAAACTACGTCTATGAATGTACGCTCGTTATGATTGAAAATTATAATACCTGCCAAAAATAATACTATAGTAACTACAAAACTGATTATCCAAGAAACTATGTCGAGAGTCCCTTTTCCCAAGAGAGCATAACGAAAAGTCTCTACCACCGCAGACACGGGGTTGATCTGGTACACCCAGCGCCATTTCGCCGGCACCTTAGAGAGAGGATAGACGATCGGCGTCGCATACATCCAGAGGGTCATGCCAAAACCTAAGAGTTGCTTTAAGTCACGGTACTTTGTCGTGAACGCGGATACCATTATACCTATGCCTGCGCCTAGCATACCCAATTGCACAATAAGAAAAGGTACCGTAATGAGCCAGGGGGTGGGCGTGAAATGATAACCAGTTGCCAAATAGTAAATATAGATGACAATAAGCGCAGTTAATTGCACGACCATGCTGAAAAGATTCGTAATGGTATATGCTATAGGCATTGTAAAACGCGGGAAGTAGATCTTCCCGAAAAGCCCCGCATTAGCAACGAACGTGTCGGAGCACTTCATGAGGTTAGTCGAAAAAAAGGCCCAGAGTGTAGTACCGCAAAAATAGAAGAGCGGCTGGGGAATATCGTCTGTCCCGATCTTTGCAATGCCGCCGAACACAAACATAAATATAAAGGTCGTTGCCAAAGGCTGGATGATGAACCAAGCCCAGCCGAGGATTGTCTGCTTGTACACGCCCGCCAAGTCCCTTACAACGAGCAACCCGACCAAGTCCCGGTAGTGTAGGAGCTCCCGTATATTGAATTCTAGAAGGTTGGACTTTGGCTTTAAAACGAGGTCCCACTCATCACCATTGTCTTTCGCTGCTTTCATCGATCATCGCTTCCTTTTCGCGCCATATTTTAATCCTTGCTCCACGCGGCCGGGTCATCGATATTGCCGCGCAGGTGATATTCGGTAAAATCAGTCTTCTCGTTCGAAAGGAAATCCGCCCAGTCCCCGTGCAGGACCCCGAAGTCGCGTGCGTTTTTATCCGCGGCGGGGGGGGGAGCCGGATCGGGGCCCACGCCTGCCTCGAGCCCCCTCGCCAGCAATACGCTAGCGTCGGGTATTCCCCTCAAGGCTTCGTCTACGTGCAGCTCTCCGCGCTTCCTGAAGGGCTTGTACATGAGCAGGGCTCGGACTCGCGAGAGATCGTGCCTATCCGCCGTATTGTCCAGGGCCTTGCCGAAAAAGAGCCCCTGATCCTCGGTGTCGTTACCGTGATCCGAGAGCACGATGATGAGCGTGTTGTCGTAGACTCCCTCGCGCTTCATCCAGTCGGTCCAGCGTAGCAGGGTATCCACGAAGGCCCGCGCCGTAAGGTAGGCGCTGCGGGCGTCGACGAAGCTCTTAGTTCTAGGGTCCGGATAGTCGCCCCGGATTACCCGCTCTTCCTCGTCGATGCCGAAGGGCTCGTGGGTGAACTGGGTATGTATGAACAGGGCGCGGCTCTTGGCTTTTTCGTCGGCGCTCGAGAGCTCCGGAAGGAGATCGAGGTACGCGTAATTGCCCAGGGTCTTCTTCGCTATATAGTCGAACTGGTAGGATTTTCGGAAGACGATCCAGCTCCCATCGTCGTAGATCCTCGCCTTGAGCATGTAGGGAGCCGATCCGAATACGCTGAGCATCGTGAGGAGGGCGTTCTTGGATCCCTCTTTTACTGAAGCGCCGGCGCCATTCTTCGCCTTCCAAAGCTCGACGTATTGGGACGAGCGCGCCATGCGCAACATTCCCCCGCGGGAGAAGGAATCGTAATCCGCGTATAATGCGTCCACGACGGTGACGGCGAAGCCCTTGTCCATGAGCTTGCCGAAGAAGCCGGCGGCGGCTCGGCTCAGCTTGTCCCTTCCCGTGCCGGGCATTGCTCCGAGTCTCGCCGGTACGAAGTCGCGCCCGCCGTAGATCGAGGGCAGGGAAGTGGCGGTAACTGATCCCGCCGTGATGGTATTAGGCCAATAGGTGAAGCCCTCGAGCCGTCTGCCCCGGCTTGGATCCTCGGCTACCGCGCGCTCGAGGTAGTTGCCGTTGCACATGTCCGCGATGATGAAGACGACGTTGGGTCCGCTCCTCGAGAAGCGGTGCAGCTCCGCGCTGTCGGTCGGCGGGACTTCATCCGCCGAGCGCGCGCTTGAAGCCTCCGCGGAAGCCGCGGCTATCGCGCTGGGATCGGCGCTCACCGCGGCGATCCCCACCTGAACCGCTGAGGCGAGGGCGAGGAGGGCGAAGGCGCCTATCGCCGCCTTTCGGCGCTTGCCGCAAATCGATCGCGAGGCGACGAGCGCGGCGAAGATAACCGCTATATCGGCGGCGTATTGCCAGAGGGGCGGCTTATCGAGGAGGTAGGCCTTCTCCAGGTGGAACTCGTCGAGGATGCCGTAGCTCGAACCGGTCAGGAGCGAGAAGGCGATACCGGCGAGGATGGCCGCGACGAGGAGCTCCTCGGCCCTTCTGCCGGAGAAGCGGCCGCGCCCGACGTGGACGAAGAGCGCCGGGAGGCTCCCCAGGGCGAGGAAGGCGGTCAGCGCCGGCAGATTGCTCGTCGCCAGGGCTAAGGGCCCTACGCCCATGTCCGTCGGGGACGAGAAATAGACGCGAAGCGGCGACAGGACGAAAAGCGCCAGGCCCGCATAGCCCAAACCCGCGGCGTAGAGTCCCCAGCCCCGGCTCGCCTCGGCCTTCGCGCCGGGCGCGGGCTTCGGCCCGGATTCGAGCAGGGAGGCGGCCATCCACGCGACGAGGTCCGCGATGAGGGTCGAGAGGATCTTGATGTTCCGGTTCGAAATGAAGGCATTCTGCCTTCGGTCGAAGTAGAGCACGTAGGCGCTCGCCGCGAAGAGCGCCCACGCCGCGGCGAGTGGCGCGAGCTTCGCTATCGCCCTGCGCGGGCCGAGGTCGACGACGGAACGGAGGCAGGCGGCGAGGGAGCAGCAGAGGGCGAGCGCGGCCGCGGCCGCGAAGCAGTATTCGTAAGTGAAGGCGTGGAAGGTGAGCCACCAGCTCTGCAAGGCCATCAGGGCCAGGACTGCGAGAATCAAGGCGGGCCTATAGAGGCTCCCGCCGTAGAGCTCCCGGAGCCGGGCTATGCCCTTGGCCAGAACGCCCGCTTCCTCTTCGATATCCTTCGGAACCTCGGCCTTCTTCGCGGGGAAGAAGAGGTTTTTCCCGAGGGAGAGGATATTGTTCATGCTCCAATACAGGAGCAGCGCGGCGGGCCTGTCGTAGAGCAGGGCCAGGAAGAGGAGGGCCATGATGAGCATGGTCGAATTCTTTTTGAGCGACAGCGACTTCGTATAGGCGATCGAAGAGCAAAGATTGATCGCGGTCATGACGAAGGGCAAAAGGTTCACTCCTCCGAGAAACCCGTCCTCTTTGCCCAGGTCGGCGAGAAAGAGGAAGCTCCTCCCCCGCAGCCCCTCGTAATGGCTCAGGAGCTCGTAAGCGGCGAAGAAAAAGGGTATCTGCACGAGGAGGCCGAAGGATGCCTTGAGCTGCAGGGCAGGGCTATAGCCGAAGAGCCTGTGCGCGTTGCGAGTGAGGTAGAAGCGCTTTTGCCCTTTGTAATTCCGCTTGATGCTCGCGATATCGCGGTGCATGCGATAGGCGATCTCCTCTTCCTCGCGCTTCCACCTTTCGGCGAGGTAGTACAGGGGCGCGGTGAGGAGAGTCACCGATACGCTCAAACAAACTAGAGAAAGGCCGTAATCGCCGGTCGCGCGATAGTAGAGCCCGAAGAGGAGGCCGAGAAGGAGCTCGATCGGCCTGACGAAGACGAGATAAACGTAGTTCAAGCCGATTTCCCGAGCAGCGAGATGATGTTGCGCGCGGCGGCCTCACCGGCATGGCCGAAGTTGTAGAACGACTCCTCGCGGAAGATTCGAGCCTTTTCGGCGTAATCCTTGCTCGCGTCGATCGCGGCGTTCGCCAGCGCTCCCGCTTCCTTCACGTCGTTCCCGATGCGCGCGTGCGCGAGCTCGAGGCTCGAGCGGATGTCCCAGAGCTCTCCGGGGAGGTCCTCGCCTTCCTGGCCCGCCGCGCTCGCTTCGGAGGCGGCGAGGATGATCGGCTTACCGAAGAGGCAGGCGTAATCGAAGAGCACCCCCGAGAGATCGGTGATCATCGCGTCCGACTTCGCCATGGAGGCGATGCCGGTGCGGTTTCGATCGATTTCGACGGCAGCGGAGCCCGCGTACTTGGACTCGATCTCAGCGATGAGCTCCTTATGGGAGACGTAGAACTGCGGGTGGGGCCGGAATACGACCTTGAGGCCGGCGGCGGTAAGGCTGTCGATGATGCCCGTACCGTGCTTGAGGATCGAGCTTCGCACGCCCCATGCGGGTGCGTAAAGAACCGTCCACGGGCCCGCCTCCCGTGGAGGCAAACGCCCGATCTCTTCTAGCATATAGTCGAAGTAGCTGTTGCCAGTCGGGAGAAGCAGCTTTTGGGGGCTGCCGCGCCTCGCCTCGAGGGCGCGCACGCTCGGTTCCTGGAAGGGCCCCACGGTCAGGAGGCAATCGTACCAATCGAAGGCGTACTTTTCGTAGAAGCAGACGTCGGTCGGCGCATGGAAGAGGTGCGCGTAGCGCCGCACGCCCCGCGAGCGCTTCAGCATGTACACGTCGAGATGCGGCGTCGTCGATACGACCAGGGCCGCTTTGGCGGCGTTCATCCAGGCGATCGTCGCGGTCCCGCCGCCGGGCCTGTAGCCCCGGAGGCCCGGGAGGGAGTACGAGAGCCCGGGATCGGCGGGGTCGGAACTCACGTAGGCGCAATCGACTCCCTCTTTCACCAGGGCGTCGAGCACCGGCTTGAAAACCTGCCAATATTTCCCGCCCTCGGAATGGAAAACGACGTCGGGCAGCTTGTTCGAAACCGCGACCTTGCCCGCGAGAAAGACCTTCCCCTTCATCCAGTACCAGAAATTCCGGAGGGCGAAGACGATCGTGGTCGCGATGCCGGCTATGGCGTAGAGAAGCAGGCTGCCGGTGCCCGGATCGAGATAGGCGAAAGCCGGGAGCGGAGCAAGGAGAAGAAAAACCAAATAGAAAAGCTTCATTAGAGCACGATCCCCTTATCCAATATCCGCTTCCGAACATGCGGAGGAAGAAGCCTGAGCTCGACCACGTCGACCTCATAAGGCGACTCGTCCGTCACGTCCATGGCGCGGTATACATCGCCGCCGTCGAGCGCGATGTCGATGTCGAAATCGGGATTCCGGGGAACGCCTTCGGCCATCGATCCGAAGAGTATGACGCCGCGCACCGAGCTGTCCGTCTCCTTAATCCGCCGGGCCAGATTTCGCGCTTCTTCGAGAGCGGCGTCGTAGCGCGACCGGGTCCTCCGCTTCTCTTCCTCGTTCTCGGCGCGGTAGTGGGCGGCGTAGGGCCCCGGATCGAAGCTCATGCCAGGGTCCGCGCCAGGACGCGCAGCTTCGCGACGAAGTCCGCGTGCAGCTTCGCGAAGCGGGGGAAGAAGTCCTCGGCGATTCCTTGGATTTCGGCGGTCTTGACGGGATCGAGATCCTCGCCGTAGAGATTGCGGAAGCGATGGCGAAATTTGAGGAGCTCCATTGCCTGCCGCTTAGCATTTCCCTCGCCGAGGAGCGCGGGCCGAACCCCGGGTATCTCGAGCCCCATCTTCTCCACGAGCGCCTTGTGCCAGCGCTCCGCGTCGAGATTGTTCTCGAAAAATTTGGACACTCGGAGGAAGTAATTCTCGAGGACTCCGTAGGCGGAGTGCAGGGTATACCCGAGGGCGCCCCAGTCGATCGGGTCGTTCGCGCCCCCTTCTATTCGATCCCAGGCGCGGCGGTTGTGCCCCAGGACGCGTTCGAGCTCTCGCGCGTCGCCCTCGAGTTCCTCTACGAGGCCAAGGAAAGATTCGCTCGTTCTCATGGCACCATCCCCTGCGCGGGTTTATGCGTTTACTGACCCACCGCGAAGTATCGGAAGCCGGCATGTTCCATGTCCGCGCGCTTGTACACGTTCCGCAGATCGAAGAAATTATACGCATTCATGAGCGACTTCACCTTGTCCACGTCGAGGGTCCGCAGCTGATTCCACTCGGTCGCTAGGACGAGGGCGTCGGCTCCCCGAATCGCGTCGTACTCGTCTTGGGCGAAGTCGAGGCTTCCCTTGATGTCTTCCAGGCGCCAGGCCGCTTCCTTCATGGCTTCGGGATCCCAGGCGCGCAGGCGGGCCCCGCGCGCCGCCAGGCCTCGGAGAATCGCGATCGAGGGGGCCTCGCGCATGTCGTCCGTGTTGGGCTTGAAGGCGAGGCCCAGCATGGCTATGGTCTTGCCCTCGAGCGAGCCTCTTCCCCCCATGCCTTCCTCGATCTTCCGCACCATGCGCTCCTTCTGTCGCTCGTTGGCCTCGATAGTGGCCTCGACGACGGAGAGCGGCGTGCCGTGGTCGCGGCCGATGCGCGCCATGGCCTGGGTATCCTTGGGGAAGCAGGAGCCGCCGTAGCCGGGGCCCGCGTGGAGGAACTTGGGCCCTATGCGGCCGTCCTTGCCCATGGCCCTGGCCACGTCCTGCACGTTGGCTCCGACTTCCTCGCAGAGATTGGCCACTTCGTTGATGAAGGTGATCTTGACCGCGAGGAAGGCGTTCGAGGCGTACTTGATCATCTCGGCGGTCTCGAGCCCCGTTTCGATATAGGGCGTCTCCCCTATATACAGGGCACGGTAGACTTCCTTCATGATCGATCGCGCCTTGGCGCTCCCCGAGCCGATCACGACCCGGTCGGGATGGGTGAAGTCCTGCACAGCCGAGCCCTCGCGGAGGAACTCGGGATTGGACACGACGTCGAACTCGAACTCCGCTCCGCGGCGGCCGAGCTCGTCGGCGACCCACTCCCCCACCCGGCGGCCCGTGCCCACGGGCACCGTGCTCTTGTCCACGATCGCTCGGTATCCGTCCATGGCCCGGGCTATCTCGCGGGCGGCGGCCTCCACGTACTTGAGGTCCGCGCTCCCGTCGTCGGCGGGCGGCGTACCCACCGCGATAAAGACCACTTCGTTGCCGCGCACGGCCGCGGCGAGATCGGTCGTAAAGGCCAGGCGCCCGGCTCGCACGTTGCGCGATACCACTTCCTCGAGCCCGGGCTCGAATATCGGTATGCCGCCCTCCAGGAGCTTCCGTATCTTGCGCTCGTCGTTATCGACGCAGATCACTCGGTTGCCGAAGTCGGCGAGGCATGCCCCGCTCACGAGCCCTACGTATCCGGTACCTATCACCGCTATCCCGCTCATGTCGCCTTCCTATTCATTGGTGCGATTCAGAAATGCAGGCCAAAATCGAGGCTGAACGGCTCCCAGTACTCGTTCCGGTAGTTGGTCGTATTGAGGAGGAACGTCGTATAGACGGCGACGTAGCCCTTGTCGAACAGATCCGCGAAGACGCCCAGGCCGGCGCTGGCGCAGGCCCCCGAGCGCAGGCTGGAGGCCTTGGGGGCTCCCGGCGGATCGGCGTAATATCCGGCATCGCCGAACAGCAGCGAGCCGAGGAGGAAATCCCTTCGGAAGGCCGCGGGAAAGTTGCAGCGCAGCTCCAGGCTGCCCACTGCCTTGAAGGTCCCATCCGCCCAGCCATCCCCCAGGCCGCGGACCGCTCCGCCCAGGCCTGCCTGGTATACGCGGCCGCCGAAGCGCTGCGATACGGGATAGGGTATGCCCTCCGTCGCGTCCCTCCCCAGTCCCGCTATGTAGTCGGCTCCGGCGAAGCCGGCCAGGTAGAAGCTGATGACGTTCCAGCCCCGTCCGTCCGTCCTTTCGAAAAGCGGGAGGAAGCCCTTCGTCGAGAGGTCGAATTGCGCGTAGTCCGTGCTCTTTGGGACGCTCAGGCCCCGCGGGGCGTATTCGGCGCTGGCGTCCAGCCACCAGCCCGAAAGGACCTTCGTAGAAACATGGGTAGCCGTGGCATCGTACAGAACATCGGCTTGGAAGGACTGCGTCAGTATCCGGTCGCGGTAGGGGTCAACCCCATCCACCAAGAAGCAATTGCCGACGGCCTCATCTATCGGATCCGTCCAAGCTCCCCGCCACGACAGGAGCAACGTCAAGTCGTCGCGGTCGGTAGCGGGATTGAAGCGCAAGCCTTGCTGGATGCCCAGGCCCCAGAGCGCTACGGCTTTCCTCAAGGCGGTTTGGCCGTCGTCCATGTCCGGGAAGAGATCCCTGCGATACAGGCTCAAGTCGGCCGTCCGATAGTAATCCGAGAACTTGTAGGCTCCTTCGGCGCGAGCCCACAGGGCCGTGTCGACTCCATCGAACAACCTGAAGCCGAGGAGCGCGTCGGCTTTGGCTCCATAGGTTTTCAGGGCGGGCTTGAAATCGAAATATCGATAATACGGAGGCGCCTTTTGGTCGCTTTGAGCGAAGGAGGCATTGCACGCGAAGATCGCCGCGAATACCAGGCAAGCTCGCAGTTTCTCCACGCGCACCCTATTTCCTGGCGCCCGAAAGCACGTCCTCGAAGCTAACCACGTTAGCGCTCGGCTCAGGCTGCTCGATATCCTTAGCGGCGGTCACGAGCAGTACGCCGGGCCTC
>Ga0265330_10002488_pt1 | contig 10025 bp, 8 predicted proteins | sample 41919metaG_FD_202083 | JGI IMG/M metagenome (GOLD analysis project Ga0265330, IMG submission 202083) | Rhizosphere microbial communities from Carex aquatilis grown in University of Washington, Seatle, WA, United States - 4-19-19 metaG | ecosystem: Host-associated > Plants > Roots > Rhizosphere >... | reverse complement strand
CCGCTCCAACCTGATCGGTACGCCGCAACAGGTCGCCGAACGCATCATCGGCCTGAAGAACGCCGGCGCCGATTTGATCCTGCTGGGATTCCTGCATTTTCAGGAAGAGGTCGAGTACTTCGGCAAGCACGTCATACCGCTGGTGCGTGAACTCGAAGTCGAAGCAGCCAACGCCCGCGTCGCGGCGGAATAATGACCGCAAACGCCGGACGAGCCACAACGACTGACCATCGGATGCACGGACAGCCTCGCCGCGTGCCCTGCCGCGAGGCCGTTTCAATCGACGCAAAGTCATTTGATGCCATCTAGGTCAGACGTCGAGCCACCCCGTCGTTCGCCTCAATCAGTCACTGGAGTGACCATGCCCGGAGCGTCCGCGCTAAGACAACGGCCCGATGCGGTCCTAACACCGCGCGACGCGACAGCGGCGCTCAAGGCAGCGATCGGCACCGGCGTGCGGGCGCAGGACCCGTCTGCATCGACCGCAGCCACGCCTGTGTTGGCGATCGAACATGTATCTCTGGCATTCGGCGGTGTGACGGCGCTGGCCGATATCAATCTTGATGTCTGGCCGGGCGAAATCCACGCTGTCATCGGGCCGAACGGGGCGGGCAAGAGCTCCCTCCTCAATGTCGTCACCGGACTGTATCAACCCGATCGCGGCCGCGTCAGGCACGGCGGCAGGCCGTTCGCGCATGTGCCGACCGCGCGGCTTGCCAGACTGGGCGTCGCGCGCACGTTCCAGAATCTGTCGCTGTTCAAGGGGCTGACGGTTCTCGACAATATCGTGATGGGCCTGTCGGCGGAGGTGCGGTCGAGTTTTCTCGGCCAGATTTTTGGCGTCCCGGCTGCTGCCCGCGAGGAACGGCGCCATCGGGCCGCGGCCGGGGAAATCGTTGAATTTCTCCATTTGACCGAAGTTGCCGATCGCACCGCCGGTGGCCTTCCCTATGGCATCCAGAAGCGCGTCGAACTCGGCCGCGCACTTGTCGCCAAGCCGAAGCTTCTTCTCCTCGACGAGCCGATGGCCGGCATGACGCTGACCGAAAAGCGCGAGTTGACCGGCTTCATCCGTACCGCCCGCGACACTTATGGCACATCCATCGTGCTGATCGAACACGACATCGGCGTCGTCATGGGATTGTCGGACCGCGTCGCCGTGCTCGATTACGGCCGCAAAATCGCCGACGGCACGCCGGACGAAGTCCAGGCCGATCAGGCCGTCATCGATGCCTATCTCGGCGTCGCCCACGACGTGGACGTGGGAGGCGGCATCTGATGTTCGATTATCAATTCTTCCTTGAGGTCCTGATCGGCGGCCTCTTGTCCGGCATCATGTATTCGCTCGTCGCGCTCGGCTTCGTGCTCATCTACAAGACTTCGGGCGTGCTCAATTTTGCGCAAGGCTCGATGCTGCTTTTCGCGGCACTCACCTTTGTCAGTCTTGTCGAGCGCGGCGTTCCCTTCTGGGGCGCCTTTGCCGCGACCTTGGGCGTGATGGTGCTGCTTGGCGTCGCCGTGGAACGCACGATATTGCGTCCGCTTGTCAACCAGCCGCCGATCACGCTGTTCATGGCCACGCTGGGGCTCTCCTATGTGATTGAAGGCGTGGCGCAGCTTCTTTGGGGCACGCAGGTGCACGGCCTCGATCTCGGTATCGAGGACAGCCCGTTCGAGGTCTATGGCGTTCTGATCAGCCAATTCGACCTGTTTGCCGCCGCCGTCGCCGGCTCGCTGGTCGCCGCGTTCTCGCTCTTCTTCCGCTATACGCGCATCGGTCTGGCGTTCCGGGCCGTTGCCGATGATCAATATGCGGCGCTTGCCGTCGGTCTACGGCTGCCGCGCGTCTGGGCGATCGTGTGGACGGCGGCTGGCGTCGTGGCGCTGGTCGCGGGCCTTCTGTGGGGCGCGCGTTTGGGTGTGCAGTTTTCGCTCTCGCTCGTCGTGTTGAAAGCTCTGCCCGTGCTCGTGCTCGGCGGTTTCGATTCGATCGCCGGCGCCATCGTCGGCGGCCTTCTGATCGGCGCGATCGAAAAGCTTTCCGAGGTCTACATCGGCCCGTATTTCGGTGGCGGCATCGAAGGCTGGGCGGCCTATGTGGTCGCGCTGGGGTTCCTGCTCATCCGGCCCGCCGGTCTCTTTGGCCAAAAGCTCGTTGAAAGGGCCTGAGACCATGGCGACGCCTGTTCGAAACACCCTCCTTGTCACACCGGAACGCCTGGGCGTCCTTCTGCTGTTGATCGTCGCCTATGGTGTGATCCCGGTCATCGGCACGGGCTATCTGTTCGATGCAATCCTGACGCCGTTTCTGGCGCTGTCACTTGCCGCCGTCGGACTAAATATCCTGACTGGCTATGCGGGCCAAGTCTCGCTGGGATCCGCCGCTTTTCTCGCTGTCGGCGCCTTTGCGGCGTTCAATTTCAACCTACGCGTTCCCGGCCTCCCGTTCGTCGTCTCGATCGTGCTGGCCGGACTGACGGCAGCCGCGATTGGCATCGTGTTCGGCCTGCCTAGCTTGCGACTGAGGGGTTTCTATCTCGCGGTCTCCACGCTGGCCGCGCAGTTCTTCGTGCAATGGGCGCTCACGAAATTCAGCTGGTTCTCCAACGACAACCCATCCGGTGTCATCGACGCGCCACCGCTGACACTCGCCGGGTTCGCCTTCACCGGGCCGATCGGACGGTATCTGTTCTCGCTCACCATCGTCGTCGTCATCACCTTTGCGGTGACGCGGCTGATCCGATCGCAGACGGGGCGCAATTTCGTCGCGGTGCGTGACCATGAGACTGCCGCACGCGTCATCGGCGTACCGGTTTTGGGCACCAAGCTCGTCGCCTTCGGCATCTCCTCCTTCATCATCGGTGTCGCCGGGGTCCTATGGGCCTTCGCCTACCTGCGCACCGTGGAGACGGGTGGCTTCAACATCGACAGGTCGTTTCAGATCCTCTTCATCATTATCATCGGCGGCTTGGCCTCGCTGCGTGGCGCCTTTCTCGGGGCGGCGTTCATCGTCGTCTTCCCGCTTATCCTATCGCGGACAGGCGCGGCACTCTTCGGCGGCGTGTTCGATTCCGGCGTCCTCGAAATGAGCCAGCGCATCGGCATCGGCGCGCTGATCATCCTGTTCCTGATCCTCGAACCACGCGGTCTTTCGGCTCTCGTCGATCGCGTCTGGGATTGGGTTCGCCCGAGGCGGGCAGCTGCCTTAGGCGGCGCAACGCCTCGCTCTTTTTTTATCCGGAAACTCCAACCCAAAGGACGAACCTGATGTCTTATCTGAAGCACCTGAAATCGGCGGTGATCGCGTCTGCGATCGCAGTCGGCTTCGCGCTGCCGGCAGCAGCCGACGAACAATATTTTCCCCTGCAGAGCTATCGCGTCGGCCCCTATGCGGCCGGTGGAACAGGCTTCTTCGGCGGCTTTATCGATTATCTCAATCTCATCAACATCCGCGATGGCGGCGTCAACGGCGTGAAGCTGACGTGGTCCGAGGGCGAGACGCAATATGAGGTCGAAAAAGGCGTCGAAGTCTATGAGCGCCTGAAGAATAATCCGGGCGTCGCCGCCTGGAACCCGCTCTCCGTCGGCATTGCCTACGCGATGATCGATCGCATAACGCAGGACAAGGTCCCGCTCATCACAGTCAATCACGGTCGCACGGACTCAACCGACGGCCGCGTGTTTCCTTACGTTTTCCCGCTGTTGCTCAATCCTTACAGCGAGACGTCCGGCATTGTGAACTACATCGCCGGCAAGCTGGGGGGGCAGGACAAGCTGAAGGGCAAGAAGATCGTCGTGCTCTATCACGGCTCGCCCTACGGCAAGGAGACGATCCCGATCTATAAGCTCCTCGCTGACAAATACGGCTTCGAAGTCCAACAGATCGAGGTGCCGCATCCGGGCAATGAGCAGCAGTCGCAGTGGCTCGAGATCCGTCGCGCCAAGCCCGATTACGTCGTGCTGCGTGGCTGGGGCGTGATGAATCCGGTTGCGCTGAAGACCGCCCAGAAGGTCGGCTATCCCGTCGATCACATCGTCGGCAACGTCTGGTCCAATTCGGAGGAGGACGTGATCCCGGCCGGCGATGCAGCCAAAGGCTATGTGGCCATCACAACGCAGGCCTCGGGCGAGCAATATCCGGTTGTCCAGGAGATCGTTAAGACGGTTTACGGCGCTGGCAAGGGCAACCTTGAGGACAAGAAACGCATCGGTAGCGTCTATCATAATCTAGGCATTGTGAACGGCATCCTGAACGTCGAGGCTATCCGCATCGCCCAGGGCAAATTCGGCCATCGCACGCTGACCGGCGACGAAGTGCGTTGGGGTTTCGAGCACCTGCAACTCGACGCTAAACGCGTGGAAGAGCTCGGCGCGAAGGGCCTGTTTCACTCGATCAACGTCACCTGGAAAAATCACGAGGGCGACGGTTACGTGACTTTCCAGCAGTGGGACGGCGCTAAGTGGAATGTCGTTTCTGATTGGATTGCGCCGGATTGGGCGCTGCTTCGCCCAATCATCGAAAAATCGGCCGCGGCCTACGCCGCCGAAAAGGGCATCAAGCCGCGCACCTCGGAAGAGGCTCCCGTAACGACGAACTGATCGACTGAAAACCTGCCGGGCGCGCTGTTCACCGGTGCGCCCGGCACCTATCCCCGCCGCAAAAGAATCGACGATCCATGGCCAATCCACCGCTCGAACTCGTCATCGAGGACCTCTCCGCCACCTATAATCACGCCATCCGGGCCTTGTCGGGCGTCTCGCTCACGGTCCGGTCCGGCGAGATCGTCGCGCTCCTTGGGGCGAATGGCGCGGGCAAGTCGACGACCCTGAAGGCGGTCTCGAACCTGTTGCCGGCCGAGCGGGGCCAGGTCACCGGCGGCACGATCCGCTTCGAAGGGCATGACCTGACGCGGACGCCGACGTCGGAACTCGTCCGGCTTGGGCTCGTGCCGGTGCTCGAAGGGCGGCATGTGTTCCGGGCATTGTCGGTTGAAGAAAACCTGATCACCGGCGCGCTTGGTCGTGACGCGAGCCGGGCCGAGACCAAGGCGGACTTGGAGAAAGTCTACGCACTCTTTCCCCGATTGATCGAAAGGCGCCGCGCCACCGCCGGCCTGACCTCAGGCGGGGAGCAGCAGATGACGGCGATCGGAAGAGCACTGATGTCGCGACCGCGCCTTCTGGTGCTGGATGAGCCCTCCATGGGGCTAGCACCGCTTGTCGTCGAAGATATTTTCCGGGCGCTGAAACGGCTCAATACCGACGAGGGCCTCTCGATCCTCGTTGCCGAACAGAATTCCACCGTTGCGCTGAGGTTCGCCGATCGCGCCACGGTGCTCGAACATGGCCACACGGTGATTGCCGGCTCGGCCGCTGATTTGCGCGCCCGCGAGGACATCAAGGCCTTCTACCTCGGCCTCGCCCCGCCCCCCAATGCCGAAAGCGCCGACATCGCAGAAGCGGTGACCGATGCTGCGGAATGAGCGGCAACCCCGCCTTCAAGTCCCAAAAACGAGGAGCTGACCATGACCATCGCCGTCCCAACACCGACCGAAGCCGCGCGCGCTGTTCCGGGTGTCGCCAGGCCCGACAAGCCAGCCCACATCATACGCGACGATGCGGAGGCGATCGCCGTCGCACAAAGGCTGGCCAAGGAGTTCGCTGCCGGCGCCTCAGAGCGCGACCGCAACCGCACCTGGCCGGTCGAGCAACTCGATTTGTTCTCTCAATCGGGCCTGTGGTCGATCAATGTGCCGAAGAAGTTTGGTGGGCCGGAGCTCTCTTATGTGACGCTGAACCGGGTGATCGAAATCATCTCCGCCGCTGATCCGTCGCTCGGTCAGATACCACAGAACCATCTCGGCGTGGTTGCCGCAATCCGAACCGTGTCCGACGAAGCTCAGCAGTCACTACTTTTCGGCGAGGTGCTGAAAGGCACACGCTTCGGCAATGCCTTCTCCGAATTCGGCTCCAAACGCGCCGCCGATTTTGAGACGACCTTTGTCGAAGATGGTGATCACGTCGTCGTCACGGGTCGCAAGTTCTATGCCAGCGGCGCGCTCCTTGCGCATCTGGTGCCCATCGTCGCGCTCGATAGCGAGAGCCGCGCCTGGTACGCTATCGCCGATCGCAATGCGCCGGGCCTCACCGTCATCGACGACTGGTCGAGCTTCGGCCAGCGCACGACCCTGTCCGGCACGGTCATTCTCGATCACGTCAGGGTGCCGAAAACCCATCTCGTGCCGGGATACAAAGGCTACGACCGTCCGACGGCCGATGGTGCAATCTTCCAGGTCATTCAGGTCGCTGTCGATACCGGCATTGCGCGCGCCGCCATCGAGGATACGATCGACTTCGTTAAGACCCGCTCGCGCAGCTGGGTCGATAGCGGGCAGGACAGGGCGACCGACGATCCCTATACGATCCAGGCAATCGGCGACCTGACGCTCAGGCTCAGCGCCACTAACGCGCTGCTCGATCGCGCAGGACTTGCGATCGACCGCGCCGTTGCCAATCCGACCGAGCAGACGGTGGCCGAGGCGCAGATCTCGACTGCTGAGGCCAAGATCCTGTCGACCGAACTGGCGATTTCGGCAACCAACAAGTTGTTCGAACTGGCCGGTACCCGCTCGACATTGGCCGAGCATAATCTCGATCGGCACTGGCGCAATGCGCGAACTCATACCCTGCACGATCCCGTGCGCTGGAAATACGCGATCCTTGGCAATTATCGGCTGAACGGCGTCAACCCGCCGCTGCACGCCTGGAGCTGAGGGCACCACCTTTAGTACGACGGTCGGTAACAGCCGGCTGGGTACGCCTCCAACCGGTAAGCGATTTTCCCAGGCTACGGCCTTGAGGTCTTGCTCTCAGTAGGCACAAGGCAGCAGCGGAACGATGTCATTGCGTGCAAGAATGGAAATACGGTCAATGGAAGAAATAGACAAATCGGCGGTTACAGCGCGACGGCGTGTGCGTATGGGCACGGATCCCCGAACTCTCGCCCTTTCCCGTCGTCATCTGTCGAGGCATCGCGCGAGATGATGCCTCCTTTCGCCAAGCAGAAATCCGACGGATCGCAGGAGAGGCTTCCTCTGCCGCCCTCCCGCCCGCACCTGATTTCCTCCGACGCCGAAGCCGTCGAGATCGCGCATTCGCTCGCCCCCCGACTGGCTGAGGGAGCCTCCGCACGAGATCGCGACCGAATCCTGCCTTGGAAGGAGATCGAACTTTTCACCGCGAGCGGTCTCGGCGGCATTACCGTGCCGCGCCAATTCGGTGGCGCTGACGTCTCGCATGAGACGCTGGCTCGCGTCTTCGCCATCCTTGCCGCCGCCGATGCATCGGTGGCGCAAATCCCGCAGAATCAGTTCGGCGTCCTCGCTCTCGTGCGCGAGGCCGCAAACCCCGCGCAGCAGGCGCGCATCTACGGCGACATCCTGGCCGGCCATCGGATCGGGAACGCCGGGCCTGAGCGGCACGGCCGCGCAATCACCCATGTGACGACACGACTGACGCGGACGAGCGGAAAGCTGAAGCTTACCGGCCGGCGCTATTACTCGACCGGGTCGATCTTCGCCCACTGGATTCCGACCCGCGCGCTCGACGAAGCGGAGCGGCCGGTGCTCGCCTGGGTGCGGCGCGACGCGCCAGGCGTGCGGGTGGTGGACGACTGGGAGGGGTTCGGCCAGCGCACCACAGCAAGCGGCACGGTGATCTTCGAGGCCGCACCGGTCGAGGACGAACTGCTGATCGACCTCGCGCCGCTCCCGGCGCGGCCGGGCCTCAGCGGGCCGCATTCACAGATCATCCAGGCCGCAATCGATGTGGGAATCGCGGCGGGCGCGGTGGCGGCCGCGCTCGACTTCGTGCGTACGAAGACCCGCGCGTGGCCCTTTACGGTCGAGACGGCGACTGAGGACCCTTACATCATCGGCGAGGTGGGGCGGCTTGAAGTTGATCTGCACGCGGCCGAAGAGGTTCTTGCGCGCGCCGGGCGCGCGCTTGATCGGATCGCGGCTGCGCCGGTAACGGCCGAGAGCTCGGCCGAGGCTTCGGTCGCTGTAGCTGAGGCCAAGATTCTGACGACCGAGATCGCTCTTGAGGCCTCGGAGCGGCTTCTCGAACTCGCCGGATCCTCGGCGACGCGCGAGGGCTACAATCTCGGGCGGTTCTGGCGCGATGCGCGGGTGCATACGCTCCACGATCCGGTCCGCTGGAAATACCATCTGCTGGGCAATTACACGCTGAACGGCATCTTGCCGCCTCGGCATCAGTGGAACTGAAAGGGATGACTTTGACCGCTACCCAGAATAGTGCACCGGTCACCCACATCGCGCCGCCGCCTCGCCCGGTGCCACGCATAGCCTCGGATGCCGACGCGCTGCATGCCGCCCGCGCGCTTGCTGACGAATTCGTCGCCGGCGCGGCGGAGCGAGACCTTGAAAGGCGTCTGCCCTGGGAGGAGATCGAGCGCTTTACCGAGACTGGGCTCTGGGCCATCACCGTGCCGAAGGAATACGGCGGTGCAGGTGTGAAAGCCGCGACCGTGGCGCAAGTGATAGCCCTCACCTCAGCGGCAGACGGCTCTTTGGGCCAGATTCCGCAGAACCACTACTACGCACTCGAGGTGCTGCGTAACGGCGGCACCGAGGCGCAGAAGCGCTTCTTCTACGAGCGGGTTCTTGCGGGCGAGAGATTCGGCAATGCATTGGCCGAGATCGGCGCGCGTGACTACACCCGCCGCACGCGGCTGGTCCGCGATCCCGCCGGCTGGTATGTCGAGGGACGGAAGTACTACTGCACCGGCTCGCTCTTCGCCCATCGAATCCCGGCGATGGTGAATGCCGAGGAGGAAGGCCGCGAGGTCGCGTATCTCGTCTTTATTCCCCGCGATGCCGTAGGGGTGAGCGCGATCGACGATTGGGACGGCTTCGGCCAGCGCGTCACCGGCTCGGGCTCGATCATCTTCGACCGGGTGAAGGTGGAGCCAGAATGGGTCGTGCCCTTCCAGGCCTCGCTCGATCGGCCAACGGCCATCGGCCCCTTCGCCCAGATCCTGCATGCCGGCATTGATCTCGGCATCGGTCGCGGGGCTTTCGAGGCAACGCTGCCCTTCCTGCGCGAGCGTGCGCGGGCCTGGATCGATGCGAAAGTCGAGCGCGCGACCGATGATCCGCTGACACTCCATGCCATCGGCGATGTGCGTGTGCGACTAACCGCAGCCGATGCTCTCCTTGAACGCGCCGGGCGTTACGTCGATGTGGCACAGGCCGCGCCAGACGAGGCGAGTGTCGCCGCCGCCTCGGTCGCGGTGGCCGAAGCACGGGCGGCGAGCCACCGTGCGGGACTCCTCGCCGCCAACAAGCTTCTGGAACTCGGCGGCACATTGGCCACCGACCGGGCGGACGATCTCGACCGCTATTGGCGCAATGTCCGGACGCATACGTTGCACGATCCGCTGCGCTGGAAGTACCACTGGATCGGCGCTTACCATCTCAACGGGCACGTGCCACCCCGGCACGGAGCGCTTTGATGGCTGCAAAAAAACAAATCCTGCTCAACGCCTTCAACATGAATTGCGTGGGCCACATCAACCACGGCTTCTGGACGCATCCGCGCGACCGCTCGCCCGAATACAACACGCTCGCCTACTGGACCGATCAGGCGAAACTCCTGGAGCGTGGGCTGTTCGACGGGATTTTCATTGCCGACATCATCGGGGTCTATGATGTCTATGGCGGGAGCGTGGAAGTGACGGCGCGAGAGGCCGTGCAACTTCCGGTCAACGATCCGATCCTGCTCGTCTCGGCCATGGCGGCGGTGACGGAGAATCTCGGCTTCGGCATCACGGTAAACGTACACAACGAGGCGCCTTATACCTTCGCCCGCCGTTTCTCCACTCTCGACCATCTGACGCGCGGCCGCATTGGCTGGAACATCGTCACCGGATATCTGGAGAGCGCGCATCGCGGCAAGGGCGATGAGCAACTCCCCGAGCATGACCGGCGCTACGACTATGCCGA
>Ga0265330_10002487_pt1 | contig 10026 bp, 6 predicted proteins | sample 41919metaG_FD_202083 | JGI IMG/M metagenome (GOLD analysis project Ga0265330, IMG submission 202083) | Rhizosphere microbial communities from Carex aquatilis grown in University of Washington, Seatle, WA, United States - 4-19-19 metaG | ecosystem: Host-associated > Plants > Roots > Rhizosphere >... | reverse complement strand
GGACCGGTTTCGCGCGACCTGGCCTTCGGAACCGCCACCCGCGATGCTGGCACTTTCCTGGCAGCCGTGCGCAAGGCGGCTGATCGTTCCCGTGCCGAGGGCCGGCGACTGGTCTTGGCAGCCACCGATGGCGAACTCTACGGCCATCACAAGAAATTCGCGGATCTGACCCTGGCCTACGCCACCCAGGTCGCGGCAGCCTCGGCGGAGATCGAGGTCACCAACCTGGCCACGTTTCTGCACCGGCAGCCGCCCACCTGGGAAGCCCAGCTCCACACCGGCCCCGACGGCGAGGGAACCGCATGGAGTTGCTCGCACGGCGTGGGCCGCTGGTGCCGGGACTGCGGCTGCGCCATGGACGTCAGCCGCGGCTGGAACCAGGCTTGGCGGGGCCCTCTGCGAGAAGCGTTCGATCGGCTGCGCGACCGGGCGTCCGGCTTCTTCACCGAGGCGGGGGAGGATCTCTTCGCCGATCCGTGGCAGGCCCGCGATGCCTACGGCGAGATCGTGGATGCGTCTCCCGAGGAGCGCATGCGTCACCTGCAGTCCATCGGCCGCGGCCCGCTCAAGCGCGGCCAGACCCAGGCCGCGCAACGCGCTCTCGGGCTGATGGAGATGCAGCGATCTTTGCTCCTCATGTACGCCAGCTGCGCCTGGTTCTTCGACGACATCGCGGGTCTGGAAAGCACCATCGGCCTGCGACGCGCGGCCCACGCCATGGATGTCTGGCGCTCGCTCGGCGGCCGTCCGCCGGAAAGCGCGTTCCTGGACATTCTGGCGCGCGCCAAGAGCAACCAGCCCGCCCTCGGCACAGGCGCCGACGTTTTCCGCCGGGCGTGCCAGGCGCGCGTCACCCCAGCCCGTGCGGTGGCGCGTGCCGCCTTCGCCTCCCTTGCGTCCTCACCCGCGACGCCGCGCAACCTGGAAGTGCCCGGCTTCGATATCGCAATCGTTCCCGAGCCCGCTGGCCCGGCCGGGTTGACGTTCGCCGGCCAGGCCACCGTGGTGCACCGCCGGACCGGCGAAAACACGAGCCTCGCCTTCACTGCCCGATACGATGGCAAGGCGGGCTTTGAATGCCAGATCGGCGAGCACCGGCTCGCCCTAGCCGACCTCGACCCCGACGGCGCTTTGGCCCTACGCCTGGGTACCCTGTCGCGCCTGGCCGAGCAGGCGACCACCACGTCCGCGTGCCAGGTGCTGCTGGAGACTGGCGATCTGGTGGGCCCGCTCTCTCCCGACGAGGTCAGCAAGCTGGCGCGCCTTTTCGCGATGGCCCTCATCAAGTTCCTGGAAACCCTGCCGACCAGTTCGACCGATGCTGCGGCCTGGGAGACGGCTCTGCTGTTGGCCGAGCGCGCGGCCCTGCGACCCGACAGCGAACAGGCTCCTCGCGTCCAGGAAGCGATGTGGGAGCATCTGTCGTTCTTCCGCACCAAGCGCCGCCGCCCTCCCAAGGCGCTACGCGCTCTCGCCGAACAGCTCGGCTTCAACCTGACGTCGTCCTAGTGCCTCCGGTCAGAATTTCGGCCACGTTTGGGCGGCCGATCCCTCCCGGCCGGCTGCGTTGCTCCTCGGTTACATACGTCAAGTATGCGCCCTCGTCGCGCCTTGCCGACCGGGCGCCTCGTCCACCGAAACATGACCGCTCTCCTGACGGGAGGCACGCCGGCCCGCGCCGCTGCGCCGCCATCAACGTCTGGGAATCGGTATTGTGCTGGCATTCGCAGGGCCGATGCCGCCCGCTGGCAGGGTCGCCCCCTGTGCCGCGAGTAGGAAGTTCACCACGGCCCAGTAGTCGCCCGGCTTGAGCTCACCCGCATGGCTCTTGGGCATATGCGTGCTCGCGTAGTTGTACAAATCCTGGGCGTTCCGGAAGGGGTCGCGCCACGCCGCGCCCGCCGGTCGCGCTTGCGCCTCGATCTGTAGCTGCTGGCCGTCAATGAACCCCGGGTCGCCCGAGCCTCCGCTGTTGCGCGGGTACTCGGGCAGGGCACCGGGCCCCATGAGCGCCGACGCGCTTGCGAGTCCTTCGCCACGCTGGCCGTGGCACTTGGCACATTCGGCCGCGTACGTGGTCGCGCCTGCTGCAGCCTGGTCTTGTGCGCGCGCAAGGTCCGCAGCGGTGGCGCCCAGCTGGGTCACCGCGCACCCGAGCAAGACCAATCCGCCGAGCAGGAACACCCCGCCGACCACCGACTTTCCTGGATGAGCAATACGATATGACATCGGGTTCTTCTTCCTCAATTTGGGGGGGAATGCTATCCGCTCCGCGCGGCTTGTTGTAGCAAATTCGCCGCCGGCCGCCGGCGCGCGGACATAGGTGCTACGACGTGTTCAGCGAGTCCGGATCGCGCAGCGGGCCGGCGAATCCCGAGAAAAGCGTGGTTGGCACCTATGCGGGGAGCAGACTTCCTACAGCTTCAAACGCGTGGACGGAGCCGGGCTGTGCCCGGCGGAATCCGCCGCGGGAGGGGATGGCGAGGCCGAGCGAAGCGAGCGGGGAGGGGAGGCGGGCGGGGGGCCGAAGGGCGAAGCGAACCCTTCGAGGGTTCCCATTTTCAATTGTACGGCGGCACCATCGTAGCGAACGCTCTTGTCCGCCTTTGGGGCAAACGAGAAGCCGACTGGTTTCGCTTTCGATACCAGTACCACCTCGAACGTGCGCTCTTTCTGCATGCCGGCGAACGAGCCCTCCCGCTTGCCGATCGTGAGCGTGCGAGCGGCGTCGTTCCAGCGGATGGGGATGCGCGCGCAGGCGCCTTTCTCGTAGCCGTATGTGACGCCGTCGTCTTCGTACAGTGTGAGCTGACCGTCGGCTCCTGCGTAGATCCAGAGCACAATTGGGTCAGCAGGCTTTTCGTCCGTGTACGCGATCTCGGGACCGGTCGGAACGATGGAGCCGGCCTTCACGTGGATGGGCATGGAGTCGTACGGCGCAGGCGCCTCGATGGTCTGTCCACCCGTGACGTTTGTGCCCGTCCAGAAATCGTACCAGCTAGTTGCGCTTGGCAGGTAGACGGCTCGACTTCTAGCCTTGTACGTGGTTACCGGGCTCACCAGGAACGCAGGCCCGAAGAGGTACTCATCGGTCGCCTCCCGCGCCTTTGCGTCTGCGCGAAAGTCCATGACCAGCGGCCGCATGATGGTTCCACCCTGGTGCGTAACAGCGCCCGCAAGAGCATATATATAAGGAAGGAGGCGGTAGCGGATCCGGTCGAACTTCAGTTCGGCCTGGTAGGCGGGGTGCTTTTCGCCGCCGAGCTCCCACATTTCGCGCTTCGGCGCCTCGCCGTGGACGCGCAGCAACGGGACGAACGTGCCGAACTGGAACCAGCGAACGTTCAGCTCGCGCCATTCCTCCGCGTCCTCCGCGGTCGGCTGCTTTGCAGCGAATCGCGCCGGAACGGAGAATCCTCCAATGTCCATGGTCCAGTACGGAATGCCCGAGACCGACAACCCGAGTCCGGCCGGAATCTGCTGTCGCAGCGCCGTCCAGGTCGATGTGATGTCGCCCGACCAGACTGCCGCGCCATAGTGCTGATTTCCCGCAAACGCCGAGCGGGTCAAGATGAAGATCCGCTGGTCCGGCGCCACCGACCGCTGCCCGTCGTAGACGGTCTTGCTGTTCGCGAGCGAGTACGCATTGAGCATGCGCGAACCGGAGCCGAGCGCCGTCGGGTGCATGTGGGTGCGCTGTCCGTCGAGCGTGGGCGTCGGCAACAGATCCGGCTCGGGCGCGTCCAGCCACCAAGCGTCTACATTCTTGCGAAACAGAGCCCGGTCCATCTGAGCCCAGAACAGCTTGCCCGCCTCGGGATTGAACGCGTCGTAGAACGTGTACGGATAGCCTCCGTCGCCGACCCAATCGCGCAGCCCTTCGGTCAGGTTGAGTCCGTAGAGGAACCCCTGCGAGCGCATGGCCTCGAAGTTCTTCGTGCCCGGATAGAACTTGCCCCACACCGAGATCATGAGACGGGCGTGCTTTTCGTGGATCTTGCGAACCCACCCATCGGGATCGGGAAAGCGGGTTTTGTCGAACTCGTGCGAGCCCCAGGTGTCTTCTTTCCAGTAGAACCAGTCCTGCACGATGTTGTCGAAGGGGATGCCGCGCGAGCGAAAACCGTCCACGACGTCGAGGCTCGCTTTCTCCGTTTCGTAGCGCTGTCGGCTTTGCCAGAGCCCCAGCGCCCAGCGCGGGATCATCGGCGCCGGCCCGGTGATGCGCCGGTAGCCCGCCACGACCTTGTCCAGCTCGGGACCGTAGACGAAATAGTAGTCGATGCCGTCGCCGACCTCGGACCAGAGCGAGGTTGACTGTGGGCTAATCGCGGGGGGAGCGGTGAGCTTTGCTCGCCGCGTACCATCGCGGGAGGTGATGGAGCCCTCTGAGGGTTCCATAGTCGCGTGGGGAGCGGCGAGCTTTGCTTGCCGCGTACCATCGCGGGAGGTGATGGAACCCTCTGAGGGTTCCATAGTCGCGTGGGGAGCGGCGAGCTTTGCTTGCCGCGTACCATCGCGGGAGGTGATGGAACCCTCTGAGGGTTCCATAGTCGCGTGGGGAGCGGCGAGCTTTGCTTGCCGCGTACCATCGCGGGAGGTGATGGAACCCTCTGAGGGTTCCATGTTCAATGGCGTCTTCCACAGCAACTGCACCGTCTCCATCCCTTGATCCTTGCTCCACTCGAGCCGGATCTTGGTGCGGCGCTTGGCTTCGAGCCGCACTTTGGCCACGTCCTTCCATGGTAGCCAGCCTTGCCGCCAATGGTTGACGACCAGCCGATCGTCCACCCAGAGCTTGATGCCGTTGTTCGAAAAGGTCTGGAAGCTGTAGTCGCCGGTCACCTCCGGCTCGACCTCGCCCGCCCAGCGCACACTGGCCGGGCCTTCGGGCAAGCCGGCATAAATGAGCTGGTTGGGTTTCTTCTCTTTGCTCGAAAGCGCGATGTCGATGTTGCGGTCCACGCGCTCGCCGACCAGGTGCTTGAAATCCGCGCCGCGGTAGTAGGACCCGGTGAGGCCGCCGCGCTTGCCGCTGGCGTCGAAGAGACGCTCGGGCGGGATGGGCGCGAACTCGCGCAGATCTCCGAATCGCGTGAAGGAAGTGTTGTCCCAGAGGATGCCCCATCCGCGGCTTGAGACCAGAAAGGGAATCACGATGGTGCCGTTGTGCTGCCACAGGTCGAGGTCGTATCCCTTGAGGTTCAAGAGGCCGAGGTGGTTCTCGCCGAGACCGTAGAGCGCCTCGTCGGCGTGGGGCAGCCACTCTTGTCGCACGTGCTGCGTGTCCTCGCCCTGGACGGTCGCGGCCACGATGGTCCGGCCGCCATCCTTTTCCTCGAGGACAGGAGCACCGGAGGGGTCGAAGAACGCCACCCGACCCGTGGCCAGATCGACGCGGACACGGAGCTTCGCCGTAGTGAGAGTTGCCGTGCCTGCAGCCTCAGTCACCTCGAACTGCGCGCCATCGCAGCGCTTCGGCTGCGCTGCTAGACTATTGCGGGCAAAGAAGCCCTGGTCCTTGGCGTAGGCAACTCGGACGACGTCGTCCGCGCAGACCTCGAGCTTGAGGAAGCCCTCGCCCACGCGGACGACAAGGCCTTCCGGCACGCGCTGCAGGCTCACGGAAGCTGGAACTGAAACCGGTTGGCTCGGGCAGCGTGGGGCGGCGCATCCGGCGCCAGCGACGAGCAACATGAGAAACTTCACGATTCGGCCCATGGAACCTCCTTGAGAGGGCGGAATTCTTTCACGACCGAGGTGGGAATGGCTAGTCCCGCCGGATGGGGCCCTGGTTGTAGCCGCGATCGCCGAAGGGCTGCAGCTTTTCCAGCCAGATCTGTTCCAGCAGGGTGAGTTCATCCTCCAGGCAGAAGCTGGGATCGTCGCTGGGCTTCAGGATTTCCAGGATCTCGAAGCTGAAGGCGTCGGGGCCGAACTGGTTCCAGTCGCTCTGCAAAACTGCATTGTCGTGGCGGCCGATGGACAGAATGAAGCGGTGCTTGTTCAAAGGACCGTGCAAGTTCGTGCTGCTGCCCAGGAGGATCTTGCCGGTCTTGGTGTTCTGGATCTGGAAGATCCCGGCCTGGCGCGGGGTCTCTTTGTAGGCGCGTCTCAGCTCGGCGCGGGTCTTGCCTGGGGCGGGCATGGGCAATCTTTCTCTTGACGGCAGCGGTAACTACTTCTATAGATATCGAAATAATTCGGTATGGTCAAGATGGACGGCAACCAACATGTGGGCGATCTGGTGGAGTTCTTCAAGGTGCTGGGCGAGCCCAACCGCCTGCGCATCGTGGGACTGCTGGCCCAGCGGGAACACACTGTGGAACAGCTGGGCGCGACTCTGGGCGTGGGTGCTTCCACGGTCTCGCATCATCTTGCGCGTCTGGCGCGTGCGGGCCTGGTCACCTCGCGCAACGAGAGCTACTACAATCTCTATTCGCTGCAGACCGGGGCACTCTCCGAGATGGCGAAGAAGTTGCTGGCACAGACGCAGCCAGCACGTCCCGCCGACGACAAAGAATGGAGCGCTTTCGATCGCAAGGTGCTGGCCACTTTCATCACCAGCGACGGTCGGATCAAGGCCTTTCCCATGCAGGAACGGAAGTTTCGCGTGCTACTCCGTCACGTGTTGCCGGCGTTCAGTCACGGCGTACGTTACACCGAGAAGCGGGTCAACGAGATCCTGTCGAGATACAACGACGATACCGCCCGCCTGCGCCGCTGGCTGGTTGACTTCGGCTACATGGCCCGAGAAGGCGGGGGCGGCAAGTACTGGAGAGTCGATGAGGGGTGACCTCACCATCAGGCTCCGGCCGGCGCGGGCTACCGTCGCCGTCGCGACATGGCGCGATCGATGTCGCGTTGGGCTTCGCGCTTCTTGACGTCCTCGCGCCGGTCGTATTGCTGCTTGCCGTGCACCAGCGCCAGCTCCACCTTCACGCGGCCACGCTTTTCGTAAAGTGAAAGCGGGATCAGTGTGTAGCCTTTCTCGCGCACCTTCGCCACCAGGCGATCGATCTCCCGCCGGTGCAGCAACAACTTGCGCCGTCGGCGCGGGTCGTGGTTGCGTGCGTGGGCAAACGAATAGACGCCGATGTCCAGTTGATGCAGCCACGCCTCGCCGGTTTCCACGCTGGCGTAGGCGTCGATGAGCGTGACTTTTCCGTCGCGGATCGACTTGACCTCGGAGCCGACCAGGGCCAGGCCTGCCTCCAAGGTTTCGTCGACCTCGTACTCGTGGCGCGCCTTTCGGTTGCGCGCCAGTACCTTGGTGTCCTCTGACCGGCTCTTGCGCCCGGCCCCGCCCGCCACGCTGGTCCCCCGCCTAGAGCTTGCTTCCCTCACCGGGAAGGCGCACGACCATTGGCGTCTCGCCGGCCATGGCCCGGCGTAGGTAAGTGGGCTTGTCGAACTCGCTTTCCTCGATGCACAGGTGGTCGGCAGCCAGGGCCACGGGCACGGTGCCGGAGGCGCGGCGTGGGCCGCTGCCCGGAACCGTGCTCATGGGCGAGGTCACGGCGGGACGAATCACGGGCCGCGACTCGGGAACCGGAGCGGACCGCTCGGAGACGGCCACAGGCGCGACGGGTACCGGTACGACCGCGGGAGCCGGAGTGTAGAGCAGAGCGCCAGCCGGATATGAAATCGACGCCGAGAACTCGTCGACTGCGGTGTCAGCGAACTCGACGATCTCGGGCACCGCGCTGCGTGCAGACGCCGAAATCACCACAGGCGACTGTGCTGCGGCCCTTGCCACGCTGGGCACCGGCGGGGGCGCCGCGGGCATGACCACGGTCACGCGAGGCGGGGCGGGATTCGGCGCCGGGGCCGCGTGCGAGATCGGCAGCACCATCTGGTGCTCGGCCAGCTTCTTGCTGGAACGAGTGTTCAGAACGCCGGCAGTGGAAGCCTCGACGGCGGTGCGGCTCTGGAAGCCCGTCGCGATCACGGTCAGGCGCACCTCGTCGGTCATGTTGGAGTCGATGACCGAGCCGAAGATGATGTTGGCGTCGGGATCGGCAGCCTCCTGGATCAGGGTGCAGGCCTCGGTGACCTCGGCCAGCATCAAGTCGGGGCCGCCGGTGATGTTGACCAGGATTCCGGTGGCGCCGTTGATTGAAACATCCTCGAGCAGCGGCGAGTTGATGGCCATCTGGGCGGCATCGAGCGCGCGCTTCTCGCCCTTGCCGTGGCCCGAGCCCATCAACGCCCGGCCCATACCGGTCATGATGGTGCGCACGTCGGCGAAGTCGACGTTGATGAGGCCGGGCATCATCACCAGATCGCTGATGCCGCGCACGGCGGTGGCGCACACGCTGTCGACCATGTTGAACGATTCGCGCAGGGTCATGTGCTTGCCCGCCAGAGCGACGAGCCGATCGTTGGGGATGACGATGAGCGCATCCACCGACTTGGCCAACTCGGCCACGCCCGCATTCGCCTTCTTCTTGCGCTGCAGGCCCTCGAACATGAAGGGCTTGGTCACCACCGCGACGGTGAGCGCGCCCGCCTCGCGGGCCACCCGCGCGATCACGGGCGCCGCGCCGGTGCCGGTGCCGCCGCCCATGCCCGCGGTGACGAAGACCATATCCGCCCCGCCGATCACCTCGGCGATGCGCGAAGCATCTTCCAGAGCCGCGGCGCAACCGATGTCGGGGTTGGCCCCCGCACCGAGGCCCTTGGTCAGGTTTTTTCCGATCTGAATCTTGGTGGGCGCCTGGTTGGTCTCCAGCACCTGGCAGTCGGTGTTGGCGGCCACGAAGTCCACGCCCTGGATTCCGGCCTCAATCATGGTGTTGACTGCGTTGCCGCCGCCCCCGCCCACGCCTATCACCTTGATCTTCGGACCTTGAGCCTGGTCGTCGAATTCGAGCATGTGATCTCTCCTCAACTACTTGGATCGCATGGCCCGCGCCATGCTCCAAATTTTTCACACGACGAAATCGAGGGCGGGGCCTGGCGCGCGGCGGATTGAAGGCGGAAACCTGAACAAAGGTTCACGGGATCGCCAACGCACGGCGACTTCGGAGCTTCGATCTGGAGGGCAAGTGGGCTACGCTGAGCGACTCAGTCCTGAGAACTTGTGGAGGAAAGATTCGATGAAGACGGCAGCTGCGCGCGCAGGCTTGGCCTTGATGTTGGCTCTCGGCGGGTGTGCGACCCAGAAGGCGACGTCGCCGCATTTTTCTGACGTGGCAAAGCACCTGGACATGGGGGGCGAGGTCTTCTTGTACGCCGATGTCGACGGGGATCTCCCGGGGTTGGCCGACCAGCTCGACCAGCTCCTCAAGCGGGTGGGCAAGGCGTCTCCAGACCTCCATCTCGAACGGGTCAATGTCAGGCGCATCCTGGGAAAGCTCGGTCTCGACGATCTGTTGGCGTTGGGGCTCAGCTCGACCAAGGATGGCAAGGTCTTCCACAACAAGGCATTCCTGCAGCAGCGGGGTGAGCGGCGCGGTCTCTTGCTCCTCACCGGAGCGGCGCCGCGGGACCTCGATAGCGTCCGCCAGGCACCCAGCGATGCCGACGTGGTGCTCGAAACCGACCTCAAGCTCAAGTCGCTCTTCGACCTCGGCGAATCCATCCTCAAAGACATTCGTGGCGCCGAGGCGAAGGACCTCCTCGACGGCCTCGACGAGAAGATCCCAGGTACCTCGCTCACTCTTCGCCGCACCATCGACCAGCTCGACACCCGGCTGGTCGGGGTTCTGCGGGTTGCCGTCCCCGAGGGCCTTACCTTGGCCAGCGGCGGCAATGGCTTCGCCAAACCTGTCGCGCTCGATCTGCTTGTGGCCATCGACAACATGGCGGTCGTGTTCGACGCGGTCGAAGGGCTGCTGCGGCAGATCCCCACCATCAAGCACTCGCAAGATGGCGACCTGCGCCTGATGGAAATGGACGTTCCCATTCAAGGCGTGACCGGGCTCAAGCCGGTTCTGGCAAAGGACACCAGGACCGGGCGCGTGTTCCTTGCGACCAGCACGACCTTCGTGAAAGAGTTTCTCTCGGACAAGGCCGCCGCCC
>Ga0265330_10002483_pt1 | contig 10034 bp, 6 predicted proteins | sample 41919metaG_FD_202083 | JGI IMG/M metagenome (GOLD analysis project Ga0265330, IMG submission 202083) | Rhizosphere microbial communities from Carex aquatilis grown in University of Washington, Seatle, WA, United States - 4-19-19 metaG | ecosystem: Host-associated > Plants > Roots > Rhizosphere >... | reverse complement strand
ACAGCTCTCCCGCCCAGTTCTTTCCGCTGTTGAAATACACCTGGACAATGAACGTGCCATTGCCATGAACATTGGTGATGGAATGATCGGCAAGGTGAGCTGTCACATTGTATTTCAACGTGTTCCATTGCCCGGCCATCACGCTGCCGGAACTGCCGAGAAGTTGGTAGTCGTCGCTCGTAAACGCGCCGCCCGTCGCCGGACCCTGATAGGCTGCCCCAAAATGTGCACTGTCCGGGAAGCCAAACGGCACAAACACGTCGATATCAATTTCCGTTGCGTTAGTGGCATTACTCGCCGAGTAAATGCCGACATTGTCCCTGGCAATAGCGCCTTTGACAACGGCAACACTCCCTGTGTCGGAGAAACTCATTCCCGCAATGAGTACCCTGTTGGCTGCGTTCGTGGTGTCTACGCCATTGGCCAAGGTAAGCGCCGCGGGTCCCCATGACTCCTTGTAAAACCCGCCGACGTCTCCATGTGTGGTGAAATTGGTGATGACAAATTTCTTGACGGCAGGAGCGGCTGAGAGTGGAATGAGTGAGACATTGTCCACGTACACGCTGTCCGTCCATGAGGGCCAGTTAGTCACGCCCACGTTTTGAACCTGGATACCTGTCTGGAAAATGTTCCCTGTGGCAAGATTAAACGAGGGATCTTTGATCTGTTCCTGGGCAAGATCGAGCGAAAGGGGATACCATTTGTTTTTGGGAATATCCCTGGCAATCGTCTGAATTTCCCTCCATTGGTAATTCACGTTGTCCTGAGCATAGACCCCAAAGATCAGGCTGTCGGGTGTTGTGTCGGGGAGGTACACCCAGTAAGTAATAAACCTCGCGCCGTTTATGGGAAGACCGCCTGCCTGTCTCAGAACAAAGGCGCCCACTCTTGTGGAGTCCGCCGGGAAATTCCAATAGGTCTTCATGACGCCAGAACTCTTCGAAGTGGGATCCGGCGCTTGCTTGAGTGCTGTCAGAGCCGGACCGTTGCCCAGGTTGAGAAAGCCGTTGAGAGTGGTCTCGAAGTTTGCAACCACCGTCGGGGTGGATCCCACCAACGCCACATTGTCGACATAGACGCTGTCATTCCACGCAACGGTGGTGTCTGTCCCAGTATCGAATTGGATCCCCGTTTGAAAAACATTCCCCGTTGTGAGGTTGAACGTCGTATCGGTTATTTCGAGCTGAGCCAGGTTGATCGAAACGGGATACCATGTATGTGCGGGTATGTCGGATCCTTTTAACACCACGACATGCCAGGCATAATGGACATTGTCCTGTGCAAAAACGTTGACGGTAAATCCAGCCGGTATGGAGTCGGGGACATAGATCCAATAGGTGATGAATGCCGCTCCATGAACTGCGAGGCCGCCCGCGGGTTTCAACAGCACTGCGCCTTTGCTAAACCCAGTTCCGGGATAGGAGAAGTTAAGTTTCATGACCCCCGTGCTCACACTGGTTGGGTCAGCGACACGTGTAACCTTGGTCAATGCCGTTCCAAAATCGCTTGCAGCTCCTACTGCAAAGCCGCCCAGGGTTGATTCGAAATCTGCAATCACCTGCGCAAACGCGAGTGATGTTGCGGCAAGAACGACCACGAAGAACAGTATCAGACGCCTCATGTGACCTACCTCCTTCATGAGTATTTGTGATTGAGTATATTGTCGCGACAATTGCGATAATTCGGTTTCTGAGATTTTCGTTGACCCATCCCTGCGGCATCCAACCTCGCGGTCGTTGCCTGGCCCAGCAGGTGAGAGTAGTACACCGCAGAATATAGAAAAGAAATTCACGATAATCGAGTAGTGCATGCTGATCCTGAAGCAAGTCTGGAGATGCAAAAGGATGGGTGACGGGTTCTTGCTTGGATTGACCCAAATCCAGCACAAATCGAGAAGAAGGCACGCCTATCCCGAAACGTGGAACACTACCGATGAGATTAGGGCCAATCCAGATGAATCGTTTCAATGCCAAATGAACGCCGAGGTGTAAGTGGAAAGTGATATGGGAATTTTCGTATATTTCGGAATAGCATGGAGCCCAGAAGTCCTTCCCTCTCCTGCTTCTCACGATCTCTTCTCCGGGTTCTTTCCCTTGATCGAGAAAAACATCAATATCATCCAAGAAAGCATATGAAATCCATGCGTACCATTTCGGGTCTGTCGCTCGGTCTTCTCGCGGTAATTTTCGCTGGATCCGTCAGTATCGGGAACGGCCAGAGTCGAATCAGCTATAACAACCAACAGGTCTTTCTCAATGGTTCCAATGTTGCGTGGGTGAATTTCGCCCAGGACTTGGGCGGCATCACAGCTTTCGACACCGTGGGATTCCGCACTGTGTTTGATTCGATCCACGTTCACGGAGGGAATTCGCTTCGGTTGTGGCTTCACACCACCGGACAGTATACACCGCAGTTCAATGCAGGGGGCAAGGTCATCGGACCCGGCACGAATGCCATTGCAAATCTCCATAAAATTCTTGACATGGCGTGGGCACGGAAAATCGGACTCCAACTCTGTCTCTGGTCATTTGACATGATGACTAAGACTCTTCCTGCAGAGGTGACCAACAGGTCCGAACTGATGTTGACCGACACTGTGTATACGATGGCCTACGTGCGGAATTCCCTTATCCCCATGGTTGCCGCGGTAAAGGGGCACCCTGCAATAATTTCGTGGGAAGTGTTTAATGAAGCTGAAGGGATGAGCAACGAATTTGGCTGGTCAACGACCTACCATGTTCCCATGTCAGGCATCCAGATGTTCGTGAATCTTGTTGCCGGGGCGATTCACCGGACGGACTCGACGGCCAAAGTGACAACGGGCGCGTGGGCTATGACGGTGCAGTCGGATGTGACCCTTATAGCGAAATCCGTCGACCTTCAGACCCGTCTCAACGCGATGACTGAAGCCGAGAAGAAGGACATCGAAGATCGCTTTGCAGCCCGGCATGGTTTTCATATTTCTGCCGCCGAGATCATATCCAAGTTTGCAGCGACGACAAATCTCAATTACTACCGAGATGACAGGCTTGTTGCTGCCGGCGGAGATCCTGATGGAACGCTTGATCTCTATACCGATCATTATTACGATTGGGAGGGGACTGCGCTTTCTCCTTTTCACCACCCGTATTCCGTCTGGAATCTTACAAAGCCGCTGGTCATAGCGGAGTTCTATCCTCTCAACACGCTCACGATCCCGTACACCAATCTTTATGATCTCCTCCACACCAACGGCTATGCAGGGGCACTGTCATGGGGTTGGAATAGTGGTGGTTCCGGCGTAAGTCAGGATTCCATCGACAGAAATACGATGGCGGTTACTCAGAAGTTATTTTCGGAATTTCCAGACGAAATCGAGCTGAGCCCTGTTTCCGGGAAGATCTATTCCTATGTTGTCGTCCCCACTTCCATCGACAGTGGTGAGGTAAGCGTACTCGACTGGAAAACCACGCTTGGAAGCACGGCAACGGTCAACGGGGCTTCCGTTCCCATCCGCGGTACGATGGTCGTTACACCTTCGACGACGACTCCGTATACATTGAGGGCCTCCGGTACATCACACGATAGTTCTACGGTGGTTGTTACTGTCTATCAGACTGGGAAGATTATTTCATTTAGTGCCTCGCCGACCACGATTGTCGCCGGTGATGCTGCGATCCTTCGGTGGTCGGCTGCTCATGGTTCGAGTGTGTTTTTGAACAGCGCCATCGTCAATCGGGTTGATTCGCTCGTTGTTCACCCCGATTCTACAACGACGTACCGGCTGACCTCGTCGGGGGCAATCGCAGACACAGCGTATGCCACGATCAATGTTGTGCCGGTAGATCAAATCGACCGTGCCCTGGGAAGAACGATTATCGCGTCTTCAACGAGTACCACCCCAGGTTTCAACAACAAACAAAGCCTCGTTGATGGCGATACCACGACGCAGTGGGCAAGCGCATCATCTGACAACCAGTGGATTCAGTGTAATCTGGGACAGAACTACTTTGTGAAGAAGGTGGTCATCAAGTGGGGGAACAACTATGCGACCTCGTTTGGCATTTGGGGAGGGCCGAACAGCTCCAACTTTACTCTTGCCAAGACCATCACTGACGGAACAGGCGGAACGTCAGTAATCGACAGCATCAACCAGGATGCAACGGTGGTGATGGTCGCTCTCACCGCGCGTTCCTCTCCTGCAAGCGGTTATGCCATTCGGGAGCTCGAAATCTTCGGGATCCAGAGGCCCCTGGGGGTTCAACCACCGACAACAGGGATCCCTGCGCAGTTTGTCCTGGCACAGAACTATCCGAACCCGTTTAATCCTTCCACGACTATCCAATTTGGCGTTCCCCGCCAGTCGCATGTTACTCTGACGGTGTACAATCTCCTCGGCCAGGAGGTAGCGGTTCTCGTCAATAGTGACATGACGGCAGGATATCACAATGTCCAGTTCAGCGGGACGCGTTTATCCTCGGGCGTCTATTTCTATCGCATCCAGGCAGGCAGTTTTGTACAGACGAAAAAGCTGGTACTTCTTCGCTAAGACTCCTTTGCCGAAGAGAGAGGAATGAGCCCGCAGTGGGATCGTTCCTCTCTGACAAGGACAACCGATTCTTCTTTTGTAAGGGAGGCGACGGATAAGAGGAGTCGCAAATCCGGCCTCCCGTGTGTATGAATTTCAACGGAATTTCCCCCTCCCATGGAATCTCCCGTCCGTATACTGCATTTCGATGATAACCCTTTTGATGGCCAGCTTGTCTCCCGTGAAATTACCCGCCGTGGCATGCCTGCGCAACTATCGTGCGTTTCCTCAATGGCTGATTTCAAAAATGCTCTCGCAAAAAAGGACTTTGACATCGTCCTGACCGATTGTGGCATGTCCAGCGTTGACGGAGGCAAAGTGCTCTCGATGGTCCGTACGGCATGTCCGGACATCCCGCTTATCATGGTTACCGGGGAAGTTGGTGAGGAGCGGGCAATCGAGACGTTGAAACAAGGGGCGACAGATTATGTCCTCAAAAGTAACCTCCAGCGGCTTGTTCCTGCCATTGAACGTGCGCTCCAGGAGGGAGAACAATCCCGCAAAAAAGTTGAGGTTGAGGAACAACTGAGGAAGAGCGAACGTCTCTATCGGGCAGTGGGGGAGACAATCAACTACGGCATTTGGGTGTGCAACACAGATGGAAAGAACACTTACGCAAGCCCTTCGTTCCTGAATCTCGTGGGGATGACACAGGAGGAATGCTCGGAATTCGGCTGGGGAAGGGTGTTGCATCCTGATGAATCCAGTTCGACGATCGATGCGTGGAAAGAGATTGTTCGATCGGGTTCACAATGGGAACGCGTGCATCGCTTTATGGGAGTGGATGGGAAGTACCATCATGTGCTGGCACGCGGCATCCCCGTCCGCGACGAGAAAGGAAACATCATTTGTTGGGCGGGGATAAATCTGGATATCGAAGATCTGAAAGACGCCGAATCAAGACTCAGGTCCAGTGAGCAGATGCTCAAGGAAATCATCCGCTCATCTCCTTCATTTGTTTGTCTCTTGCGCGGGCCAAACCATGTATTTGAGCTGGCAAATGAGGAGTATCTTAAGCTCGTTGGGCGCCGCGACATCATTGGAAAGCCCAATCGTGAGGCGTTGCCGGACGGTGAACGACAGGGATTCGTCACCTTATTGGATCAGGTGTACAAATCAGGGCACCCATTCGTTGGCCGGGAAATGAAGGCAAAGGTCGGTGGGGGTGATGGACAACCGCCAACGGAGAATTACATTGATATGGTAATACTTCCAATGAAAGAGATGGATGGTTCTGTGTCCGGGCTCTATGTCCATGGCAACGATGTTACCGAACAAGTGCACGCGCGGCAGATCATTGAGCAGAACGAAGCGCGCCTCAACATGGTCATGGAATACGCGGATGTGGCAGCCTGGCAATGTGACTCCCAGTTCCGTTATACCTGGGTGTATCGACCTCGCTTGAGGATTCGGGCAGAGGATTGTATTGGCAAAACCGCGGTGGAGGTGGTCGGCGAGGACTCTGGAGGACAAGTTTTTTCTCTTCAGAAGGAGGCGATTTCAAAAGGCGCAAGCGCCCGTAGGGTGATCCGGTATATGTTCAATGGCGTTGAGCGTTTTCTTGATAGTCGGGCTGACCCGTTACGGGACAGTCACGGGACGATCATTGGCGCGATGGGGGTCAGCCTGGAAGTAACTGAACGCATGCAGACTGAGCAGCGCCTGAAGAAGAGTGAAGAATATATGCGTGCCATGGTCAAGAAGTCGAACGACCCCATGGTGCTCATCGACGAAACAGGGATCATCGAATGCATCAGTGAAATCGCTGCGCAACAACTCGGCTATGAGTTAGAGGATATTGTGGGAATACACGTGGAGAAGTTGCTGGATTGGGGAACAAAACTCGATTTGATGTTCCGCTACCAGGATTTCCTGCGGCACCTGCCTGAACCCTCGAAGTCATCGCTCCGTATTAAGCGAAAGAATGGCACATGGTGCTGGATGAATCTTTCGGCGAGCGTGATGAATTTCGGACAGAAGCCTCACAAGTATCTTTTGAAATCCGATTCCATCGAGCCGGAACGGTTCATCGGCAATCCTCAAGGATCACCACCCCGCATACCCTGAATCACGGCTTGGTCTGGCTTTTCAAGTCCCCTTTATGCTCCTGGCGCCGGCGTGCCGCTTCAAAGAGGACAAGACCTCCGGCCACCGAAGCATTCAGCGAACCAATCTTGCCGTACAAGGGGATCGACAGCACGAAATCGCAATGTTCGCGCACAAGGCGGCGGATGCCGCGCCCTTCGTTGCCTACGATCAGTGCGATAGGTGTTGTGAAATCCATTGCCGTATACAGGCGATCGCCTGACATATCAAGACCCGCAATCCAATATCCCTGCTCCTTCAATTCATCCATCGATTGCACGAGGTTGGTAACTTCGGCGACGGGCATGTGCTCGGTAGCGCCAGCGGACGACTTTACCACTGTTGCATTGATCGGTGCCGAGTGGTGTTTGGTAACGACGACTCCGTGAACGCCTGCACATTCAGCTGTGCGAATAAGCGCTCCCATGTTGTGAGGATCTTCAATCTCGTCGAGGAGAAGAAGGAATCCCGGTTCATTGGTCTCCTTCACTTTGGCGATCAGCTCTTCAAGCGTGAGAAGCTTCCTCTCCGCAATCACCGCAACCACACCCTGGGCTGTTTCTTCGGTTGCCAGGGCATTGAATTCCTGCCGGTCGGCGATGGCGATGGCAATCTTCTTCCGTTCCGCGGCGGCGGTGATTTCTGTGATCACGGAACCTCGAACGCCCTGCAGCAGCACAATCTTCTCGATGGCCGTGCCTGCGAGGAGAGCTTCCAGCACAGGCTTCCGCCCAACAATACTATGAGGCATCAGGATACCCTTAAGAAAAGTCCGGCAGCAATCCTATTTCGCCGGGGGAGAAAGTGTCCTGGGGGTGTTGCCAAGATAACGGAATCCGGCGATCCCCAGCAAGAACAATGGAATGCTTATGAGTTGTGCCTCTGAGAGGCCAAAAAAGAGGCGTGGATTGAGGCGAAGGAATTCGATGGAAAAGCGGAAAATGCTGGATACCATCAAATACAGGGCAAAAAGTCTTCCGTCAGGCCATGGCCGTTTTCTCAGGTTCCAGAGAATGGCGAAGCCGATAATTCCAAGGATCATCTCATACACAGGTGTCGGTTGGCATGGCGTGTTGTCGGGGACAACGCCACCAGGGAATTTCGCTACAATATTCGGGAATGCAGCAAGAGCTCTGGAGGGGGGGAATGTCCCTCTCGAATAGTCTGTTCCCCAGGGAAGCGATGTTGGAAACCCGTAATCGCCGTCACCGGACAGGTGACATCCAAGCCTTGCGACTCCATACCCGAGCATGAGGCCTATGCCTATGCCATCCCAGACTTTCCATTGTGCCACACGTTTCCGCCGGAGATACACATAGACTGAGATGATTCCGAGGAACAGTCCGCCGTACCAGGTCAACCCGCCGGGAGAGAATGCCATCCCCATCGGGTCGCGCACAAAATCCGACCATTCCTCCAGCAGGTACAGGATTTTCGCTCCGGCGATCCCTGAAAAAACGGCAATGACCGTAATGGTGCTTGCCATGTTCGGGTCAAGTTTCTTTCTCTTGAGTTCAAGGGAGAGAATATAGCTGCCGAGAAGAAATCCAATCCCCAGCATGAGCCCATAGCTGTAAATGGTGATGGGAGGAATGGCAAGACCGAGGAACCTAAAACCATGCATGTGATAGAGGACAGGAATCATGGGCTATTGAGACCAGAAGATTTTGTCTGTAAGTATTTCTACAAATGGATGATCGGGGGCGGAGAGTACCTTCACCTGTTTGGGGGTAATCCGGAGACTGAAGGTATTTACGCGACCATCGAGTCCTTCAATGGCGAGCTTGTACGTCCCGTTCAGGTTATCAAATTCCCGGATAAACCGCGCATGACCGGTCGAAGGCAAACTGAGTTGTGGAGTCTGCAGGCCGAGGACCTTGAAATGAATGGTATTGTCGGTCAGAGTTTCCCGCACAGACAATTCGTACTGGAAATTTGAAAATGCCTTGACCGTTTCCAGCTGAATCACCGTCGTGTTCTTTTGATCGAATTCATCACGATGGGGAGAGATGAGGAGTCTGTACTCCGGGCCTTCAGGCCCTTTCTTGCGTGACATTTCGATATTGCCTCGGCGAGGTCATGGCGCTTGGTGGATGGCAGAAATGGGAAACTTTCCTGCGTTGCTGGTTGGCTCTTTTGATTCCCAGCGGTAGTAAATCTCTTGCACGCTACACTTCGAGATACGTCGACTCTTCTTGTCGAAACAAATCAAGGACTTCACGCGGAGAATGCTGTTCCAACAGTTTCTGCCGGAATTCCTCCTTGTTCATGAGACGTGAGATCCGGCTCAGCAGCTTGATATGCGGCCCGACAAGGTTGTCTTTTCCGACGAGGAGGAAGACCAACCGGACGGGTTTCTCGTCCAGCGATTGATAATCGATCGGATCTGCTGTCACGGCGAACGCCGCAACGATATCGGTGACTGCGTCGGTTTTGCCGTGTGGGATGGCAAAGCCGTTGCCCACGCCGGTCGACATGATTTTTTCCCGCTCGAAAATGGCTTTCCTGACTTTCTCTCCATCAAGAACTTTGGGGGATTTTGCAAGAAGGTCGATCAATCCGTTCAGGATTGCTTCCTTTGTTTTGCCTTCCATCCCCGTCACCACAAGATCTTCGGTAAGTATGTCGCTGATCTTCATTGAGACTGCGCTTCCTTATGGTTCATCACGCCACTGGACGATGTGCCGAACATATTCACCGGCGAGGCGTGTCGCCGTGTCGGAATCCCGTGCTTCCACGTTCACATGAAAGAGCGGCCGCTCCTTGTCGGGAACGAGCAGCACGGACATCGCGGGTCCATCGCTATCAAAATGTATCTTGACTCCATCGACAAGTTCGCGTCGACGTCCTTCCGATGCGCTCATGATCTTCCGCATCACCTTTCCCTTGTATTCCCATGAACAGCTTACCGTGCGCTGCGATTGCGAGAGTTTGGGAACTGCGGCATCAAGCTCTCCGAGGTTGATGTCTGCCTGAGCCATCATTTCGAGAACCTTGGCGATGCTGTACATGGCATCGGTGGCAAAAAAGAAATCGGGAAAGATGAATCCTCCTCGCGTTCCGCCCACGAAGCGCATTCCTTTCGTCGAGGCGGCTTCCATCAAGGCAAGATGACTGTCGCGGGTCTTGGTGACTTCCACTCCGTGGCGTGCGGCCAGGAGGTCGACTTCCTCAGATGAACTGATGGGAACTGCAATCTTCTTGGCGTCCGGGTGTGTGCGGAGGAAAAGTTCTGCGATGAGCGAAAGCAGACGTTCGTTGGTGACTGCCTGGCCCCGTTCATCGACAAACGTCACCTTTTCGCCTCCGACATCGATAAGACAGCCGAGATCATATTGGAGTGAGGTGACGATATGAGTAAGCTGGTGGAGTGAATGCTCGA
>Ga0265330_10002476_pt1 | contig 10037 bp, 6 predicted proteins | sample 41919metaG_FD_202083 | JGI IMG/M metagenome (GOLD analysis project Ga0265330, IMG submission 202083) | Rhizosphere microbial communities from Carex aquatilis grown in University of Washington, Seatle, WA, United States - 4-19-19 metaG | ecosystem: Host-associated > Plants > Roots > Rhizosphere >... | reverse complement strand
TGCGTCATTTGGACTTTTCGATTTCTTACACCACGCGCGATCCGCGCGGCAGCGAACAGAACGGCAAGGAATATTTTTTCGTTTCCCGCGAAGAATTTGAAGCCATGATCGCGGCCGATGAGTTTTTGGAGCACGCGGAAGTTTTCGGAAACTACTACGGCACGGCGCGGAGGTTTCTGCGCGAGGCCGAGGCGCGCGGCAACGATCTGCTGCTCGACATCGATGTGCAGGGCGCGAGTAAAATTAAAGAGAAGATCCCGAAAGCGGTGAGCATCTTTATTCTTCCGCCGGACCGGGAGAAATTGGAATGGCGGCTGCGGCATCGGGGGCTGGATTCGGAGGCGGTGATTCGCCGCCGGTTGGACACGGCCCGACGAGAGATTGAGAATTACTCGAAATACGACTACATTTTAGTTAACAACCTGCTGGAGCAATCCGCGGACGAACTCAAGGACATTGTACTGGCGGAGCGGTTGCGGCAAAGCGGGTCGGAGCTTTCCGGAGAAGAGAAACAACTGATTCAGATCGCACAAGCTTGCCGGCTGGAACAGGCGCGGGAGCGGGTGCAACCGATTTTATCTTCGTTTCGCGGGTAGCACACGGTAAACGAAGTTTCTAGGGAGAGAGTATGAAGCTGGTGGAAGGGTTCGACAGCAACTACCGCTACATTCTGGTAGCAGCCCGGCGGGCGCGGCAACTGCAAGGCGGCGCGCCTCCGGTGATCGATACCGGATCGCGCAAACCCTGCCGCATCGCGCAGGATGAAATCAAGGCGGGCAAAGTGAAATGGCTGATTCCGGAAGTTCCGAAATTGCCAGTAGAAGCCGCCAGCGAAATTTTGAACAAGGCGTTTCCGGAAGACGCGTAGCCTTGTTGCACTGGCAATCGTTATTTGGGTTAGTAATCAAATAAGATTTGTCATCCTGAGCGAAGCGAAGGATCTGCTTTTTGGTCAACTCAACAGACAGCAGGTCCTTCGCTTCGCTAAGGATGACAATTCATCTGAGGGCGGGACCCAATCTTAAAGTTTCCGCCGTTTTCCTCTTATGAAAATTGCGCTGGGTGTGTCCGGTGGGATTGCAGCTTACAAGGCGGCGGAAATCGTGCGCCTGTTGCAAGACCGCGGCATTGCCGTGCAAGTCGTGATGACGGCCGCAGCGCAGGAATTTATTCGTCCGCTGACCTTCGCAGCGCTCTCCGGAGAAAAAGTCATTACCGATATGTTCGGCGGGGATGAATCTCAGGCGAACGTCGAGTCGGCGATCGAGCACATTGCGCTGGCGCAGGCGATCGATGCTCTTGTGGTCGCTCCGGCCACGGCCGATGTGCTGGCGCGTTTCGCGCAGGGAATTGCCAACGACTTTCTCAGTACTTTGTATCTTGCGACTACCGCTCCGGTGGTCGTTGCTCCAGCGATGAACGTCAATATGTGGAACCATGTGGCCACGCAGGCGAATTTGGAAATCCTGCGCCAGCGCGGCGTTCGCATTGTCGAGCCAGGCAGCGGATATCTGGCCTGTGGCATGACCGGCGCGGGGCGGTTGGCGGCGAATGAAGCGATTGTCGCGGCGGTGATGGAGACACTCGGCGCAGCGCAAGACCTGGCGGGTGAAACGCTTCTGGTGACGGCGGGGCCGACGCGCGAGAAGATCGATCCCGTGCGGTATTTAACCAACCGGTCGAGCGCGCGCATGGGATACGCCATAGCGGAAGCGGCGCTGCGTCGCGGCGCGCGCGTGCTGCTAGTGAGCGGGCCGACAACGATCGCCGCTCCGGCTGCGGCCGAACTGACGCGAGTGGAGACGGCAGAAGAGATGCTGACGTCGGTCGTGAAATTGCTGCCCCAGAGTACGGTGGTGATCAAGACAGCGGCCGTGGCCGACTTTCGTCCGAAAGCCGCAGCGGAGCAGAAGATCAAGCGCACGGGCCCGATGATGCTGGAACTTGAGCCGACAACGGACATTTTGGCGGAGGTCGCGCGCCGGAAGACAACTCAAATCATTGTTGGATTTGCAGCTGAGACGGAGAACGTACTCGAAAACGCGCGCAAGAAACTAGCGTCGAAATCGCTTGACGCAATCGTTGTCAACGACGTTTCGTGCGAGGGCGTTGGTTTCGATTCCGAACGGAACGCGGTCACCATCATCTCTGCGAGCGAAGTGGTTGAGGTTCCCGAGACCTCGAAATGGGAAGTCGCTCAGCGCGTGCTCGATCAGGTTGTAAAGTTGCGAAAGCTTAGTGACGTTGCCTCACGTTAGCCAATCTTATTCACCACGAAGACTCAGATACACGGAGAGACCAAAAAGACGTTTTTCGCTTTTCTCCGTGACTTCGTGTCTCCGTGGTGAAAAGTTGTTATCCTTAATCCGCAATGCCATCCGCACTTGATCCCGAACTTCGACGCGCGCTTGCCGCTCGCATACGCTACTACAACGAGTTGGGGATCTACGATTTTTATCGGCGGCCTTTGTCGGACTGCGCCGGAGCATTTGCATCTGCAATTGCGGTGGACGATCCGGAAGCAGATATTTCGCAGCCCACACTTGAAACAGGAGAAGAGATGAGTCCACGGAAAGCTGCGGCAGTTGCGCCGCCGGTTGCCGAAGAAAATATTTTTGATGCGATCGCACCCAAGCCCGAGCAGAGTGTTGGCGATCCGGTGCAGGCGCTAAAGATTATCCGCGAAGACCTGGGCGACTGCACGCGCTGCGCGCTCCACAAGCAGGGACGAAAGCAGATTGTGTTTGGCGTCGGCAATCCCACTGCCGAGTTGATGTTTGTGGGCGAGGGGCCGGGCGCCGATGAAGACGAAAAGGGAGAGCCCTTCGTGGGGCGCGCTGGGCAACTGCTCAACAACATGATCAAAGCCATGGGAATCGAGCGCGAGCAAGTTTATATCGCGAACATCGTGAAGTGCCGTCCTCCGGGAAATCGCCAGCCGGAACGCGACGAATGCGCGACCTGCTCGCCGTTTCTGATGCGGCAGATCGCGGTCGTCAAGCCGAAGGTGCTTGTGGCACTCGGCGCAACCGCCGCCAAAACGCTGTTGGCGATGAGCGCTTCGATGATGCAACTGCGCGGGCGCTTCTACGACTTCAAACCCGCAGGAGTACGAAGCAACGACCCCAACTGGGATGGATGCAAGCTGGCCGTCACCTACCATCCAGCGTTTCTGCTGCGCGATCCGCGGCAGAAGGGCGAAGCGTGGAAAGACTTGCAGATGGTGATGAAGGAGCTGGGGATGAAGGCACCAGCTAAGAGCACGGAATAGGAAGCACGAGCGGGACGCACCATGGCTCCATTGCCGGGGATTACCCCCCTCTATGCCGGTATATTGGAATCATATAGTTAGCGTTGATTGCAGACGCAAAGTATTCAAAAATAACAACTTATATGTAAAGTATTCAAAATTAAGGCCTTAGTTGTAATTTTTCCTGTCGTCATCCGTAAAGTATTCAAGAATAACGACTTATATGTAAAGTATTCAGGAATAAGGAGTTAGCTAACAGCTATCAGCCATCAGCTATCAGCCATCAGCCGTCAGTAAAACCAGGCTAAATGCCGACTTAGAAACGACCGCCAAGGCAACAAACGAAAAAGGGTACGGGAAGGAGTCCGCACCCTTTTCTTATCTACAGTTCTATTATATCAATTCAGCCTACACACACCGCCAAGTTTTCGGACTTTATTTTGCCAGGCGATGCAGCGACTTACAGGGAAAATCGTCGAAAGAAGGGCTTGACAGGATTTTTCAGAATCGAGAGATGGGCCTGCAAGTATCGCAAGGCTACCATCCCGCATTTCTGTTGGGCGAGCTGTGGCTAGCTTTTCCGCCGCCGCTTATATATCCAGCAATCAATCAACTAGCCGACACCGTAGTACCACGCGAAGATCATGAGAGGTATCAAGACCATAAAACTTGAAATCTCACTAACACCTCGACGTCCAAGAGCGCGAACCAACCACATGCCGATAACGAATGCAGGGCAGGCGGAAAGCATCAGGATCGAGGAGAGTAGCCCTGGAGAAACCCACTCGACTACGGGGTCCCAGCTAACACAACCGGCTTCCGCGTTTTTGCAAGGGGTCCCGATTTGGGGCTGCCGGTTAAGCGGGTCGGAATCTAATCGGATAGACGACCAGTAGAAGTACCGGCCCGGTTCCTTTTGATAAGCACGGTTCCTATGCAATGATACAAAGCTATCCCCAGCGAACAGTAGCAATCCAATTACAGGCAGAATCAGTTGCCAGCGTTTTCGCATATACAATTAGACACCGCGCGACCGGTTGATGGCACTCGCGAATTGTGAATATTCACGAATTCCCCGAGCGTCATAGCTTTCTCGAAGCAACGATGTTCTAGCGTGTGCCGCCAAGTTCGCCATCGTAAGCGACCTTGTGGGGTCTAATGCCTTTGCCGATCCCGCTGGCAGCTGCGATTCTCAGGTCGTAGTCGTTTTGAAGATTGAGCCAAAACTGCGCGGGCAGTCCGAAGTACTTTCCCAGGCGAATGGCAGTGTCTGCGCTGATGGCGCGGTCTCCTCGGACGACTTCATAGATGCCCGGAAAATTGAGGGCCTTGGCCAGCGCATAGGCAGACACGCCCATGGGCTCCATGAACTCGGTCTGGAGAATTTCTCCCGGATGAATCGCAAACACCTTTCTTGTTTTGGCCATACGCACTCCTATCCTCAGTGGTAATCGACGATCTCCACATCAAAAACACATCCGTCCCGCCACACAAAACACACGCGATATTGATCGTTGACTCGTATGCTGTGCTGTCCAGCGCGGCTTCCGCGAAGCGCTTCCAGTTGGTTCCCCGGAGGCACCTTCAAATTGTCGAGTTTGACCGCTGCGTTCAAAATAGCGAGCTTCTTGAACACCCTTCGTTCGAGATCGGCCGGAAGCCGGTGGCATCTGCCCGACTGCCACAACTCTTCGGTTTCCTTGTCGCGGAAACTTACGATCATTGACTCCATACTAACGTATCGCAATACTAATGTAAAACAGTAGTATTATTCAATCTTGCGGGATTTCATGGGATCTCTTCCTGTCCCATTTCGGCGACATCCCGCTCGCCGTGCCGCTCGACATGGAATTCACCATCCCCGCAATGCCTGCGGTTTTGGACTCGGGTTTTTTCCGGGCCTGATTTACAATTTCAATGAGGTCTCACATGACACGCAAATTGAATTTTGTAGTCATAATTCTTCTCGTTTCATTCTTCGCCTGGGCCCAGGCGCCTTCCGCTCCTACTCCTGCCATCGAAGCCCGCGCGGATTCGATGCTGAAGCAACTCTCGCTCGAAGAGAAGATCGATCTCATCAGCGGGTTTAACGCGTTCTACATCCGCGAAATCAAGCATATAGGCCTTCCCGCTCTAAAGATGTCCGACGGCCCGATTGGGGTCCGCAACTATGGGCCTTCGACAACGTTCGGTGGCATCGGCCTGGCTGCCACATGGGACAAGGAACTCATTGAGCGCATGGGCGCAGTCGTCGGGCAGGACGCACGTGCCCGCGGCGTTCATTTCATGCTCGGACCGGGCGTCAATATTGCGCGCGCTCCTTTGTGTGCACGGAATTTTGAATATTTTGGCGAAGATCCCTACCTCACCTCGCGCGCCGCTGTCGCTTACATCACGGGCATGCAGAGCCAGAGCGTCAGCGCGACCATTAAGCACTTCATGGGCAATAACCAGGAATTTCTGCGCCACGACGCCGATTCCATTATCGACGAGCGCACCATGCGCGAAATTTATATGCCGACGTTCGAGGCGGCTGTCAAGGAAGCGCATGTGGGTGCGATCATGGATTCCTACAACCTCACCAACGGCCAGCACATGACCGAGAACGGCTACTTGAACACAGATGTGGTCAAGAAGGAGTGGGGCTTCGGTGGCATCATGATGTCCGATTGGGACGCAACCTATGACGGTGTGGCCGCGGCCAATGGCGGCCTTGATTTGGAGATGCCCTTCGGCAAATTCATGAATCGCGCCACGCTGTTGCCCGCGATCAAATCGGGCGCGGTCAGCGAAGCGACCATCGACGAGAAGGTCCGCCGCATTCTGATTACCGCGATCCGGTTCGGCTGGCTCGACCGCGAACAGACGGACCTGTCGATTCCGCTGCTGAATCTGCAGGGCAGTCAGGTTGCACTCGAGGCGGCGCGCTCCAGCATAGTGCTGCTAAAGAACGACGGCAATCTGCTGCCGCTTGACAAAGCGAAAGTCCGGTCGATCGCGGTGATTGGCCCCGATGCCTATCCTGCGCAGCCTGTGGGCGGAGGCAGCGCCGGCGTTCGTCCGTTTGCCAGCGTGAGTTATCTTGAAGGGCTGGCGCAGTATCTCGGCAACAATGCCAAGGTTTATTACGAGCCTGGAATTGCATCGCTCGAAGAAATGGTCAGAGCCACCTCGTTCTCTGTCGACGAGGCCGGCAAACAGGCAGGTCTGAACGCCGAGTTTTTTAACAATGCCGGGTTGAGCGGCGACCCTGCGGCCCGCCGCATCGATGAGCGCGTCAACGTTGTGCACGGTCTGGGTGACGGATTCCACCGAAACGAAGCCTCGGCCCGCTGGTCGGGATACATCACGCCCGCGAATCCGGGCGAGTATCTGGTATTCGTCGAAGGGCCGGGCGAGGGCGGCGGCTACCGGTTGTACCTCGACGACAAACTAATCATTGATAACTGGCACTGGGCGAAGAGCATGGTGAACGAGACACGCTTGTCTATTGGAGCAGGTCCGCACAAGTTCCGCTTCGAATACTTTTCCCAGTGGAGCTGGGGAGGACCGGTCATCAGGGTTGGGATCATTCGTCCCGAAACCATGGTGAGCGCCGCTGCCAAAGCCATCGCTTCTCGCGCCGATGCGGTGGTGGTCGCTGTTGGATTCGATCCTCACAGCGAGAGCGAAGGCGCCGACCGCACTTTCCAACTGCCGCCCGCGCAGGACGAACTCATTCGCGCGATTGCGGACGCGAACAAGAACACAATTGTTGTGTTGACTTCCGGCGGGGCTGTGGACATGACCGCGTGGGTCGACCGCGTTCCGGCGCTTTTCGAATCCTGGTACTCGGGGCAGGAGGGCGGCACCGCGTTAGCGCAGTTGCTGTTTGGTGAATACAGTCCTTCCGGAAAATTGCCAGTCACGTTCGAACGGCGCTGGAAAGACAACGCAGCTTACGACAGCTACTATCCGAAAGCCGAGGACAAAGGGAAAAAGGTTACATACTCCGAAGGAGTGTTTCTCGGCTACCGCCACTTCGACAAGTCGAACGTCAAACCGCTGTTCCCATTCGGCTACGGTCTCTCGTACACGACGTTCACTTATAAGAACCTGTCCGTCACGCCCGCCAGCGTGAGCGGAGATCAAACCGTCACCGTGAGTTTCGACGTGGTCAACACCGGGTCACGCCCCGGCGCCGAGATTGCGGAAGTGTATGTTGGCGAGCCACACGCCAGCATCGCACGGCCAGTGAAAGAGCTGAAAGGATTCTCTCGAGTATTCTTGCAGCCGGGCGAAACCAAACATGTTTCGGTTGAACTGAATCGGAGAGCGTTCTCTTATTACGACGTAAAGAAGCATGACTGGGTTGCCGATGCAGCCGATTTCGATATCCTGGTCGGACGTTCTTCAGCCCAAATCGAACTTACAGGGAAGGTAACGCGGCAGAATCCGTAAGCGAGCTTCAAGAATCGGATTCGGAAACGGAGCGGCACGCCTCTGACGGAAATCGCGTCGGCAGGGTGGCCGCTCCTTGTTTTTTACTTGTTCCAGTCGTGCATCCTTACTCATGTAGATTTGCGGCGACTACCGCCTGTCCGAGGCTCAAGCCGCCGTCGCCGGAAGGCACTTCTTTCTGCGTGAACACTTCAAATTCAAACTCAGTCAGCCGCGTTTCGAGCCGCTGCGACAGGTAGACGTTGTTGAATGTTCCGCCACTCAGGCACACACTATTCAGCGCGGTTTTCTTTCGCAGGAGCGTTGCGATCTGGACGAACCCCTCAACCAGTCCGTTATGAAAACGCCGGCTGATTGTTCCGGCCGAAACACTTCGGCCAAGATCGTCCAGTAAGGCTTCAAACAGCGAACGAGTGGCGATGATCCAGTGATCGCCTTCTGGTACAAGTTTTATCGGGTAGGCCGTGTCATCGATTGATGTTCCGGTCTCTGAAGATGGCATCGCCATCTCTAACTCGATAGCAGCCTGGGCCTCATAATTGACCTCCTGACGGATACCGACTAACGCAGCCACGGCATCAAACAGACGCCCGCAACTAGACGTAAGTGGCGAGTTCACTCCTTGTTTCATCATGCGCACGAGAAGATCAACCTTTGATTGACTTAGTTGGTGCACGAACTGAATATCCAGTTTCAGTAATTCGTGCTTCAGATACTCGCGTCCGAAATGATGTGCCAGGTAGCTTACTGCCATCCGCCATGGCTCGCGGATCGCGGCTGCGCCACCGGGCAAAGGCACATACTCGAAATGAGCGACGCGTTCGAAGTCTTCATACCCAGCAATGAGCACTTCCCCGCCCCAGATATTCCCGTCCGTGCCGTAACCAGTGCCGTCGAGGGCAAATCCGATCACGCGGCCTTCCATGTGGTTCTCCGCCATGCAACTGGCAATATGCGCGTGGTGGTGCTGTACACCGACTAACTTCACTCCATTTTGTTGCAATGCCCACTTGGTGGAGAAATAGTCGGGGTGAAGATCGTAGGCGATAATCTCCGGATGTATTTCGAGAATTCGCTCCAAATGCACAATAGCTTCGTGGAAAAAACTATAACTTTCGACGTTCTCCAAATCTCCGATGTGCTGACTCAAGAACGCGTGCTTTCCTTTGGTAAGACAAATGGTACTCTTGAGTTCGCCTCCGACGGCCAGTACCGCAGGCTGATCTTCTTTAGTTCGATCATCCTTCAAGAAAACGGGCACTGGTACAAAACCGCGGGAACGCCGGAACTGATGCGCGACACCGCCTGCGACTCGCAGGACGGAATCGTCGCAACGCAGCAAGATGTCGCGATTATGCACGAGAAAATAGTCGGCGAGGCCGTTCAATCGACGGACTGCTTCCCGGTTATCGATTGCAATCGGCTCCTCGCTCAAATTACCGCTGGTCATTACCAGGGCCTTAAACCCTCCCTCGGCGAGCAGCAGGTGATGAAGCGGCGTGTAGGGCAGAAAAATCCCCAGGTAGCGATTGAAGGGAGCGACCTCGTCGGGAATTGCGCTGGGATTATTCTTCGGCAAAAGGACGATCGGCCGCTGCATCGATTGAAGGAGCGTGCTCGCCGCCTCATCCAATTCGCAGATTTCCTGAGCAGCCTGTAAGTCCGCAACCATCACGGCGAACGGTTTGTCGACTCGGCGCTTCCGCTGACGCAGCAGAGCTACCGCACCGGGGTTTGTCGCATCCGCAGCCAGATGAAATCCGCCCAAGCCCTTCACTGCAACAACCAGTCCGGCCTGTAACTTGGCGGCGGCTTTGGTAATTGGGTCGCGGCATTCAACTTTCTTCCCCGACTTGTCCCAGAGTTCGACTTGTGGCCCACATTGCCAGCAGGCGTTGGGTTGGGCGTGAAAGCGGCGATCCAACGGATTTTCATATTCAGCGAGACACGCCGGGCACATGGAAAACGCGGCCATGGACGTGCTCTTCCGGTCGTAAGGAATATCACGAACGATGGTGAAGCGCGGTCCGCAGTTGGTGCAGTTGATAAACGGATAGCGATAACGCCGGTCATTCGCGTCGAACATTTCACGCAAGCAGTCGGGACAGACCGCAATGTCCGGCGAAATGAGGGTGCGGACTTCTTCTCCCTCGTGGCTCGAAACGATGCGAAAGTCATGATCGTTATTACACGGTAAGTCGCGAACGGTCAGGCCGGTAATTCGCGCCAGGGGCGGCGCTTCGGCGGACAGACGCTCGATGAAATCCTGGACAGTTTCTGCCGGGCCCTGTATTTCGATGGTGACTCCCGCGGATGTATTGCAGATCGTGCCGTTAAGTTGGCGAGT
>Ga0265330_10002474_pt1 | contig 10044 bp, 4 predicted proteins | sample 41919metaG_FD_202083 | JGI IMG/M metagenome (GOLD analysis project Ga0265330, IMG submission 202083) | Rhizosphere microbial communities from Carex aquatilis grown in University of Washington, Seatle, WA, United States - 4-19-19 metaG | ecosystem: Host-associated > Plants > Roots > Rhizosphere >... | reverse complement strand
CGATCCCTGCGCCCGCTTTCCTCGAAGACTGTGCGCAGTCCCTCGAACTCGGCCGCGTCGCCGGCCTTGGTGCCGGTGCCATGCGCCTCGACCAATTCAACCGTTTCGGGCCCAAAGCCCGCATCTTGGTACGCCCGACGCAAGGCCTTGGCCTGGCCCGCGGGCGCGGGCGCGTAGATGCTCTTGGTGCGGCCGTCGGACGAGCTGCCCAGGCCGGCCACTACGGCGTAGATGCGATCCCCGTCGCGCTCGGCATCGGCCAGGCGTTTGAGCGCCAGCATGCCAATGCCTTCGCCGAGCAAGGTTCCGTCCGCCGCATCCGAGAACGGCCGGCAGTCGCCGGTCGGCGACAGCGCCGGCGTCTTGCTGAAACAGATGTACATGAAGATGTCGTTCATGGTGTCGGCCCCGCCGGTGATGACGAGGTCCGAGTGACCCATGTCGAGCTCGGCCATGGCCATGGACAAGGCCGACAGGCTGCTGGCGCAAGCCGCATCGGTCACGCAGTTGGTGCCGCCCAAATCCAGGCGATTGGCGATGCGGCCCGCGACCACATTGCCCAGAATTCCAGGGAAAGAACTCTCTTGCCATTCGACGTAGTGGGCGGCGATGCGCTCGCAGGCGTCGGCAACCTTGTCTTCCGGCAGGCCCATCTCGCGCAAGGCCTTGACCCACACCGGTCGCTGCAACCGGCTGACCATCGAGCCGAGCAACTCCTGCGCTGACGTCACGCCCAGGATCACGCTGACCCGGTCGCGCGGCAGATCCTTGAACGAGCCGCCGCACGCGTCTTCCAGCACCTGTTGCGCCACGATGAGCGCCAGCAGCTGGTTGGTGTCGGTGGACGGAAGGATCGATGGCGGCACGCCCCACGCGACCGGATCGAAGTCCACCTCGGGCAGAAACGCGCCCCGTTTGCAGTAGGTTTTGTCGCGCGCGCGCGGGTCGGCATCGTAGTAGTCGTCGATCAGCCAGTGGCTGGCGGGCACGTCCGTGACCAGATCGCGGCCGGCCAGGATGTCCCGCCAGAAGCCGTCCTTGTCGATCGATCCCGGGAAAAGAGCGGCGACGCCGACCACGGCAATGGGCTGATGTTTGGCTTGAGTCTTCATGCGCTACGAACAACGGCCAGACGGCCGGGAGCGCGGAGTATAGGTGAGAAACCCACCAAGAACCCGCCTTGGTTAAGGGGCGAGTCGCGCGCGGTGACGCCGCGCAGCGCCAGAGCAGCGCATGATCTGCCGGCCCAAGTGCGGAGGTGCTTCTTTGCGATCAAGGACCTGCGTTTCGTCGGCTCGAGCCCGCAGCCGAAAAATATGTCGGGCGCCACGACAGGGTCGTCTCAATCCGATGCACCGGTGGCAGGATCAGGTACACCGAAAATGACCCTACCTTGTGCTGACGAAAAGCAACGGGATCGCAACCGGCAGATCCTGGCCGACCCTGCCGGCAAAGGGGCGGGACGCAACCGCGCGTATGCAATTCGCGAGCTGAGCGTCCTGATCCACGGTGACCTCCACGTCATGCACACTGCCGTCCGCAGCCAAGACCCATTTCACGTCCGCGCGGGTTGCCAGCACGCCTCGCCGCCGGGCCGATTCGTAACACATGCGGAACAAGACCTTGCGCTGGCCGATCTCCTTCACGATGCTCTCGTCGAGCGCGGTCATGGCTGGGGCCGGCGGAACTGCGGCCGGCCGGGCCGGCTCGTTCGGCTTGGCTGGCGGCTGAAACCTGATCCTGTGCTCGGCCGCCGCAGCCAGCGAGCCGGCGGGCTCGATGGGGGTCACGCCGTGCAGGTGGGCCACGTCCGCGACCTTTCCGCGCGTCGCCGCCAGGTCGGCCAGGCGCGGATCGACCGTGGTGCGCTGTCTGCGCCGCGCCTGTCGCCGGCTGGAACGGTCTGCGCCCGTCGCTGCCGCGGCCCGGACCGGGTCTGCCTCATCGACCGCGGTCGAGCCACTCTCGGCTGGCGTTGCCGCTTTCGGCTTCGCCGCGAATTCCACTCCTCGCGCCGGCACGGTTCCAGCGGGGTCAGTGCGCTTGCCTGAGTCCGCATCTGGGGCCCGGCGGGCGCGCGTCCTGTGGGCTGGCGCCGCGTCTGGTACACCCTCCTCGCCGAGTGCCCCATGGGCTGGCAGCGACAGCCACACGAGCCAAGCGAGCTGGACCACGCGGCGAATGCCTGCAGGGCGCTGCAAGATCCGATAGGTCACGCCCCCACCCGCTCCCTGTGGGCACCATAACGGCGACGCGAAGGAGTCCCCGGCGAGCAGGCGCGCGGCGCACGGACGGCCGACACCCCAACGCCGGGGTGTCCCTGCCGTCCAACGTCGCCGCACAGCGTGACAGCCGTGGTCAAAAGTGCCAAGCCCACGGGCCCATAATATGCCGGCTGAGACAGAACTGCTCGTTGTGGCTGTGCAAACGCCGCAGACCGGGTTCCACGATTCCTCGCCGGGCCCAAGAACGACAGCGGGTCCATGTCTCGAAAGCGCAGCGACCACGCAGATTTCGATTCTTCGCTCCCATAACTTCTGGCGGTATGCTTGCGGCCACCATGCTGGCGCAGGAGTTGGATCGCGACGCGTTTCTGGAATGAGCGCGATGGCGGGAGGATTTCGATGGCCAATATCCACGACCTGACCAAATACCTGGACCAGCCCGAAGGCCCGCTGGCCGCCGTGGTCGAAATGTTCCCGGATATGGTGTTTGTCGTCGACCGCGAGGAACGCGTCCTGCACATCAACACGCTCGCGGCGCACTCGCTGGGGGGAACGCCTGCGCAGTTCATCGGACGCGAGCAGGGCAGACTCTTTCCTGGCGATCTGGGCGCGCGGCACAGCCAGTACATCCAGCAGGTCTTTCACACCGGCGAGATTGTCGTGACGGAAACCCACCAGGAACTGCACAACGAGCCGGTATGGATCGACTCGCGCCTGGTTCCACTCAAATCGCCTGACGGCCAGGTGCGGGCGGTCGCCGGCATCGTGCGCGACGTGACCGCCCGGGTGCGCGCCCAGGAATCGCTTGCGGTGCGCGAGGCCTACCTGCGCGCCATGCTCGACAACTTCCCTTTCCTGGTGTGGCTGAAGGACGTCGAAGGCCGTTTCTTGGCCGTGAACGAAACCTTTGCGCGCTCCTGCGGCCGCGCGCAAAGCGCTGACGTGGTCGGGCTGACTGATTTCGACGTGTGGCCGAGAGATCTGGCCCAGCGCTATGTCGACGATGACTTGAGCGTGATGGCCTCACGCAAACAGAAAGACGTCGAAGAGCCGATTTTCACCGAGGGCGCGCCCCGGTGGTTTGAGACCTTCAAGACGCCGGTGCTCGACAAACGGGGCCAGGTGCTCGGCACCACCGGCTTCGCGCGCGACATCACCGAGCGCCAGCGCCTGCAAGAGGAACTGCGGGCCCAGCGCGAGCAACTGCGTGCGCTGGCCGCTCACGTGGAATCGGTGCGAGAAGAAGAGCGGGTGCGCATTGCCCGCGAGATCCACGACGAATTGGGCCAGGCGCTCACCTGCATGAGCATGGACCTCGCCTTTCTGGACAAGCAGCTGCCAAAGGAAAACACCCAGGCCGCCGCGCGGGTGTCGGCTCTGGCCACGCTGGTCAAGGAAACAGTGAACACCGTCCGCCGCATCTCCGCTGAACTGCGCCCCAGCATCCTCGACGACCTCGGCCTGGGTGCGGCGGTGGAATGGCTCGCGCATGACTTCGAAACCCGCACCGGGATCGACTGCGCCGTGTCCGTGCCCGGCACCATCACCATGTCAACCGAGCGATCCACGGTGGTATTCCGCATCTGTCAGGAGGCGCTGACCAACGTCGCCCGCCATGCCAACGCCAGCCACGTGAGCATCGATGTGATCGAAGCGGGCGACACCCTGACCCTCGAAGTGCACGACAACGGCCGTGGCATCAGCGAAGAAGAAATCCGTCGAGCGGACTCGCTCGGGCTGCTCGGTATGCGCGAACGGGCAGCCCTGCTCGGCGGCGTGGCCGAGGTTAAGGGCGATGCGGGTCATGGCACGTCGGTAACCGTCCATGTGCCCCTGGCACCTTCGTCCGCGACGAAGATTTCGTAGATTCGCAGCCGCGGGCCAAACGCCAGCGGTGGACCGGCAGCGAGCCGTCCCCTCGCCCGGCAGTTCCGAGAACCGAACGGGCGAGGTCGGATTGATTATTCCGGCTTAGTCACAAGTTCCGGAGCAGGGAACCCAGGTCCCTTCGGAGGCTGTGATGGTCGCGGTGCCGTCCGTCAGCCCAGTCGCCTTGGCTGTTACCGTGATGGTCCCCGCGCCCGTCGCCTGAACCAGGGCATAGGCTGCGCCGCCGAAGCTGCTACGGGTATTGCCGCGGAAACTCTCCTGGGTATTGCTCCCGCTGTCCACCGCGATGATAGTTCCCGGTCCGGTTATGGAGAAGGTTATCGAAGTGTCACTCGACACCTCGGCCTTCACGAACGAAACGTCGTCCACATCGTTCAGTATCGTGTCGTGGTCTGCCGTCAGCACGACCTTGCCCGCCGCCGCTTTGCTGGCCGGAGCCGACGACTGCGGCCCTCCCCAAATCTTGGACCACTGATAGCCAATTGACCTCACGGCTCCCATCTCGTCCATCAGAGCCCCGCTGCCCCCGATCTTGGGCCACCCGCTGGTGCTGGTGATCTCGCCCATGTAGTCCACGCCTGTCCACATGAACTCGCCCGTCAGTCCCGGCGTGCTGGTCACCAGGTTCCAGGTGCTGGTTTCGGTGCCCATTTCGGTCAGCAAGCCGGATTTCGTGGATACGTTCGCCTCGGCCTGGGTACAAGCCGCGGTGTTGTAGTTGTTGCCCCAAACGTCGAGCAAGCTGTTCGTCGGTCCGCCCACGTCGCCGTTTTGCGGGTCGAGCAATGCCTGGGTAACCAGGTGCGAGGTGTCGAGCGAGTGCGCTATCTTGATCATCTCGGTAAGGATGGGCGTTCGCGAAGTCATCGAGTCGTGGATTTCATTGCCCGTGCTGTAGAGAGCCACGCTCGGGTGGTTACGATCGCGCATGATGAAGCCGGTGAAATCCACCTCCCACCAACTCTTCCCGGTGGCGGCCGAAGGCAGCGGAGGCATTCCGGTCGGGGTGGTTGAGGGCTTGTTGAAGTAGGCGGCGTAGTCGCCGACATCCGAATATTTGTGCGCGGCCCATACGTCGGTGAATTCGTCGAGAACCAGCATGCCCATCCGGTCAGTCAAGTCCAGGAACTCCGGGCTGGGCGGATCGTGGGCCGTGCGGATGGAGTTCACGCCGATCGCCTTGAGCTGTGCCAATCGCCTCTGCATGGCCCGCGCCGGCGCACCCAGCCCAAGCCCGTGATAATCTTGGTGGTTGGCAACACCCTGGAATTTCACGCTCTTGCCATTGAGGGTCATGCCGGTACTGAACTTGAGGTCTCGGATACCAAATGGCGTGACGTCATCATCCACTGTCTTGCCACCGACCTGGACGTTGGTCAGGAGCTGATACATGTTCGGGCTGGCCAGGTCCCACAGCTTGGGACTGGTGACAGGAATGGTGAGGGTGAAGCTGGCCGAGGCCCCGGCAGCGATGTCCTGGGCAGCCGCCGTGACCGGTGCGAGATCCGCGCCGCCGCCCGGAGGCGTCACAATGCCCTGAATGCTCACGCTCTGAGACGACGACCCTGAATTCACAATTGAAGTTGTGACATTGACGGTTGCCGATGCAGCAGTCGGGCTGGGCGCATTGACGAATGTGGCGTATTGATCGACGTGAACTGGATCAGTCGCAATGACGCGGGCCCGGCGGTAGATGCCAGCACCAGCGTAGAAACGCGAGGCGGGCTGAATGCTGGTGTCGGTCTTGACCGCGATCACGTTTTCCGACCCGAACTTAACGCTCTTCGTCATGTCGTAGCGGAAGCTGACGTAGCCGTAGGGATGGTTTCCAAGCTGCGTCCCGTTGATGTAGACGGTGCTGTTACCCATCACGCCGTCGAATTCAATGTAGACTTGCTTGCCCGACGTGACGGTGGCGGGAAGGGTGAAATGGTTTCGGTACCAACCGATTCCAGACGGCGCAAAGCCACCGCGGCCCGTGGTCGGGTTGTCTTGCGCGAACGGCCCCTCGACCGCCCAGTCATGCGGGAGGTTCACCGGCTTCCAAGCGGAATCCGCGAAGGCCGTTTGGTCAGCCCCAGTCGCGTCACCCTTATTGAACAGCCAGTTTCGATCGAGCGGGATGATTTGTCGGACTCGATTCCCGATTGCGGGAGGTTGGTTCGATCCCCCGCCGCCGCTAACGCCGCCTGTGGCGGTGACGCCACCCGTGGCTGTGTCGGTGCCACCGGTAGCGGCAACGCCGCCAGATTTCACGGTGCCGCCAGTTGGGCCGTTGCCGCCCTTGGCTGTACCGGCCTGGCTGCCGCCTCCAACGAGCGAACCCCCGCTGCCCACGCTGGCACCGCTGCTGACCGTACCACCGCTGCCGACGGTCCCGCCGCTCCCCAGCACCCCGCCAGTCTTGACGACGCCACCGCTGCCAACGGCGCCCCCGCTGCCAACAGCGCCGCCGCTGCCGACGGCGCCCCCGCTGCCCACTGACCCGCCAGCGCCGGGCCCGCCACCCACGGAACCTCCAGCACCGCCGGTGCTTGCGACAACGCCGCCGGTGCCTGGTTCACCGCCAGAACCTGGTGCGCCGCCAGTGCCTTCGGCGCTTCCGTTCGAGTTGCCACAGGCAGGGAAGAGCATCCCCACGCTAGCGACACACAAGAACGAAGCGATGATGCTGCCTACCCTGCGTTGCGGTTCGCGTACTCGTTGCATACATTCCTCCTGGTGCGTGAGCCCATTGATGGCCGTCTTTGCGAAGCAGTGGCCTGGTAGGCCTGCATGGCTCATTCGATTTGTCCAGGAGCCGAGCGGATTCGGATGGTCAGGAGTGGCCGGGGATTGTGTGCCGTCGAAGCGTTGCTAGTAGTGAACAAGCGCTATGGCGGCGACCGTGCCCGGCCCGTGACACATCATGCACTGCTCGGTCTTGGTCGCGGCCACGGCCCGCGTCTCGTAGAACGATGCGCCCATCATCTTCATGTGCGAGATGGCGGTGGGGGCATCGTGACACGAGGAACATGCGGCCGCGATCGGCGACTTCACCAGGGTCGTGGCCGCGGCCTCGCAAGGCGCCGCCAGTGAACAGACGCAGGGAGTTGTGGTCGAGCAGGTGGTGGTGCCATAGGTACTGGCGGTTTGATTGGAGGTCGCAAAGCCGTTGCCGTAGTCAGTGCCATCGGTCGCCACGTAGGGGGAGGTTGAGATGTCGGCTGTCAGCTTGCCCGTCGCTACCGTGCTCATCAGCAACCTGGAAACCGCAGCAGCCGAAGCGGCAGAGCTGAAGTCGTAGGTGCCGGGGAGGTGGCATTGCTGACAGTTGTTGAGGATGCCCGGGTAGGTGACCTTGGCAAAATATGGATCCGCATTGTCAGCCGTGCAGCTCGTCGGATAGGTGGTTCCGGGCGGGCAGGCCGCGTGCCAGTTGAAGCCCACAGTCCGCTCGGCAGCTCCATGGATGCTGTGGATGAACGTCGACGAGCTGGCTGACCAGCCGCCGCTGGTCTGGTTCGGCCTGTGACAGAAGGCGCAGGTCGGCGCATCGTTGCGCTGGCCAGCGTGGAAGCTTGGATTGGCGCCCAACTGTGCGTGGCAATCCTTGCACTTGTCATTGCTGACTATGACTCGTCGCGCTGCGTAGGCCTTGCCACTCACTGCGTCGGTCGCCACCATCCAAACGTCAGGCGTCGGGATGATGAGACCACCGCACAGCTTGCCGGCAATGCACCCGGGAATCACAGTGGCATCACCGTAGGGATAGGCCGGCAGATTGATCTGGGTCAGCGGCGGAGCAGAACTCAGGCTGTAGGTATAGCCGACGCCACCGGTCAGCATGGTCGCGCTGTCGGGAATGGTCGCGCCGGTGAGCGTGATGGTGTAGTACCCAGAGGCTGCGTCGAATGTGATGGTGCCTGCGCCGGTGCCTGTCGCCGTGCCGTTCCAGATGGTCTTGATGTAGCCACTGGCCGTGGCGTTGAAGTCCGCCGGAGCCGCAACGCCGTCCTGGGGCAAGGCAAAGGCGAAATACACACTCGGCGATCCCACAAAGCCGTCCATGATCTCGGTCGCCGCCGCCGGATCGTTGAACACCACCGGCTTGCCGCCATTGAGAATCTGGAACACGATGCTGGGATTCTTGTTGGCGTCACGACTGACGGCCTTCACGGCGTAGCTGAGCTGGGCTGCCCCGACCAGGGTCGGCAGCGTGCCCGCCGCCGGGATGAAGCCGGCGTTGGTGTTGGCATTGCTGCCGCCCAGCCAGGTGGCCTGCGGATCGGGTGCAGCGATCGACATGTGGGCGTCGAGTACGCCGATTCCTGCCTTTGTCTGGGGCGCGTTGGCCGGATGGCAAAGCGTGCAGTTCGAGTCGTCCGCCATTGGGCCGCCCGAGTGCGGCTTGCGCTTCGCGGGAATGGCAGCCCCGGACAAGAAGCTGATGTCGTCGTGACAGGCGCCGCAGACCCGACGGCTGGGCTCGTTCTTGAAGTTGTTGGCTTGGGCGACGGTGCGGTGGCACTTCACACAGTTGTCCACGTCCTGCGGGAAGGTTATGTCATAGGGTGCAGGCACAGCCGTGTATGCGCCGCCGGTGAGCGTGAGCTGGTCACCCATGTGAAGCTTGTGGATGAAGACCGGCAGGTTGATGAAGGCCTCGCCGTTCAGCTTGACCGCGTTGCCTGTCCAGGCGCCGGTCGTGGCGTCGACCACGCCGGGTGCGTCGAGATCGACCGCCGGGGTGGTCCCGGTTCCCGGAATCGGGGTGAAGCGCCGTTGATCGTTGTGGCAAGTCACGCAGATGCGCAGATCGTAGCGGGCGCCGCCGTGGAAGGCGCCGGTCCCGCCGGCCTTGGCGCGGAACGAGCTGTGGCATTCGAGGCAGGCCGTGCCATCGGCCTTTTCCGCCTGGCCGGTGACATCCTGGCCCGTGGCGGGGACGAAGTCCTTGACCACATTGACCGGGACAAACGGGTTGCCTGTCTCGGACAGGATCATGGTCAGGCGGTGGGTGGCAGCCGGGTCGTAGGTGGTGCCTGCGTTGACTGGGTCGGTGACCTTCTTGAGGAATGTGTAGGAGTAGGTTCCATCGCCGTTGTCGGTCAGGACGCCGGTGGTGGGCGTTCCGGCATCCGCCGACGCCCCGGCCGCTCCGGCTGTCTCGGCGCCTGCGGTGCTGGTTGGGTTGGCCGCCATGTAGCTGACCCAGGTGTCATTGGCGCTGCCATTCACGCCGACCAAATTGGGATTGCTGGCCACTTTGGTGCTGGCCGGGACCAGTTTGAGTAGGGCGAAACGCATGTCAGGCGGAGGCAGGCCCTTGACCCCATTGCCGCTGCCATCAACCACCTTGAAAGCCACCAGAGGCTGGCCGCTGGCGGGGACGGTGACGCTGGAAACGACAATCTTGAGGTCAAGCGCGGCTCTGTTGTCGGCGCTCATTGTGGCGTAGTTGACCAAAGCGTCCCTGACATTGAACGAGATGGTGCCACCATCCTCGCCAGGACAAGTAATGGTCCGGGTTCCGTCGCCGTTGTTCACCACATTGCACGACTGGCCCGGTGTTCCGTTGGTCCCATTGGTCCCGTTGCTGCCGCTGGCTACAAAAGACGTGGTGCCGTCTTGACACGCAATCCGGCTGCCGCCATCCACGGCGGTCACCGTGCAAGATTTGCCGTTGGATATGGTCGCGGCGCCGCCGTCGGGGCCGCACAGCAGTGTCTCCGTCCCATCGGAGTTGGCGATGACAGTGCACGAGTTTCCCGCCTTACCGTCCTTGCCGTCACTTCCCGAGCATGCCGCCGCGAAAACCACCGTGGCGAATGTCAGATGTCCCAGCGCAGTGCCAAGCCTCATGTTCTTCCGCTCCTTGTCTATGGGGTACGACGAAAAGACCAGAACCAGCGAAGATGCCGCCTTTGTCCGATGACCGTGCCCGCGA
>Ga0265330_10002472_pt1 | contig 10049 bp, 9 predicted proteins | sample 41919metaG_FD_202083 | JGI IMG/M metagenome (GOLD analysis project Ga0265330, IMG submission 202083) | Rhizosphere microbial communities from Carex aquatilis grown in University of Washington, Seatle, WA, United States - 4-19-19 metaG | ecosystem: Host-associated > Plants > Roots > Rhizosphere >... | reverse complement strand
CCTTCGCGGACCATAGGCGCCCCTGCTTCGCTTGTGCGCGGATTCGATGAGCACTTTCAGCACTGAATCACGCTCCGTGATGGCCCACGCGCAAGCCGCCGATAGTACCCGCTGCGAGACACTTCTCGGACTCCGCCGTGATGTTAACAGGATACAGGAGCCATTAAGCCTTCATGAGCGCGTACCTATCTGTGACTCCTTTGCAAAGTACGCCGTGGCTTTTTTTAGAATTTCCCGCTCCATGCGGGCCTCGGCAAGTTCTTTCCTAAAGCGGGCATTCTCAGTTATGAGCTCTGCCACCGATTGCTCTCCTGGGTTGGCTTTCCGCAGAGCTGCCTTGGCAGCGACGACCCGGTTCCCGAAAGTCCCTTTCGCAATCGATAGCCGCTTCCCAGTCTCTTCCTGGGCCTGCCCCTGCTCGATTACCACCTTTACAGCCTCTGCCTTCAACTCAGCGCTGTATTTTCGTAGTTCTCTCATTTTTCCTTTTCGCTCTGTCACCTCAAGATATCGTGTCTACCAAACCCAGTATAAGTTATTCACCTTCTCCTGCACGCTGGTGAGGAGTGAGTTCGCCGGGCACGATGCAAAGAGCATCACTGCCATCACAAATGCACCCCAGAGAACTATTGGCTTGGCCACTCTCATTCTCCCACCGCCTTATTGAGGCCGCGGCAACTGAGCCGCCACCTTCCGCAAATCGCTGTCCCCTGACATCGCCATGACCTTTAGCGCGCTGGCCTTGGCATTCGCCGCGTCTTCAACCCCCCGGTATCCCCCACATCAAGCAGGAAACTGTAGAGCGCCGCCCGCTGCGCGTCTCCCGAAAGATCACAAATCGACCGTTGTCCCCCTAATTCAAGTACTTTACAAGCAGCACGTTGTCGCTACTGGTGCCGGCGGCTGTCACGCCGTTGTCGAAGCCATAGGTCGTTGTCCCAGTACTACACCCCGCAGCGTAGACGTTGCCCGAGTTGTCAACCGCCGCACCCCGAAAATAGGCATCGCCGGTGCCGGCAGTGAGCGTCTGGGCCCATTGCGCTGCTCCAGAGGAATCGTACTTCACAAGCAGCACGTTGTGGCCGGTGGCTGTGCCGGTTGCCGTCTTGCCGTTGCCGAAGCCATAGGTCGCTATCCCGGAACTGTAGCCCGCAGCGTAGACGTTGCCCGAGTTGTCAACCGCCACACCGTAATAATAGACACCGCCATCGCCCGCGGTGAGCGTCTCGGCCCATTGTGCGGCTCCAGAAGAATCGTATTTCACGAGCAGCACGTTGCTGCCGCTGCTACTGGTGCCGGTGGCCGTCTTTCCGTTGCCGAAGCCATAGGTCCCTGTCCCGTAACTGGAGCCCGCAGCGTAGACGTTGCCCGAGCTGTCAACCGCCACACTGGTGAAGCCGGCATCGACACTACCGGTGGAGGTGAGTGTTTGGGCCCACAGCGCTGCTCCAGAGGAATCGTACTTCACAAGCAGCACGTTGTTGTTGTCACTGGTGCCGGTGGCCGTCTTACCGTTGCCGAAGCCATAGGTCGTTGTCCCAGTACTACACCCCGCAGCGTAGACGTTGCCCGAGCTGTCAACCGTCACAGCAGTGAACTGGGGCTTGCCGTCCCCCGCGGTGAGCGTCTGGGCCCACTGCGCCGCGCCAGAGGAATTGTACTTCACAAGCAGCACGTTGCTGCTGCTGCTGGTGCCGGTGGCCGTCACACCGTTGCCGAAGCCATAGGTCGTTGTTCCGAAACTGGAGCCCGCAGCGTAGACATTGTCCGAGCTGTCAACCGCCACAGCGGTAAACTGGGGCTTGCCGTCCCCCGCGGTGAGCGTCTGGGCCCACTGCGCTGTACCAGAGGAATTGTACTTCACAAGCAGCACGTTACCGCTGCTACCGGTGCCGGTGGCCGTCTTACCGTTGCCGAAGCCATAGGTCCCTGTCCCAGAGCTGTAGCCCGCAGCGTAGACGTTGCCCGAACTGTCAACCGCCACACCGTTAAAAAAGGCATCGCCGGTGCCGGCCGTGAGCGTTTGGGCCCACTGTGCTGCTCCAGAGGAATCGTACTTCACAAGCAGCACGTTATGGCCGCTACTGGTGCCGGTGGCCGTCTTACCGTTGCCGAAGTCATAGGTCCCTGTCCCGTGACTGTAGCCCGCAGCGTAGATGTTGCCCGAGCTGTCAACCGCCACACCGGTGAACTGTGCACTGTTGTCGCCGGCGGTGAGCGTCTGGGCCCATTGCGCATTGGCAATAACTACTATGACTGCACAGGTCGCCGTCTTCGTCGGATCCGCCACCGACGTCGCGATAATTGTCGCTGACCCTGCCGCGAAAGGAGTGACCACGCCGTCCGAGACTGTTGCGATGCCTGAATTATTGGTACCCCACGTCACCGCCGTGTTGACAGCGTTCGCGACGGTGGGCGTCAGTGTTGTTGCAGCACCACCGGCCTCCAGAGTCACAATCGTCGGGCTCAGCGTAACGGACACCGCCGGAATTGTATAAGTGCACGACGCTGTCGCCAAAGAGTTCTCCACGGATTTCGCTGTGATCGTTACAGTCTGCGGACCAGGAACGAGAATAGTTACCACACCCCCCTGCGTGACACTGGCGTAGCTCGGGTTGCTCGATGACCACACCACAAGCTGATTCGTTGCCGCTGAGTTCAACGTCGCTGTCAGCGTGTCGGTCCGCCCGTCATAGACCGCGGTCGAACTGTTTTTATTAAGGGTGAGGCTCGTGACGGGTACGTAAGTTGCGCGAAAGTCGGCACTGGTAAAGCCCACGGTCGTAGAGGTCGAGAGATACTGTTCGACGACGACCGACTCCATGCGATAGGCCGTGTTTGTGTCCGAGCTCGCCTTCAGGAAAAACTGGTAGTTGCCGACTTGAGCGCTGGCGTTGGTGTACACAACTTTATTCTCGTTGATTGATGTCCAGATCTGAGAGCTGGTCGACCCAACCGGCGTGACGATCTGCAAGCTCGCCGAGTTGACCGTCTGTCCAATTGCCGCAAAGTCAAAGGTGAGGCTGATTTGCCCCGTGCCGGTTCCCGTATCTGTGTAGTACAATATGATCGAAATATCGGCCAAGGCGGAGCTGGTCATGTTGGCGCTGCCACTACCCGACACAATGGGACTGCCTGCATAGTAGCCAACCACCGTGATCGCATACTGCGACGGGGGTATGTTCGTGAAGCTCCACGACGTTCCAGTCAGCCCAGTTTGCGTAATCAGTGAACCACTGGTGGGAGTCAGCGTCACGTTGTAGGAGGTGGGGGTTTCATAGGTCGGAAGAATCGTTCGACTGCTAGCTGCCGCAAGAGTCGTTCGGCTGCTCGCAGCCGCAAAATGCCAACTCACCGTCAGACCCCTGCTCGAGCCGGAAGATGGGGAGGACGGCGAAAACAGCAAAGGATTCTGGCAGGAAACCACCAAGACCGCCATGGAAATCAGAAGCCACCGTTTCATTTCGATCTCCTCACGGATTCGTGACACTGACAGCCAAACTGCCTGAAAAGACAAGCCCATCGGCATCGGTAACCAGAAGTGTGATCAGGTTGGTCCCATACTGCCACACGCCGTACGTCGGCGTGACCGAAAGGGATGAAGTTGTCGCTCCGGTTATGGCTACCCCATTCATGTACCACTGGTAGCCTGTTGCGGTTCCGCTATAGGAACTTGAGAAGGTTGCTAGATTGGTGAAGTGGAGCGCCGTCCCTCCGTCGATGGTCACCGTGTAGTTCGGCGTCGACACCGTTATGGATCCGCCCAAGGTGTTGGTCCACTGCGCGTAAAGGGTGACGTTGGATGTACTTATAGTGAACGTTGCTCCGGGGGCGTAAATTGTTCCGCTTCCGTTGGCGGCAGTATTCCATTCGACAAAGGCGTAGCCAGTCTTTACGAGCGATCCTTGGCCGAGTACGGTGACGGTTGCTCCGGTCTGATAGGGGCTGCTACCGTCAACCGTGGCGGTCCCGCCGGTGCTGCCATTGCCGTCATAGGTAACGGTGTAGGTAGGCCCGTTGGCTTCACGTACTTTATCCTGCACGCTGCTGAGCAACGAGTTCGCCTGGCAGGACAACAACACAAGTACCGTCGTGACAAATGCGCACCATGCCACTATTCGATTCGCAACTTTCATCTTCTCACCCTACCTTATGGATTCTGCAGTAACTGAGTCGCCGCCTTCCCCAAATCGCTGCCAGCGGACATTGCCAAAACCCTTAGAAAGCTGGCCTTAGAATTTGCCGTATCCCCGACCCCTTGATATCCCACGCCCAAAAAAGAAGCTGTAGAGTGCCGCCCGCTGCGCATCCCCAGAGAGAACATTCCCGCTCTGTCTGAGCCGGGTGATCTCTTGCGCGAGCGCGTTGCTGTCAGCGAGCAGTTTGGCCTTAAGGTCGAGATAGCGAAATAGAAGATGCTGATGATCAGCGCTGATCTTACTCTTCCGATTCCCATATGATCTGCGTCCGCTCGCTTTGGACATCCGCAGCCCTGGTCCCGCTTTCCGATGATTGCCCAAGATAGGCGAACTGGTCGGCAAGCGTTGGATCGACTTTCTTCAGCTTGATGTAGCAGTCCTTCGCCCCAGCATAGTCCTGCAACTCCTGATTCGTCCTGGCAAGGGCAAGCAAAGTGTGCGGGTTGCTCGGATCCATGTCGCTTGCCTGCTTGTAGTAGCCCAGAGCATTCGCCCAGTCGTTCTTGGAAAAGTACAAATGCCCCAGGTTCAGAATCGCAGGCAGGTACTGCTTCTTGGATATCACCAGCTTGAACTGCTTTTCGGCGTTGTCTGTTTGGCCGTACTTGGCGTACAAGACACCAAGACTGTTCATCGTTGATAGGTTGCCACTGGTCTGTATCTGATCTTGAAGCTTGGCCACCAGCGGCCTGAGGTTCGAATCAAGGTAGCGCTGCACTTCCGTCGAGTAGGCTTTCAGGATTCCGTCGGATTGAGGCAGCGACACCGTGGTTTCTGCCCCAGGCAACCCCACGGGCTGATAGACGTTCCACGCCTCAGAGATTGGATAGAACCCCGCCTGCCCTGATGCGGTGTTCTCCGTCCACTCCTTGGCCCCGAGCTGCCAGGCCTGCATGAACCCATCGTGGATCGAGGTGATCTCCACCGGAATCCATGCCTTGTTCTTATACGTGATGAACTGCCCTTCAGGGATCAATTCCTTGGGAGCCCGGTCAGGGGTCAGGCCGCTGTCAAAAGCGATGAATATGTGACCAGGGACCGTTATGAATGCGGCATCTATTCCAACCGCCTGGAACAGCGATCCGTAAAGGATCGACAGGTCGCTGCAATCCCCCGCCTTGTACTGGAATGTCTCCTGTGGGAATTGAAGGAAGTCGATCACGTCCTTGGACTTGGAAACTTCCGAGTAAGGCGTCTTTGGGTTAGGGGTGTAGTTCATCCCGTACAGACTAACCGCCTCGTGGAATGCGATGGCCGCTTGCAGGTTGTCAATGATCGAGCGATTTTCCTTGCTCCTGATGAAGCTGGACACGGTTCGGGCGAAGTTCAGCACCCCGGGATCCTTTGAGGTCACATAGGCGGCGGCCTTCCTGTTGTCATCCCAGGTCATGGCGTTTCTGCCCCAGAGGGTGAGAGTCTCTATCTCCTTGTCCTCGTAGGTTTGGCCTTCCACCTTGTATGAGACGGTGACCTCGGCGGCAACCTTCGTTCCTTCCGTGATCGAGAGGACTTTGTCCGTGAATAGCGCAAACAGATTGACCGTTTTGCTCTCACCCGGGCCAAGGGTTCCGGGAACCGCGGTCACCTTAGGCGAGTCCATGTACTCCCTGATGAAGACTTGGGTTCGAAGATCGGTGGCGGGAACCTTGAGATTGCTCTTGATTTGGAGAGTGCCAACAGGATGATCGTCATAATACTTGTAGAACACAGGGAATGCAGGCTGCAGTTCCACTGTGGGCACATCGACGCTGCCTCCGAGGTTGCCTAATGCCACATCAACACCTGCGTTGAAGCTCAGTCCTTGGAAAAGTGGGTGATCAGGGGCTGCGTAGTACTTGTATTGCGCCCCTACCTGAATCGCAAACGTTGGGGCAAGGGAGAATCTGAGGCCGAGTCCCCCGGAAAGAAAAGGATCTGTCGCGGAAACCGACAGGTCGTTGTAGGCGGCGAAATAGTATCCTCCCTGAGCGTACGCGAAAACCCCTATAGCGCTGGTAATCGGGATCTGAACGCCCCCACCAACTTTCGCCGCGGCCATCGAAATGCTCGTGGCGGCCCGAACTGGAGAGAACGAGTATTGGAGACCACCTGAGAGGTAGAAGATCGAGCCAGGGAACCGATAGTTGAGGTCTAAATCCATGGCCCCACCATAGGTATACAATGAAGAGCTTTCGAATAGCGGAATGTCGAAGGCGGGGCGCACCTCCAACGATAGCGGAGAGGGCACCTGTGCTATTGTGGGCTTTCCTGTTGAGATTGCTGCTGATGACTGTGCATTTGCCGCGATTGTAGTCGCGAATAGGATAAGGGCACACAAAAGAGAGGTGTAGCAACATTTGTGCACGACGCCCTCCAGTTGTTTGTTGGTACTGGTGCGCAGGCTATCACTGTTTCGCTGCTAGCTCAACACATTTTTCATCCATATCAGGCCAGTTTGGTAGACAGAGGGCTCCTTATCGGGAGTATAGCTTCACCCCAGTAGCCCAGCCAAAGTTTTAAGGCTGCAGAACGGCGACGGTTCGAGTGGAGTTCATTTTCCGGTCTGAGTCCGCTTGCGTCCGCCTTCCCCTACCTTTGTATCCGCATCAGCTATCCCTGATAGCACTACGGGCTCTCGATCAGGAAATGCTGCAACTAGCTGCAAGTCACCCCCCATGGCCCTTACAGCCTTCCTGAGTGTCGAAAGCAACAGATCACTGCGCTTCTCAAGCCTCGAGACACCCTCCTGGCGGATCCCGAGCTCCTTGGCAATTCGCACCTGGGTAACCTTTCGCGCATGGCGCAGCTCTTGCAGAGTCATCTCCTCAGCAATAAGTACGTCAGCCCTTGCCTGGATCTTCTTCCGCCGCGCTGCACTCAAACTATTCATCTTCTCGTCTATGGTCTTCATGACACTCACTTCCTTCCGCTCTTCAAGCTCAGTAGATATGCACTATACCGCGCGTCAGCTTTGCCAATCAGCCGGCGGTAGAATCGGCTTTCGCTCCCTCCTGACTTATCGCCACCACACAGGAGAATCGCCCGTCTTTTCGGATCAAACGCAAAGGCGAATCTCCACACACCGTCTGCCGCATCGAATCGGAGTTCCTTCATGTTCGAGTAGCGAGACCCGTTGAGGGTGTCAACACGGGGCCGACCCAACTGCGGACCAAAGCGCGCAAGTACTTTGAGATTTGCAAAAGCCTCGTCTTGCACCTCATGGCCAAGCTGCTCGAATTCCACCTCAAACTCCTCATGAAAAAGCACATTCCATGGCAGATATAGATTATGCCTTCAAAGACATATTTGTCAACTGCGTCTTTCGGACCCGAAGGGTCACAACCCGACGCCTTGACAGCCAGTGACATAACGCGATATTGCGCGACCCGCGCCCGCCTGTCTTGCTCTGACACTGAGTCTGACATCGAGAAGCTTCACAGGGCTCTACAGCTCAGCTAATGGATACAAATGGCGACAAGTAGAGCTTGACGCAATTTTTTTCGCGGTCTCTATATACTCACAAAGAGATAGACCAACGAACAGGGCGACGGTGACTCTGCCGAGATTCACACGGTAGAAGTCATTTGTTCAAATCCAGCATCGCCCATATTGTCCGACAGAGAAGACCTTTCGAGCAAGCTGGTCGCGCTCCGCGCGTCCAGTATCGCCTGTGCGAGACCACCCAAAACAGAGACGCTTCCATGTAGTTCTACTCTGACAAGCCTCATGCCATGCCCGGCGCGCGCGACGGATAGGCCTTCCGCTACGACTAAAATCAAGCCGCCGGTCGCTCCTGCTTTTCCGTCTTCGCAACTCGCTCACATGGCCTGAGCTTTCTGCCGCAAAGGCCCTGGTCCACCCACCTGTGCTGTTCGCCGCTAAGCAACATCCTCAGCAGAACTCCGCCGTGCTTTGGAATCACTGCAATTCGGGCTTGACGGGTTCATCGCTTTTCGCGCATTTCCTGGTAGTAACGAACAGTTGACTGCAAGAAGGAAGCGACATGGTGCACGCTGTGTGAGGAGCGTACCAATCAGATTGGGCGAATCACGACTCCATCGACCAGACCACTCATTGCCTTCGCCGCTGCTTGCCACAGCGATAGGTCCAGGTACGCGTTCATCTCCCGTTGCGCCTTGACCCTGCGAATGTCCACACCATCGGCGAGGCATGACGACGGCGATCCCGTGCAGATACCCATAGCCGAGACGCGCGCCAGGTCACAACTGCGCGTGATCGCGCGCCGCGGATGAATTGGCGTGGCGACCAGTATCGATGGCGCGTGGGCGGTCCTCGAGGGCGGGACACGATACGAAAGGATTGAGATCCGGCAAAGCATGCCGCCATCCGAAGCACCGTCACGGTTGCCGCCGGACTGCCGACGCAGAAGATACGCGCACTGGCATGGCGCGGCGCCCGCACGGGCATCACGCCACGGGAAACGGCGATGCCGGTCTTCGACGCTCCCCCCATTACAGCCACTCCTAATTCCCGAGGACAGTCTCCTGCCGGCGTTTCCATGGGGAAGTAACGCACTATGCAGCCGAGAGCGGATCGGCTCAGCGTGAAAGAAGAAAATGGGCAAATTCGGCGCTGAAGGGGACCAGATGATCGTCCTGACGTAGAAGGTACCCTCGGCGCTCGAGGGCTGCAGCAGCAACACCCTTGGTACCCGTCGTGGTGCTGGCGGCCTCGCGGAACGCCTCGCGTTCCTCTTCCGTCGAAGAGTCGAGGATGAACTCGAAGTGAGGCTGTGTCTCCTCCCGGAATGTCTCGAGCACCTCACGCGGAATCGCGGAGCCCACGCACGACTCGGCTTTCCCGTCGCGATCTTCGAGGAACTCGAACCAAGCGCTGCAGGCAATTTGGAGAAAGAATGGCAGAAGTCCTCCCATTGCGATAATTGCATCGGTCACGGGCTCGAGCGGCCGGCCGCATGCCGCGGAGGGGTCGCGCACAAGTGTCCGTGCATCGCCGAGCTCGAGGGGGCCAACGTGAATCGTGGCGAAGATGTTGAAGAAAGGAGAATCGGAGATCTCGCGTGTCACGCAGAGGTTCTTCAGGTTCTGACCCGAGGCGCAGATGAAGCTGATGGGCAGAGTGTTGGCGAGAGACCTCAGGAACGCATAAAACGACGGCCCGATGTCCTTGTTGCGGGTCACAGCTTCGAACTCGTCGAAGAGAAGAACGAGCCTGCAACCTGCGGCCGCAACGACTTCGCCAATGCGTCGCAGGCAATCCAGATCCTCGGCGCCTCCAACTGTGAGGTGAGCCTGACGACAGATCTCGCCAACGAGCAGCTTCGCGAAGCGTTCCGCGTCCAGCGCGCGGGCTTGCTGGAAGTCCACGAGAACGAAGTAGCAGGACTCCGGTGCCGGCAGGAAGGAGGCCCGCGCGGGTGGCGACCGGAGGTAGTTCAGGAGCGACGATTTGCCGATACGCCGCTCCCCGACTAGGGAGAGCGACTGGGGACGTGGGCCAGCCAGCCTGCCGAGGATTCGACGGACCAGCGCCTGCCTTCCGAAGAACATGCCGGGGTGGGGAATCATGACACGATTCAGGTACGGGTTGCCGGCCCACGAAAGCGCCGGCAGATGCCCCATCACGGACGCGGGGTCAGGCCGCGCGCCGAGGGTAACGCTACCAGCCGCCGCGGTGCTCGGAGAGGACGCGTGGGCCTCATCGGCCGCCATTGCCGTGTTCGGCGCGACGTCTGCTTTCCCGCGGCCACCCCATGCTGCTCGTATGCCGTCCTGCCCGATATTACGCCAATCCACCATGTAGAGCTCGACGGGCTGCTCGCGCCCCTTCACCGTCTCGCGCCCGAGCGGCACGAAGGTAACGCCGCACTTGCCGGCGCGCTCTCGCACG
>Ga0265330_10002471_pt1 | contig 10049 bp, 4 predicted proteins | sample 41919metaG_FD_202083 | JGI IMG/M metagenome (GOLD analysis project Ga0265330, IMG submission 202083) | Rhizosphere microbial communities from Carex aquatilis grown in University of Washington, Seatle, WA, United States - 4-19-19 metaG | ecosystem: Host-associated > Plants > Roots > Rhizosphere >... | reverse complement strand
CGCTCTGACTGCCGCACCAAGGTCAAGATTTGTCGCCGCAATCACCCGGACGTCCACCGAGATTTCATCTGTCCCACCCACACGGTAAAACCTTCGCTCCTGCAACACTCTCAGCAAATCCATTTGGAGTTTTGGGGAGATGTCTCCGATTTCATCCAGGAAAAGCGTCCCTTGATCCGCAAGCTCGAACTTTCCTTTCTTTTGAGCTACCGCACCGGTAAACGAACCCCTCTCATGTCCGAAGAGCTCGGATTCCAGGAGAGTTTCGGCCAGGGCCGCACACGATACTCCCACAAAACCCTTTGCTGCCCGTTCGCCGGCATGATGAATCGCGCGAGCGATAAGTTCCTTCCCGGTGCCGCTCTCCCCCTGAATCAGAACAGTACTCCGGAGATTTGCAACCTCTCGAATAAGTTGGAAGATGTCCTGCATCTTCTGACTTTTGCTGATGATGTCATGGAAGCTGTATTGGCGGTTGAGTCTCTTCCGCAGAATGGAATTCTCCCGCTCGAGGTTCTTCACATTGATAATCCGGTTGACAAGCAGCGAAATCTCCTCGGGATTGCACGGTTTCACGATGTACTCCTGTGCGCCTTCCTTCATGGCCGTGATTGCTGTGTCAACAGTTGCGTACGCAGTCATGATGACGACCGATGCCTTGGGGTGAATCCTGCGAATCTCCAGCATTGTCTCGATGCCATCGATCCCTCCGGGCATCTTCAGGTCGATAAAATACACCGCATAATCTGTCTCCCGGGCCAAGGCGAGACCTTCGCGCCCCGAAGCTGCCGTATCGACGCTGTAGCCGTCTTCGCGCAGCCATGCTCCGAGGGATTCGCGCATCACTTCCTCATCATCGATGATGACGAGCTGCCAGTGTCCCTTCATTCATGCTCCTTCATCACTGCACCTATCAGACGAACAATCCTGTCTCGTTGCCCGAATCGCGACCGACAGAACCCGGTTTGCTGTTGAGTGGAAGCGACACATGGAACGTTGTACCCCGGCCCACGACACTCGTGACCTCGATGTCGCCACCGTGGGCATGGACCACACCGTACACCACGGCGAGACCAAGACCCACCCCTTTCCCTTCTTCCTTGGTGGTGAAGAAGGGATCGAATATCTTCTCCACATTCTCCGGCGGAATGCCCTCCCCTGTATCTTCAACATCGAGCACCACGCTCTGACTCCCGATGTCCTCCCTTGTGCTGACACGCACTATTCCACCTTTTGACACAGGTATGGCTTCGGCACCGTTCAACACCAAATTCATCACCACCTGCTGAATCTGGGAACCATCGCACCGGATGGCAGGGAGGTCTGGCTGAAGATCGGTCTCGATGGCGACATTGCCAAGATGCAGTGTATGGGACACGAGTGAGATCGTCGCCCGGATGACGCCATTCAGGTCTACAAGAGTGCTTTGCGGTTTTGATCGTCGCGAGAAGGAGAGCAGATCAGTCACAATATGTCCCACCCTTGAGGTTTCCTGAATCACCTGCGCCAAATACTTGCGGAATTCTGCCGCCCGTTCCCGCGGAATTCCTTCGTCGGAGAGAATTCGCTGCATGAGCATGGAGAGATTCAGGACGCCCGAAAGCGGATTGTTGATTTCATGTGCGACACTTGCCGCCAATTGACCGAGAGAGGCGAGGCGATCGGCGTGGATAAGCTTCTGGTGAGCGGCTTTCAGTTGTTGTGTCCGCTGTTCCACTTGCGTTTCGAGATCCGAGGTCAACTTGTTCAGATCATTGACCGCATCCAGGAGTCGTACCCGCATGATATCAAAAGAGCGTGACAATTGCTCCAGTTCCTGGCTCGAGTCGATTGTCACAGCCGTCCCAAGATGCATTTCGCTGATCGCCCGGGTTCCCTCAATCAGTTTGTGGATTGGTTTCGTTACGAACACTCTCGTAAAGATGGAAATGCACAGGGAGGTGAGGATAATCTGAACAAGCGTCACCAGCACGGCACGCTGCTCCATCAAACCCACTTCCTTATCCACACTGCTCAAGCCGAAGGAAACGTCGAGCACGCCGAGAACTTTCTGGCGTTCCGGATGGGCATGGCACCCCGCCTGGCTGCACGCCTGCTCATTGTAGACTGGCGTGATCATGGAAAGCTGCCGGTGCCCATTGCCATCCTTGATGACGCGAGAACGGGCAAAGGGATCCACGCCAACGAGAGGCTCCGACGACGTATGGCAGAGCGCGCAGGCTTCCGCCTTCTTGTCGACATGGTCGGCCTCGTTTGGCGCCGTCGAGAACATGACCCGTCCTTCGCTGTTATAAATGCGGATGCGATCGATCCCTTGTTTTAGAGCGATAGTGTTCATCACCTCATACGCATCATTACGATTGTCGGTCAGCATGGCGTGCCACGTGGCGCTTGTGATGCTCTTGGAAAGTTGATCCGCTCCAAGAATCATGGCGTCCAGTATCTGCTGCTCCTGCACCCGCACGTTGATGTAGCCTGCGATCCCCTCGACAATCACCACAATGATCGTAAGGGAAAGGATCAGCTTTTGCGCCAGAGGTCGGGAACGCATAAACGGGACTGGGCTTTGGGGTAGTGACGTTTCAGAATATGACTTGAAGAAAAGTACGGGATGGGGAGGTGATATACAAATGGAGTGGGACTCTCCGAGACCGCAAGTGGGACAGCCGCCGGAGGATGAAAACGAGTGCGGCCACCGGCAGTGAGTTTACCCACTACCGATGGCCGCTCGCAGAGAAGGGGGATGGGGCAACAACTGGCTCTGCTACTCAGTGAAACACTTGTATGGTTTGTCCGAAATCCCGTCCGAAACGAATACTACATTCCATTCCGTTCCCGGTAGAACCTGATAACCTCGTGAATCTCCGAAATTCCCGAGCCGATTTCGTCGTGCTGCGAGAGAAGGTCCTCGAGATGTTGAACGAGCTCAATATCACTGGCATTGGCATTCATAGCGTTGACAAACGAACGGGCTGCATCAAGATACCGCCCCTGCGCCTCCAGGGAGACTCCAAGGTTGATATAGGCATTGTAGCGCAACGAATCAATCCTGATTGCCTCGCGGCAATATTCTTCGGCTTCGTCAAATCGTTCGCTGTGGTTAAGACAACACCCAATATTGTTATGGATGAAGTACCAGGAGCAGGAGTTCGAAGGCTCGAGCAGGAGTGCTTTCATGTAGTACTCGATCGCCGCATCGTAGTCACGCCCCTGCTCCATCAGCTGTCCCATGGACAGGAAACAAAATGCCTTCTTTTCAGGGTCAGTCGTGCAGGCCCCAAGCCGCTCCATGAACGTGAGCGCAATCTGGGGCTCATCCTGTTTGCTGTAATAGCGCGACACCCTGAGCATCGCGTCCTCGAACGCCGTTTCTGATTCCTTCAGCCGGCCAAGAAGTTGATGCTCCTCTTCCTGATCCCAACGATCCTCACCTGGTCGGTTGACGTTCTCTCTCTTCTCCAATTCGTTCGCCACAACGATACTCCTTCTTGGTAACCGGGATATGGTCGTCCCGATGTCTGTAGTTATTCAAAGTGTGTGCCACGAAGGAGCTGTTGTTTTACGGCAGAAATAACGCAAGGAACGGTGAGGAATGGGGTGAAGATGCCATTTTTGAGAATTGGCAAATGCGGAGAAACGGACATTTGTAGCAATTACAACCAACGATACAATTCAGCCGCTGATTCGTGGACGCCATCCACGACGCTGAAGCCCAAATCCTTCCAGCACTGAAGCGATGCGTTTCTTTGCTCTGCGAACGGGAGTGGGCCGAGGCCTATGACGATAATATGCATCAATCCTCTCGGAGATTGGCAGGTTGGAATATCTGGGAATTATTTCCCCGAGTACCCTGCGGAATTCTGAGCGGTAGACATCCGGCCAATAGTGGAAGATCGTGTTTGCCGTTTCATGGATCGTGGAATACCGCGAAAAAACATTTCCCGTGGAAAACTGTTCAGCAATCCAAAGCTTCTCTGTGTAGAGGGAATCCATCAGCGCAAAGACCTCATCCATAATTCCGACATCTGATGGATGGAGACCCTCCACTCCGCCATTCCACATCGTGGTGTCCGGAGGAAAATGCCACTCCTTGCCCGATCGATCGCAAACCCGGAGGTCAACGAACGATCGCCACATGGGATGCTCACTGATGCATCCTTCGCGGATGTGCATAACGGAATGCCCGGGAGCGAGTTTTGCAAACGCACGAGAAGGATGCCTGACAAAATACGTGTCGCCATCAACAGCGATCGTGGGAACATGGAACGCGTTCAGCGCATGACGCAGCATCGCCGGCTTCCGCCTGTGTTCATGGTTGTTCGGGCCCGCCCAATCTCGCAAACGCTCCGGGCCGAGAAATTCGATGTTGACGGGAAGACCCTCAAAGAATTCAGGATGGTCGGTATAGATCGTAATGGCACAATCTTGCGGGTCTGGAAGAAGAAACCTCAGGACGGAGCAAACAGAGTACTGCGTCTCCAACACGTGAGAACCATCTCCATAGGAGAGGTAGATAAGATGCTTTCCGAAAGGTGTCATTCAGAGCAACCTTGAGTGCGAAGGAGGCGTTGTCGAACAGTTCTTTTCACAATTACTTACCACTGACAAGGTGATCACGGTGGCTGGCACGACGAAGCGTTACTGAAGTGTTATATGATTGAACGCACAATAGGCGGGTAAAAGTTCCTTTCTTTGGCAAACTCCGCGGAATCGTCACGCCGCTGGTTCCTGTATTATGCCGAGCTTTCAGGTGATGTCAACCTGCATCAATCCCAGTCCTCCCGTTTCCTTGTCCATGTCGTTCCGCACAACACTGTGAATGGACATCCGGGACATTTGTGCTGAAGATCCTCCGCAGGTGCGAAGGTGACGTTGGGGTCGAGCATTTCGCGCAACACGTTGCGGAGAATTTCCAGCAGCATGTTCCATTGCTCCGCATTGTGCTCAGGACCGCCAAACAGCCATGATTCGGACTCCGCTGAAAATCCGTGCGCACCCAGAATGGTAAACTGTGCAGCAAGCGATTCAACCGGCACACGCTCCAACTCGCTGAACATCAACAGGTAGAGGGGAAGTTGAAATGAACCCACCGCCTCCCCCCAGGTAGTCCGCACATCGGCGGAATACTTCTCCGGTCGGAAACGGAGTCTGGTTGCCTGCCCGGCAGTCTTGTAGTCTATGATGACTACCTGTTCCCCTCTGCGCTCGATTCTATCCGCACGACCAGTCCACGCGACTCCCTCCCATTGACATTCCAACTGACGCTCAATACCCAACAACTCCACTTCGTGGCGGGCCAGAATCGTTTCGCTGTACCACTGCTGGTAGGCAAGGACCTGTCGTTCCACCTGATCCTTCAGCAGGAGCTGGGAAACGTCCGCACTCGCTCCAAACTGTGCGCGAAAAACAGATTCAGCCGCCGCACGCACCTCCTGGCTCCTGTCAGTAACCGGCGCCAAAGGGCGTCCCAAGGACAAGCGATCGATTTCAGCAAGAACTGAGTGGACAAACAAGCCTACGTCTGCGGGATCAAGGCCATCCTCAACCTGCCTTCTTTCATCGAGATGCAGGAGATAGCGGTAGTAGTAGCGCAATCTGCACTCCAGATAGCAGTCAATTGCCGAAGCGCTGTAGCGTGCATGAGACATCGCCGCAAATATTGCCGCCGTTTTCACAATCGGATTCGGGGGAATGTTCCCAAGTTTGATTGGAAAGCGGACCGATCGAACAAACTCCCCTTCCTCTATGCTCGCAAGCGCCTTCTGATGTTCCCAGAGCAACCGTTCAACAAACCTGCTCCGTTCCCCCTTGCCGTCGTCCCTGTAAAAGAAGTGGACTTCGGCGGCTCCCCGCACGAGGACATCGAAATAATGAGAAGATATCTGTTCCCTCTGCTCGTTGGTTGCCAACCTTAGAGAACGGCGCAACGCCGGCGGAAGAAGCGGGTCGACATCCGCCGACCCTGGGATGACATCATCATTGGCATCAAGAATAATCACCCGATCGAATTGCAGGTTGCGCGTTTCCAAAAAGCCAAGGATCTGCAGACCTTCAACCGGAGTCCCCTCGAACGGCACCGAAACACCAAGCAAACATCGGTGCACAACCGAACCATATCGACCATAAGTCTGTGTTGAAAACGCCGCAAGCCTGGACGTTGAGAGGGCCCTGAGCTCCTTCAAGATGGCAAGAGCAAAAGACCGGAATGACTCATGTTGCCAGGCACTTGTGTGGACGTCAACAAATGTCAGAATATCCGCAAGCGTATTGGCAAATGCGCCGAGGGTCGCGGCGGAAAGCAGGTTTTGAATAAACACTGTGTGCAGTTGCGCAAGATGAGCCTTGACCTCCGTTGCTGAACAGTCAGGAGCTGTATCATGCAATGCATTGGCAACGAGCGTGTGAAGCTCCTCGTCGTTTTCGATGTCATCGAGCATCAGAAAACGCCAGCCTCTGCGATCGGCAAGCCAGGATTCAACAGTATTGGCGAGGATTCTGGTAACCCCAGAATTGTCACGCCATTCGATGCTCTTAAAGTAAGGATGCGCAAGTAGCCGGAGATAATCAGGTGCATACACACGTCCATCGACGGCATTCGCCACCAATTCGATCAGAGTATTGAGGAACCCAAAGACTGGCGTTCTGTTCCCCGGATAGCCCAATGAGATATTGTATTTGGAAGGGGAAATAGGTGGAAGAGTCCATTGAATTACTGGAAACAGTCCATCGGGCGAAGGAAGCACGATGACCGTATGTTCATCAATCGGAGCGGATTGCCGTGCAAACTCCTCCAACACGGAGTTGACGCCGAAAATCTGCCCGTGAGTTCCCGCCGCTCCGTAGAGCGAGAACGTTGGCAGCGTCTCAGGAGTATCCGTTCTCTCCAGGTTGAATCCCAGAGAGTGTAATTGAGGAAATTTCCCCCGGCAGCTCTGAAAAACAAACGTTGCACTTTTATGGTCCGAAAGACGGCGCATGAGATGTTCTTCCGCGGTCGAGAACATAAAGAAACCCGCCACAACGACCTGATGGAATTCCGTGAGGTTCCATTCAGCGGCAGGGTCAGCTGCCGCCGCATAGCGCATCGCCCGCGTTGTTGCGCCTTCACGGCGGACTTCATCGTAGAACTTCTCATAGTATTCACCCAAACGATCGCCATTCGGGAACCGTGTCAGCCCAAGCACGCTGCGTAGTTTCTCCGGCGACACCAACCCCAGCCGCAGATCTTCAAGCGCGTCAAACAATTTCAGACCGAGAGGAAGAAAGAGATCGAGAGTATCGAATGCTTGCCCGCCAAGGCGTCGCTCCAGCGCAGAATGAATGGAAAACAGCAAGGCAACGGCGTCCAGCTCTCCAATGTCCGGACCGTGCAGCAGAAGATGGCGCTCGCAGAGATAATCGACAAAAGAATCAATGGAAAATATGTGAGGGGGGATGGAGGCAGTTTGTCGACGTTCTGCGATTGCCTTCCTGAGAAAGTGAGCCGGGCGTTTGCCAGGGAATATCACAGCCATGGCAGAATAGTCGCCGCCAACGTTCTCCAGCATCATATGCACATGCTGAATCAGATTGTCCCTGGCCGATAGCAGCGTTGCGTTTTTCATGTGCGTAGAGGTTCCACCTCGACAACCTGGCAAAGATCGACATATGCGATCACTGCACGTACGATCTTCCCCGGATACATCTCCCTGATGATTTCCATATAGTCACGGACCTGCACCACATACTTACCGTCTCCATCGAGTCTTCCCGTTTTGAAATCAATAAGCGTCACTCTATCGCCATCCTCCAGAAGTCTGTCAACCCGGACAAGCCTTCCTTCGCGGCTGAGGAATTCCTGTTCAGTCCGGACTTTTCGCCCTTGCTTCCCGGCAAAAAAAGGCCGGATGAGCACGTCCGACAGAAAACGTGTCAACACCCGAAGGAGCTCGTCTTGATCATCGTTACCGAACCCAACAACATCTTCCAACCGTATAGCCGACTGAATTGGGGGAATTGGGTCGCCGTCAATTGACAGCAGTCTGGATAGCACCCGATGAATGGCGTCCCCACGATGTGTCTCAAAAAAACCTATTCTCCCCTTTTCCTTATTCTGCACCTCGCGGGGAAGACTGTGAACAACAGGGCGAACAGCGTGCAGATTGGCGGGTGGCGCCGGAATTACCACAGGTCTCTCCGACGCCCGCGATGGCGACTCCGGAATAAGGCTTGATGGTATCGCTCCCTTTCCACGGACGCTGATGACGTAAAGCTCGTTCTCCGCGCGGGTCAGGGCAACATACAGCCTGTTGAGGAAATCAGTCTGCTCCAAGATCTGTTCCGCAGATCGGGCAGCAAGGAGCTCGTCGGATCGCTTTGCGAGATTCCCTGTGACCTTCCAGAGTTCAACTCCTCCATCAGTCTTGTGAAAAAGCATCGATGGGGTCTTTATCACATGATCATACAGCAGCACAACCACTACAGGGAACTGGAGTCCCTTTGCCTTGTGAATCGTCATGATCGTTACTGCATCAGGGTTAGCCTGGTTACCGACGCTCCACGTCGCATCGTTTGGACCGAGTTCCGCCGCGAACGAAAGGAATTCCTTCAGACTATTCGCCCCAAGGTCTTCAAATTCTTTCACTGCTTCAAGGAACTTCACCAATCCGGCCTGCTCTTCTGGAAACCTCTCAAGGACAGAGAACGTCTTATACGCTTCGGAGGCAAGGTCATAGAGAGGCTGGTATCCGACCTGGACAAAAAGCTGTTCCAACAACCCCTCCCAGAATTGCGGGAAACGTTCACGGAAGGCTATGTAGAGGGGTCTGCGGCGGCGTTTCGTCCTTTCCTCAACAATGAATTGGTTCACGGACTGAGGATTGTTCATGAATCCCAATGGGCCGGGAAACGATCCGACGATCTCTCCCATAATGAACGTCGCAAAGGAAAGGTCATCAAGCGGTGTATCGAGAAACGTGAAAAGCGAGAGGATCTCACCAACGAGCTTGCGTGCTCTGACGTCCAGACTACTGTAAGAAAGAATCGGGATTCCCCTTCTATTCAACCAGTCGCTGATTGCCAGGACGTTGGCATTGGAGGGTGCAAGTATTGCAATGTCACTGCAGGCATAGCCTCGAGCCACCGCAGATTCAACCGCATCAAAGAGGATCCGGCGCTCCGCTTCCGCATCAGAAGTGGGATCCACGAGAGCGACTTCGACGTGTCCCTCATGGGCGGCTTTCTCCAAGGGAAACTGTACATACGAGTCAAGTCCGCTGGCACGTGCTGCCGAGGACAAGTTTGTTTCCATGACCCGCTCATGAAACACTTGCCGGACGAACTCCACGATTCTCCCGCCGCTCCGCCAGTTCTGATCCAGGAGCAGACGTTCACAGGGCAACCCGGAAAACGTCTCGCGGCCATCCATCAGCCCCTTCATAATCGTCCAGTCTGCTCCACGAAACCCGAAGATCGACTGCTTGGTGTCACCGACAGCAAACAGCGTTCCACCTTCGGCAATGGCGTTTTCCACGAGCACACGAAGCCCGCTCCATTGAACAGGTGAAGTGTCCTGAAATTCATCCAGGAGATAGTGGGAGATTTCCTCACCGAGGATCACATAAATTTCCGGAACGACACCCGCATCGAGATACGTTGCGAGCATGCGGTTGATATCGTCGATGGCGATCTCAGACCGTTCCCTTTTTACCCGTTCGATACTCTCGGCCACACTTTGGAGGGCCGAGGCGAACGGTGAATATTGTGATCGGGCATAAAGTGCGGCAAGCGTATCTATTGTGCCATTGAATGCTTCCAGAAGACTTTGTAATGACCCGGCCAGCGCGTCATACTGAGCCCTTGCGGCCTTGGTGTGTTGTCCTTTGACAATGCTTTCCCGCCTCGCACGTTCGACAAGCGAGCGCCATTCTCCCGACTGTGCAAGATCGAGGTCTTGCGCGACAAGAACAGGCAACTCCAGGCCCGAGCCGGCAATGGTCTTTCTAATCTCCCGGACAACATGCTTCAACTCGGCTTCACGCTGACTAATCTCTGCCGACATATCAGTGGTC
>Ga0265330_10002469_pt1 | contig 10057 bp, 8 predicted proteins | sample 41919metaG_FD_202083 | JGI IMG/M metagenome (GOLD analysis project Ga0265330, IMG submission 202083) | Rhizosphere microbial communities from Carex aquatilis grown in University of Washington, Seatle, WA, United States - 4-19-19 metaG | ecosystem: Host-associated > Plants > Roots > Rhizosphere >... | reverse complement strand
AGGCCGCGCGCTTCGATATGGCCGCGAGCAAGCTGAATCTCGACGAAGGCATGAGGAATGTCCTGCGCTCCCCAAGCCGTGAAATCATCGTGCACATTCCGGTGCAAATGGACGATGGGCGGCTGGAAGTATTCACGGGATACAGGGTGCAGCACTCCATTGCGCGGGGCCCGGCCAAGGGCGGGCTGCGCTACGCTCCCGACGTGAACCTGGACGAAGTGAGGGCGCTGGCAAGTTGGATGACGTGGAAATGCGCGGTGGTGAACATACCTTTTGGCGGGGCCAAGGGCGGGATCATTTGCGATCCGCACAAAATGTCGCAGGGCGAGTTGGAGCGGATGACGCGCCGTTACACGGCCGAGATATTCGAGTTCATCGGACCGGAGAAGGACGTTCCGGCTCCCGATGTAAACACCAACGAACAGACCATGGCCTGGATCATGGACACGTATTCCATGCACGCACGCCAGACTGTGACCGCTGTGGTTACGGGCAAGCCGGTCAACATGGGCGGATCGCGCGGACGCCGGGAGGCCACAGGGCGGGGCGTGCTGATTGTCTGCGAGCAAGCGCTGAAGAAACTGCGGCTGAATCGGGACACCACGCGCGTAATTGTGCAAGGCTTCGGCAACGTCGGATCGAACGCGGCACGGCTGATGGCGGCCGCGGGATACAAAATCATCGGTATCGTCGAAGTGGGCGGCGGGCTGTACAAGAAGGACGGCATCGACGTGGAAGCGTTGTGGGAATTTCGCCAGCGCAAGGGCGCGATACACGGGTTTGCGGGCGCTGAGGCGCGCGATGCGGACGAGCTGTTGCTGGCCGAATGCGACATTCTGATTCCGGCGGCGACGGAAAACGTAATCACCAGCCAAAACGCGGGCCGGTTGAAATGCAAAATTTTGGCCGAAGGCGCGAATGGACCGACGACAGCAGTGGCCGACGACATCCTCACGGAGAAAAAAGTGTTCGTGATTCCCGACATTTTGGCGAACGCAGGCGGGGTTGCCACTTCTTACTTCGAGTGGGTGCAAGACCGCCAGGGATACTTCTGGAAGGAATCGGTGGTGAACGAGCGCTTGGAAGACATCATGGTCACGGCCTTTGACGATGTTGTCCGGTACGCGGAAACGCACGGCGTGAACAACCGGATCGCCGCGTATATGCTGGCGATCGACCGAGTGGCGTACACCATACGGCAGCGCGGGATTTATGCGTAAGTTGCAGCGCCGGCATCTTGCCGGCTGTTTTGAGGGCGTCTCGCTCTCGGCGCGGCGGCGCTACAATCGTGGTTCGACGATCGTACGGAGGAAATATGAATCGTTCTCAAACTCAAAGCAAGGTCATGACGTGGATACTCGCTTTATGTCTGCTGCTTATGGTTGCCGTTGGGTCGGATTTAGCGCAGGGGCAGACGGGTGCGAGCGGCAGCAACTCCGGCGCGGCAAAACCCGCGGCTACGGCAAGTACGAGCACGAGTCAGGCAGTGACTGCGCCCAAGGCGACAGCGGGCGCGCCTTCCAGTCAAGAGATCGCCGCCGCCAAAGCGAGCGGCAAGGTCTGGGTCAACACCGAGAGCGGCGTCTATCACAAGGGCGGCCGCTGGTATGGCAAGACCAAGGCGGGAAAGTTCATGACCGAAGCGGAAGCGAAGGCTGCCGGGTACAAAGAAGCTCATAAGTAGCGAGGCAATTAAATTTAACCAGCATTTAACATGGAGAAACCACTATGACAAAGAACCTCGTAACCAGAATCATCGTTGTTCTTTTCGCGCTCAGCCTAGTTGGAGGAATGGCAGTAGCGCAAACCGCCAATACTCCATCGAAGACCACAACTACCGCAGCGGCCAAGGCCGATCTGCTCGACATTAATTCGGCGACCAAAGAGCAGCTCACTGCTTTGCCGGGCATCGGGGCGGTGTACTCGAAGAAGATCATCGACGGGCGTCCGTATGCGAAAAAGACCGACCTGCTGACAAAGAAGATTGTTCCAGCGGCCACCTATAACAAGATCAAAGACCAGATCATCGCGAAACAGAAGTAAGGCGTTTTGCTGCGGTGAACGCTGCGCGCTCAGAGAAGGGCCCTATGGCTAGTCCAGGCGGGTCCTTTTCTCTCCGTTGCCTTGGCCTGTAATGTGGAGGATAATCACCTTACCGCCCCGCGGCACGGGCTCAAGCATCGCGTGAATCTTCCCAACTACATTACGCTAACCCGCATCGCTGCGATTCCGCTGCTCATGTGGATCCTTGGCACACCGAGGTTCGCTGCCGAACGGACCGGGGAACGGGAACTGCTGGCTTCGGCGGTGTTCATCGTGGCTTCGATCACCGATGGCATAGACGGGTATCTGGCGAGGCGGCGCGGCCAGATTACGACCATGGGCATATTGCTCGATCCGCTGGCCGACAAGTTACTAATCGCAGCCGCCTTCATCACGCTGGTACAGTTCAATCCGGCGCTGGTACCGGCCTGGATGGCGGTGGTCATCATCGGGCGCGAATTTCTGGTGAGCGGGCTGCGTTCGATTGCGGCTTCGGAAGGATTCACGATCCAGGCGAGCGAACTGGGCAAGTTCAAGATGTTGGTGCAGATTATTTCGGTAGTGGCGGTAATTCTGGCCCGGCGCTGGCACGATTGGCCGGTTTACGGCGTTTATGTTTTCCCGGTCCACTGGGTAGCGTGGACTGCAATCTGGTTCATGGTCCTGCTTTCGCTGGTTTCGGCATTCGACTACTTCGTGGCTTTCTGGTCGCGGATCGACCGCACCTCGGAAAAGCGGCGGCGGCGCTCCTTTATCCTCTCGCGGAGGAGAAAAAGCGATGTCCAGGCCGTCTGAAAAGACGCCGAAAGATCTGGCCGCTGGACAAGCGGCCAGCCCCCAATCCCCAGAATTTTCTCTTGAGCAACGACGGACACTGCTCGGTATTGCGCACCGGGCGATTCTTTCCACCCTGGAGCGCCAGCCTTTTCCGGACGCGCCGCCTGCCATGCCTGGGCTGACGGAACCGCGAGGCGTATTCACCACGCTTTATCTGCATGGCGAGCTGCGGGGATGCGTGGGCTATGTCGTGCCTATTGCGCCGCTTTATCGTGCCGTGGCTGAAACGGCCCGAGCCGCCGCTTTCGAGGACCATCGTTTTTTGCCGGTAGCGAAGGAAGAAGCTCTGGAACTCGATATTTCTCTGAGCGTACTTTCCCGGTTATTCCCGATTCATCCCGAGGCCGTGGAAGTCGGACGCCACGGGCTGCTCCTCTCCGATGGCGGGCGGCGCGGCTTGCTGCTGCCCCAGGTTCCCGTTGAACATGGTTGGGACCGGGAGACTTTTCTGGAGCAAACCTGCCGCAAAGCGGGCCTGCCGCAGAATGCCTGGCGCAAGGATGCCACTATCGAGGCATTCACCGCCGAGGTTTTTGGCGACACGGATGCCGGAGCTTCCTCTCGGTAAAAGAAAAAGGGGAGATTACCTCTCCCCCTCTTTGCGATGAAAATGATTTCGTTTTTTACGGTTGCTGTTGCTCGTCGAGTTCCACGGTATCGCCGGCATGCACATCTTCGAGAGCGAAGACGATCATGGCGGACGATGCGGTCGGAGTGACATTCAGAACCACCACTTCCCCAACAGCGCGGCGCGGCAGATCGCGCACATGAATGTTCGGCCCTTTGCTCCTGGCAAAACGCCTGGCCTCAAAAGTCGGGGGACGCAGTTGCGTGTCTTCCGAAGTCTGAGCTTGAAAGGAAAGCGAATCCACTGGATCGCTTAAGGTGGCAGTGTAGGAACGCAAAACGCGGAAATAGTCTCCGACTTTAACGCCCTGATTCGAACCCATGTTCATATATAGTTTCATGCCCGTTCCGAGGAAGGCATCGAAGTCTCTGCCGAGCACGATGCGTCCAGTCAGTCTGTTGTTCGGAAGCGTGAAGCGGTCGAAATGCCCGGGCATATGGAACGCAACCGGCGGCTTTTCCACGAAAGGTACGACGACGTCTCCCGGATTGATGGGGTCGCAACTGAATTCCACCTGGGCGATGGCGGTGTGGCCGCGCGTATCGACAACGCGGATCCTGCCAATATCTCCATAAGGGTGTCCCGCGGCAGCCAACAGTTTTCTCATGCCCGAATAAATTTCGAATTCATTGATGTCGCGCATTTCACGGATGACCGAATAGAGCTGTCCCGTCTGGTAGCCGCTTCCCGCGAGATAAACCAGTTCTCCCGTCTCGAACTTGGTGGAGGTCGGTGTTTCCAGGCCGCCGTTGACGTAGTTGGCGTCGGGGATCCGGTTTTTGCTAATGAAACCGGCGCAGTAAATATCGGCTGCGGTAGGCGTCTGGTAACGCACGAAAGGCACATTGACGGCAGTGTGGACGATACCGTCCGCCTCGGGAGTGGCCGCCAGGGTTGACTGTTGGGCCGCCGCCAGGGTCGTGGCCAACATCAGTATCGCTAACAATCCTATTTTCTTCATGTTATCTCCGACTTCAAGCCGCACCGGGGTTGCCCGGCCACCCCTCGAAAGACAAGGGTTACAACCGAAAGGTAACAAGCGAGTGGGGTAGGGTCAAGGTTACGACGGTGTTGAGCCGCCTTGCTCCCAAAGTGTTTTTGTGATTTTTCATCAAGCTTATGTTGCATCTGGGGTAACATCCCTGTAATATCGCGCCGTTGTTGAAAAATAAATGAAACTGGTCAATTCTTCCACTACCGGGCCTCGATTTCCGATTGCGCGCCTGTCCAAGGTGTGCCTGGCGCTGAGCGGCGACACAGCCGAAAAGATGCTTGAAACCGCCGAATCCATGGCGCGGGACAACCCGTTCATGGAATTTCGTTTGGATTACCTGAAGCAGCCCGTGGCGGCGCTTCCGAAAATCCATCGTTTTCTTGAGACCCACCAATTCGTTACCGCCATCGCGACCTGCCGCCGCGCCGAAAACGGAGGCAAGTTCAAGGGATCGCTGGCAGCGCAATTGGAAGTGCTTAGTAAAGCCCAGGCAGCGGGCTGTCAGATTGTGGACGTGGAAATGGAGAGCGCGCTAAAAGCGAAACAGGGAGCGATTGCGGCCCTGCGCAGCCGCGCCGGACTCATCGTATCGTTCCACGATTTCCGCGGCACGCGCCATCTTGAGGAAACGCTGGGGAAAATGCGGAAGGTGCCGGCAGATTTCTACAAGGTTGTTACGACCGCCACCACGCTATCCGACAACGTGGCCATGATGAAATTTCTACAGACACAGAGTGGCGAGCATACGCTGATCGGGTTGTGCATGGGAGAGCAGGGCATCATCAGCCGCGTGCTTAGCGCGAGGGCGGGCAGCGTTTTCACGTTTGCCGCAGTCAACTCCGACCTGAAAACCGCGCCCGGCCAGATCAACGCGCGGGACCTGCGCGGGACCTACCGCATCGAACAAGTCGACGCCGCCACGCGCATCTATGGCGTGGCCGGCGATCCCATCGGGCATTCGCTGTCGCCCGTGATCATGAACACGGCGCTGCGCCGCGAAAACGTGAACGGCGTGTATCTTCCGCTTCACGCTAAAACGATCAAAGACCTGATGCACTGTGTGCGCGAGATTCCCTTGCACGGCCTCAGCATCACCATGCCGTATAAACAGACGATCCTTCCCTACCTGGATAACACCGACGCGCACACGGCGAAGATCGGCGCCTGCAATACAGTCGTTCGCGGGCAAGAGGGAAAGCTTTACGGATTCAATACCGATATCGCCGGCATCATACGTCCGCTAGAGCAACGCCTCGTCATCGAACACGCGAAAGTCCTCGTGCTTGGCGCAGGAGGCGCGGCACGGGCAGCCGTCTTCGGACTCAAAGAGCGGGGCGCTGAAGTGTGGATACTGAATCGCACTTCGGCCAAGGCCCAGAAACTCGCCCGTCAGGCCAAAGCGCGTACCCTTAAACGCGCCGACCTGCGCAAGATGACCTTCGATGTCATCGTGAACGCCACCCCAGTGGGGATGGGGAACACCCGCGACTGTCCGTTGAAAGACCATGAAATCCAGGCCCGCGTCGTTTTCGACATGGTGTACGATCCGGTGGAGACGCACCTTCTGCACGTAGCCCGCACCAAGGGAATTGCAGTCATCCCCGGAGTCGAAATGTTCGTGCAACAGGCCGCCCGGCAGTTTGAAATCTGGACCGGCAAGCCCGCTCCCGCCGGCGATATGCTGCGTGTGGTGACGATCGCTCTGCAAGAGCGCGCCGCCGCCCAAAAGCAGGCGAAGTCCTGAATTTTCATAGATAAGCAGCACCATCTGCGGGCTGGATGAGCAGCATTTTAGCTGTTTTTCTTTGGCCAAAGATGCCGCTGGGTTGCCTTTTGCGCCGTCCCGCCGTCGTATCAAATTGAGATTTTTAGCGATGCAGTGACCGTAAGAAAGGTTGCAAATAACCTATCTAGGCAGTAGTATGACCTTGGGTGCGGCTTTTCGCATTCACCTTGTCTGAACAAACCAAATCTTCCATGTTGAAACGAAGCCCTAGTCATAATTGAGAGTATGAAGGGGCGTCCCATGCCCCGGTGCAATTCGGAGAGAAAGCATGTCGTGGTACGCGTACTGCCTCACGGAACACCAAACTCTTGCCAATGGAGTTCGCGCCCGCCGTCCTTACGTTTTAGAAGGAATTCAGGGTGTGAACGGTTCTCCGGTCATGAGCTATCCGAGCGGAGACTTCGCGGTTATCGTCAGTGAATATGAACGTACAACCTCCAAACTCGACGAAAAGTCGGTTTTGGAGCATGCCCGGGTGGTCAGTCAGAGCTTCCGAACCGCCACCGTCCTGCCGTTCCGTTTTGGGACGATTTTCGATAGCGAAGATGCCATCCGCCAGGCGGTGCGGTCCAACCGCCGGACTTTCTGCGAGAGCGTGGCGCGGCTGCGCGGCAAGTCCGAAATGCGCATCAAGCTGGTGGTTCGCGACGGTTCGATGCGCCCGACGGAAGAAATCGTCCTGCCCGATACGGTCGGTCGCGAGTATCTGACCAAGCTTCGCGAGAAGGCGTTTCGCGAACGCGAGCGCCAGACCAAGGCCCGCGCCCTATCGGTCCAGGTACACAAGCTCTTCAATCCGCTCGAAGAAGAAGTGAGTTGCAAACGGGTCGATGCCGACGGAATGCTGCTCGATATCGCCCACCTCATCGATACCAAGTCCATCGAAAAATATCAGAACCGTTACGACACAGCCGCCAAGCAGCTTAAGAATTGCAAGCTGTTCGTGACCGGCCCTTGGCCGCCGTATCATTTCCTGCCGGGGAACGTGCGTACGGTCGCTGGCGACAGTTAGACGCCTCCGTCGAACTTATTTCAGGCCCCCTTTCGAGGGGGCTTTGTTTTGTGGGGCTCATGTGTGGGGACGGGGCTTCGCCCCGTCCAAACGGGGCAGAGCCCTTATTTCACGCCTATATCTCTGCCGGAAATTTCTTTCAAAGTGCAGGGTTGTGCATCCGTTAACATAGGCTGCCGATAGGTTTACCACCAGTTTACGTCTGAAATGTTTCTCTAACGTATTGATTCTGAACAAATTTCCAGAAATGGAACCCCGTATTTACTCCCTTGTTACATTTTGGTTCTGCGAATGCTCTTTTCACAGCAACCTAAAGAGGCCGTAACCGTTGCCACCACTTCACTCTCGATGTTCTCGACAGCTCACACTGACCGTTCTCGGCCTAGCCGACGGAACGGCGCCCAGCTAATTCTTCTATGAATCCCGCCACTTCGCCTCTTTGAAAAGAGCGGTCCTGAAAGGGGCCGCTTTTTTTGTTGCTTCTACTCCTGTACACTCACGTTTTCCGTTGAAATCAGAAAAGGCATGCTGGAAAAAATGAATTCTCAGAAAGTAAATCCCCGAAAAGCCGATTTTCTTTGTTGTTGTATTGTTCTAGTGCTAGTTGCCCTGTTGGGACAGGTCCCGCTCCACGCTCAAAAGCCCGTTACCGGGGCCGACGAAGTGCTCCTCGCCACGATGGAAAAGGAACTGCATCGCGGCCAAGCGGAATTGGCCAAACAAGATCCCGCGCCGTATTTCACCAGCTATAGCGTAACCGACGGGGAATCGCTGGCCATCCTCAGCGCCCAGGGTGGAGTTCTCACCTCAACGCACACGCGCCACCGCGCTGCCGACGTCAGCATGCGCATCGGCGCCCCCGCGCTCGATAACACGCACGAAGAGCAACGATTTTCCGGCATCACCTCAGGCCATCTGCCGCAGCGGGACGACCCCGACGCCATCGCCCGCGTGCTCTGGCGGCTGACCTATGAGCAGTATCGCAAGGCGCGCCAGGCCTATACGAACGTCAAAACGAAGACCGAAGTCCGCGCCAAGGACGAAGACGACTCGCCCGACTTCTCTGAGGAGAAACCCTCGATTTACATCGAAAAGACCCCGCCGACGGCGTTTCCCGAACAAAAAGCCTGGGAGGACCTCGCCCGCCGTTATTCCGCCAACTTCCGCCAGTATCCCCAAGTCGAAGAGTCCATGGTGGTTCTTTATGCCGAGAAGAGCCACAGCTATCTGGTGTCGACCGAAGGCGCGAAGATTGTCACCGTCGACGCTATTTTCCGCATCATGATCGAGGCGGAAACGCGCGCCGAAGACGGCATGGAACTGATGCGCGTGGAAACCTTCCAGTCATCCGATCCGGCGAAAGCTCCCTCGGAAGAGGAAGTGGCGGCGACTGTGAAGAGAATGGCCGCCGATCTGAGCGCGCTGCGCGCGGCCCCGCTGGCCGAACCTTACAGCGGCCCGGCGTTGCTCTCGGGACGCGCGGCTGCGGTTTTCTTTCATGAAGTGCTCGGGCATCGCGTCGAAGGACAGCGCCAAAGAGGCCGCGATGAAGGCCAGACTTTCACCAAGAAGATCAACGAAAAAATCCTGCCCGACTTCCTGAGCGTTGCCGACGATCCCACGCAGCGCACGCTCGGCGGCATCGAATTGTCCGGCTCTTATCGTTACGACGACGAAGGCATGCCCGCCCAGCGCGTTGAAGTGGTCAAGGACGGCATTCTGAAAAATTTTCTGATGGGACGATTGCCGGTGAAAAATTTCAGCCACTCGAACGGTCACGGGCGCGCCCAGTCGGGGCTGATGCCGGTTGGACGCCAGGGCAATCTCATCGTGACTTCGTCGAAAACCATGCCCGACGCCCAGCTGCGCTCCCGCTTCGTCGAAGAAATCAAGAAGCAGGGCAAGCCCTACGGTCTCTACTTCGAAGACATCCAGGGCGGATTCACGCTGACCACACGCGCACTGCCGCAATCTTTCCAAGTGCTGCCGGTCATGGTGTGGCGGGTTTATGCGGATGGGCGTCCGGATGAGTTGGTGCGCGGCGTAGATATTGTTGGCACACCGCTCACGGTGTTGCCCGAGATTGTCGCCACCGGAGACACCACCAGCGTCTTCAACGGCATTTGCGGGGCGGAATCGGGCAGCGTGCCAGTATCGGCGGCCGCTCCGGCCATGCTGTTTTCCGAAATGGAAGTGCAGAAACGAAAGTACGGCGATGAGAAACCACCAATCTTGCCACCCCCACCTGGCGCAACCGATGAGAAGGGAGGCAAACAATGACGCGACAATTCTCGATTTGCCGCAAAATGTTTTGCCGCACTACGATTGCCGCTTTATTTGCAGCGCTCTCTTCCGCGATTGTCGTCTGCGGCCTGGCAACTTTCGCTTGCGCCGCCGATGCGGCTTCCGGCGATGTCGTGCTCCGCGCTCTTCGTGAGGAAATGGACCGCTCCAAAGCTCAGTTGAAGATGGATAATGTGGCGGCGCCGTATTACATCGAATACCGCGTCACAGAGATCGACCAATATGAAGCCAGCGCGGTTTTCGGCGCGCTCCGCAATCAGCAGCGTAACCACGTCCGCCTGTTGCATGCCGTAGTCCGCGTCGGCGACTACAAGCAGGACAGTTTCTATGGCTCCGGAGAAGGCGTTGTCGATCTGGTTCCATCCGACGACGATGTGTTCGCCATCCGCCACCGCATCTGGCTGGCCACGGACCGCGCTTATAAGGCCGCTACCGAAGCGCTCTCTGCCAAGC
>Ga0265330_10002463_pt1 | contig 10074 bp, 6 predicted proteins | sample 41919metaG_FD_202083 | JGI IMG/M metagenome (GOLD analysis project Ga0265330, IMG submission 202083) | Rhizosphere microbial communities from Carex aquatilis grown in University of Washington, Seatle, WA, United States - 4-19-19 metaG | ecosystem: Host-associated > Plants > Roots > Rhizosphere >... | reverse complement strand
CACTTTCAAGTGCGCTAGAAGGGCGCATGTCTCGTGTCCGGTTGCTTCTTGCCACTCTCCTCGCCGCCAGTCCCGGCGTCGGCTGTCAGCGTACACCCTTGCCCGGCGCCGCACACGCGGCGCCGCCTTCGTCGGCAGCGTCTCGCAACGCGGTTCCGTCCGCGTCGCCGCGACTGGATGAGTCCGGGCCGCGTGTGGATCTCTTGGCCAACCGAGCTCTCTGGCACGTCTTTCAGAAAGGGTTGGTGGTTCCTTTTGCCAGCGAAGGCCTCAGAAAATACACCCAAGAATACACCAGCCCCTGGCGAGGCGTGACCAAGCTGCAGGATCGCGCCGGTCGCGTCCTGGGCACCACGACCAGCACCCTGCGCTTTCCCTGGGACGGCGAGACCGGGGCAGCCACCATCGTCGTGCGCATGAGCGGCGACGGCGGGCAGCGGCTCTCGCTGCGCCTGAATGGAAGGCCGCTCAAGACTCGCGTGCTGGCAAGCGGTTGGCAGGCGGTGGTGATCGACGTGCCGGCTGGCATGCTTCGGCCGGGCGAAAACGACCTCGGCATCGGGGTGGCCAAGAAGGGCGCGCTCTTTCACTCGCTGGAGGTGCTCGCCGGCCCGGCGCCCGAGCCGGCCGACGCATGGCCGCCGTCGTCCCCAGTCGGCACGGCCAGCGTGGCCGGGCAAGAGAAGGCAGCTCTCGCGGGGTTTCGCCGCTATGTCATGCTCCTGGAAGTTCCACGCCAGTCGTCGCTGGTGCTCGACACTGCGGCGCCAAGGGCGGTCGCTCACCTGCGTGTGTTGGCGCGGCCTGAGGGTCAGCCGGCACAAGTTCTGCTTGACGAAACCCTGCAGCCGGGACGGTGGCAACCCCATACCCTGTCGCTGGCAGCCCTGGCTGGCAAGCTGGTGGAGCTTGAATTCGCCGCGGTCGACGGCACCGATGTGCTGTGGGCCACGCCGCGCATTCTGCTTGCTGCTGCGCCCTCACTGCCGCGCCCCAAGCCGGTGCGCAATCTGGTGCTGCTCATCGGCGATGCCATGCGTGCCGACAGCCTTGCGCTCTACGGCCAGAGCAAGGTTCTCACCCCGCGTATCACCGAGGCCGGCCGCAAGAACGGCGTGGTCTTCCTCAACACCGAGGCCGCCTCGCCCTCGTCGCCGCCCTCGCACGCCAGCATCCAGAGCGGAACCTTGCCACGCGTGAACGGCATTCTGGGCGACAAGGCCAAGCTCAACCCGGGTACGCCCATGGTCAGCGCCGTGTTGGGCGCGGACGGCATCGCCACCGGCTACTACGGCGACAATTCATTCGCCATGGGCCGGCTCAAAGCCGCGTCCAAGTGGACCTCGTACCACCAGCCCTCGCAGGAAGGCAAAGGCGGCGGCTGCCCCACCCTGATCAAACTGATGCTGGGCTTTGCCGACGAGCAGATCAAAGCGGGACGGCGCTTCTTCCTGTCGTCCATCGCCTTCGAACCGCACACGCCGTACATCTATCACCAGGGCATCACCGAACACTACGTAAAGGGCGAGTTCGACCCGGCCATCGGCAAGAGCCCCGACGGTGTCATCCTGACCGCCATCGTGAAGGGGAAACTGCCGATGACCCCGGCGCGCTGGCAACAGTTGCGCGGACTCTACGACGGCGAGGTGGAGTACCTCGATGGGTGCTTCGGCACCCTGGTCGACGGTCTGGCCGCGCGTGGCCGGCGCGATGACACCGCGGTCATCCTGCTCGCGGACCATGGCGAGGGTTTCTTCGAGCACGGCAGTCTGGGCCACGCCTACGGCCACTGGTTCGAGGTCACGCAGGTGCCTCTCGTGCTGTGGGTGCCGGGTCTGACCGAAAAGGAGATCGCCATCGACACCACGGTCAGCCACGTGGACGTGGCGCCCACCATCCTCGACCTTCTCGGTCTGCCGCCCGAGCCGCGCATGCAGGGGCAGAGTCTGTTGCCGATGGCCTTGCGGCAGGGCCCGTGGACGCCTCGGGTGATTCCAGCGGAATATGGCCGCAGCTACTCGTTGCGCTCCGCCAACCTGCGCTACATCGTCGACTACGGCGGTAAGGAGATGCTGTACGACACGGTGGCCGACCCGATCGAGAAGACCGACGTCAAGGACCAGCGTTCCATGGCCCTGCGCTACCTGCGCGACTGCGCCGGCTTCTACCTGGCCTATCGGAGCCGCTGGCACACCGCCAGTTGGGGAACGCTCAACAATCAGACGCCGGAGTTTGTGAAGGCAACCGGAGAATAGCAGGGCGACAGCAGGTCGCCCCTACCGGACCGGGTCGGGTGTCCGCAGGTCGTCCCTACCGGACTGGGTCGGGTGACCGCAGGTCGCCCCTACGAACTCGCGGGCTGCACGGGCCGGCGCTTGCGGCGGATCATTTCCAGGTCGCTCTCGGAGAACACGTAGCTCTCGCCGCAGAAATTGCACGTGACCAGAGCCTGGTTGTCCTCGAGGATCATGGCCTGCAGATCCTCTTCGTGCAGCATCTCCAGGGTAGCGCCAACCCGTGCGCGGCTGCACGCGCAGGAGAAAGTCACCGGCCGACTGTCCAGCGTCTGCAGGGTCTCGGACACGGGCCCAAGCAGCCGGCGCGCGAGGGCCTCGGGGTCCCGGGCACCCGAGGCTTCGAGCAAGATCTGACTTAGACGCTGCTCGTCCAATGTCTGGCGAATGAACTCGACCAGGGCCGCGCCCTGCGCCTGCGGCAGCGTCTGCACCAGCAGGCCCGCCGATGCAACCACCTGACCCTCGCGATCCACCAGGGTGTCGCAGCGGAGCACGCTGTCGATCTGCTCGCTCTTGAGCAGGTAGGTCTCCACGTCGGTGTCGATCTCCCCGGTCACGAGCGCGGTCTGGCCAGCATAGTTCTGCGCCAGGCCTAGATCGCGGATCACGCTCACAACGCCCTTGCGTCCTACAGCCTCCGCTAGAGATACGCGGCCCGAGTCGGAGGTGGCGCCCCAGGGAACAGCGTCGGGATGCTTCAGGTAGCCGCGCACCCGACCCGACGAGCGCGCATCCACCGTGATGCCACCGAGCGGTCCGTCGCCGAGTATCTGCAGGGTGACCTGTTCCTCATCCTTGGTCAGCGTGGCCAGCGTCAGGGCAGCGCTGACCGCGCGCCCCAGCGCCACTGCGGCCACCCCGCGGGCGCGGTGCCGGACCACGATCTCGCGCACCGTCGACGTCGTGGTCGCGGCCACCACGCGAGCACGGCCATTTTCGAGCAGACAGCGGACGATCGCGTCTTGGTCGGTCATGTCTCGGCCCTCTCAGACCAAATCGATCAGTCTTTCGATGAAAAGACTATCGCCCCGGGATCCCGTTCGCGGCCCGAGGCCTGGGCACGCGCCTTCTCGATTCCTGCAAGCTCCTCGGCGATGCGCGGGAAGGCGTAGCGGATCCGACCGCTGTCATCCGCTTCCACATCGCCGCCCAGGGCCACCAGGGACTCGTTCAGCGCCTCGACCGCGGCTGGCTCGGGCGCCAGTTCCTCGACCGGCGCGGCCTGGCCCCGCCTGGCCATCACGGTTTGCAACAAGCCGCGGCGGGCGTTGCGCCTGCGCCGGCCAGGCTCGCGCGCGCGATCGACCAACCAGCGGCCAAGCGGCACCGCGAACAGCAGCGACGAGAAGACCAGGGGATAGTCGTGCAGCAGGAACTCCTGGCCCGGGATCGGCGAACTCAGGCCGGCCTCGAAAGCCGGCACGATCCACAACGGCGCCAGCAGATTGAACCCGTTGAAGAGGCCGATCGCGACGTTGGTGCCGGTGCGGTTTCCGGTCAGCGGTGGCCGCGACTCCAGGCGTTCCCAGGCCGGGTGCACGGTCGGTTCAGGCTGCAGGCCCTCTTCGGCCGTCTTGCGAATGTCCTTGAACGCGTAGACCACCACACCGTCGTCGGTGACCTCGGGCTCGCCGCCATAGTTGACCAGCAGGCGGGTGGCCTCCTCCTCGGCGCGCGCGAAATCCCATCCCATCAGCATCACCAAATCCACCGCGGCGATGCGGCCGTTCTTCTGCCGGATGTGGGCCAGGATCTCCTTTTCGTCGGCCAGCGGATCCACCGGCGGCTTGGGCGGCCCAAACACGAACTCGAAGACCTTCTTGTAAAGTGGTTTGTCGGGGAGCCGGCGGCGGGGCCGACGGTACGGGCCGCCATCGGTGCTTGGACTCCAGCCCCACATCCAGAACAGCGGCCAGGCGAAATCCATGTCTCCGCCGCTGTCGCGGTCGTCCGAACTACGCCGCGCAAACAGCACCGCGATCAACATGACGACGAAGGCCACGAAGTACACGACCAGCGTCGTCACGATGGAGATCTTGAAGAGAAAGGTGAACCCCCTCCACAACGCATCCCCCGCCTTGGCCAGTTTCTCGCGCAACGACACCGCATCCCGCCGGGTGAACGTCGGATCGAATTGATAGATCAGCTCGCCGCTCTCGGTGGCTGCGAGATGACTGCGGAATTCCTTGAGCAGACCGCCAAGTGCATCCTCGGCGATCGGCACCGGAAGTCCGGATTTCGCGACCGCATCCGCCTTGGTCAACTGGCCGCCCTGGCCCTTCAGGGCTTCGAGCAAGATGCGGCGCGCCTCGCGATCGGAGTACGTCTTCGCTTCAAAGGTGGTGTCGGCCCCCATGGTCCCTGTCATGCCTCACATTGGCGCAATCGCCAAGGTGTTCTCGCCCGCCGCCTCACCCCCACGGTCAGGCCGAGCCGGTTGGCGGTTGCAGAGCCGCTGCTCGCAGCTATAGTTGGGGGGTTAGTGCCCGTGCGGCTACGCTCGGGCGCAGAAAGGGCGTCAGTGGACGAGAGGCAAGCTGCGGACCTGGGCCAAATCGACTCGGCGATTGCAGCGATGGCTGATGGCTTCGCGCTCTACGCACCCGACGGAAAGCTCCTGCATATCAACCCTGCGGCCGAGAGGTTGCTGGGATTGTCGCGCGAGCAAGCCGGCCCGCCCACCGAGGAGAGCCTGCGCAGCCCAAGCGTGCTTGGCACCGACGGCAAGCCCATCGCGCTCGATCGGCAACCCACCGCACGTGCCTTGCGTGGCGAGGCGGTTCGCCACGAAATCCTGATCCTGGACGGTCCGCCTCCGTGCGGGCGACGTTCGCTGTCGGTCAGCGCAATCCCCATCCGGGGAGCCAACAACGAGGTGAATGCGGTGGTCGCCACCTTCGTCGATGTCACGCGCCTGTGGCAGGCGCAGGAGCAGCGCGATGACCTGCTCCGCACGGTGTCGCACGATCTGCGCACGCCCCTGTCTACTCTGCTCCTGCACGCGCAGATGCTACAGCGATCGCTCGAACCCGGGGATCGCAACGCCAAGCGCGTGGACACCATCGTTGCCAACGGCCAGCGTCTGGCCACCATGATCCAGGATCTGGTGGAGACGGTTCGTCTCGAGAGCAACCAGTTCCAGCTGGCGAGAAAACCGCTTCACGTGCAGACCTTCATCACCGAACTGGTGGGCCGGCTGTCGGGAGCCCTGCCCACCGAGCGCCTCCGACTTTCGTTCGAGCCCTGCTTGCCCGCCCTGCCGGCCGACCCCGACCGGCTGGCCCGTGTGCTGATGAACCTGCTCGACAACGCGCTCAAGTACTCGGATGCGCCCGCCGAGGTGACTCTGCACGCAAGCTGCGCCGATGGATTTCTCTCCCTCGCGGTCACCGACCGCGGCGTCGGCATTCCCCCGCAAGACTTGCCTCAGCTATTCGAGCGCCGCCACCGAGCCGGGGACGGCAGCCGACAGCAAGCACTGGGGCTAGGCCTCTATATCACCGCCCTGCTGGTGCGCGCACACGGGGGCCGCATCGAGGTCGAAAGCGAACTCGGCAACGGCAGCATCTTTCGCGCGCATTTTCCCATCGACCCGGACGTCGGAGCGAACCGAGGGGTTGGTAGTGGTTCTTGACCTGGCGGGCAGCCTTATCGATGACCATCAAGGGTTGGGAACCTGCCTCCGGGCAATGACCGGATCGCGACTACGACAGGTTGCCCCCCGGGGCGATCAGCGGCGGGCCCGCCCGCGTGGCGGTGACAACGCCCGCCGGATGGGCTCGACCTCGTCGGGATAGCAGTCCAGACGCCGCGCGATCTCGGCCGGGCTCGCGCCCGCAGCCACTCGCTGGGAGATCGTTTCCACGACATCTGACCGGATCGCGCGGCCCCCAATCACCGGAAATCCCATAGCAGCGTAGATCGCGTCGCTCAGCTCGGAACTAGGCACAAACGACGCTGCGTCGGCTCTCGGCCAATCGAGCCGCCAGCCGATCTCGGCCTGGCACAAAAGAACACGCTCGCGCAGCGCCGCGGGTTGCAGCAGTTTGGCCGAAAACACCACGTTTCGCCCCACGCGCACGCCCGCCCGGCCGAATGCGCTGCGATCGCGCGGGTCCAACTCGCGCACCTGCTCGCGCGCGCTTGCGACCAAAACCGTGCCCAATCCCTGTTCGAGCTGATAGAGAAGGCCACGCCCCGCGGGTCCCAGACTGGCCAGCCGCTCGTCACGCAAGGGCGCCAGCAGTTGTGCCACCCAGTCGCGGGTCCACGCCACTAGTCGCCGGTGCAGACGCAGCCGCTGGCCGGCGCCCAGATCGTCGACCAGCAGCGTGACCTCGGGCCGCAATCGATCCACGCCCGCCGCCAACCGCGCCAGCACGCGATCGCCGTCCAGAATGCGGCCCGCATCGTCGAGCCGGAAGCGCCGGTGGGCCGCCTCCACCAACCCGTCGATCCAGCGCGGGACTGTTGCACTCTCGTCCGCGTCCCCAGCGCGCGTGTCCGCCAGCACGGGCACGACCGCGCGCAGTTGCTCGCCCAGCGACCCGTCGCGCCGGCCTCGGGCGCGCGTGCGCCGGGATGTGGGATCCACAAAGCGTGCGACCAGCCGCTCGTGCAAGGCATCGCTCAGGCGATCCTCGATGGCCCGCGCCCGCTCCTGCCAGGCCCGGGCATCGTCCACCCACTGCGTGTGATGGGTGATGTACGTCCAGGTTCGAATGAAGGCCATGCGCGCCAGCAAGGTGTCGATGTCACCCTGCGCATCGTCCAGGCGACCGACATGGCTTCGGATCCAGTCGTCAGCCAGGCGTCGTCGCGGTCCCTGAAGCTGCAAGAATACCGCGCGCAGAAGCTGAAGATGGTCGTCGAGTTGCAACTGGCGATAGTCAGGGATCTGGCAGACGTCCCACAGCAGGCCGACGCTCTCGGCGTCGCGCGCGCGGGCCATCACCTCGCCCTCTTGGGCCAGGCGCAAGAGAGCGCGCGCATCCTCGGCCGCATCCTGCAGTTCGAGGCAGGCGGCAAAGGGTCGCTGGCGCAAGGACGCCATCAGTGCGTCCACCGAGCTGGTGTCGAGGTCACGGCTGCGCCAGAAAATGCGCCGTTGCACCGGGAAGCGATGGTCTTCGATGGCGCGGCTGACCGTAGCCGGCAGCGGCGGCAGCGGCGCCAGCGTGGCAAAACGACCGTCGTTGTGGTGCCGGCCCGCGCGTCCCGCGATCTGTGCCAGCTCTGCATCTTCCAACTCGCGCGCCTGCCGGCCGTCGAACTTAGACAGTTCCGCAAACGCCACGCAATCCACGTCCATGTTGAGGCCCATCCCGATCGCGTCGGTGGCCACCAGATAGTCCACCTCGCCGGCCTGGTAGAGGGCCACCTGCGCGTTGCGCGCGCGCGGCGACAATGCGCCCAGCACCACCGCGGCCCCGCCCCGTCGCACGCGCAGCCGTTCGGCCAGGTCGTACACCGCACCCGCCGAGAAGGCCACCACAGCGGTGCGCGGGGGAAGGCTGCGCAACGGCAAAGCGCCCGCGTCGTGAAGGCGGGACAAACGCGGTCGCCGATCGAAGACCGCCGTGGGCACCAGCCGCTCCAGGATGGGCCTTATGGTCTCCGCGCCCAAGAACCAGGTTTCGTGCCGGCCGCGTCCGTGTAGCAGTCGGTCGGTGAATACGTGGCCGCGCTCGCGGTGGCCACACAACTGGATCTCGTCGACCGCAAGAAAATCCACCTCGCGCTCTGCGGGCATGGCCTCAACCGTGCAGACCCAGTAGCGCGGCCGCGCTGGCACGCGCTTCTCTTCTCCGGTAACCAAGGCCACCGCTCCTTCGCCGACCCGCGCGCTCACCCGGTCGTACACCTCACGCGCCAGCAGGCGCAGGGGCAAGCCGATCATCCCGGTTTGGTGCTGCAGCATCCGCTCCACCGCACGGTGGGTCTTCCCCGTGTTGGTGGGGCCCAACTGGGCGGTGATGGATTGCGCACCGTCAGGACGGGGCGGATGCATGGACGAGAGATTACTATGTTACCTGGCTGCGCAGGCGCTGCTTCCCAAGAAGCGGCCCAGCCGATCTGTGAGTCGCCCTGACCCTTCTTCCGCCAGCGACAGCATTGCGTGCGAGTTCAGGGGCCCGGCGGAGTCGCCTCATCCTTGGCGGCGTTCAGCTTGCCGAACCCGAAAAGTGGGATCTCCTTGACCGGCTCGGTTCGATCGTTGCTCAGAACGACGATCTTTCCCGGTGCGGCTCGGTTCTCCACCTTGACGTGCTCTTCGACGACCTTGACCTGCACGCGAAAACTGTTGTCCGGCAAGGGCCCCTCGATGGAAGCCGCGAATGGTCCATCGAGCACGCGCACCCCACTCACCTGGAAGCCCGGCTGAGAGCTACGGACCTCTATCGACACCAGCTTGGGGCCGGGTATCTTCATGTTGAAGTAGGGGTTTGTCGGCGACACTTCCAACGTCCCAGCCACCTTGCAAGCATAGGGCATCGCGATCTCCTTGGGACTTGGCAGACCCGTCGAAACCACCAGATTGCCCCCGTGCACTCCGGCTTTCTTGCCCTTGCAACGAATGCGAAAACCCCGGGTTGAACCGGCCTCATCGGGCAAGAGGGTGACACTCGAATCCTCCGCAAGCGCCGAGGTCTTGAGTCTGGCGGCAGCCTTTTCGACCAAGGTGCCCACCAGATGAACGTCCTGCGACCGTTCTTCGCCGAAGGGCATCTCCAGGTTGACCACCTGCGCATCGAATGCAAAGAGCGGCGTCACATTCCCGACCAGCTCGATGGGAACCCGCTCCGCCAGCGGATCGTTGGAGTGGACGAGCAGGAACTCTCGCAAAGGACCATAGAGATCCGAGCGACAAGTCACCTCAAGCTGGCCGCTCGCCCCCGGCGCGATCGTCTTGGGATCGATGCTCGCCGAACAGAACCGGCTTACCTCAATCGTGCCGATTTCAAGCGGTAGCGTTCCGGTGTTTGACACGGCGATGGAACGGCGCACGGCCTCATCCTTCACCACCGGACCAAGTTGGTAGGGCGGCGTCGCAAGCTTGAGTCGCGGAGCCGCTTTGCCCGCGGCTGCGCTCGACGCCGATCCGTCATCCTTTCTCGGGAGCCGATGGCAGGCTCCAAGAAGCCCCGGAACCGCGAGAAGAGACAACAGCGAGGAAAGTGGTCCGATCGTCAAGTCCGCTCAGACTCAGTAGCAGTTCGGAGGCGTGTTCAGTTGCCCGCGAATGCTGGCAATGGTGTCACCCCAGGTGGCGCCCGGGCTGTACTGGCTGATCGAGACCACGCCGTCGAGCATCCGTGCGTTGATGTTGACGGGATCGTTCCAATTGGCATCCTCACCCGCCGCAGCTCCATTGGCTCCATAGCCGGTGTCAGCCAGGATCGGCTTGCCCGTGACCTTGCTCACCCCAGCCCAGGTCATGCTGTTGTTAGCCCGGATCTTCACATTGTTGGCGTCGGTGCCACCACCCGAGGTGTTGATGAAGGTGAACAAGCTCATGTCGAAATTGGGGTACCAATTGGCGCCGTTGTTGGCAATCCACGGTGAAATGTCCATTGAGAATACCGCGTTTGGCAACGAACTCTTCAGCGCATTGACTATGGCCGTCATGTTGGTGCCCGCCTGTGCGGCAGTCCAGGGCTGGGTCTGCCCGCCGCCGATGTACTGATACCAATCCGGCTCCATCTCGAAGATGATGGGGCGGCCACCCAGACAGCCCGCAAAGCCTGTCGAGTTGCTTGTGTAGGCAGCGATGATA
>Ga0265330_10002460_pt1 | contig 10078 bp, 7 predicted proteins | sample 41919metaG_FD_202083 | JGI IMG/M metagenome (GOLD analysis project Ga0265330, IMG submission 202083) | Rhizosphere microbial communities from Carex aquatilis grown in University of Washington, Seatle, WA, United States - 4-19-19 metaG | ecosystem: Host-associated > Plants > Roots > Rhizosphere >... | reverse complement strand
GATCGTTCGGGTGGTTGATCTTGCGCACTTCCGCGCCCGCCTTGGCCAGTATCCGGGAGAGGGACTCGCCGAGCACGTCGTTGCGGAGGTGCCCCAAATGCAGAGGCTTGTTGGTATTGGGGCTCGAGAACTCGATCATTACTTTCCGGCCCGAAAGCGTCGACGAGGAGCCCCAGGAAGGCGAAGCGGATTCCTCGAGCACAGATGCCGCCATCGAGGCGCGCTCGAGCCGGACGTTGAGGTAGGGCCCCTCGGCCTTGGCTTCGCCGAGAGCCTTCGCCTCCGGATCGCGGGCTATGATCGTCGCCGCCGCCTGGGCGAGCTGGGCCGGAGCGGCGCGGAGGAGCTTCGCGTAGGGAAACATGGGGAAGCCGAAGTCGCCCAGCTCGGGTTTGGGGGGCCGTTCCAGCACTACCGAGTCGCCTCCCGGCAGCGCTGCCGACATTCCCTTCTCGCGGGCGTATTCCGCCAAGGCCTTAGCCACTATGCGCTTCCAGGCCGATTTGCTCTCGATCATGTTCCAGCTCCCTCAGGGAAAAGAAGTAGCGAAGTGTAGCGCCCGGGCGCGCGAAGATTCAAGGAGCCCGGCTAGGGTTTAGTTTCGGCTAGTTTGAGGAGGGCGGCTTCCATTCCTGCCGGCAAGGATACGCGCTTCCTGCGAGAGCTCGCGCCCGACACGAGCACGATCTCGGATTTGGAAATGCCGAGGGCGTCGGCGAGGCAGGAGCGAAGTTCATCGTTGGCCTTCCCCTTCTCGGGAGGCGCCGCTACCCGCACGAGGAGGGCGCCGTCGCGGATGCCCGCTACCTGGGATCGCGCGGCTCCGGGCAGAGCTTTTATCTCGACGAGGAGACGCCCCGACGAACTCTTGAACCACTCTCCTTCGCCCATGAGCGCCGCGTCCCGTTCAGAAAGAGGAACTGTCTTTAATGCTGAGGCCGCCCGACTGCTCCACCCAGACAGTAAAGCTCTCTCCCCTCTTCGCCGAGCGATGCACCGCGTCGCCGTATAGGCTGCGGACGATGCCCGCGCTCCGGGCGGCATCGTCGCTCCTCATGGACGCCACGAGCTCGGCGAGGCGGGCGTCGTAGGCTTCCGGCGCGATGCCGTAGATCTGTTCGGGAGGGCGTCGGTACATGAAAGGCGTACCCGACTCGTCCAGGATCGAGAGGGCGATGCCCTGCGATTCGGGCAGCTCGTCGCTGAACACTTTATAGGGAATCGCCAGGTTGATGGAAGATCCCGCGGCTATCTCGGAATAGGCGAAATTGCACACTATCGCGTCTATGAAAAGCTCCTTGCCGGGAATGTCCACCGACTGGGTCTTGGGCGGCGCCTTCAGGTCGAGGTAATCAAAAAAAATGAGGGTCGCCTTGATGCGTCCCTCTCGCAGGTCCTCGACGCGTACCTCGACCGCCTTATATCGCTTTTCCAGGTTGCGCACGGTTGTCGTCAGCTCGGAGATGCGCTTCTGTCCCGCGATGTAATCGTCCACCTTGCGCGTCGCATCGGATAAACCCACGATCAGGGTCAGCGCGGCGGCGATGCCCACGATAGTCGGCAGGGCGCCCGCCGTCCCTACGACCATGCACGCCATCTCGCGGAGGGCCGATCCGACGGCGGAAGCGATTCGGAATTCCTCGCCGGCCGCCCTGTGGGCGAGGGCTCGGCCGGAGACCACAGTCCAGAGCCTGGTCCCCGCGGCCACAAGGAGGGCGGCCCCGAGCATACCGAGGCCCAGCGGTTTCGTGAAGAGAAAGACCGCCGCGTCGGAAATAGCATAGAGAACGGCCTTGAGCGCACCCAACCTGTCATCCATCGCCTATTCCTCCAGGATCTCGAGACCGCCCTTCACACGGCTTACGACCTTGTACACCGAACCCGTCTCGAAGCCGGCGAGCTTGGCGACCTCATGCACGGCCGAACCGTAGCCGCCTTCGGCCGAATCCGAAGCGGGCAGCCCCTGAGCGGCGAGCTTGCGAGCCTTCGCGTAAGCCGCCATGATAGCCGACCCTTCCCTGGCCGACCACGCGACCCCGCGCAGGACTTCGGGAAAGCCCCCGCTGTCGTAGGCGTCGAAGAGGAGAGTTCCCGAGGCTGCCCCGATGCTGTCGGTGAAGACGCGATACGGCAGGGCGAGCCAGGAATCGGCTTTCTCGGCATCGCCGCTTTCGGAGCTGAAGGGGAGGAGGAGCATGTCGACGTAGAGCTCGGCCCCCGGCCAAGACTTCTCGATAGTTGAGACCTCGCGTCCTGATAAATCGTAGAGCTTCAGTCGAGCCCTTACCTGTCCATTGTCCCGAGAGAGGACCATAAGCCTCAAGGGCACGATCTCGGAGCGGAGGCGCAGGGAGAGGTTTTCGAGATAGTCTATCCTGTGCTTCTGCAGGCGCTCCGCGTTCTGCAGCCAGAAATAGCCCCCCATGATGAAGCTCGCGACGATGATGAGGATCCCGAGCGCCGGGTTGCGATGGCCTTTCCCTTCCGACCGTCTCATGATTTGCCCGCCATCCTGAGGAATTCCGCCTCGTCGATGATGCCGACGCCGTAGGATGCGGCTTTCTTGTTCTTATCCGAACCCGAGCCCGGGTCGTTCGTCACCAGGTATGAAAGTCCCTTCGTGACGGAGGGCTTCGGCTGCCCGCCCAGGGAGCGCACGAGCTCCTCAGCCTCGGGGCGCTTCATGGATTTCAGTTCCCCGGTGAAGCAGAAACTCTTGCCTGCGAAGGGGCCCAATGAGATGCTTTGCGCAATCGTAATGGGGCCATTAACGATTATCTCATTGATTTCTTTTTCCAGTTCATTGAGGCCTCGGTAAATCGTTTGCGCGGTGATGTCCCCGAGGCCGTCGACGACGGCGAGCTCCTCGGGCTTTGCAGATTTTAGCTTCTCGAGGCTATCGAAGCCGGCCGCGATCGCCTTCTCGGTGTTGAGCTCGCCGATGCCCACTATGTCGAGTCCGGCCACGAAACGCGCGAGGCTCACCTCGCTCTTGGCGGCGAGATTGCGCAGGATCTTCCGCGCGGATTTTTCGCCCATGCCCTCGTACTCGGCCAGCTCTTCGGGCTGGAGGCCGTAGAGATCCGCGATCATCCGCACTCGTCCCGAATCGACGAGCTTGCCCACGGTGACCGAGCCGAAATCCCGGACATCGAGGACGGTCAGCCATTTTTCCAGGCGATGCTTCAGTTTCTTGGGGCAATCCGGGTTCGGGCAATACAGCCTGGTGCCCTCGTCGACGAGGGAGGCCCCGCAGGAGCAGGCGGAAGGGGTCGGGATCTCCGAAGCGCCATTCGGGTTTTCGACGAGGCTCTCGATCTTAGGTATGATCTCGCCCCGTTTCGTGATGACGACGCGCGAGCCCAGCTTGAGGCCCATGCTCCGGATGAGGTTCGTATTGACGAGGTTAGCCCGCTGGACTGTGGTGCCGGCCAGGCGTACGGGATCGACGATGCCTATGGGCGTATAGTAGGCGCCCGACTCGCTCCATTCGATCTCCCTGAGAACCGAGATCGCCTCCTCGAGGCTGAATTTGAAGGCGATCTGCTTCTCGGGCCTGGCGCGCGCCATGTCCTCCGGATCGATCGCCCTTCCCTTGACCACGAGGCCGTCGATGTCGAAGCCCAGGCTCGCGCGCCTGTCCATGACGCGGGCTCGATACTCGATCACCGCCTCGGGGCTCGCGAAGATCTCCTGAGGCGAAACCTCGAAGCCCAAGCGCGCCAGCCAGGCGGTCTTTTCGACCTCGTCGGAAAAAGGAGGCGAGCCGTCCGCGAGGATGCCGCTCGCGTCGTAGCAGATGACTTCGAGATCCTCGCTGCCCGAGCCGTCCTTGCGCTTCATGAGGCCGTTCGCGGCGTTCCGGCAGTTGGCTTTGTCCGAGTACTTGCGCGCGTGGACTTCGCGCGGCATGAGGACTTCTCCCCGGATTCCGCCGGTGAAGGCTGCGCGCAGCTTCGACACGACGCCTTTCATCTTGCGGGCGTTTGGGGTGATGTCGTCGCCGATCTCGCCGTCGCCGCGCGTGACCGCCCTCACGAGAGCGCCGCCCTGGTATTGGAGCTCGAGGCTCGCGCCGTCGAGCTTGTACTGGACGATGTACTCAGGATGCGCCACCTTCGCGCACCAGGCGAGGAAGTCCTCGGGATTCGAAGCCTTCACCTGGCTGCCCATCGGAATGAGATGGCGCTGCTTGGGCCAGCCGTCCGCCTCGTCGGAGCCCACGGAAGAAAGGAGGGGATTGCCCGGATCGATGGACTCAAGCTCGTCCCAGAGTTCGTCGAATTCGGCGTCGGAGAGCTCGGGCTGGGCGTTGTAGTAGAGATCCTGGTGACGCTTTATGAGCCGTTCGAGCTCTTTCTTCCTCGCGTCGCTGCTCCTGGCCATTTGTAGACATACTACGCCGAGCCCGAGGGGACTGTCAAACTCATTGACCCCGTCGAGCCCCTTCCGCTACGCTCGCCATGATGAAGAATCCAGCGGGGGGAAGGCATCGCGCGAGGTCCGTGGTAGCAAGGCTCCGGCTCCTCCTTGCGATCCTGAATGCGGCCCTTCTCGCCTCCTGCGCGAGTCGCGGCATCGAGCTGAGCTTCCATGCCGAGCCCGAGCTCATGCCCCGGCTCCAGTCCATGCTCGCCGAGTTCCCGCCTCCCGAGGCTTGGAAGCTCCTTTCCGATCCCGGCCAAGCCGCCTACCGCCTTTCCCTCGAAGCCCTGAGGCCGGGCGAGGCCGCTCCGGCTGGCTGTGCGTTATGCGGCACCATCTATTATGCGGCCTCCGTCGAGCTCTCGGATCCGCGGTACTCGGTGAGCGCCGTCCATGCCGAGGAGATCGGGCTTGTGCCTCTCGAGTCGATCGTCCCGCCCCGCCGAGCCCTGGCGGTGGACGAGGCCTTGCCCCCATCCGCGGCCTACCCCTTCGCCTATTCCCTCGTCCTCTCGGCATCAGGCCGCGGGAACAAGGCGGTACCTGCCGGGATAAGCAGTTGGATGAGGGCCGCCGGCGCGCATGCCGCCGCCGCCGATCGGAGGCCGCTCAGCCTCACGGCGGTCGGCGATATGCAGCTGGGCGAAGCGCAGGGCCCCGCCCTCCTTGGCGGTGAAGATGGGCTCAGCAGCCTTGTCGCGCCGGGGGTCCTCGAGCGTCTCCGCCTCGCCGACGTCGCGGTCGGCAATCTCGAGAGCCCGATTTCCTCCCGCGGGGAGGAGAACCCGAGGAAGCGCTACCATTTCCGCATGCCGCCGGGCGCCTCCGCCGCTTTGAAGGCTGCGGGCTTCGACCTCGTGCTCTTCGGTAACAACCATGCCTTCGATTTCGGCCCCGACGCCTTCGCCGATACGTTACAGGACCTCGAGAGCGCGGCCCTGCCGATGGTCGGCGCGGGAAGGGACCTAGCCGAGGCCTCGAAGGCCCGCGTGCTGGAACCGAAGCGAGGTGAGCGCCTGGCCTTTGTCGGCTTCGCGTTCTTCCCGAACGAGATTACGGGCTTTACGTCTGCCGAGGCAGCGGCGCATGCTGATAGGCCCGGCATAGATACCGACGTGGAGGCGGCCCTCGCCTCCGTGCGCGAAGCGGCAGCCTCTGGCGCGACGGTCGTAGTCCTCGGCCACGGGGGCGTCGAGTACAGCCTGCGCCCGAGCGATGAGGCTCGCGGGCTTTATTATCGCTTCATCGATGCGGGCGCGGCCCTCGTGCTCGGCAGTCACCCCCATCTCCTCCAGGGCTGCGAGGCTCGCTCCGGCTCGCTCATTGCCTATTCGCTCGGGAATTTCCTGTTCACGCTGGAGAACGAGCCGCCCGAAGCGTGGAATGGAGCAATACTGGATCTCCTCGTATACCGAGGCAAGGTTAGGGCTATCGTGCCCAGGCCGATCATCGCGGGATACTACGGCACCCGGCTCGATACGGAGATGGACAGCGCCCGGCGGCGCTTCTCGAAACTCTGTTCCGGGCTCGAATCACTGCCTCCACTCAAAAGCCGCTAATAGGCGCCGCCCCGAAATCCAGGAAGAAGGGCGCGTGATTCGAGCTGAACACCGGAGGCGTCCGCTTAACTATCGAGCGAATCTCCGGTATCGCCTGGAAGTCCTCTTCGAGGAAACGCCTGACCGCAGTTCGGTCCCAGCCTGAGGGGTGGCTGAATTCCCGATACAGCGAAAGATCGCCCTCGTAGAAATTCCGCGTATCGAGGCTTTTAGCCTCAACGCTCGCAGCGGGCAGATTAAAAACGGCGACATTGAGAAAGCCGATCCTGTCGCTTCGCGAAGCCACGAAGTCCCGCGTTCGCATCGCGGCGCCGCGATCCTCCTCGGGCGTGCCGAAGAGCACATATACATAGGTCCCGATGCCGGCCTCGGCCAGATTGTCCAGGATGACCGCGATCTCGTCGACCTTGGTGCCCTTGCCGATCCGATCGAGTACGCCCTGATCGCCCGATTCGAGGCCGAGCTGGAGCATGACGCATCCCGAGGCTCTAAGAGCTCGGCAGAAGTCGAGGTCGAGGAGCCTGCTCGAAAAACGAGCGAAGCCGTACCAGGGCGCCGAGGGAGGACAGGCTACTAGGGCGTCGAGATATCCGGGGGCTATTTCGCTGTCGGTGAAGTGATAGAGGCCGGGTTCGTAGCTTAACCCGAGGCGCGAGATTCGCGCGGCCGCCTCTGCCGCGGGAAGACCGCTGTATGGCATGTTCTCCGCTTTTTCGGGACAGAAGCTGCAACGTTTCCAGGGGCAGCCGGAGGAAAAGTTATAGGGGACGATTCTCGTCGGCGCGAAGTAGCGGAGCGCGGAAAAGTCCTCTAGGGCGAGGGGATCCTCGGTTGGGGATCGCGCTATTCCCAAGAGGCGCAGCAAGGGTTCCTCTCCCGGTCCCGCGATCATCGCGTCAGCGAGACCCCCGAATTTTCCATCCGAACCGAACATGCCTCCGGCTATCCAGGACGTGACGAGGCCCCCGCCCACTACGATACGAATGTCCGGCCTTATCGATTTAACGTAGCCGATGAGGGCGAAGGCGCAGAGGGCTTGGCTCAAGTAGCAGAGCGATATCCCGACCCAAGCATCGACGTTCGCGTTCAGGGCGGGAGCGACGCGGCTCTCGAAAAGCGGATAGAAGACGTTATCCCGGAAGCCCGCCGCGGCGTCGAGGAGGTCCGTGCGCCGCAGCGGCGAACGATTCTCGTCGCGATAATCGGCCAGCGAGGCTTCTACCCCCCGGTTTCCCGAGGCAAGCCTCAGCGCCCGACCGAGGTCGTCGACCGCCCTCGCGTAGCGGCTCGGATTCCCGTAAGCGGCCGAATTCCTCAGGCTCTCGGCAGCCCTCCCCCTCCGCGCTATCGAGCCCCGGCCCCGCTTGTCCTCCGCCTTCACGTCGAGATGGAGCAGATATTCGATGCCCTCTTGGCAGAGATCGATGCAGCCGACTTCCCGCCCCGCGCTTCTCAGGCAGGCGGCGAGCCTCGCGATACCGAGAGGGGCTTCAGTGCAGCGCGCCGAAGGGGGATAGATGAGAAGCATGAACGCCATAGTACTATAAAGGCGCCCATGGAAAGAAAGCCCTGCGCAAGGATACGGAAGAGCGAGTCCGGCTCGAGGCTCCTCGACTGGCTATCCGCCAGATTCACCTATCTCTCCGCCGACGAGTGGAGAGTCATGCTGGCGGAAGGCCGCGTCAGCGTCGACGGCGTCTCGGCCGGGCCGGAGCGGATTCTCTCCGACAAGGAGATCGTCGCCTTCGATCCGCCTCCCTACGAGGAGCCTCCAGTGGATTCCTCGTACACGGTGCGCATGGAGGACGAAGACTATCTCGTCGTCGAAAAGAGCGGCAATATCCCCAGCCATCCTAGCGGACGTTTCTACAAACATAGCCTCTGGTACCTGCTCCGCGAACGTTACGGCGAAGTCCATATAGCGACGCGTCTGGATCGGGAGACGAGCGGCCTCGTCCTCGCCTGCAGGAGCCAGGCCGTCGCTTCCTTTGCGACGGGTCAGCTAGCGCGAGGCGAGATCGCGAAAGAGTACTTAGTCCTCGTTCACGGGCGCTTTCCCGTCTCATACGAGGCGAAAGGCTATCTGATTCCCGATACGATAAGCGTTATCCGGAAAAAACGCCGCTATGTCGAAGGGGAGTCTGCAGCGCGGGATAAAAAGGCCGAGTCCTGCGCGACCTGCTTCGAGCTCATCGATATCATCGATCCGCCCACTACAGGCCCTTTCCACGGCGAGATCAGCTTTCTTCGCGCGAGACCGCGTACGGGCAGGACCCACCAGATCCGGGCGACCCTCTTCTCCCTGGGCTTTCCCCTCGTCGGCGACAAGCTCTACGGCCTCGACGAAGCTTTCTTCGTCAGGCATTTCGAAGGAGGTTTAAATGAAGAGGACCTGACTCGGCTCATGCTGCCGAATCAGGCCCTCCATTGCTCGGGACTGTCATTTACGAGCCGCTCTGGTCGAAAGATCGGCTTAGAGTCGCGACCTCCCTGGGCCCCCGCCTAAAAGAAGGAGCTCCAGTTCACCGGAGGTCCTCCCTTCGGCGACACTCCCCATCAGGTGCCTTGGCGGATATAGGCGTCTTTATATCCGAGCGACCGTATCTTGATCAGAACTAGGCCGCTTTCGTCTCGGCTCAAGGGACCGACGAAGAGCCGGAATGCGGCACTGCCTTTCTTGGTCGTCAGCTTCTCGACGGCCAAAGGGTAGTGCGAGGATTTAAATCCGGCTACCGCCGTGCTCAGGGCGTCGTTCGTTCCGTATACGCCGATCTGCACGTAATAGGAGCCCTTGGCGAGACCCTTCAGTACCGGGACCGAAGCCGGGGCCTGGACCGAACCGGCGGGGCTGGGGCTCGTCACCGTCGCGACCGCTGCGGGTTGGCTCGGCTTGGCCGGTACGAGGGCGGGGATAGTGGCCGGAGCGGCTGCCGGAGCCGCGGCGGCTATTGCGCTGGCGGGAGGCCTCGGCGTCGCCGGCTCGAGGGTAATAGTCTTCGCTCCGCCTGCCACAGCTGCGGGATGTTCCGCCGCGATGCTCTCGCTGGGACTGGGCACTGAGGGAGAGGCTAGCTCGCCGGTTCCCGGAGCCGCCGCCTTCGAAGGCTTTTCGCCGCCTATCGCCGATGTTCCCTTGCCGTTCGGATCGGGCTCGGCCAGCTCGGCGATGGCCTGTCCGGGCTCTACGGATTTAGCCTTGCCCGCAGTCAGGCTTTCGGAGGGAGTCGGTACCGCGGGATCGCTCAGATCGCCGGTATCCGATGCCTTAGGCCCTTTTCGGATGACGACGACTGCAGTAGGCCCCATTCCCGTCGTAGCCGGGCTCGAGACTCCAGGCTCGTCGAGATTGCCGGCCGCAGCCACCGCTGCTTTCCCTGCGGGCCTTTCAGCGGCTATGCCTTCGACGGGACGCGGAACATCAGGGACCTGAAGCTCCGAGAGATCCCCGCTCTGCCCGGCGACCTTGCGATCGGCGATGGCATCGGGAGAACCCGGGAGCATAGCTTCATCCAAGGCCGCTACGCCATTCGCGGCGCCGCTCTTGCCCGGCCGCGTTGCGAAGACTGCCTCGGGCGAACCGGGAAGGCTGGCTTCCGATAGCTCGGCGACAGCCCCCGCGCCCTTGACCTTACTGGGCTGATTTAAGGAATAAGCTTCGGCGGGAGCTAGCACAAAAGCCTCCGCCAATGCCGCCTCGACTGCTTCCGAGTAGCTCGGCCTGTCGAAGGCGATAGCTTCCGGCCTAGTCCGGAGATCGCCGAGGTTCTTCGGAGCCTCCGCTTCCGCGAGCACGGGAGTCGGGACGACTTTCGTCGGCGCTATGACTCGGCTCAAAACGGCATCGGGTAGCTCATCCGGTGCAAATTCGGGTTTGGGCTCCGCAAGGGCGACGCCGTAGGGAGTCTTGCGAGCCGACGGACGATTAAGCGCGTCCACCGAGGCCTTCTCGGGCGCCTTGGCGGCCGCCGCGGGCGCGGAGGAAGCCTGGGTGGGCAAGGGCGGCTCGATGAATACGAGGCGCGGAGCGGTGGCCTTCCTGGGACTCGGCTTGCTTTCGCCTCCGATCACTTCAGGCGCCTGATTGGGGTTGCCGG
>Ga0265330_10002459_pt1 | contig 10083 bp, 8 predicted proteins | sample 41919metaG_FD_202083 | JGI IMG/M metagenome (GOLD analysis project Ga0265330, IMG submission 202083) | Rhizosphere microbial communities from Carex aquatilis grown in University of Washington, Seatle, WA, United States - 4-19-19 metaG | ecosystem: Host-associated > Plants > Roots > Rhizosphere >... | reverse complement strand
GCGTCGGCACCAGTCGCTCGATTCATTTCCATTGTTCGTCGCTCAAATCGCTGCGATAGCTGGGCCGCTTCATGCCTTTGCTATCGCCCACCCAGGGCAGACGTCAACTTTTCAGACACGCTCTAATACAAGAAGTGCTGCGGACGGGGTCAATGACTGGGCGCACTGGCCTCACTTGGGCGCTGATCGATCGGTCAGTCCAGAAATCGCACGCGCCTACCCGGCGGCCCCCGCAACGATCACGTCGAACCCCTCCAGTTCGGCCACGCCAGCCAGTTGCTCGTCCCCGGTGACGAGCGGCCAGTGCGGTCGATCCTTGGAGAGCAGCCGAAGCGTGCGACCAAACCCGCGTCGCACCCAGGAAAACTCAGGCACCATACCCCCCGTTTGCCAGGGTCATGCAGGACGAGGTCAGGCGCCCCGTGACCGACGAGCTGCTGTCAATTCTGAATCAAGTAGCCCAAGTCCTCCAGCATGGCCAGGTCCAACCGGGTGATCAGGCTGCGCTCGCCCGGGGCGTCGCTTTGGTCCATGACCACGCGCCGGCCGTCCACGATGACGGTCTTCAAAACATGGAGAAAGCCGTCGCTGGTGAGGGGAACCGGGGCACCGTAGACAGCGACGGCGTGCGTACCAGTGAAGGTGAAGTTCGCCACCAGTGTCTCGAAGGCGGAGGAGCTGCCTATCCCCAGCACGTGGCCGAACTCGTGCAGGGCAACGCTGTAGAAATCGATCTGTTTGGACGGGATGTCGTCGCTGGTTTCCATCGTCGCATCAACAAAGAAGGAATCGTCTTTGTCGAAGACCACAGTGGCCACCCACGGTTGAAAGGGATTGCCGTTGTACCTTGCGTACAGCACGGCAGCAAGGTCGGCTGGGTAGGTCGCGCTTGAATATGTATCTCCCAGCGTACCGCCGGGACCATCAATTCCTGCCATGCCTACGAAGATCACCAGGTCATCAATGGGATAGCTCAGGGGGAAATTGCTCGCGCCGGCATCTACGTTCTCCGGATCCCGGGCGCGAACGTTGGTGCCCGCCGGGATGGGCGAAAAATTGGAGGAATGGTGGCACCGGGGACGCGGGGTGACGTCCTGGCCGGTAAGCGCGAGCAACAGGTCGGGCCAAGCAAGGTCAGAAAGAGGGCGCCCAGCACATCGACAGGAAAGAGGAAATCGCGCCGCGCCGCGACCCATTGGCTCAGCTCGCGTGCCAGACCGCCGCCCGTGACGATACCGTGAAAGTGCGGATGGAAACACAATTCGCGCATCCAGGTATTCAACGCGGCGGTGATGCCTGGCTGTGCGCCCAGGCCCAGCGGCGGCCAGAGTCAGTGTAGCCGCAGTCGCCGACTTGAATAGTTGGTCGAAGATCGCAGCTCGATTGTTGGGGCTGGCGCAAGCGAGCGCGGTCCACGACCACGGGGAGCGCGCACGCCAGCCGCCCACGAACTCGTTCACGCCCCACTCACGCGGCCCGCGAGCCGCCAGCCGCATAAAGCCCCTAGTTAGTTCTTCCCGCCATCCGCCCGGCTGTCGGGGTGGCGGATGTCACTGCCCTTGACCATGAACACAACCAATTCTGCCAGATTCGTGGCGTGATCGGCGATCCGTTCCAGGTACTTGGCGATCGACTGCAGGCGCGTGGCCCGGTAGACGTTCTTCGCCTCTTCCATCATGTAGGTCAGAAGCTCGCGAAATATCTGCGCATACAGGTCATCGATTATCTGATCGCGATCAATGACCCGGCGGGCGCGATCCGCATCCTTGGCCACAAACGCGTCGAGCGCCTCACGCAGCATCATCTGGGTTTCGTCCGCCATGCGCGGCAGATCGACGTAGGGTTTGAGCGGCGGCTCGCGGTTCAGCTCCAGCACACGCTCTGAGATGTTCACGCCGAGGTCGCCCATGCGCTCGATGTCGGTGACGGCTTTCAACACCATGGTGACGAAGCGCAGGTCCGAAGCGACCGGCTGACGGCGCGCCAGGATCTGCAGGCACAGGCTGTCGATCTCGATCTCCAGGCGATCGACCACCCGATCCGCTTCGATGGCCCGCTGGGCGAGCACGGAATCGCGCTCCAGCAAGGCGCGCAGACTGGATCCGATGATGCCCTCCACGTGACTGCCCATGAGCAGCAGTTGCTCGCGTAGATGGCGCAGTTCCTGTTCGAATTCCTGGTCGGTGTGTTCGCGTACGCGCATGCCTGCTCCCTCTGCTAACCAAAGCGACCAGTCACGTAATCCTCAGTGCGGGGCTGGCTGGGGTGGGTGAAAATGGTGTCGGTGCTGGCGAATTCCACCAGATCGCCCATGTAGAAAAAGGCGGTGTAGTCGGAGACGCGGGCGGCCTGTTGCATGTTGTGGGTGACGATGACCACGGTGTAGTCGCGCGCCAGCTCGTGAATCAGTTCCTCGATGTGCGCGGTGGCAATCGGATCAAGCGCCGAGGCGGGTTCATCCATCAGCAGGACATCGGGCTCGACCGCCAGGGCGCGGGCAATGCACAGGCGTTGCTGCTGGCCCCCTGACAGCCCAAGTGCGCTTTCCCCCAAGCGACCCTTGACCTCGTCCCACAGGGCAGCCTGTCCCAGCGCATGTTCCACCCGCCCGGCGATCTCGCCGCGATCCCGCATACCGCCAATCCGCAATCCATAGGCCACGTTTTCAAAGATGGTCTTGGGAAAGGGATTCGACTTCTGGAAAACCATGCCCACGCGACGCCGCACCTCCACCGGATCCACGCCGGAGCCATAGATGGGCTGGCCGTCCAACCGTACGTCACCCTCGACCCGGCAGCCAAGCACCAGGTCGTTCATCCGGTTGAGCGAGCGCAGAAAGGTGGACTTGCCACAGCCCGAAGGGCCAATCAGCGCGGTCACGTGTTTTTCCGCAATTTCCATATTGACCGGCCCGAGCGCGCGCTTGGCACCGTAGCAGACGGTCAGGTTGGAGACGGACAGACTGATCCGCGCTGGCGTGTCCGGGGCGGGCTGCGAATTCATGAAGTGGCTCCAGCAAAACGGCGGCGCATATGCGAACGAACCACCACGGCCGCGGCGTTGAGCGCGAAGGTCAACAACAGCAAGACGAGCACGGTGGCGTACAAGATGGGCCGCGTGGCATCCACGTCGGGCGACTGAGTGGACAGCACATACACGTGATAACCGAGTTGCATGAACTGGTCGTGCAAACTACGCGGCAATTTCGGCAAGTAATACGCCACCCCAGTGAACAGAATGGGCGCGACTTCACCGGCGCCGCGACTGATGGCCAGGATGGCCCCCGTCAGAATTCCCGGCAATGCCTGGGGCAACACCACGCGAACAATGGTCTGCAGGCGGTTGGCCCCCAATGCCGCTGAAGCCAGGCGCAGCTCGCGCGGAACCGCGGACAAGGCCTCCTCAGTGGCCACAATCACCACTGGCAGGGTCAACACCGCCATGGTCAGCGCGGCCCACACCAGGGCCGGCTGTCCGAAAACCCGCTGGCCGCCGTATAGGGCACGATCGATCCCGGCGCCCACGAATTGCACGAAGAATCCCAGGCCAAACAGCCCAAAGACGATCGAGGGAACCCCGGCCAGATTGTTCACCGCCACGCGCACCATGCGGGTCACCCGCGATCCGGGATTGGCATATTCCGACAAATAGATCGCAGTGGCCACACCGGCGGGCAAAACCGCCAGGGTCATCAAGACCACCAGCGCGACCGTGCCAAAGATGGCAGGGAATATTCCACCCGCCGTCATTCCGTCACGCGGCGCCTGGGTCAAAAAGCCGAGCGTCATGTGCGGGGCACCATGGTAGACAACGTCGCCCAGGATCACGACGACAATCAGCAACACCAGGGCCACGGCCAGGCCACTGGCAAGGGCCAGCGTGACATCGCCCAGTCGCCGCCGACGCAATTTCACCCTGCGCCTCCCAGACGCCGCCGCATGCGCCCGATGGCGAATTCGCCGAGCAAATTGCTAACCAGGGTGAAGGCAAAGAGCAGCACGCCGAGAAAGAAGAGCACGGTGTAGTGGGCGCCGCCGAACACGACCTCGGCCAGTTCGGCCGCGATGGTGGCGGACACCGTGCGCGCCGAGTCGGCCGGATTGGCCGACAGGATGGCGGCATTGCCCGACGCCATGAGCACGATCATGGTCTCGCCCACCGCGCGCCCAAGACCGAGCGCGATGCCCGCAGCCAGGCCCGGGCCGGCCGCGGGGACCACGACCCGAACGATGGTTTGCCAGCGGGCCGCGCCGAGCGCGGTGGAGGCCTCGACGTAGCTACGCGGGACCGCCCCAAAGGCCTCTTCACTCACCGTGAAAATCACTGGAATAATGGCAAAGGAAAGCGCCACGCCCGCCACCAGCGCATTCAGGCGCGAATCGAGACCAAACGCCTGTTGTAGCCAGCTGGCCATCACCATCAGCGCAAAGAACCCCAGCACCACTGAGGGAACGCCCGCCAGCAACTCAATCGTTGGTTTGACAATTTCGCGCAATCGGCGGCCCGCGTACTGTGAAACAAAGAGAGCGGCGCCCACGCCGAGCGGCACGGCCACCAGCATAGCGACCAACGTCACCTTCAAGGTCCCCACCACGAGCGGCCAGGCCGCAAACTTCGGAAACTCGGAAACCGGCTGCCACACATGCTCGGGCGCATCGTAGCCAGGCCACTGCTGCGCGAACCACATCTTGGCCAGGGTCACTTCCCTGCCAATCACACTGTCGTGCAGCAGCGGCCACGCCTCTTTGCCGATGAAGACGAAGATCAGGATGATCGCAGCTATCGAGGTGAAAGCCAGCACGCGAATCGCCAGTTCGGTCAGCGTGTTGAGTCCACTGCGCCGACTGACCAACCCGGGCCGCTGCGCGCGCCGATGGTTTTTGCGGTCGCTCGCCTGCACCGTACGTGGTCCCGGCGGCGGGGACTGGGACGTTCCCGTCGAAGCCGCCAACCCCACCAGGATGGCTTGGTCAGGCTGACGCGTCGTCGGCTGCTGGCTGCTGCTGGGCATGTTCATTGAAATTGGAGCAACGCTGGGCAACGTTGGCGTGACTGGAAAGTGACAGTCGTGTGACAAGCCGCTACTTGAGCGGGTAGTAACCCACCTTGGTCACGATGGCCTGCCCCGCGCCCGACAGCACCCAATCTACGAAGGAGCCCACGTCTCCGCTGGGCTTGTTGCGCAGGTAGAAGAAGAGCGGCCGGCTCAGCGGATAGCTTCCGTCCTTCACATGCGCCTCGTCGGGAGCGATGGCCGCACTGTCGCCATCCTTCTTCACCTTGAGCAGCTTGATGCCCTTGGCGTAGGCCGCGCCGCCGTAGCCGATGCCGAACTTTTCCTTGGCGACCGCGTTCACCACTGCCGCGGTCCCCGGCATGCTCTGGGCACGCACGGTATAGTCGGCGTTCTTCAGCACATGTTCTTTGAAGAACACGTAGGTGCCTGAGCTGTTCTCGCGCGAGTACACCACGATCTTCGCGTCCGGCCCCCCCAGCTCTTTCCAATTGGTGACCTTGCCGGTGAAGACCAGCTTCAGCTGATCCATTGTGATCTCGGCCAGTGGATTGCTGGCATTCACGTAAACCGACAGTCCGTCGCGCGCGACCGGGATTTCGACGCCGGTCGTGGCGTAGCGATCCCGCAGCTTTTCCTTCTCCGCGGCACTCATGGGGCGCGAGGCCTGGCACACATCGGTGGTGCCGTTGATGAGCGCACTGATCCCCGTGCCCGAGCCCCCGCCCGTCACCTGGATGGTCGCGCTCGGGTGGGCGCGCATGTATTCCTCGGCCCAGCGCTGGCCCAGGATCACCATGGTGTCCGAACCCTTGACCGTGATTTCCCCCGCGGCTGCCGTCAGCGGCGCCAGCATGGCGGTCGCCATGGCCAGCCCCTTGATGGCCAGCTTCGCAAGTCTCCCTGCCGTCTTCGCACATTGTCGTTGCTGCATCGTGATCTCCTTGCCCGCACCATGCGCAACCCCTGTGACGACGGGGTGACAACGACGAAACTTGTGGGTGAAGCTGAGGCCACGCGCCAAGAGAGCCGATGGCCCCAGCGCACGACTTCGTCCCGAAATGCCGCTACTTGAATACCGAAAGTGCGTCGCTGCGGACCGCACGAAGGTCGTCCCACAGGTTCACCAGGTCCGCCACACTCAGGCCGGCCCGGGTTCCGTCGGGAGATCGCGCCAGCTTCCGCACGTGCGGGGAATTCGCGTCGTGCCCCTGCTCCAGCAGCCAATCCACGCAGTCAGCCACGCGCAGCAAATCGATCGACCGGGAGATGGCAAACGCTCTCGGGACCGTTTTGGGCTGATGGTGACAGGCCACGATCTGCGGAATCGGCTCGGGCAAATTCCACGACAAGAGCACCTGCCCGCCCAGGATGGCGTGGTCATAGCCCCGTTGCGCTTGCTCCTTGAGGTGAAGCGAGTTGGGCGCCGGGTTTTCGCCGGCCAGGGCCGCATAGCCCGCGTCGCCGGTCTGGATAAGCAGCAGCTTGCCCACGTCGTGCAGAAGCGCTGCCAAGAACAGCTTGGGCGACGCCCCCACACGCCCCACGCGCAACGCCAGTTCGCGTGCCACCGCCGCAGTGCCTGCGGAGTGGTCACGAATCTTCTTTCCCACCCCATCCAGATCCTTGAAGAAGTTCATGGCAGAGATGGCCATAGCAAGCTCGCAAACATTTGTCGCGCCGATGCGTAGGAGGGCCTTGGGCACGGAATCGCAGGCCTCCCAGGCCCGGTAGGCCGCGGAATTTGCAACGCGCATAATCCGCGCCGCCAGGGCCGGATCAGCCTCGATCAACTCCCTGACCTTCTCGATCTTGAAGTCCGGCTGAGACACGCAATCGACCAGCTGCTGCACGACCGACGAAAAGGGGCGGATTCCCTCGAATGCCGCCATCTTTGCGGCGAGGCTCTTGGCAGCGCGCAGATCGGCGTCGGAGGGGGTGGCACCGTCCAGCCAGAGATCAGCCAGCCCCCTAAGGTTCGCCGAGGAAATAGCAGTGCCGTCCACACTGAACATTGTCGGCACGCGGACGGCGAAGCTTAACCCAAATCGCGCCGCGCGCATCCGCCGTGCCCCGTGCCCCTACTGCGTAACGACTACCGCGCGCCCTGGGCCAACAGGGGTGCGCTGCGCTCGCCTGCGCCCACGCGCACGGGCAGCACCGACATGGCCAAGCCCTTCCAATGCAAGCGGCGTTCGACCTGATAGGCGGTCTCGTTGTGTAGGATTCTCTGCATCCAGGTCTCGCGCTTCCAGATCAGCTTGCCCGCAAAAAACACCACCCGCGGATACTGACGCGACAAATCGATGCACAGCCGCGTGGCCTCGTGGACCGGGTCCAGTCCCTCGGCGGTGGTAGAGCTGGAATTCCAGCCCAAACTGCGCGCCAAGCTCACATACTTCTGCGCGCTTTCTTCGACAGCCCGGCGCTGAGTATCGATCTCGGCAGTACCTTTGAACGTGCCGGAGTCATACACCGCCACTGACACGAAGATCAGGTTGGCGAAGTAATCGGGGAAGGTTCGCTGGATCGAGAGCATGGAGTGCACGCCCAGGCCGCCAAATTGGCCCACCAGAAGCACCGCGGTTGGCTTCCGCGCATCCGGCTCCCCGCCACTGCCTTCCAATCCAGCCAGAGTGCCCAAATCTGCATCCAGCAGGGCCAGCTGCCTCGCCACCGCCCGATAGTGAGCCTTCACCACCATGCATACGCCGACCAGCGCCGCCGTCACCACAATGGTCAGCCAAGCCCCCTGTCGGAACTTCAGCACCACAGTGAAGGCAAGAATTCCCACACACATCACCAGACCCACCACGTGAACCAAGATCGATCGGAACCACGGACGCTTCTGTGCGCGTTCGGCCAGCCACAGCCGGCACATCCCCAATTGCGAAAGCGAGAACGTAATGAACACATTGATTGCGTACATCACGACCAGTGCATCCACACTGCCCCGGGTAAAGAGCAAGAGCGCCACCGCGGCCAGGCCCAGCATCAGCACACCGTCTTTGGTCGTCAGACGATCCGACAGCGAGGCAAACCGTCGCGGCAGCCAGGAATCCACCGCCATGTTCGCCATGACCCGCGGTCCGTCGATGAATCCGGTCTGTGCCGCCACGAACAGCAGCGCGCCCTCGGAGGCCAGGGTCAGCACCACGAACAGCCTGCCCACCGGAACGCCCATTACGTTCCAGTTGCTGGCAAAGGCCTCCACCAGCACGCCATTCAGGGTCTTGCCTTCCTGCGCATGAACCCCGAACAAGAGATAGCAGAGCAGAATTCCCCCTGCGGTGAATGCCAACGAAATGGCCAGGGCCGCCATGGTGCGCTTGCCGGTCAGCACGCGCGGCTCGCGCATGATCTGCAGACCGTTGGATATCGCCTCGATTCCAGTGTACGTGCCCGCCCCGCGTGAATAGGCGGACATCAGGATCATGAACAGACCCCAGGCCCCGTACTGGTGCAGGCCGCTCGCAAATCCCTCTGACACCTCGCGAACCACCCGAGGCGCCTGGCCGACGTGCGAGAAAACCCCGCCCACAATCAACACAGTGTGGGTGGCAAGAAATAGGACGAACATCGGAACCAGTGGCGCCACGGATTCCTTCACACCTCTGACATTCAATACAATGAGCAGAAGAATGACCGCGAACTCAACCGGCAATTTCCAGACATGCCATGAGATGGGCAACAGACTGAACACCGCATCGCCTCCCGAGGCAATCGACACTGTGATGGTCAGAATGTAGTCCACCAACAAGGCCGAACCCGACACCACCCCTGCCTTTTCGCCAAGCAGCTTGCTCGCCACCAAATAGCCACCACCGCCGCTCGGGAAGTGCTCGATGATCCGGCTGTAGGCATGCGACATCACGAAGACTGTGGCGGCCATGGCCAGTGCCAGGAGGATCGCCAGGTAGGTCGAATTTCCGTGCTCCATCAGCGCCCGGTAGCACTCCTCGGGACCGTACGCGGACGAAGTGATTGCGTCGGAACCGAGACCGACCCAGGCCAGAAAGACCGCCAGCGATATCTTGTGAAAGACGCCCGGGTCCTTGAAATCCCGCGGCCGCCCGATCAGCACGCGCCACACACCTTCCAGCAAACTTGCCTTGTCCACTGGCGTGCGCGGCTCGGTACTACTCATCGGGTTCTCTCGACCAGTCCCCCTTCTGTCAGGACTTGGGTTGCCTACGGAGTTAGCTGACGGGCTCGGAAGGAGAAGGTCTCCCGGTGTTCATCGCACTTCGCCCCGGAAAGTTGGTTCCCCCGCTCCGGAAGACCGGATTCGGCACACGGGTAGGTACGCGATGCTGGCTCGCTTGTCAACCCGAGCGAGTGCGCGCACGACCAGCGTAGGCCGGCCGCGACGGGGCAAGTCAGACCCGTCTTTCCGCGCTTCTCCTTTCCGTGATGCATCCGCATTGTTTCCGGGCTGTGACCGGCGCAAAACCCGACGGTTTCGCACACCGTGAATTCAGCGAGATGGCCGCAGTCACCCGGTCGCTTACGACGGACACAGTGTTACGGCAAATTGGCCACAGTGAAATACGTTGTTAACCACCGGTGAGTATAGTTAGTCCGTAACCGTGCTGAACCATCACTCGGACAGAATGCCCTGGTGAGAGTTCTCCACAGTACAGTGAAGAAGGAACAGAACATGGAACCAACATCGGCAACAGACAACGGTACTGCTGGAAAGGGTTCAGTTCGACCCACACTGGGTTTGACTGGACTGACTGTCAATGCCATGGCGCTAATCGCGCCGGGCGCATTCCTTTGGCTTACCTATCAGATGCAGTCCCTGTACGGCGCGCCTCTGGCAGGATCTTCGATGTGGTTCGGGATCGTGGCGGCATTGCTTCTTTGTTTCGCCACTGCCTTGAGCTATGCCGAATTGTCCAAGCTCTATCCCGGGGCAGGGTCGTCGTACTTCTTCGCCGAACAGGCCTTTCTCAATCACACCAAGGCCTATCGCTTTGCCCGCATCGCGAAATTCATGACCGGATGGGCAAGTCACCTCTACTACTGGGTGTATCCGGGCTGCATGGTGGGCGTGACTGCCATTC
>Ga0265330_10002457_pt1 | contig 10087 bp, 8 predicted proteins | sample 41919metaG_FD_202083 | JGI IMG/M metagenome (GOLD analysis project Ga0265330, IMG submission 202083) | Rhizosphere microbial communities from Carex aquatilis grown in University of Washington, Seatle, WA, United States - 4-19-19 metaG | ecosystem: Host-associated > Plants > Roots > Rhizosphere >... | reverse complement strand
TGTGGGACATTTCGCCACAACCTTCGGCGCCCTGAAATCAGCTCGGCGTCTACCTTGAAGGACAGCGTTTCGGACTGGCGGGCCCAGGGACGGTAGTTGTTGAGGAAGTCCGCGCGCTCGCCGAAATGACTTAGCCGGCGGCAAGGTTTCCGCTATTGGGCGGCCCGTTCGCCTGAGGCCACCATGATCTTTGCGGGCCGCTTCCGCAGGCTTTTTCTCTTACAGGACACTAGCAGGATAAGCGCTCCCACCATGAGAAGGGCCGCCATTCCGCTGGGCGGGGAATGCGATCCGACGCTGCATCCGCAGCCATTCGCACTGGCACCGGTCGCTGTACTCGATCCTCCGGCGGCACTTGTCTCCGTCGATCCACCAAAGCCTGCGCCACTTCCGCTGGATGTGCCGCCAGCCGCGATGCTACCGCCAGCGCCCTGGCTGGCGCCGCCTGCACTGATGATGCCGCCGGCCGCCGTTGTACCTCCGGTCGCCGAGATGATACTTCCCCCCGTGTCGTTCGCTCCGCCGGAGCTTCCCGCCATTGCCGCCCCGCCGCTAGCGCTGGTGCCACCGCTACGGGCGATGCTGCCACCGCTGCCTATGCTGCCACCGTTCCTGGTGGTGCCGCCGCTGATGCTGCCACCGCTGGCACCGCTCGTCCCGAGGCCGCCATCCGCGCCACCTCCGATGGATCCGCCTCGGCCCGTCGTCCCGCTGTTCCCCGCAGCGCCACTGCCACCGCTGGTTGCGCCGCCAGCGCCAGTCGCACCGCCAGCACCGCGCCCGGCATCCACGGTCACCGCCCCCCCCGCGCCGCTCGATCCTCCGGCACCACCCCCGTCGGTGCCCGCCGAGCCTGCTCCGACTTCGGCGCAGGACGCCTGGTCGCCGTTGTCGCAATCGAATTGCACGCCATTGAATGGGACCACCAAGATCTTGCTTCCGCCCTGACTGATACCGGTGACATTCTTGTTCACGTCCGTAACGGCAAAGGTGAAGTGAGTGGGATGGCCGTTCTCCACAATGACGCCCACCCGCTCCATGTTGTGCCATACGTTGACCGTGCCGTCTGTGTACCGGAGCCAATTCGAGTTCGCATTTGCCGGCGTTTGAGCAGCCTGGTAGGCCAGGCCCGTGCTGGTCCAGTTGTTTATCCCATCCTTGGACATGATGTGATAGGCCCTTTGTACGGGCCAGTAATTGAAGACGATGTGGTAATAGCCCCCACTGTACCAAATACACTCATCTTCAGCGTCGTGGTTGTCGTTGTTTTCCAGGTTGGGAAGGACGCTATCGGTTTCAATTTTGTAGGGCCCCAGGAGCTGGTCGGCGTCCATGACACAGCCGGCGCGCGAGGTGGCCCAGAAGCGATTGTCATGACCTACAGTGAAGGTAAAATTCGACGACGTGCTACCGCACCCGGTGTGCCCATTGGTCGTGGTCTGGGTAAGGCCCAGGGAAGTCCACGGCCCGTTGGGAGAGCTGGCGCTGAACATTTGGCCCGGCACGATCTCACCCACTGAAAGTGTGTAGGGACTTGTACCGGTTGGCGCAATAAGCGCGGTCAAGTTGTGCCCCATGTCGTTGCCTTCCAGGTTCTTCGTATAGCAATTGCCTTGGGACACGTACGGCCCCATGACGTTGTCGCTGATGGATTCCATGGGGATCGAGTTCTTCCAGCCGGTCGTCCCTCCTCCTGGCGGGCCGAATCCATTGCTGTGGTCCCAGTGGGTAGCATAGAGATGGTACTTCCCATCGTTCCCGAATAGGATCTTCCCGTCCCAATAGAAATTGGTTTGCTGCTGAGGACCTACCCCCCCGGCGGCCCCGTTGTCTTCGAGTCCATTGGCCGGATCGCGCGGGCCGACGGTCGACGCCCCCCACACGGTCGTGGACAACTTCCCCACGATGGGCATAGGCTGAAAGTAATTGATCATCGGCTTCGGGGCTGCGGCTGCAGGGGACGTGACAAGCACGAAAGTGGCCGTCACGAGCGTTCTTCTTGCAAATCGTTTCATCGGGGGAACTCCTGGTGGAGAGAATTTGTTGGATTTGTGCGCAAGCATCTTGCTCTCTCTCTCTCCTCTGCTGCTGGCGTGCAGGTTGGGTGCATCTCTCGCAGGGGTGAGAAGCCGCGAAATCGGGTCGAAAAATCGGAACCGCGCACGCCCGTCTGGCAAGTCGCGCCATCGGCCTAACCTCTCGCCCCAGGGCGAGGTGTCCATGAATCGTGCCCACTCCTGCTCTCGGCGTGGTCGTGCGCGCGCCCTATCGCGCCCAGGTTGCCTCCTTGGCCCAGGGCCGGTAGCTGTTGATGAAGTCCACGCGCTCGCCGATGGGTGGGTGGCTGGCGCGGAAGAGTTTGTACAGCCGGCCTGGGCGGGGCACGGCCAGGTTCTGCTCTTGCAGGGCCACAAAGGCGGTTGCAGCCGCTCGGTTGTCGCGCGTAAGTTCCAGACCGAAGCGGTCGGCTTCGTGCTCGTGGTGGCGCGAGAAGGCCAGCGCCGCCGGGCTGATGACCAGCGAAAACAAGGTCAAAAGCAGCATGAGCAAGGGCAACGAGGCCACGTCCGACAGTTGATGAAACCCCATGCGCCCGCCGAAATGGCCAAGAAAGAGGCCAGACAGGCGATGGGCGCCGAACAGGCCAATGAACGTGAGCACAGTGGACAGAAGCACGCTGGTCCACACATGGCCGAGCACATAGTGGCCAAGCTCGTGGCTGACCACGGATTTGACCTGGCTGGGCGACAGCCGGGCCATCAGCGTATCCCACAGCACAATGCGCTTGCTGCTCCCCACGCCGGTGACATAGGCATTGACCTTGGCCGTATCCACGCTCTTGTTGACCTCGAACACGCGCGCGCCCTCGACACCAGCGCGTTTGGCCACCGCCAGCACCTCGGCTTCCAGCACCTTGTCCTTCATGGGCCCGAATTTGTTGAAAAGCGGCGCAATCCACAATGGCGTGACAATCAGAGTGAGCGTGTAGAAAGGCAGCGACAAAGCTGAAGTCCACAGCCACCAGCGCTGCGGGCTCTTGCCCAAAAGCCAATAGGGAACCCACAGCACCAGCAGTCCAATCACCACACCCACGCCGAGGCTCTTCAATTGATCGCCAGCCCACTTGGAAAAGCGTTGCGTAGAAAGCCCATAGGCGTGCTCGCGCGCAAAGCCGATGGCATACGAAAGCGGCAGCTCGACCAGAAACAGCAACAGCGAAAGCAGCACAAAGTAAATGGCCAGCGTCGGATAGAACCGCCCGCGGCCGAGTTGGCTGGCAATGGTACGCAGCCAAGCCGAAAGCCCAGTGAGGAGCAACAGCAAGGGCAAGGCAATAGACAGAATCTGCTCCCCCGCCCAAATGACATTGTTGCCGTGAAAGTAGCGCAGGGCCTTCTCCGACGGCGCGGGAACCACGACGGGCGCGTCGTTGCTTGTCTCCACGCCAGGAAGCGGTGCCGGTGAAGGAGCCGTCTGCGCGTCGTCAGGCGCGGCGGATTTCGCGCCCGCCACCGAACTCCAAAGGCCAGAAATGGCCGCAAGTCCAAGCGCGATCCGTTTCATGTCGGGCATGGACGGAACTATACCCCGCGAGAATCGCGCCAGGCCATGCGCATCCGTGCTGGTCGCGCTGTTGGGCAGCGTCGCTGCGGGCGTTGATCGTGAGCCGCTGCGCTGATGGCTTGGTCGATCCCCACGCAACTACGCGTGAGCCGGCCTGGGCGCGACCCCCGAACGGCAATTTCGCACGCCGGGCCGGGGGCTGGCGATGGCCAGGGCCTCGTGGGCGGCTTCGATCTCGTCGTCAACGAGATCGGCACTGACGATCGATTCCAGGATGATGGGGACGTCTGGGCTCGCCCGTGTTCATCGCGTCTCGCAGTTCCACGTTGATGGATGACGCCATCCCCGCCGAGCGCTGACGAGCCACGAGAGGCGCTCGGCGGGGCGTTCGACGAGCCCCGCGCCGCCGGTCGCGTGCTTCGCGCGACGCGCAGGGCCTCGATCAGAAGCCAGGGACCGAATACGCCCGGATGTACTTGATGAGCAGGTCGGACGGGTTCGGCGTCTCCGTCGTGGTCCAGCCGCTTCCGAGGCCCATGTCGGCGAGCAGGTAGTACGGCCGCTTCATGATCGCCAGGGTCGGCGTGGACCAGGCGAGCTTCGCGTCGACGTAGACCGCCGTGTACGTCGGTCCCCAGAGGAGGCCGAAGCGATGGTATCCGGCCGTGAGATCCGGCTGTCCCGACACCGTGTGCTCCACGCTGAGGCTGGTGTTGGTCCAGTCGTGCAGCGTGGTCTGGAAGTGAGTGTAGGAGTCCGGATTGAGTGGCGGGTTGCCCCCGTATTGCTCCAAGATGTCGATCTCGCCGCCCTGCCCGCCGAGCGGCATCGAGAGCATCCAGAGCCCCGGCCAGGTCCCCGTGCCAGGGGCGAGCTTCGCGCTGTACTCGATGTAGCCGTACATCTGGGAGAAGCCATTGCCGTTCCAAGCACCGTCGAACTTCGGCGGTGCGCGCTGCGACTGCCGGCTGACGACCGTCTTGCACTCGCGACGGACTCGAAAGCGTGGAAGGCCCTGAGGATCCGAAATGGGTGGCATCGTGGGCCGCCGAACTCGACCGGCGCGTGAAAGAGCTGGACGCGGGCACGGCGAAGACCATCCCCTGGGAGCAAATCAAGTCGGACATGCTCCAGCGCTTGCGTTCAAAATGAAGCCGACGGCTTTCGCGCCTGCTGCCAACCTCCAGTGATTTGCACGCCCGAGGAACTGGCAGCCCAGGAGGCAGACCAGATGCCATCGTCGACGAGGTTCGGGCCTTTCGCGACGAAATTGCCAAGGAGTGTGACTACGACATCGGCGCCATCTTCCCGGCCTTGCGAAAAATGGAGGCAGCCGGCCCGGGGCACCATGTGTCGCTTGCGCCACGGAGAATCAACGATCGAAGCCTAGATGGGACATCTCGTGCCGCCGACGGGTGCAGGGTTTCCCGCGCACTCATCAATGGGCGCGAATCGGCGCTCGGGGTGCGATTTGGCGAAAGCCTCGAGCTCGGATTTGGTGTAGGCGTCGGGGCTGCCGCAAGGCAAATGGTGTCGGACGAAATCCTCAATGATTCTGGCCGCGCGGTCACCATCGGGAGTGCGGTCTATCTCGGACCAAAGCTCATAAAGGATGCGCCGCCGCTCCTGCGGCGTGTACCGGTCATCGCCCCAAAGATCGTCGAGATACGACGGCAGTCGATCGAGTGCCTTCTTCACGTCGATCTTGCGCGCCTCGATGGCGAGATTGATACGGAACTCGAAGGTGGCGGAGAGAAAGCGTGTTTTCTCCAATCCGTAGGGATCTTGCCCCAGCATGCGCATGATCTCGTCGGTGAGGTCGAAGGTTCCATAGTGCCGCTTGTCCTTGAAAGTGACCACGCCGTCGCGACCAACGCGCGCCTCGAACTGCGAGTTCTCCCACACATAGCCTTCGCCCCGTTCGCGCAGGACATAACTGGCGGCGTCTTCCAGGCCGGCAGGCTTGAGTCTGGGTGCCCATGGCGGAAGGCCCGCGTCGGGATTGGAACCGGCGTCGGCGCCAAGGCTGGCGAGCAAGATTACAAAGATAGGGTTCACGTCGGTACTCCGAACGCCAGCCCTTGATGGTCCGCCTGACGCTCAGTACGCCTATTGGACTGTGAAGCCGTACGCTTTCCCGTCTTTCATCACCAACCTGAGTAGGGTTTCGTCCTGCCCGCCAACGATGGTGATCTTCCAAAGGTGCACGTTCGTTCCCTGTTGCCGAAGCTGGCCGAGGTATTCGAGCCGATAGCCCTTGCGCAAGGGCGCAGTGTAGAGGCCGCAAATGCCTTCGAATTGCTGCCGACTGAGATTGGTCTTGAGGTGATCATCCGCGTCAGTAAGGAAATCGTCGTAGGACTGCGCCTTGACAGCCTCAATCATCTTGACGAGGACGCGTTCCGCCCCAGCCGGCGCCCCGGGCGCAGCCAAGGCGGGCGTTCCCGGCGCAAGGGTCAGGCAAAGCGCGCCGGCGACAAGACAGGTCACTAGGTTGCGCATGCACATGGTTCATTTCTCCTTTTCTCTGGTTTGAGGATCATCGATGAGCAGGCCGGCCACCTGCCAGCCGTCCGTGAACATGCTGACGAGGGCATCATCGCCACCGTCGGCAAATTCGAGGCGAAAAAGCCAGAGCGTGCCCCCTGGCCGTCGGAGGCTACCGAGCGAGCTGGGCTGATAGCCCACCGCCAGATGCGCTCCCAGGTTGCGGCTGAGTCCGCGCAACATGGTGGGCTGGATCGCGGCCTTGAAGCCGGCCGAACCCTTGGCCACAAAGTCGTCGTAGGCGTTGGCCTGAATGGCCTGCAACAACTCCGCAAGCAGTGAACTTGCGTCGGCTTGTCCCGGTCCCGCACTAGGCTGTGCCTCCGGTTCGTGTGGCGATGGGGCGAATGCCGGGAGATTGAGCCGAATCGTTCTCTGCGCCCCTGAGACCGCTTGCGTGGCCACGTCCTCCGCCGCTGCATGGTCCGCCTGAAGTGGCGATCTGCGATGGCGAAAAACGATGGCGCCGACCATCACGATGACGCCCATTATGAAAGCCACAGCCGTGGCGATGGTCACTGGGCGAAGGTCAAAGATCCTCGTGCTCACCGGGCGAGAGTGGGGACGTAGGTCCTCCCCGACAGGCCCCGTGGGTGTCGGCCGTGGGAGCAGCGGTAACAGGGCGGCCACCCAATTCTTGCGGACTTCACTGTAGCGGGCGTCCAGTTGGCGGCGCACGCGATCGATCCCTTCTTTGAGCCGCCAGCGAACGGTTCCGTCGGGTATGCGCAAACGGCGCGCGATATCCGCCGACGAGGCGCCATGAAAAAAGCGAAGCACGATGGTCTGACGAAAAGGCTCATCGAGTCCTGCCACCACCTCGGCCACGGCGCGATGGATCTGGGCATCGCCGACCAGCTCTTCGGGGCTTGCGACTGTGCCGAGGTCTGTAGCCGCTGTGGCCAACTCGCGGCGCTCGCGACGATCCGAGCTTCGCCAACGGTCGATCGCCAGATTGCGCGCTACACGGGCCAACCACGCATGGCCTTTGTTCTCGGCCGGGCGTTGCCAGGCCGCGACCAGGGTTTCCTGAACGATGTCCTCGGCCGTGTCCTGGTCATTCACCAGCGCCACGGCAAAACGTCGCAGCCATCCCGCATGCAGCAGGAGGTCCTCAGTGTTTGCTGTGGCGCTGACCTTCATGACCTAGAAGACGTCACCGCGATGGAAAGCGTTGGCCGGTGAAGCAAGCCACGCCCTCCGCGAACTTGCGCGAGAACTTCGGCGATGCGTTTCTGGACAGAACGGGGCGAACAGGCATCACTCGCCAACCCGCGACAGCAGGGCAATGGCGCGCTCTTCCCTGTCGGATGCGCACCAAACCAGGCAAGGGCTGTGCCTGCGTCCGCGCGCGAGGTCGAAGGCGGCGAGGCCGAGCATCACGAGACCGAGCGCCGCGCCCGGGTCGCCCATGCAGTCGGCCGGGTGCTCGACATGGAACTTTTCGCGAAACCTATCGGCAGAGCGGATCTGGGCAACGCCCCATTCTTTGGCCCAAAAGCTCTCCCCATTCAGTCCCGAATAGACACACTCGATGCGGTCCGCTGGGCCTTCCAGCGGTACGGCGTCGAATAGGGCCCGAAAAGCGGCTGCCAACCCTTCGCCACGATGAGACTCCCGGCTGTAGATGTGCCCCGTCTCACGACCGCGACCAATGCCGCTGATCCGCGCCAGGCACTCGCTCCTCTGTGGGCGGCCAGCCCCTGCGGCGGCGACCAGGACGAAGGCCGCGCCCTCGCCGGGAACGAAGCCATCGGGAATTGCACCAGTCTTCAGTCGGCCTTCGCGGTCGAGCGCTTCGAGGAGGCCCGTGTCGAGATAGCTGTCGACCGCGCCGACCAGAACAGACTCGGCTTCGCGCCGATCGATCAGAGTGAGCGCGTCGTCGAGCGCCACCAGTCCGGCCGCGCGACCGAGTGGGTAGGTTCGACTGCGAGACAAATCGAATTTCCGACCCGCCTGCGTCGACAGGATCTCGAGCAGCTCTGTCCCAACCGGATGCCGTGCTTCGCTTCGCGGCTCTGCGATCCCCAGCAACAGCGGAACCGGCTGGTTAGCCAATTCCGTGAAGGCTTCGACCAGCGCAGGCCCACCGAGCCGAGCCAGCCGCTGGTGACGCGTTGAAAGCCGCCGGTCTTCCAGTGCCTCGACCAGTGGCGGTAGTTGTTCATCGTCGGCCAGGCCCATGATCAACGGATCGCCAAACCGGTCAGAGATGTACGATTCAGAGAGACGGCCGATCCCGGTCCTCACCGACGCAGCGGTCTGCGGTGCTGACAGCCCGACCGGAGTCACGATTCCGATGGCTCGAATTTCGGCAGGTGAGTGACGAGGCATGGGCTGTTCCGGACTAGCGGGCCGGCAAGATATCGACCGTGACTGAAAGTGGCGGCGAGAGCAGAGTCTTGCGATCAACAACCGGAATGTCGATGCGGGTTTGGCCTGGGGTCTTTGCTCTGTATGTCGCCGTCAAGGGCTGGATACTGAGCACCTCTAACCTGTGCTCGCCCACCTCGTTGAAATGCGTGCGCACGGACTCCAGCGGGGTGGTCTTGCCGAGGATGATTGAGAGCTTCAATTCATCCCCGACATGGATTTGCCTCGCGGATACATCGACCCGATCGACCACGGGGAGGTGGTCAGCCAGCCGCGACACGTGGTGTGCCTCCATGAAGCGTTGAATTTCGCGTGCCACGGGCTCGACGTCACGTGCACTCACTTCGGTGCCGACGTAGACACACACGTTCCGATAGACCCACATCACGACATCGAAGGGGGGCTCGGGACTTCGGACCGACAGGTCGCCCAACTTCGCGGGCCCGGACTCGTATGGGATCTTTGGCATCATGGTTTCGGACGAAAGCGAAAGCAGCCTCTCCTGCGCGCGGGAGGGTCCCGTTCCAGAAACGAACACCCAGACGCTGAGGTAGTCCTCTCCTTGCTTCCAGACGTATTTCGCTTTCGCAAGACCCGGTTCGAGCAGATACACTTGACCTGAATCTATTCGCTTGCCCTTCGCGTATATCAGGGTATTCGGCATTTCCGCCCAGTTGGCAACCACTCCATCCGGTCCATCGACTCCGACAAGCTTGGAGAACCCGACCCGCTTTTTGAAGCTCTCTATCCGATCTTTGTTGTAATCGTTCTGCGCCATACGGGGCTCCTTGTTCAATCCTGCTGCTACCAGCGCCACCGCCAAAATCCGCCCGCACACCACCTACTGCACTCCCGTGACGCCCGACCCGGGTACAATATCCGAAGCCGTTCCAGCTCGAAATCCGTCCCCGTAGAGGGAAGGCGTATCGTCTATGCTGGCGGTAACGTACTGATCGCGGCTCTCTGTCCCCGTGTGGGGACCGGCGCAAGCATCCAGGATGTTGCTGCTCGGAGCGCTAGCGAAAGCATGGTTGCCGAAGGCCGTCCGGGCCGGAGAATCGACGGCCACGAGTTTTTTCGAGTCGTCGAGACCAAAGAAAGGATTGTTGCACTCGCCAACTCCGACCAGATTTGTCGTCTTGATGAACCCAAACGGATTGAGATAGCACCAACCGACTGGGACGCCCAACGCCCCGGAAAGCGCCTGAACGGCGGCGGCCTGATCGTAGCAATTGCACAAAGGAGTGAGCCTCTGAATGTAGTCCTTCAGGTCGAATGCGCCACCCAGCGGACCGACGCCGTAATGCGAGGCGCCTTTCTTCGTGTCGTAGCGCAGGCCGTGGCTGCCGTGGCAGAACGCGGTCACCTTCGCCCCGACGTTCTTGCCGTCGCTCTCCCCGACGACACCAACCTTGCCGCAAAGAAACCGCAACACTTCGGCCCACACTCCGTCGGCCGAGTACGGGGCGGTCGGCTTGCCCAGAATGAAGTAGATCTCGGCCAGCGTGGTCCCCAACTCCACGCTCAGGGAGGCAGCGTCCACTTCAATGCCCCAACCGATTTTCCCTCGATACGACTGGATCGTCTTTGGCGGTTCGGT
>Ga0265330_10002443_pt1 | contig 10115 bp, 7 predicted proteins | sample 41919metaG_FD_202083 | JGI IMG/M metagenome (GOLD analysis project Ga0265330, IMG submission 202083) | Rhizosphere microbial communities from Carex aquatilis grown in University of Washington, Seatle, WA, United States - 4-19-19 metaG | ecosystem: Host-associated > Plants > Roots > Rhizosphere >... | reverse complement strand
CGTTTGCGCTTTCCGTCCGGATGACCTGGCGAACGGGGCCACGGCTACGGTATCGCCATGAAGCGCGGTGTGTTGGAACTTGGGGGGAATTGCAATGACCTGCTCCGATCCCTCGACCTTCACCATACCACCTTCTCGCCGCTTCATGGAGAAACGGCCGATCAGTTTGTTGTTCTTCTTTCCCTGATCTTTTTGCGGAACATAGGAAATCCGTCCGCGTTCGTCTTTCTCAAGCACCCCGGTTCTCACGAGTTCCACAGCGGACTCCCTCAGCGAGTGGAAGTCCTCCTTCTTTGTAATCCTGAGATGCCGCGCGATCTCTTTGAGAGTGATCGGCTCCTGGGCACCTGATGAAAGCAGGGTAAGAAGTCTTTTCTTAATGGGTGGGATAACGCCTCCGCTAGAATGAGAATCTGTAAAAGAGCCGAGCCGAATTTGTTCTTTTTAATTCGTTCGTTGGAGAAAGGGTATTGGTCTCAACCTTGCGCTCCAATTCGAACATGAGGTTCCGGAGTGAGGGATTGTTGAAGATGCTGCCAAACGAGTAGAGGATGGAAAAATTCGCATTTCCCAGAGGATCTTCCAACACGTTCCCCTTGTATTGCCAGAGTCCTTCCCATGCAATCCCGCTTAACCGAAGGTCGGTTTGCTTCTGGCCAACATCAATCCCCACTTCACGAATCACCGAATTTGTCTCATTGCGAAGGTAATCCGACAATGCCCCAGTGAGGAGGCCCGCCGAAATGTTCGTTACCGAACCCCGGATTGTAGAGAGTATATCCTCCTGCGCGGTTCCCCGCTGTGCGGCAGTGAGAGGAAACGTGCCATAGATGACGAACTGGATTGCATCCTTCTGCACGTCGTTGGATTTTAAACCGTTGTAGGTATCGTAGTCCTCGCCCTGGATCGTCATGGAGATCTCGGCTTTCGGCTTGAGCCGTGTCCCCGTGAGGACGTTTTTCACGACAATGTTCTCAGTCACCTGACCGGTCGAATCGCTGATTGTCCGCTGTCCCGCATACGTTGCCGTAATATTGAGTTCTGGATTGAGGACGCTACCGGCAAAGTGTAATGAGCCTTCGGCATCAAACCGTTTAAAAAAGTTGTAGTACGCGCGGCTGACGGTAAGATCGCCAAACCACTCCCTGCCGTCCCCTGTCACCCTGAATTTCCCGTCGATATCGGCCACCAACTCTTCATTCGTCAGCGAGTTGAAAATCATCGTGATTTGGGTGTTTCCGCCTGAGGGTTCGATGTCCAAATCATAATGGATTCCCTCCGTGAATGAACGTGATGAATCCACCTCGACGAGTGAGGAAATAACTCCCTTGGAGCTGTCTGTTCCAAAATAGGCGGAGAGCTCCGAAGGCTCCTCACGGGCGATTGCCTTTGCCGTATCATCGACATAGACAACCGGAATCGAAAGTGGTGTCTTATCCTCTGCGACCGTTTGAGTGGGAGGAAACACAAGACTGGAATTTGTGATGATGACCGAACCCCTGAGCAGTGAGTTGTCGATGTTTCCGGTGAACTGAAGACCGCCATCGCCGAACTCAGCAAAGAGATTCCCGTAAAGTGAAAGGGAAGTCAATCGGCTTGTTTCCTTGACGACGAGCAGCGCACCGGTGGCATTGAGGTTGAAATCACCAGGGATAAAATCCCGGAAGAGAAAATCGCCGGTAATATGCACTTCCCCCTTCTTGCCGCTGCGTTGATCCGACGGAACGTTTCGTATCAAGGCATCGACCACCTTGATGCGGTCCCCCTGCGGCTCGAAAGAAGCATCCATGGTGTAGTGAATATTATTGGGTACAAAGAGGAATCCGCAATTCTCCAGGGCCATCGACCCGCTATACAGCGGATGCCGGGCCGTCCCCGACACCAATAATTTGCAGCGCAGGAACCCCGTGAGCTCATTGAAACTGGGGAGGAGAGGGTCGAGGACGCTCAATTGTGTCCCATCGGACGCAATATCCAAACTGATCGGCCCTTCGAGAAGACGGTTGCCGGTTGCCGTTGAAGAGAGGTTTAGCGGAATCGCCCCTTGAATAACCAACGACGGGAGAAGAGTGTCCCCGCGAGTCTCCTTCCCACCCTGAAGAGCGATATGAAGAGTAGTGTCGGCGTATGAGCAGTCTGCATCAAGTCGTCCGAAGGGAACACGCCGGAACGAAACATCACGGGCATGGAGTGTCCCCCGCACCACGGGTGATTCGAGCGTTCCACTTCCCAAGAGATCAAAATCCGCGCTCCCTCGAAACGCAGCGCCCCGGACGCCACTCTCCTCTGTCGAAAGGAAATACTTCAAGTCTCCCAGGTTCAACCTGCGGCCAGAGAAGTGCGCATCGAATGCTCCGGCAGGTCCAAGCCGTGCATCACCGCGCACCCTCGAGCTGTCATGATTGAGGGACAACCCGTGGACGCTGACATCGGAACTTGTCACCGCAACCAGGGCGCTTGTATCATTCTTCCACACCAAGCCTCGGTATCCGAGTTGGATCGAATCTACTGCTGCGGCTATGCCGGCTTCCGTTACCTTCGCCGTCCCGCGGAGATCAACAAGAACCACGCTGTCGCTGACCGTATGCATGGAATACCGGGCAAACTCGTTACCATACTTGACATTCACTGCCAGGCTGTCGAGAATTTCACGATTGATGTGAATTTCCTCCGCTTTCGCGTTCAATTGCAGCGAGGCCGAAGACATCGGTTTTACAGGATGGAGATTACGCAAGTCGAACGTTACATCGGTGTTTTTCAAAAGAACCCCACGCTCGACATTCCCATACACGAAGTACTTCGCATCCAGATCGCCATCAAGGTTGAGACTTTGATAGGTACCACGAAGGGTGCCACGCATCGTTCCGCTCCCCTGAAAGCGGCGGTCCCCCGCCACAACGCTTACCGGCTCGAGGTCCTTGATTTGCAGCGCATATTCCGCATCAATGGTATCGGCTTCCTTGGCGAGATCCTGACCCGCGAGCCTAAAGGCCTGCTGATCAATAACCGGAATGAATGAGGAATCGAGGGTCTTTAGCCGATCACCAACGGCCATCCTGACATTCTGGATTTCATAACCAAGCAAACGGGACACAAAGGAAAGATTGTAGGCGCCTGTGAGTGAGAAGTCCGCAATATTTGACTCAAGAGAAAGTTGTTTGTGCCTGGGAACCGACTGATCAAGGCTTAACGTGATATCGCTCGAGTCAATCTGATAGTCGCGGTAGCGTGAGGAGGAAAACGTCAACGCGGCTTCACCCCCAACCGTCGACCAGGACGCTCCCTGACCATGAAGGAGCAGGCGAAGCGTTAGGTCGCTGTCGAACTCCTTATTATGGAGAATGTCAGCAAGGTTCAACGAACTGACGTCTGCATCAAGAGCCACAGTGGGAAGAGTCTTGTCGTGTTGATCCAGTTTGACGGCCAACGATGATGTCATGCCTCCCAGCGACAATGTGCCATTCACCGTGAGAACCCTGTTGAAACCCTCAGCGTGGACATGCGATGGCGCAACGGTGAGTCCTCTGAATTCCGAAGGCTCTATCGTAAGATCCAGTGTCGAGGCAAGGTTGCCGAGATCCACCCCCTTGCCTGCAATGACGGCATTCCAATTCAGTGAACCGCTCAAGACAGAATCGCCGACGATTGGGGCGGGATTGACATGTTCCGCAGCGATACTCCCCTCATATTCAAGTGTGCTCGCTCCCCCGATCTTCATGGCCATCTCAGTGCGGATGGTGCCTGCAATCGTTTCCAATTCCACTTTCGTCTTGAAGTCGACAGGCTTACCTACGAATTCGAGGTTGAGCGTGGTCATCCCCAGAGAGCCAAAATCGGGGAGATGAAACAACGGCATGAGCACCGGCAGATCACCCGGGTGAATTCTCCCTTCCGAAAGCTTCACGTCAAGGGCAAGATCACCGGGTCGATGCAGATGCGTGAGCATCCCCGTCCAGTACATCTGTGAACGCCCGGTGGATAGATCAAGCCGATCAATCTTCAGTCTCCCGAATTCACCCGACACCCCGAGATCCAGGCTCGTCGTTCCACGCAGGAATTCGAGAGGAGGAAGTAGCTGTTGCAGTTCAGCCAGATCGATGGGAGTGCCGCGAAGTTCTAGACGAACAGGAGAGTGCTCGAGTTGACCGATGGTCAGTCCGCCCAGGAGATCGACGCGATCCATTTCCGCCGTCAACGCAAGAGAGGATCGGTCGGTGACGATGCGGAGGTCGCGGACGCTCACTTCGTTGCGCAGAATAGTAAATTCTCCTGAGAGCTGATGGAGATTGATTTGCGGGGAGGCGCACACTCCCCTGAGTGCAGTAATGACGACGTGCTTGTTCTCCGGCGATATTGCTGCTTTCAGAACAAGATCGATGTTGTTGACGGAGAAGTTGTGGAGATGTTCGCGCAGAGAATCCAACGGCGGGCGCTCAGCCATCGCGAGGGAATCGGTGAGAATGAAACGTCCTCCCTGGATTTCAAGTCTATTGATGAGGATGGACCATTTGAACGGTTTGGCCGGCTCTTCGTCATTTGTCGGCCTGACGATCTTCTTGACGTTCCATATGCTATCCAAACCGCGCACCATATGGATTTCCGGGTGAACGAGCGTGATTGTACCGATTGAGATCGTACGGCCGGGGATGGAGAAGAGGTTGTAGCGGAGATTAATGCGGGCAATGCTCGCCGCGGGAACGCCATCAACAGAGACGGAAACACTGTCCACCGAGAACCCCGTCACCAGGTTTCCCCGAATGACTCCCATGTGGACATCGGCAACAAGGAGCGAGTCAAGACGGGCAAGCGCCAATGAACGCAGCTCATCCCGAAAGAACTGAGTCTGCGTGGCGCCTGCAATCAAGAATGCAAGCAGGATGAGCGAAAGGACACCATAGACTGCTATGCGGAGAATCTTCTTCACCCGTTATCCCCTTCACCTGCATCATCGTTTGAATCGGGCGGCATAGTGTTCCAGCACTCGTTCGATGACACCAGTTGTCGATCTTCCAGGTGTGAGTCGGATCGTTTTGACGATCCCGCCATGTGCGCGGACGGTATCACTTCCCACAATTGCTTCAGGTTTCCAATCAGCGCCCTTGACCAGGACATCGGGAAGCAAACGGCGGATGATCCGATCGGGGGTGTCCTCTCCAAACAACACGACATAATCGACGCATCCAAGAGCAGCGAGCACAGCAGCTCGATCACGGTTCGGATTTATTGGCCGCCCCTTTCCCTTGATGCGCCGAATGGATGCATCGGTGTTCAGTCCAACAAATAAAACGTCGCCAAGCTTTCGTGCAGCGGCCAGATACTCAACATGACCACGGTGAAGAATGTCGAATGTCCCGTTGGTGAACACCACACGGCAGTGATCCCGCATCAGGCGGCGGCGAACACGGACAGCCGTTTCAAGCGAGACTACCTGTCCCATCCTAAAGAACCTCCACGACTGGTGACTGCAGGATCGAGGCAAGGAGATCCTCAGTCTTTACCGCGACGATACCGACAGCACCAACGGCTATGCCTCCGGCATGGCTCGCAAGAGTGCATGCTTCATGTATATCCGCACCGCCCGCCAACGCAACGGTCAGGGTGGAGATCACCGAATCGCCTGCGCCCGAGACATCCTGGACTACCCGGGCCGACGAAGGGATGTGCAGGACACTCCCGTTCGACTCAAAGAGCGACATGCCTTCTTCGCCCTTGGTGATGAGCACATTTTCCGCTCCCAGTGTTTCAAGAATTTTCTTCCCTGCAGCGTCCACCTCTTCAGATGTTTTCAAACGGCCGCCAAGAACGTCCTCGACTTCGCGGCGGTTTGGCTTGAAGACTGTGACGTTCTTGTACGTCCAGAAATTATTGTACTTCGGGTCCACGGTCACGATCGTATTGTACTTCCTTGCCACCGCGATAACCTCTTCAATGAGCATCTGCGTCACCACACCCTTGTTATAGTCTTCAATAATGATCGCGTCGATTTCGTGAATGTTATACCGCACTGCGTCAACAAGTCTCGTGACGAGATGTTCGGGGCATTCGACTTTGGATTCCTTATCGATGCGCACGACATGCTGCGCTTGGGCAATCACACGCGATTTCACCGTTGTCGGGCGCGATCCGTCAACGACAATTCCCCGCTGGTCGAAACCCAGCTCTCCCACCATCTCCCGCAACGCTGTTCCAAAATAGTCGCTGCCGACGAGGCCAACCAGAAGCGGCATCGCACCGAGAGAGGCAATGTTGTTCGCCACGTTCGCCGCGCCGCCCAGTCGAACGGATTCAGATTCCACCTCAACGATGGGCACCGGGGCTTCAGGCGAAACGCGCTGCACCGATCCCCAGAAATACTGATCAATCATCAGGTCGCCAATAACGGCCACCCGCTTGCCTTTGAAGGCGTCAATGAGGGTACGCAGGCGATCCTGAGTCAATGCGGGCACAGTTCCTCCAAATTCAAAAGGAAATATAGTATTCAACCGTTTGATAAGCAACGAGTTGCACCATGGTAGCCCGTCACTCTTTCCATGTCGTGAGGCTCTCCTCTAAGGGTGAAATCAGAAAGCCTATGCAATCTGCGTGATACGCTCCATGGCAAGGATTCTCTGAAATCGGACAGCAGTGTCAAGCGCGGGGCATTTCCCCTGCAAAAGTGTTGCACAATCCTGCAAACGGCGTCCTACCACTTGATGTATCCCATGCTCGCGGAGCATCGCAGTGTTTGTTTGTCCAACACCTCCATCACTCTCAGTGAAGGTGAGACCCTTCGTAAACGTGCGAGGACCACCTCCCCGTTCAAAAGGCGGTCACCATAGTACCAAAGGAATCGTTTCGGGAAAAACCATGCGCTGGTATTGTTCGCATAGCTGTCCACACCGACGAACACAGTATCCTTGGCATTCAAAAGACTGTCGATCTTCCGTTCATCAGTAAGGGCAGTGCGATCGGCAGTCAGTTCTACAGCACGTCTGAGCAATACCGAACTTTTGCCAGTGTAGTATTCAGATATTTGTGAGAAGTTTGTCGCAAGATCCACCGGCCGCATGCCGCGCCAATCATTATAGTAGAGCGTGCTTGTATACCAGGTCCTGAGAGCCGGCCCTGTCCTGAATGACGGGATTTCGAGTGACCCATAAACCAGAAACCCAGCGCTCGCAGCGATGAGCGTGGATGTCAGGAGAATTTCAAACCAAGAGCGCTGATTCTTCTTCAATCCATTGAGCATCCACGGTATCAAGTAGAAGGTGAAATACAACACGAGCGCAAGGAGGGGAACATACCAAAGGCGCGGCGAATTAATGAACATCTGCAATGTGAGGAATCCTGGCCTGTCCAAATCTTCTCGCATGAAAAGCATACTCGCCATGAATACCACGAGGACGACCCCAAACTTCCAGAAGCGTGAAAGCCTGATGAAATCAATCCCAATGAATGCTGTGGGCGTGCACAACCCCGCAAGATACGCGATCCAACGGAATCGCCAATTCGGTGGATACGGTTCCTCAGCCATCTTCCACGATACTGCCAAAAACAAACCAGCCATGGAGTATGGCCGGCACATCCTTGAGTACATCACGAACAGCGGGAAGACCGCAACGAACAGCGAAACCAGTGCCGACCAACGCGAGGGTTTTACCCAGTAGACCGCCGCAATCGTCAGTGTGCCGGCAAGAGCAAAAGGAAATCGCGTCCAGAACTCATTGCTCACCCCAAAAATGTGCGCGATTAAGCCAGGCAGGTACTCCTGGTGCGCCTCCAATCGGTAGATATTCGTTGCGAAGAACGCCTCATCACACCAAAAAGGCAATCCGCCAAGATTCCAGAACCGCAAAAAGCCCCCGATGACAAGCGCGAGCATTACGATTGGAAGGTGGCTGTATTTCATTCCAGCCCTCCTAAATGGACAAACTGACAGGACCAGAAAGAAGACACGACAATCCAAGAGAATTCAACAAAAGCAATAATCATGCTTTCCTTTACGAACCCCGCCTTTACCCTTCCTTCGAGTGCTGTCAGTCCATAAGTGGTGTAAGTCTATGGACCAATGCATCGACCGTGACCCCGAGCCGGGATTCATCGGTTTGTACCGTCAGATCGGCCGTGGCATACAGCGGCTCACGTGCTTCGTACAAATCCTCAATGCGCTTGTGAAGCTGTTTGTCATCAAGCGGCATACCGTCCGGCCCTGAAAGGAGCGGTCTGTCGTTCCTCCGCCGCAAACGAAGAAAGACCTGTTCCCGGCTGAGCTTCAGGTATACCAGCACGCCCGAGGCATGCACAAGTTGAAGATTCTGTTCGTCGGCCAACGTCCCGCCGCCGAGGGCGACCACGACATGCATCATCCCGCACGCCTTCGCGAGCATGGTTCGTTCCCGCGATCGGAAGTACTCTTCGCCATGATCCCGGAAGATCATGCTGACCGATTCCTTTTCCACTTCTTCAATGGAGCGATCGAGATCGACAAATTCGTACCCAATGGTGTTCGCCAGGATCGGGCCAATGGTGCTCTTGCCGGATCCCATGAATCCCGTAAGGAATACCCGCTCCTTCCTCAATTGCGTCTGACCGGGAGTATTGAGTCTGGTCATGCCGCCTTCCTTTGCATCAAGACCCTGGTCAGCGTAGTCACGCGCGCCCTGCGTGAAACTTCGGCACAGGTGCACGAGGCGTCGAAGCCATTCTGAGCTGCCTCTCTAAGAAAGTCCCTCCCGATCGCACGATCGGGATCCGTAAGCATCACCGTGCCGCCGGGAGATAGATACCTCTTCATCGACAGGATTAACGGAGAAAACATCCGGCGTTCGTAGGTGATGTCGGCACCGATGATCACATCGAACGTCAACCCTTCGAGCGGACTCCTCCAATCCATCGGCATCAATTGAACTTTGGAACGCAGCGTTTGATCGGTCAGGTTCTTCAGGACATTGTAACGGGCAAACATCAATGCCTCATCATCATAGTCGCTCATGACCACTGTTGCCCCTTCTGATGCCGCGGCGATGCCTGCGAGACCCAGACCGCAGCCCAGTTCAAGAACACGCGTCCCGCCCGACCATGGCATCTCTCCGATCCAGTCTGCAAGTCCCAGAGCCGACGACCAGAGCTCGGCCCAATACGGAAGCCGTTCGTCAATGGCAAACAGTTCCGGTTCAATGGAATCGACCAGGCGATTCACATCACGAACCGCAAGGATGGAGTACGTTCGTCCACCGGCATCCACCGTTTCCGTCATGACCTCATACCGTTCCATGATCCGGGAGAGGAGTACCCCGGTATCATCAACAGACGGGAAATCATGGGTCGCCGCAGACTGGGTCATGATTCAACAATCTCGGTTGCAGAGTGTCTAAAGAATGACGGCCAGACCAATCTGAAACATCACGCCGTCGGTGTGGATCTGGGATTCCTGGTGCTGCTCGAGCGGAACGGTGATGCCCTGGTACACCGTCTGACTTGCGCTGTAGGAGTTCACCCCGTGGAATTGGAGGTCGCGGAATTTCATCTCGCCCAATACCTGAACGCCGGCAAACGGCTCGTAGCTCGTTCCCACCAGCACATGGATGCCTGCTCCGGGCGAAACTGATTCGGAAGTTGACTCGGCTCCGGCCTCATCCAGCATCCGGCGGCCAAAGTACAGCCCACCGCCGGCGCCGATATACATTCCTATGGTGGAACCAGAAAAGGGGATGATAAAGTAACCCGTCAACTCGACGGGAATGACCTTGTATCCGTCGGTCATGGGAATCACCTCTCCCGACACCGTCTGAATTGACCGATCGAACTTTGCGTGAATGTACTCTACGGAAACGCCGAGAGCGAGACGGAGCTCGGGCAGCGCGTAACGAACCTCCGCCGCGTAGCCGAGTGAGGAGTTTAATTCGTAGGACTGACCCCGCACAACGGGATCAAGGGAGCCGGGATCTGGATAAAGCTGCGAACTGGTAGTAACAGTACCCTTGATGAGCACACTCCAGGGACGCTCTTGGGCTTGCACGGTCCATGCCGCGGTGATGCAGCAACAACTCAAAACGAATATCGCGGCATGGCGGCGACGTGCCATTCCCTCTCTCCCGATCCTCCGATCCAGAGCAGGATACTAATGGAAAAATTGG
>Ga0265330_10002442_pt1 | contig 10127 bp, 8 predicted proteins | sample 41919metaG_FD_202083 | JGI IMG/M metagenome (GOLD analysis project Ga0265330, IMG submission 202083) | Rhizosphere microbial communities from Carex aquatilis grown in University of Washington, Seatle, WA, United States - 4-19-19 metaG | ecosystem: Host-associated > Plants > Roots > Rhizosphere >... | reverse complement strand
CGGTGAAACTCTAGGACTGGTCGGCGAATCGGGCTCGGGGAAATCCATCACCGCCCTCGCCATCATGGGCCTGCTTCCGCCTGCCGCCACGGTCGCGGGCGAAATTGTTTTTCAGAATGGCGACAGCGCTACTCAACTGACGCGTCTGCCCCCGGATGAATTGCGCCAACTTCGCGGCTCGCGCATTGCCATAATTTTTCAGGAGCCGATGACCGCGCTCAATCCGGTGATGCGCGTAGGCGAGCAAATCGCCGAAGCCGTGTTGGCCCATCAACGCGTATCGAAAGCCGAAGCATGGCATCGCGCCGTCGAAGGCATGCGCGACCTTGGCATCGACGAACCGGACGAACGCGCGCGCAGCTATCCGCACCAGCTTTCGGGAGGAATGCGGCAGCGCGTGATGATCGCCATGGCCATCGTGAATCGTCCGCAACTCCTGATTGCCGACGAGCCTACGACAGCGCTCGATGTCACCATTCAACGGCAAATCCTCGACCTGATCAACGAGCTGCGCCGCAAATATGGATTGGCGATGCTCTTCATCTCGCACGATCTTGCCGTGGTTTCCGAAGTCGCCGATCGCGTGGCTGTGATGTATGCCGGAAACCTGGTCGAGCTGGGCACGAAGCGCGATATCTTCCAGGCCGCTGCGCATCCTTACACGCACGGATTGCTGCGCGCGATTCCTACGCTCGCGACCGACCGCGGAATTCCGCTCGCGACCATCGAAGGCGCGGTCCCGACCATCGCCGAACTTCCCGCAGGATGTTGCTTTGAACCTCGTTGTCCGCACCGCGTCCCGACCTGCGCGGTTGAGCAGCCGCAGCTGGTCGAAGTGAGTTCTGGCCATTGGGCGCGCTGTCCGGTTTGGACTAGCTTACGTGATCCCCGTCACAGCAGGGATTGACGCCAGTTGGCATAGTGTTGAGGTGACCTACGCGACGCTGAGGCGGTTGAGGCGGTACTCCCAAGTCGTCTTCCTGCTGGTATTTGTGGTCCTGCTTTTGCGGACGGAGTTTCGCGGGGCCCTCGGTTCGAGCACGGCAGAGATCCACCTCGGCTATCCGGTTCGGATGTTCTTCGAGATCGATCCGCTGGTGGCGATCTCGAATGCTCTGGCCAGCGGCGCGTTGTATCGCGGATTGCTGTGGAGCCTGATAGTCATCATTCCAACGCTCTTTCTGGGACGCGTCTTTTGCGGGTGGGTTTGCCCGATGGGAGCGCTTAACCACTTCTTCGGAAGTCTGCAGTCGGAATCCAAGCGCGGCAAGAAGCTGATCGAGTCGAACCGCTACAAACGTTGGCAAACCACGAAGTACTACATCCTGATTGCGAGCCTGGTAGCGGCGCTGCTGGGCACGGGAGTCGTGGGCTGGCTGGATCCGTTCTCCTTCCTTACGCGGTCGTTAGGGCTCTCGATTCTTCCGGCGTTCAACTACCTGACCAATGCCAGTTTGAAGGCGGTGGAGACGAAGAATTACGCAATCGTGGGCCTAATCGCTGGCGTGCTGCATTGGATGCTGGGCGCGCTGGTACTCAGCTTCCGGCAACCGCACTTTCGGCAGGGGCTGTTTTTAGGATTACTTTTCATCTTCATTTTGGCGCTGAATCTTCGCGTGACGCGATTCTTCTGCCGCGCGCTTTGTCCGTTGGGAGCGCTGCTGGGAGTGCTGTCGCGGTGGTCGATCCTCGGTCTGCAAAAAGACGAAGCTGCCTGCGACAACTGCAACCGATGTTTGTTGCGCTGTCAGGGAGGCGACGATCCGATTGGCGGCGTGCCGTGGCGAAAGGCGGAATGCCATCTCTGTTTGAACTGCATCGGGGAGTGTCCGCATCATGGGCTGGAATTTAAATTTTTTCCGCAGGGGCAGCCCGTCATCGGCCCCAACCTCGCGCGGCGCAAGGCGCTCACCAGTTTGGCAGTGGGCGCTGCGGTGATTCCGTTGATGCGCAGTACGACCGCATTTGCGGCGGAGAAGGACGAGCGGTTGTTGCGTCCTCCCGGCGCGCTGGAGGAATCGTATTTTCTGGCGCGCTGCATACGTTGTGGCGAGTGCATGAAAGTTTGTCCCAATAACGCTTTGCATCCCGCGCTGACAGAAGCGGGACTGGAAGGAATATGGACGCCGGTGGTGGTGCCGCGGGTCGGCTATTGCGAACCAAGCTGCGTGTTGTGCAGCGAAGTGTGCCCGACGGGAGCGATCTGGGAGACGACTCCGCAATCGAAAGGCTGGGTCGTGGATTTGAAGAGCGACACCAAGCCCATACGGATCGGGACTGCATTCTACGATCGCGGACGCTGTCTGCCCTGGGCGATGGCGACGGATTGCATCGTTTGCGAAGAGTGGTGTCCGACGTCTCCCAAGGCGATTTATTTTCAACTAGCCGATGTGATCGACGCGAAGGGACAGGTGAAATCGCTCAAGCAGCCGCGAGTGGATCCGGAGCGGTGCGTGGGCTGCGGAGCGTGTGAACATGCGTGCCCTCTGCAGGACCGGCCGGCCATCTATGTGACGAGCATCGGAGAGAGCCGGTCGAAGACGAACCAGATTTTGCTGAATCAGCGACGAAAGGGTGCGAGATCATAATGATGATGAAGGTGAGTCCAATGAAGCTGAAGCGCGCGGCACTGGCCGCGGGGTTGGCAGTGATGGTGGCGATGGGCGCGGGCTGCAAGAAACAAGCGGCGCCGAACGCCGTATTTCCTGCGACGAACGAAGTGTCGGGATGGACGAAGGTGGGAGAAACGCGCACGTTCGTGGGCGACGATCTCTCGAATTACATTGACGGTGGGGCGGAGAAATATTTGAAGGTGGGGTTTCGGAATGTAGCGACCGCCGATTTTAAGTTTAGCGATCAAACCCAGGTGACGGCCGATGTTTACACGATGTCCACGGCTGCGGGCGCGAAAACGATTTTCGAATCCGATCCGGCGGGCGATGCGAAGAGCGCTCCAGTGGGCGAGGTGGCGCGGCTCTATGCGCAGAGCCTGGTGTTTCGGAAGGGGTCGTATGTCGTCCAAATCGTTGCCTACCAGACATCGCCACAACTGCAACAGGCCATGGTCGATCTGGGACGAGGAATCGAAAAAAAGTTGGCGCAGTAAATCGTGAGTAAGTAGAAGCGCAATCGAATCCGAGGGAGCGTTCATGAAGGACAAAGCGGGAGAAAGCCGTCGTGAATTTCTGAAAAACTGCGTTGCCGGAGCGGTCGTGGCCGGCGTGAGCGGATTGAATCCGATGGCAGCGGTTGCGGGTCAGTCTTCGGGCGCGAAGTCGAAGGTCGTTATCGCGCGCGACGCCCAGCTCTATGGTGCGAATTCGGGAACCAGTTCGACGCCCGACCCTGCGCGGGTGCAGAAGTTGCTGGATCGCGCGATGCAGTCTTTCTATGGGGTGAGCGATCCGGTGAAGCCGTGGAAGAAGATCGTGCGCCCCGGCGAAGTGGTTGGCCTCAAAGTGAACACCATCGCCGGGCCGGGGCTTTCGACCCACAAAGCACTGGTGGATGCGATTTGCGAGCGGCTCAAGCAAGCCGGGGTCAAAGCCTCTGACATTGTGATATGGGACCGGCAGAACGCGGAACTGGAGCGCACCGGATTCCAGCTCACGAACGATGGCAACCGCGAGCGCATTATTGGGACCGATGACAAGAGCGTTGGCTATGAGGAGCAGGCTTCGGTGTACGGCAGCGTCAATACGCGGCTCTCGAAGCTGCTGACCCGCACCTGCCAGTGCATGATCAACCTGCCGGTGTTAAAGGACCACGGGATCTCGGGTGTGACGCTGGCCATGAAGAACATGTACGGGGTCATCGACAATCCGTATAAGTTTCACGGCAACAACTGCAGCCCCTACATCGCGGACCTGAATATGCTGCCGGAGATCAGGAAAAAATTCCGGCTGGTGATTGGCGACGCCATGGTGGGTTGCTATGAAGGCGGCCCGAGTTTCCATCCGCAGTACACATGGCAAAATAACAGCCTGATGGTGGCGACCGACTGGGTGGCGCTCGACCACACGGGCTGGCAGATCATCGAACGCAAGCGCGCTGAAATGAAGATAAAGACGCTCGAGGAAGCCGGCCGCCCCCCAAAATACATTGCGGTGGCCGCCGATGCGCAACACGGTTTGGGAATCAACGATCCGGCGCGAATCGCATTGACAGAGGTGTAGGCAATGGCGGAAAAGGAAGAAGAAAAAGCGGGCGCGGGAACTGACACTGCGGATGCGAATCCACCCGCTAAAGCAATCGACCGCCGCGAAGCGATGCTGCGTGTTTTGAGTCTGGCTGGGATCGGAGCGGGAGCGGCCGTGGCGGGTGTGTGGCTGCGTTCGCGGAGCGCGCAACCCGTGGAAACGTTGGTGACCGGGGCGCGGCGCAATCATGCGGTTGCGGTGGATGCCGCCCTGCCTGAACTGGCTGTGATCCAGGGCGGTGAGCCGCGCCAACTTGTGCAGCGGGCCCTTGCGGAACTCGGCGGCATCCGCCGTTTCATTTCGCGCACGGATGTGGTCCTTATCAAGCCGAATATCGCGTGGGACCGCGTGCCCGAGCAGGCGGCCAACACGAATCCGCTGGTGGTGGCCGAAGTTGTGAGGCAATGCTTGGATGCCGGCGCGAAAAAAGTCATCGTGACCGATGTCAGTTGCAACGATGCCAACCGTTGCTTCCAGCGTTCGGGCATTGCCGAGGCGGCGCGCGCGGAAGGAGCGGAAGTGTTGTTGCCCGATCCTTCAAAATTCAAGCGTGTGGATTTAGGCGGCGATGTGTTGCAGGACAGGCCGGTTTTTCAGGCTTTCCTCGAAACCGATAAAATTATCAATATTCCAATTGCGAAACACCACAGCCTGACCGGCTGTACGCTCGGCATGAAGAACTGGTACGGAATTTTGGGCGGGCAGCGTATGCAACTGCACCAGAAAATTCACCAAAGCCTGGCCGATCTCGCCGACTTCATGCGTCCCACGCTGACTCTGATCGACGCCTACCGCGTGCTCCTGCGCAACGGCCCCACCGGAGGCAATCTGGAGGACGTTCAGCTAAAGAAAACTCTGGTCGCGAGTACCGACCCCGTGGCACTCGACGCGTACGTAGCTAAGGCCTATTGGAATTTGGACTCCTCCGCCTTGCCCTATTTGAAAATGGCCAGCGACCGCGGACTAGGCACGCCGCAATTCGAAACCTTGCGGACACGCATGGTCACGCTGGACGGGAACGCGTAACAGTCTTCAAACTCATGTGCGGAACAACTCGATTGAGCACTTGATTTTGGGTGGCGCAGCGGTTCACCGCTGCGGTAACTGTATCGCTTTAAATACGGCTTTAGCCGCTGAGGGCCGCGGCGTGCCCTACTCATTCAGATCACAGCCGTTTCAGTTGAGGGTGAAACCCCGTGGGGGAGCAGCGATAAACTCGACCTCTTTCCCATTCAAATTCTTAGTGAATTCAACCCAAAGCACCTGACCGTCATCCGTAACCAGGTTTGCGCCTGTCAGTTTCGTAAGTGCCACGGACAGCTCGGTTCCCGGAGTCTGTCCGAGGGTCAATCTTCCAGTAGTTTCGCGTTTGTTGTTAGCCAACACTGTCCGCAATTCATACTACACACCGACAGCCTCGTTTCCCAACTGCAGTTTCCCTTGTTTCATTCGTTCCTCCTCAGCGTTCCTTATCGCGCCCGCGCTCCCCGTTTTTTTGAAACGGCTCTGCCCTTGTGCTTCGCCCGCTTACGATGGCCAGCCTCTCCTGCGCTGATCGGATGTATCTTCCGTAGCTCCTGGCCGATGTTTGGGATCCGCCGGCCTGTCTCAATTTCATAGGCCTCCTTCGTCAGGGTGCTGGAGGAAAGATGCGAGAAATCCAGCCTGCGTAGGGCTGCAAGTGCACAGTCTTCACAATGGGCGAAGTCCGAAACGTTCATCATTTGAAATGCGACATCGGTAGCGTTCCAGTCCTGACCGTTACCGCGAGCCATGTCGTTCCACTCGACTGAAATTATCCTGTCCTCACCTATGTGACTCTTTTGCGTGCGTCTTTTGAATGAGCGTGCGTAAAACCCGAGACTCCGAAGGCCGGCAAACGTCTGAAGCAACTTGCGTTCACTCGATCCCGTTAGGCGGCATAGGAGATCGATGTTCATATGAACATTGTCGGGGAGGTCGGCAGGGCAAGTGTGCTGAAAAAGTCGGATGATAGCTTCTCGCTCCTCAAGGTTTGTGCGGCGGAGCGATTCTAAAAAGTGCTCCGCCGTTTCTTGCACGAGCACCGGATCGACCGGGCCGTAGTCCTCCACGTAGCTTCGAAGCAGTAGATCGGGCATCGGAGGAAGGTACGCTTCGCGTGGCCGTCCACCGAGTTTCTCTACAATCATCTTTGCTAGCTTAGCCGGTGTGATCTTCTTCAGATCGATGTACCCGATGGTTCGGCGCAGCCCTGGAATTCTGGTGCCATCGAACCGCGCGGGCAGCACGTACTCTCCATGTTCCTTAATCGCGCGCTCCTGCGCGGCAGCGCGTTCGTGGTTGGTCCAGACCCTCCGAGCATAGCTGGCTGACACGAACAGCACGCAGAAACGCGCAGCCGTGCTGTAAATGTCACTCAAGTGTGCGTACAGGTCTTTGCCCCATAGTTCGACCTGTTCATATCGATCATAGAAAACGCGTACTCCAGTCTTGCGCAACTTCTCCGCGACCGCCTGGACGTAGCGACGGTCGTCGCCAGCGAAGGACAGGCAAACATCATATTTGTATTCTCCCGTACGTGATCGCATCTTCTTCTTTTTATTTGTCACCTGCGTCCCCCGCTTGGTGCCTCGCTAATTCGCGTTTTTTGCGAATGAGTGGGATCCGGCCTCAGAAATTGTATTCGCATCAAGCGAATTATTCTCGTGTGGGGCGAGATTTCCGTATGGTACCATTTATATTACCATTTCGAGAGTTGACACCCAACCATGCCCTTAACCCGCGATTTCAAAGAAACCATCAAGGCCCGTGTGCAGCGTGACGCCGCGTTCCGCAAGGAGCTCTTGCGCGAAAGTGTCGAATGTTTTGTTTTGGGAGATATAGAAACCGGCAAGGCTGTGCTGCGCGATTACATTAACGCCACCATCGGTTTTGCGGAACTCGCGGAAGCCACGAATCACTCTTCCAAGAGCCTGATGCGAATGCTCGGCCCGTCTGGCAATCCGCAGGCACGCAACCTTTTCGAGATTGTCGAGTATCTTCAGCGGAAGGAACGAGTCCGCTTCAAGGTTGCAGCAGCCGCGAGGTAGTTCAGCGGATCACGCGCGCGTAACCGCGGCGTCGAACAGATTTAGAAATTCTATTTTCTTTTCTGGCGGCAGAAATGACGCTTCAAATGAATTGCGCGCCAGCTCTCGCAGGTGTTCGTCGGTGAAGGCGAACGTCTCCTGCGCCAGAGCGTATTCTTCGGTGAGCGAGGTGCGAAACATTGCGGGATCGTCGCTGTTGAGGGTCAGCATCAATCCCTGGTCGAAGTAGCGGCGCACGGGATGTTGCGCGAGATCGGGGCAGCAGCCCGTCCGCAGATTGCTGGTCAAGCAGATTTCAATCGGAATCTGGCTCCCGCCCAACTCTTCCACCAATTCCGGATCTTGCACGGCGGTAAGGCCGTGGCCGATACGTTCGGCTTTGAGGTTGAGCGCGCCCCAGATGGATTCCGGGCCGGCGGTTTCACCGGCGTGGGCGGTGAGATGAAGCCCGTGCTCGGCGGCACGATAGTACACCGCGGTGAACCACTCGGGCGGTCCGGCGCGCTCGTCGCCGCCAATGCCAAAGGCCACCACGTTGCGCTCGCGAAAACGGATGGCGAGATCGAGCACGCTCTGCGCTTTTTCAGCGCCGAACTGGCGGACGGCATCGAAGATCCACAAGAGCGATAGGCCGAAATCTTTTTCTCCACGCTGGCGGCCGCGTTCCAGACCCTCGAAAATCGCGGGGAAATCCTGATTACGCCAGAGGCAAACGCCGACGGAAACAAAAACTTCGGCGTGAAGGATGTTCTGCGAGTGAAGGCGCTCCATCAGGCGGTAGGTAATCAGCTCGTAATCTTCGGGAGTGCGCAGGTGTGCAGTGACATCCTTGAAAGCGGCAAGGAATCCGGAGAAGTCGTTGTAGTTATAGAGTTGCTCGACTTCGGCGAGCGATGCGCCGTCCATCCCGTGGCGCTGGCGCAGTTCGAGCAGCGTCGCCGGCTCGATCGCGCCTTCGAGATGGAGATGGAGTTCGGCCTTGGGAAGAGAGCGTATGAAGCTATTCGGCAGCCGCACTGGCGAGGAAGGCATGAATCAGATTGTAGAGTCTCGGTTGCGGATAGGCGAGTGACAAGCCAGGAAATACATGCGCCCCAAAATAAATGCGTAGAAAAGCTTGGCAATTGAAGAGATTATGAGGTTTTAGTAATACAACCCGGCTCCGGAATAGCACTTAGGTTCTCGACCCAACTGAGGACCTGTTTCTTAATCTGCTCGTATTCGAGCATTCTGGTTGGAATATCCAAACCCCCGGCGAGCCAAGTAAGAAATGCGCCGCGCTTGGAAACGACGAGGCTGCGATGGAAGCCCCACCCGCGCTCTTTCACGTACCGAATCCGCTCTCTGGGCATCCAGTAAATGACTTTATTGTCGCGCACTTTGCGGATTCCATCGTCATAGACCTCGAGATCGTACGGCTCCTCGTCTGCTATTTGCACGAGAAAAAAAGCCATCATAAAAATGACGTCAAAACGTACTAATCCACTCCCACTCACGTGGTGATGCCAAAATACAAATTCAATTGCGAGATCAATCGCATCACTCACGAGAACAAAACACACAATAATGAAAGCTTCCAGCAATATCGTCTTGAGCGGCGGGAAATCAACGTGGTAAGTAGTCATCGGCGTACTTCTCGACAAGCAGTATATCGCTATGCCATTGGTAAATCCCCACTAAGCATTATGCCTTTTTGCAAAACTCACTGTGATGCCGACTATAGAAGATGTAAATCAACAGCCCAATCGCCAGCCAGATCACGAAGCGTAACCAGGTAATCAGGGTTAGGCCGAGCATCAGTCCTCCGCACAGAGCTACGGAGATCAGCGGGAACCATGGGACAAAGGGGACGCGGAACGCACGCTTGCGGTCGGGCTGATTGCGGCGCAGAAAAATTACGCCCAGCGAAACCAACACGAAGGCGAAAAGAGTTCCAATGTTGGCGAGGTCGGCCGCGCTGCCAATATCCACGAACCCGGCGGGAATCCCAACCGCAAAGCAGGCGATCCATGTGGACCAGTGCGGTGTTTTGTATTTCGGATGCACAGCGGAGAAGAGCTTCGGCAACAGGCCATCGCGCGACATGGCGTACCAGATACGCGCCTGCCCGTACTGGAAGACGAGCAGCGAGGAGATCATCCCGGTGAGCGCTCCGATCACGATCACGGAGCGGAAGAACGTGTGCGCGCCTAGATATTTCAACGCATAGGCGACGGGAGCCTCGGCGGCTTCTCCGGAAACGAAGGTCGTGTACTTCATCATGCCGAGCAGCACGACGGCGACACCGACATAGAGTACGGTGCAAACAACCAACGACGCAATAATGCCGATTGGCAAATCTTTTTGCGGATTGCGCGACTCCTCAGCGGCGGTGGAAACAGAATCGAATCCGATGTAAGTGAAGAAGACGATCGCGCCGCCGGTGACAATCCCCGCGAAACCGGAAGGCGCGAAGGGCGTCCAGTTGGCGGGCTTGACCAGCATTCCACCGACGACCAAAAAAGTCAGAATGGCGCCGATCTTAATCAGCACCATGATGTTGTTGGTTTCGACCGATTCCTTCACGCCGCGCACCAGCAGCAGCGTGAGAATAAAGACGATCAGAAAGCCCGGCAGATTGAAGTACGCGCCTGTCCACTGTCCCGAGGCCCAGACAGGGCTCGCCCATTTGTCGGGCAAGATAATGCCGAACGCCGCGCATTGCGCCTTGGTATATCCGGCGAAACTCACCGCGACCGCAACGTTGCTGACCACGTATTCGAGAATCAGGTCCCAGCCGATGATCCAGGCAAAAATTTCGCCGAGCGTCGCGTAGGAGTAGGTGTATGCGCTGCCGGCAAGGGGGATCATCGAAGCC
>Ga0265330_10002439_pt1 | contig 10134 bp, 7 predicted proteins | sample 41919metaG_FD_202083 | JGI IMG/M metagenome (GOLD analysis project Ga0265330, IMG submission 202083) | Rhizosphere microbial communities from Carex aquatilis grown in University of Washington, Seatle, WA, United States - 4-19-19 metaG | ecosystem: Host-associated > Plants > Roots > Rhizosphere >... | reverse complement strand
GGTGGCGGCCAACTCTGGCGCGTAGCCCAGGGTTTCGAGGATCTGCGACACAGGCGGTTCACTGGCCAAATCGGTTCCCTTGCTGACCAAAGCCGAGATGTCGCAGGGCGGGCCGTCGTCGTCTTCTGAACGCACGATGCGCAGGCGCGCACGATGCAGCCCCGCCTCGGTCTCGGCGGGTGGGGCGAAACCCACGCTCACGGTTAGCGACTGGCTGGGCCGCAGGAGGGCCGGCAGGGGAGGCACGTCCGTCAGCTTGAAGGTGGCGGCCTGTGCCCCCACAATGACCAGGTCGTTGATGGCGACCGACTGGTCACCGGTGTTGCGGATGGTGACCGATTCGCTCGACCTGGCCACGCCCCGCACCCCCGAGAAGAACAGCTCCAGCGGCAAAACCTCAAGCGGCTCGTGCATCTTCTCCAGGCGCGGCGGCGGCGGCGGTGGCGCCTGTTCCGGCGGCTTGGGCGGCGGCGCGGTGGCGCAGGAGATGCTGAGCAGACCAAGCAGACATGAGCGGCACAGCGTTTTGAGCATGGGCATCATCCTTCCACGTTTCGACCCTTCCCCCGATCAAGCCACCGGCGGGGCGGCCGGTCAATTGTTTCCGTGCGGGAAGAAGGAATCGTCGTAGCTGAACTGGGTCAGGCGATCGAAGGTGATGGCGCCGAAAAGGTTGACCGCCACCGCCCAGATCAAGAGCACCTTCCACAGGACGGTCAGCCGGCGATTGCCCACCGCCAGCAGCATGATGAGGAAGACCATGTAATCCAGGCTGAAGCGGTAGCCGAACTGGATGTAGCCTGAATTTTGGTAGAGCAGCGAGGGCAGGGCGGTAAAGAGAACGGTGATCCACAGACCACGCGCCAGCGGACTGCGCTCGGCCGGGGCCACGGTGTAGGCCAGGTTGGGCGAGGTCACCAGCAGCGACAGGCCGTGGGAGCCGACTTTCACATACGGGTACTGAGCCAGAATTCGCGGCAGCAGGACCAGTGCGCAGGCCAGATTGCGCGACAGGAAGTGCAGGTTGAACAGACCCCATTTCTGGATTCGGTCCTGCCAGGTGATGTTCAGGTACTCGTGGCCGAACACCCAGAACTTGCCGAAGCGCAGGTAGTTGTGGGTGAGCAGCACGGCCACGATCACGCCGGCCGACGCTGAAAAGCGCAGGACTTTGCCGAGCAGGCCGGCGGGCAGGCCTTCCTTGCGCACCTTGCGCAGGCGTTCCCAGCCACCCGCCGCGCGCACAGCCTCGAAGAAGAAAAGCGGGAACATGAACCCGAACGGCGTTCGTGTCGCGAATCCCAGGCCGATGAACAATCCCGCCAGCAGGGGCCGCGATGCCTCGATGGCGGCCCAGGCGTAGCCGATCCCACAGGTCACACCAATGACATGGGCGGTGTACCAGACCTGCCCCAGGACCGAGCAGTAGAAATAGACCGAGCCGGCGCCCAAGAGAACCGTCAGCCACAGATCGTCGGCCACGCTGCGCTTGCTGTATCCGCGGCGGCGCAGACTGCCGAGCAACAGGAAGAGCAACACCGGATTGAACGCCGCCCAGATGACGGTGAAGAGGACGTCATTGAAGGCCAGGTGCCAGATAGCCACGAACGGAGTCATCAGCACCGCAGGAAACGGTGGAAAAGACACGTAGCGTATCCAAGAACGCGAGACGATATCGTCCTTGTCGATGGTCAGGGACGGGCCACGCAGGGGATAGAAACGATCGGTCGGACCCGAAGTACGGAACTGGCCCTTGAGGGTGCGGCCGTCTTTCAGGTTGAGAACCTCAACCCGCGCCCAGTCGTTTTCGTTGGGCGGGTTGGTGGCCAAATCCAGGCGACCGTGGAGCCAACCGTCCGCCAGGTACACGAAGTGGTTGTACGAGGAATGCTGGCGAATCCGCCCGCCTGATGCCCCCAGGTAGGCGCCCAGGAACACGACGTAGATGATAGCCAGGGCCCAACGACTGGAGAAAAGACGTTCAAACCGGGTCATGGCGGCAACGGCTCCTGGCGCGGCGGCGGGGGCGCCTTGCGCTGATAGAGGACGACGAACGGCACGCCCTCGTGGGCATAGACCTCCGCGGGCTGGGTGGTTTGATAGGCCTCCCAGAGCAGGTTTTCGTAGACCGCGAAGTGTTTTTCCAAGATGACAAGGCCGAGATCCGATTGCGCCACCACCGATTCGCCCACGCCCACGTCGCCAATGCCAATCGGTAGCCGACCGTCGCGAGCATACATGACGATCGCGTCGTGCAGAACATCATGCCAGTAGACGCGATTGGACGGCGGCCGGTGCGCGATCATCCAGGGAAGCAGCGGCAAGATCGAATAGCCCCAGAATTGCCGGTTCATGCCCAGCGAAGCGCCGCCGGCAAACCCGCCGGCCAGCAGGTTGTAGTGGCCGAGGCCATCAGGGTGCGAGCGCTGGGTCTCGGCGACCGCCGGCAGGCAGAGCAAACCAGCCAAGGCCGCGGGCAGCGCCCGAGCCAGACGCGATGGTCGCACCAGCGATGTCGCCTGCCTGGTGACCCACGCCAGACCCATGCCGGCCACGATTGCCAGAAACGGCATGGCGGTCATGAAGTGCTTCACCCCGCCGAAGATCGGGGTCGAAGGCAGGGCCAGGACCCCAATAGGCCCCAGGATCTGCACCGCGAAAAAGACGCCCGGCGCGAGATCCACGTCTGCGCCCGGCCGCACCCATGAAACACGCGCGTCAGGCACCGGCAGGTCGGGAGTGATGAGCGGGTCAGCGACCGCGTCCTTCCTGCGCCGGCGAACCAGCACGATCGTCCCAGCCGCGGCCAGGGCCAAAGTGGTGACCGGCACAGTGAATCCTGTTGAGACAAAGGGAAACGTGGCGCGCAGAAGCCAGCGACCGGTTTGCGCCGGAGTGGGCGGCAGGTTCCAGTTCCGGCCCAGATATTCAAAATTGTAGTGCTCGTGCTGGGCGTGTCGCTGAATCCATTCGCGGACGCGCGGCACCGGCGCGTGCCACAGCCAAGGCCAGACGGCGAACAGCACAATGGGGCCCAAGGTGGCCATGGACACAAACGCCAGGGGCACACGCGGTGGCCGAAGACGCGGAAAATCCCGTCGACGCATCCACAGGTAGTGGACGAGCAGGAAGCACGGAATCAGCCAGGCGTTGTGCTTGGTGGCCAGGGCCAGGCCATAGAAGATACCGCACAGAATCCCCCAGCGGGGCGAGTGCAGGGATTTCCAGTAGGAGAAAGCCACCAGCAGGGCCATCACCGTGATGGGCGCGTCGAAACACGAGATCTGGGCGTGGAAAAAGTAGTGTGGTTGCGCGATCGAAAACACGGCTGCGCCGGCCGCGGCGAAGGGCCCGATGAATCGGCGGGCAAACAGGTAAACCAGTGCCACGCCCAGGCCGGCCAGCAGGATGGCGGGAAAGCGAAAGGCCGTCGACTCGCGCGAAAACAGCGGCAGAGTGCGATGTTTGTGTACCGCAATCGGGTGCAGGCCGCGCTTCGGCCCCGTGCAGTCGCAACGATGGAACAGACGCCACGACAGACCGTAGAGCGTCTTCATTAGGGGCGGGTGTTCGTGGTTGTCGCCCCAGGTGCCATCGACCACCGGGCGCGAAAAAGCGCGGCCTGGCTTGCCCGCGGCCACCGCTTCGCCGAGAGCTTCAAACCAGCCCCAGTAGCGCTCGGCCGCGCGGAAGTACTGCGCTTCGTCGCGCGACAGACCCTGGTGGCCCTCGACGGCCAGCAGCCAGCCGCTTGACGCCAGGGCAAGCACGAGAGGCACAATCCAGCCCCAGCGTCGCCGGGGTGCCCGTCCAGGTTGGTCCATCAACTGCGCGCCTCCGCGGCGAAGCCGAAATAGCGGGCGCCCGGATCGTCGGCGGTGATCTCGAAACGCACGGTTGCGGTTTGTCCGGCCAGCGCGGTCGTGTCGAAGCTGCGCACGGTCCAGCCGGTCAGGCTGCCCGCCTGGATGTGGCCGAGCTCGCGGCCCTGCACCAGCACGCGCAAGGTGACGGTGCCCTGGCCCGACTTGCGCAGCCACACGTTGTGCAGCCCGGCCCCCACTGCCAGTTCTCGCCCAAGAGAAACCCGATCGAATTCAATGACTGTGGTGGCGCGACTGGTGAGGGGAGTGGCCAAGGCCAGGTGCGGGCTGGTGTCGATCTCCAGCAGCTCGACCTTGACCGTCTGGGCTGGGGGATCCGTACATTCAAAGCGCTCGCCCGCACGGTAGCACCAGCTGGGCTGGCCGCCCGGCACGACCCGCGAAACAATGGCGCGGTTCCATTCGGTCACGAGATCGAACGACACTTGGCGGGCGGGCCGCTCGCAGCGCCGCAGGGTCAGCGCCCCGTGGCGGCTCGACTGCACGACCTTGGCGCCGTCGGTTTCCGGCGCGCGCGCCCCCCGCTGCGAAATCTCCCAGATGCGCCCGAAACGGCCCGCATCAAGACGCCCGGCCACCGCCACCGGAATCAGGTCGCCCAGGTGCAGGCGCACGAGCGGGTCGGCCCAGGCCGGCGCCGCGACGATGAGATCGCCCGGTCGAAATCCCGCCCGAACCTCAGCCGCCAGCGAGCGCCAATCCCGGTCTGCCGGCGCACGCAGCGGCGCCAGCAATGCGTTGCCCGCCTCGACCAAAGCCAGCACAACAATGCCGGTCGCGCAGGCGTAGGCCAAACGATGGCGCCGCAAGGAATCTGCGTCGAAAAGGCTGCTCAATTTCACCGGCCGGCAGCGTACCGCAGACGCGCCCACAGAGCGAGCGCATCCGTGCGTCACTACCGTATGTATTCGACCAGCCCGGTGATGTTCTGCTTTTTGATTTCGGCGGCCACGAGATCCGCGAGCCCCTCGGCGCCTGCGATGTTGGTGTGGGTGATGTCTGTTCCGCCCGCGTGGTATTTCGCCTTCACTGCCGTCACGTCGAGACCAAGACCGTCGTACCAGGCGGTCGACAAAGCCGTAAGGTCGACAAAGGGCACGCCCTTGTCCTTCGCGGCCCCGGACGCCGACACCGCGTGCAGGCTGGATTGGTCGCCGATCGGAATGCTTCCGACGCGAGCGGGAGGAGAAACCAGAATGGCGTTGACCTTCGCAGCTTGGGCGTCGGTCACATATTTTTCGAGGTTCGTCTGGACTGTGGCGTCGGCCACGCCTTTGTCGTTGTGACCGAATTGGATGAACACCCAATCGCCCGCGCTCCATTGCGACTTGATGGCGCCCCACAGAAGGCCGCTGCCGTAGAACGACGAGGAGCTTTCACCGCTGTCGGCGTAGTTGGCGACGCCAAACGGAGCCATGACATGCTCGGGAAACATCTGGCCCCAGCCGCCAAAACCAGAACCGGGTTGGTCGCAGGTGGTGGAATCGCCTGCGATCCACACCATGGTGGGTTTTGTGGCCGCTGTGACCAAGGCATAGCCAATGGCGCTCACGGCCGGGGGAGTTGCGGTCGGGCCGGAGAAGTACATGTCCAGGCCTGGCGTCCCGGCGGAGACGGCCTGCGCCGGCTCGCTTTCCTTGGTTCGGACATTGACCACAAATGCGTAGGTCTGGGATTTGCCGGCAGCCAGGCTCACCGGTTTCAGCAGGCCGCGGTTTGCCTCTGCACTCACATAGGTTTCGCTGGCAGCGGAACCGCCGAGAGTGACCGTCACGGTGTAGTTCCCCGCCGACCCGCCAAAGTGACATTCAATGCAGACCGGCCCAGCGCCGCCGCCTGGGCAGAGACCGCCGGATGCGGTCGACGATTTGCACTTGGCGAAATTGTCTGCGGTCGGCGTGGGATATCCCGCCGGAACGGTTCCCGGCGCGGGGGCGCCTGCCGCGCCTCCGCCGGTGGCGGGCAGACCACCCGAGGCCCCTGCTGTGCCGGTCCCGCCCGTCGCGCCGCCCTTTGCCCCGCCTCCGGTCGAGGTGCTGCCGCCGGCTGGGGCCGTGCGGCCACCGGAAGCAGACCCGCCGGCTGCCGTGATGCCGCCAGTGGCCGTGATGCCGCCAGTGTCGGTGATGCCGCCGGTCGCCAAGTCGCCGCCCGTGCTGGTGATCCCGCCGGTTGGCGAGGTGGTCGCCGGGACCGTTGTTCCGCCGGATTGGGAGGTTGTGCCGCCTGTCGTCGGGTTTCCTCCAGACGCAGTCGTGGCCCCACCCGACGAGCCGCCTGTGGCCGATGGCGTGCCTCCAGCACCGCCCAGCGGTCCCTCGGAGGTGTTTCCCGAGCAGGCCATCAAACCGACAAGGGTAAACAACGGGAGCAGTGAAAAGTGTCGCATGGTGAATGTGCGGTGCCCCAGCGGCCCCTGACAGGGTCAAAAATCTTTCTCCAGGCGCCGGCCTGCGGGCTCAGAGAATCAGAAAGATGCCGAGCAGCACGCCGACCAGGGCCAAGGATTTGCGCAAACGATAGCGCTCGCCAAAGAGCAATGAGCCGATGGCGAAACTGAGCACCACGTTGGTCCGGCGCAAGGTCGAGATGACACTGACCAAGGCGCCGGGCATGGCCAGAGCGTGGAAATAGAGCGCATCGGAAAGCAGCAGAAGGGCGCCGACCGCAGCGATGGACCAGCTCCAGTGGAAGGCGGTGTGTCGGGAGCGACGGGGCCACCACAGGAAGCCTACGATGGCCCCTTGAATCAGAGTGTTGTAGGCCGTGAACCAGAACTGCATGGCCAGCGCGGGAAGGTGCGCGGTTTGCAGAAGATGTTTGTCGTAGAGCCCGCTGACGGCGCCCACCAGGGTGCCGAGAAAGAGCGACCACACCCAGGCATTGCGCGAAAATCGAATGCCCTCGATGCGGCCAATGAGCGAGAAGGCCCAGTAGGCCAAGAGAATCACCGCGATTCCCAGCCCCTGGCGCGCTGTCGGCCTTTCCCCGAAGAATGCAACCGCGCCGAGCAAGGTGAAAAGCGGCGCGCTGGCCCGCACCGGCGCGGCGAGCGAAATGGGCAGATGCTTAAGCGCGAAGAAGGTGAGCACCCAGGACAGGGTGACTATCGCCGCCTTGGCCACGACTAGGCCGTGGTCGTGCCAGGAAAGCGCGGTGATGAAAACGCCATGGGACTGCGCCCACGCTGGCGCCGCAAGCGAGAGGACGCCCAGAGGCAACAACAGCGCCAAGCCGCTGGCGCTGCAGGCGAAAAGCACGACCAGCACGGCGTTGTCCTGCACCGACGCCTTCTTGGCCACGTCGTAGATGCCGAGGAAGACGGCCGACAGGATGGCGAAGACCACCCAGGACAGGGGCGAAAGCAAGTGCATGAAGCGCGGGCTTTATAGCGCGGCCTCGATTGATAGCCACATGCCTGGGTTTGATCGCCTGACGCTTGACTACCCGGGCGTATCTTCCGCTAGAGTGCCCGCCATGGACGAAGCGTCAGCAAGAATAGTTCGACTCGCCGCCGATCTCAAGGGGCGGTTAGGGGACTTCTGCAGGAGACACTTCGCAGTCTTCACCATCTATGGAGTGTGGAAGATCCTTCTCCTGCGCACCATGGTTGTCGCCAATTCCGCTTCGGATAGCTCGCAGAACGAATGGAACAGGTATGTCATTAAGGATAACCATTTTTGGGCAGCTCCTTTTGCCAACTGGGACGGACAGCACTATTTGCTGCTCGCAAAGGATGGCTTCGCCGCCGGAAGGGATGATTCCCTCGCCTTCTACCCATTGTTTCCGATACTGACCAAGCTGGCCAGTTTGTTTACGGCTGACGTGTTTCTTGCGGCCTTCGCCATAACAACGCTCTTCGGCCTGCTCTTTCTTCTGCTGTTCCACTCCACTCTAGAGCGGCTCGCATTTAGCCACGAGCAGAGCCTTTGGGCAGTCGTCCTTGTGCTAGCCTATCCGTCGGCCTTCTTCTTGACGGCATTTTACTCGGAGAGCGTGGCTCTCTTCGTGATCATGGGCTTCTTCTATTTCTATGCCGTGAGGAAGGAGAAGGTGAGCATACTGTTCGCCCTCTTGCTCCCGTGGGCCAAGGGGCAGGGCCTGTTTCTTGGGGCGCTTCTGGTTCTTGATGTGGCCGTCGGCATCATGAGGAGACAGAGAAAAGCGATCCTGTTCGCCACGCTCAATCTGCTGGCGGTTGGGGTCGGCGCACTCTCGCTCCTTGTCTTCTACAAGCTTATGACTGGCAACGCCTTTGCCCAGATCGATGCGCAGAAGCACTTCGTCTTCAATCTCTCAATCTCGAACATGTTCTCGCCCTCCCATTTTCTCCTGAGATTCTACTCGGCTAGTCAAGAGCTGTTTGCCTACAACAACGGAATAGTGGACAAGCTCTTCATTGGGTTCACTTTTCTCGCCTTCTGTCCCGTTGCATTTGGCAAGGACTGGAGGATCATCTTCATATACTTGGCGCTGGTGCTTCCAGCAGCAACGATGGGGGACGGAGGCTCGTTTGTCCGCCACTCCCTGCTGATATGGCCGTTCATAGTCCTCAGCATTGTGCGCCAAAAACTGCTTGGCAGAATGGCGCTCTGCGTTTGCACCGGTCTGCTATTCATGGTCCAGTTGTACTTTGCTACGCGATTCGCGGGGAATCTCTGGGTTGGATAGCCTCTGTTGTCGGCCACCCTTTACGGCGACGTCGCTAGCAAGACGCGAAAACCCGCCTGCCCAAAATGGCGATCCGCGGTGGCTGCCTGGGTGGCACTGTAGTCCAGCATGACTTCCATGCTCAAGCAATCGGTTAGGCTCCAGGTCTTGTCTGGATGTGCTGCGTATCGAGCTTCCGCGCATTCCATGAGCTGCGGAGTCAATCGCTCGATGGTCCAGCCGCCAAGCCTTCGGCGTAGGCGCCGTTGCCATGATGACGCCAACGCTCGGAGCGGGCTCCTGGCGAAGAAGTTGGAAAACTCGATCAATACAGCATCGGTCGTTACAAGATGCTGCCCACTCTTGTCCCACCCTTGTGCCAATGTCTTGGCCTGCGCGTGAAGTGCGTCTTTCCGATTGATGAGCGCGACTAGATAGCACGTATCGATCAGGATCATCACCCCCCCCCACGCGCGCGGCTCCGAACATTGGAAGGACTCTCCCACCGGCTCGTTGTAAAATGAGACAACCCCTATGTGGAAGAGGCGATTGACGAGCCCGTACGCGATCCTCAGTCTCATTCTCCCGCTGGCCCCGTGCTGCGGCCGAGGCCACCAGCCGCTCGCGGCCGACGCTGCGCCGCTGGTCGCGGAATCGGGAGCCGCCGATCATTGGCCTGCGGTTGCACCCGATTCTGCCCAGGACGTCAGCGTCTCCAGTTCGGCGACCGACACCGCCTTGATGGCAGCAACCGACAGCGCATTGGACATCGTTCCTGATGCCCGCTCGGCCACCGGGACAGCCACGGAATCGAAGACGGCCACCGCCACCGGGTCAGCCACGGCTACCCGCACCGCATCGACGACAACCACTGGTACCAGCACCGGCAGCTCGGGAACCGCCACCAGCACGGCCACCAGCCGGTGTGAAACCCCGGGCCTGGTCTGGAAGACCGCCAACAAGACAGAGTTCACCTCTTACCCCGACCCTGGCAGCGAGGAGTGCATCAAGTACAGCGGCTGCCAGTACGAGGGCATGTTCGCAGGCTGCGGCCCCACCATGCCGCTCAGCTGGGTCCAATCGCACGACATCGTCTCTGTGTTCCCCGACTTCGCCACTCTCAAACACCACGATCTGTGCCTAAAGTCTGGGTCGAAGACCATGGTGGTTCTTGTCATCGACACCTGCGCCGATTCGGATTGCAGCGGCTGCTGCACGCAGAACAAGGGAAGCGCGAAGGAACTCATCGACATCGAGAGCTTCACCGCCGCAAGGTTCGGCGTGTCCGACGGCCCCATCCTGTGGGCCGACCTTGGCCCAACCAAGGGCGACGACTGCCCGCTGTAGACCGTCGGCGCGGGTCGGCGGCTAGTGTGAGTCTATTGATAGCCACAGGCGGGATCGCGTAACTGGCCTTTTCTGGTCGGTAGCGATAGCCTCTCGGTCATCGTGAACAGCCGATCCGCGACCTTGGAACGTCTGCGCAACCGCTTACTCGAACTGCGGACCGAGATTCTGAATGAGGGCGACGTGGCCATCGAGCCGTCGCGTACGGATCCGGCCGCGGTGGGCGGGGAAGAGGAATCGCAGGCGCTGACCG